>MTLE01001211.1_pt2 | contig 29433 bp, 24 predicted proteins | sample 1982461 | NCBI WGS metagenome assembly MTLE01 (sample SAMN05712605, study PRJNA340218) | biofilm metagenome | isolation source: sample SPL anode biofilm adapted to -200 mV | place: USA | collected 2012-02-03
ACCGGGCCGTCCTTGCAGACGTAGACGTTCCCCACGTTGCAGCGGCCGCACTTGCCGAGGCCGCACTTCATGCGGTTCTCCAGCGTTGTGTAGATGGCTTCGTCACGGAAGCCGAGCTTCTCCAGCACCGGGAGGGTGAACTTGATCATGATGGGGGGGCCGCAGACGAGGGCAATGGTGTTTGCCGCGCTGGGTGCAGCCTCTTCGAGAATGGCGGGAACGAAGCCCACCTTGCCGTCCCACCCGGCTGAGTTCCCCCCCGGGTCCACGGTCTTCACGAGGCGCACGTCGCTGCGCTCCTCCCATTCCTTAAGCTCGCGCTTGTAGACGAGATCCGCTTCGGTTCTGGCCCCGTAGACGACAGTGATGTCGCCGAACTTGTCCCGCCAGTCGAGGCATTGCCAGATGAGGGTTCGCAGCGGCGGGAGCGCGATCCCCCCGGCCACGAAGACGAGATTCTTGCCGAAGAACTCCTCGATGGGGAATGAGTTGCCGTAGGGGCCACGCACGCCGACGGTCTCCCCCACCTCCAGTTGCCTGAGCGCTTCGGTGACCCGTCCCACCGCCCGAAAGCAGCACTCGATGTACCCTTTCCGGGTTGGCGCCGAGGCGATGCAGAAGGTCGACTCCCCCGCCCCGAAGGCCGAGTACTCGGCGAACTGGCCGGCCCGGAAGGTGAAGTTTTCCCGCACCTGCTCATCCTGGAATACGAGCCGGAAGGTGCGGACGTCGGGGGGTTCGTCGACGATCTCCGCAATGGTGGCGAGTTGGGGGAGGTAGATATTTTTGCTGTGGTCGCACATGCTAAAACCTTTTCACCACGGAGACACAGAGACACGGAGAAAACCTTTTGAGAAGGTAATTTTTCAAGCTTCCGAGCTGTTCTCCGTGTTCTCCGTGTCTCTGTGGTGGACTATTTTTTCAGGTTGATTTCTTCCAGCACAGCCGCGATATCGATTCCTACGGGGCAGGCCCGTATGCATCGGCCGCAGCCGGTGCAGAGGCGCTGGCCGAATTTGTCCACGTAGTACGTGAATTTGTGCATGATCCGGTTGCGGTAGCGCTGGGGCTGCACATCCCGGGGGTTGTGGCCAGAGGCGTGGTTGGTAAACTTGCCGAAGCCGCAGGCGTCCCAGCTCTTTCTCCGTGCCCCCTTCGTGTCGCCTCCCTCATCCACGATGTCGAAGCAGTGGCAGGCAGGACAGAGGAACGCGCAGGCGCCGCAGCCGGCGCACCGTTCGGCAATCTCCTCCCAGAGTGGATCCTCGAAGTGGACGTCGAGCCACCCCTTGATCTTTTCGAGATCCAGCTTGACCAGGGTCGGTTCGGCCATGGGGAGCGGCTCGCCGTTGCCGTCGGGAAAAAATGCGGCGTGGGTAGTGATGAGCGCTTCGCCCTTGTCTGTCACCACATCGCATCGGTAACCTCCGCCATTGATTGGGGTGAGGAAGAGATCGCTCCCCTTAGCGTCACTGGGCGAAAGCCCCATGGCGGTGCAGAAGCAGGCATCGTCGGCCCTGGTGCAGGCGAGGCCGATGATGGTGGTCTTTCGTCTTCTCTCCAGGAAAAACTCGTCCTGGTAATCCCAGGAGAATACCGAGTCCAGAACCGGGGCGGCGGCCACGTCGCAGGGGCGGGCGCCGATGAGTACCGTCTCGGGGATGGCTTGAGGGTCCACATCGGTGACCCGTACCCCTTCCTTGTCCCGCTCGTAGGTGAGTATGGTCTCGCAGAGGGGAAAGAAGGCCTCCTTGGCGGAGCGGCGGGGAAGCTCCCCGAGGTCGAGCTCCCCGCCTTCAGAGAGGGGCTCATAGAGGGTCATGGTGCCGGCAGCTTTTGGGCCCAGGACCCGCTTACCCTCCGTGAGCAGGGTGTCGATGAGGAGGCGCACGTTCTGTTCGGTGATGGTTTTGGACATGATGTTCCCTACTTGATGAAACTCTGGTCGTCGTCTTCGCGATACTCCGCCAGCGGCCCCTTCTCCTTCACGTCAAACCCCGCCTCGAAGCCGTAGAGCTCTTTGAGCTCCTTCGCCATCTTGCGGTTCAGGAGATTGAGGGGAATGTCCATGGGGCAGGCCCGCTCGCATTCGGCACACCCGGCGCAGCGGCCGGACAGGTGCATGGCGCGGACGATGTGCCAGGCCATGTTTCCGGCCGGCCTGGGGGTGGTCTCCACCGCCTGGGGGCGGTTGCGATCGCACAGGCACTGCTCGCAGTAGCAGAAGGGGCAGACCTGGCGGCAAGCGTAGCAGCGGACGCAGCGGGCAAAGTGCTCCTTCCAGAAACCCCAGCGCTCCGCCGGGGTCATGGCCTCAAGCCGGGCCAGTTCCTCGCTCTCGGTCGCGGTGAAGTGGGGGAGTTGGGGCATGGTGCCGAGGGTTACGTCGGCCCCCTCGGGGGTATGCACCGTGCACTCCCGGCACTTCCTGGCAATGGTAGCCTCCGAAAGGGGGAGGCTCTTGTCGGCATTGGCCCCGTGGACCCCGGAGCAGACCACGCCGATGACGTGGAACTCCTCGCGCGTCAGCTGGTTCTCTCCCATGAGGCCAACCAAGGCTTTCAGGTCGCACCCCTTGGCCACGATGGCGATCCTCCCCTTGGCCCGGATCTCCTTTTTTGCCTTGGTGAGGTAGAGGGCAAGGTTGTTGACGCAGGCCGGGGAAAAGATGAGCTTATCCGCTTCGGCCGTCACGGTGACGATGGCCGGCATGGCGGTGCCATTCCTTCGCCCCGCCTGCCACCCCACCACGGCGGCCACGGTGCCGGCGTCCAGGACTTTTTTCGCTTCCTGGCGGATGGCGTCGGTCACGGCGGCGTAGAGGCCGGAGTCGATTGTTTGTGCGGTATTGGTCATTGGGTTATGCCCCTTACGGGATTGCGTTATACGCTTCCTGCAGCTCCGAGGTGTCGATCACCCCGGACCACGGTTCCTCCGCCTCCAGTTCCTGGAACTCCCGCATGGGCCCCATAGCCCGGACCCGTTCGGTGAGCTCCGTGGCCACTTCCACCCATTTGCCCCCCTCGGCGGCAGAAACCCAGGAGAACTGGAGCCGCTGGAGGTCCACGCCGATGAAGGACAGAAGCTGCCGGAAGGCGGCGAATCTTCGCCGGGCGTGGAAATTCCCCGCCATGTAGTGGCAGTCGCCGGGGTGGCACCCCGACACGAGTACCCCGTCGGCCCCCTTCTGGAAGGCCCGCAGGATGAAGACCGGGTCGATGCGGCCGGTGCAGGGAAACTTCACCACCCGGACGTTGGCCGGGTACTGCATGCGGGAGGTCCCCGCGAGATCCGCCCCGGCGTAGGTGCACCAGGTGCAGACAAAGGCGACGATCTTAGGTTCGAAGTCGTGTTGGGTTTTTACAGCATTCACAGTAGGTTTTCTCCCGGAACGAGCAAGTTTTCGTCAGATCAAGGAAGGCGAGCAGTGACGCGGAGGCGTATCATCGCTACGCCGCACAAGGAGTCGTGAGCCTGACGCCGAGCTGGCGGAAAATCGCTCGTTCCTCACAGTGCTTCTATCATCGCCATGATCTGCTCGTCGGTATACCCGTCGAGCTCCACCGATTTGGATGGACAGGTGGCCTGGCAGGTGCCGCAGCCGCCGCAGACCCCCGGGTTCACATAGGCCACGACCCGGATCAGGTTCCCCTGCCGGTCGCGGATCTCCTTCTCCTCGATGGCGCCGTAGGGGCAGACCTTCTTGCAGTGGAGGCAGGCAACGCAGTTCCGTTCGTTCACCTTGGCGACGACGGGCTCCCGTTCCAGTTCGCTGCGGGCAAAGAGGGTCATGACCTTGGCCGCGGCAGCCGATGCCTGGCTCACGGTGTCGGGGATGTCCTTGGGTCCCTGGCAGGCGCCGGCCAGGTAGATGCCGGCGGTGGCGCACTCAACGGGCTTCAGCTTGGCGTGGGCCTCGGAGTAGAAGTGATAGCTGTCGTAGGAGATGCCGAGCTTCTGGGCCAGGGTGTCGGCGCCGGCCCGGGGCTGCACCGCGGTGGCCAGCACCACCAGGTCCGCCTCGATCTCCACCTGGACCCCCACGGAGATGTCGCTCCCCATGACCACCACCTTGTCCCCCTTCTGGTAGAGGCGGCTCACCATCCCCCGGATGTAGACCGCCTCCTCTTCCTCTACCGCCCGGCGCCAGAATTCGTCGTAGCTCTTCCCCGGGGTCCGGGCGTCCATGAAGAAGACGTAGGCCTGGCCGTCGTGGACCTTGTGCTTGTAGAGCATGGTGTGCTTGGCGGTGTACATGCAGCAGATCTTGGAGCAGTAGCTGATCCCCTTCTCCCGTGCCCGGCTTCCCACGCACTGGACAAAGACCACTTGCTTCGGCTCGTTGCCGTCGGAGGGGCGGAGGATCTTCCCCCCCGTGGGGCCGGAGGCGCTTGTCAGCCGCTCGAAGGTGAGGCCGTCGATGACGTCGGGTATGGTGCCATGGCCGAATTCGCCATACCCCTTGATGGGGGACCCCTTGGGCTTTTCGGTGATGGAGTAGAGCTCGAAGCCGGTGGCCACCACGATGGCCCCCACGGGCTCAACGATGAGGCTGTCCTCCTGGTGGTAATCAACGGCGCCGGGGCCGCAGACCTTGGCGCAGACGCCGCATTTCCCCGTCTTGAACCAGGTGCAGTTCTCCCTGTCGATGACCGGGGTGTTGGGGACCGCCTGGGGGAACGGGACGTAGATGGCCGGACGGGTGCCGAGGTTCTTGTCGAAGGCGTTGGGGATCTTCTTCTGGGGGCACTTGGCGGAGCAGACGCCGCAACCGGTGCACTTCTCCTCGATGACGCTCCGTGCCTTCTTGCGGACCGTGACCTGAAAATTGCCGATGTAGCCGTCAACCGCCTCGATCTCGGAATAGGTGTGGAGGGTTATGTTGGGGTGGTTGGCGGCATCCACCATCTTGGGGGTCATGATGCACTGGGAGCAGTCCAGGGTCGGGAAGGTCTCGGAGAGTTGGGCCATGTGGCCGCCGATGGAGGGCTCCCGCTCCACGAGCACCACCTGATGGCCGGCGTCGGCGATATCCAGGGCCGCCTGGATGCCGGCGATTCCGCCGCCGATGACGAGCGCCCGCTTGGTGACCGGTACGGTGATGGGGACAAGCCGTTTGTCCTGCTTCACCCGGGCTACCATCATCTTGACGATGGTGCTCGCCTTGGTGGTGGCCTCCTCCTTGTTCTCGTGGACCCAGGAGCAGTGCTCGCGGATATTGGCCATCTCGCAGAGGAAGGGGTTCAGCCCCGCGGCTTTGGCGGCGGTGCGGAAGGTCTTCTCGTGCATGCGGGGAGAGCAGGCGGCAACGACGATGCCGTCGAGGTTGTGCTCGGCAACTGCCTTTTTCAGGAGGCTCTGGCCGGGGTCGGAGCACATGTACTTGTAGTCGGTGGCATAGGCGACGCCGGGCAGCTGCGCCGCCTCGGCCGCCACCCGTTCCACGTCAACGGTCCTCGCTATGTTCTCGCCGCAGTGGCAGACGAATACGCCGATTCTCGACATCTATACGAGCCCTTTCCCTTTCAGTAGCGGCAGCGGGTCCACGATCATGCTGTCAAAGCCGAGCTTGCCGGCCGATACCCCCACGGCCAGGGCCAGGAGCTGGGTCATGTAGAAGACCGGCATGCCGAAGCGCTTTCCCGTGGCCTCCTCGATCTCCTTTTGCCTGATGTCCAGGTTGCCGTGGCAGAGGGGGCAGGCGACCATGAGGCAGTCGGCCCCGGCGGCCTTTGCGGAATCGAGGATGCTGCCGGAGAGTTTCAGGACCACCCCAGGCCGGGAGAGGGTGAAGTTGGCGCCGCAGCACTCCATCCGGTGGCTCCAGCCCACGGTTTCGGCTCCCACGGCGCCGATGACCCGTTCCATGATGGTGGGGGCCTCGACGCAGTCAAGCTGTGGAACTTCGGGGGGGCGGGTCAGGAGGCAGCCGTAGTAGCAGGCGACCTTGAGCCCCGCCAGGGGTTTGGTCGCCGTGGCAGAAAGCCGTTCGAGGCCGAAATCCTTCGCCAGTATCTCCAGCAGGTGCTTGACCGGCTTGTGCAGGTTCACGGCCCCGTCGATGGCATACTCCACCTGCCTGCGCTTGGCTTCGTTGCCGGAGAGGTGGTGCTGGGTGACTTTCAGCCGCGAGAAGCAGGCGGCACAGGCCACGGCCAGGTCTCCCTCCACCCCGTCGGCCAGGGCCAGGTTCTTGGCGCACAGGGAGAGCGACAGCAGCTCGTCCACGTTGTGGGCCGGTGTCGCCCCGCAGCAGAGCCAGTCAGGCACTTCCTTCAGGCCGATTCCCAAGGCCGTGAAGAGCCCCCGGGTCGATTCGTCATATTCCTTGGCCGAGGCGTGCAGCGAGCAGCCGGGATAATAGGAATAGGTAAGATTGGTTGTCATGATGGATTATTTCCGTTCGTTATCAAGCCCTGGCCCCGTCTTTACTGCGCCTCGCCCTTCCTGCGCAGTTCCTCGATTCGCCTGAATATCTGCTCGATCTCGGCCTGGTTGCGGTTCTTCCGGTGGAATACCTTGAGTTTCCCCTTGGTGATGAGTTTCGGCCCAAGCATGAGATCTTTGAGGAATTGTCCGCTCTTTACGTTGAAGACGGCGGCGAGCCGCATCTCGTACTGGCGGCCGTAGGTGCGGATGTTCTCGATGAAGAGCCGGTTGGCCAGCTGCACGTAGGATTCCTTCGACGGACCCTTGGCGTCCCAGGCGCACTTGCGCAGGGCGTCCATGATGGCCGCCAGGTCCACCTTGTTGGGGCAGCGGGTGGTGCAGGTTTCGCACGAGGCGCAGTACCAGATGCTGCGACCCGCCAGAACCCGCTCGTACTGGCCCAGCTGCAGGAAGCGGACGATCCGGTTGGGCGGATGCTCCATGAAGGAGCGCATGGGGCAGCCTGCCGAGCACTTGCCGCACTGGAAACAGCGGCGCACCGAGCTTCCCGACAGGGCTTCGACCTTTTTCACGAAGTCGGGGTTCATGGCCTCGGTGGAAAGATGCATTGTGGAGTGCTTCATGGGGCCTCCTGGGGGGCAATGCTGTCCGATGGCTCGACGGACTGTGTATGAACAATCGATCAGATGTGCGAGGGAAGAAAATAAGGTGCTTCTTTTTTGTTCTATGCGGCAAAGGCGAGTAGTAATTTTATTATTGGTAAAAACACCCGCATTGTAATAGTGAAAAACAGGGCTGTTTAAGGGGTGTTTTTTAGTATCGTTAAATTGCCTACCACAGAGCCCGACACCCTGTCAACTTCAAAATAAAACGGCGTATGGGTTTTGCGGGCGTTTCATGGTTGTCTGGGTGCCGCTTGCGCGGGCGGATTTTGACAATGGGGCGCAAATGGATTACAAGGGGCGTCACGACCATCTCCCCGGAGGCGAAAAATCGGCGAGCTCAGACGACTCTATAGTTATATGCGGAACTGCCGCCGGACGTACTTTTTCGGCGCCGTCTGCCTGGTGGGGACCAACGCCTTTGCCCTTCTCGTCCCGTGGCTCCTGAAGCTGGCAGTGGAAAGTCTCCGCAATCCTGCTGCGGCTTCCCGTTCCGCAGCCTGGTACGGAGGCGCCATTATCGGTGCCGCCCTCGTACACGGCGTGATCCGGATTTATTCCCGGACGACCCTGCTCCATGCCGCCCGCCGCATCGAGTACGCCATCCGCGAAGACCTCTACGGAAAGCTGCTTTCCCTTGACATGCCTTATTTCGAGGGGAAGCGGACCGGCGACCTCATGTCCCGCTTCGCCAACGATCTTACCAACATCCGGATGCTCCTTGGCTTCGGAGTGCTGAGCGTCATCAATACCGTCCTCATCTATGTATCGGCCATTGCGCTCATGGCGCGCATAAATTCCTCTCTTACCCTCTGGGCCGTTGCGCCTTTCCCCCTGATGATTATTGCCGCCAAAGGAATCACCCGCCGGATGTTCCATCACTCCAGGCGGGCCCAGGAGGAGCTGGCGCGGCTTACCAGTCAGGCGGAGGAGAGTATTGCCGCTGCCGTCGTGGTCCGTTCCTATTGCCGCGAAGATGCGACCGTCGCCGCTTTTGAGGAGATCGGGCGCCGCTACCTGCATCGCAACATGATCATGGCGCGTCTCCGGGGGGTCTTGCTTCCCGTCATGGCCGCCACTTCGGCCCTCGGCACCCTTATCGTCCTGTTCCTGGGGGGGCAGCGGGTCATTGATGGTGTCATGACCCTGGGAGACTTCGTTGCTTTCAACGGTTATCTGGCGATGCTGGTTTGGCCCACCATTATTTTCGGCTGGATACTTAATCTGATTCAGCGGGGTGCCGCGTCCATGGCGCGTCTCAACGAAGTGTTCGATGCCGCTCCTCGCGTCACGGAACCGGAGGAGCCTGTTGATGCATGGCGCATTCGCGGAGAGATCGAGTTGCGGGATGTGAGTTTTTCCTACGGAACCGTGGAAGGCGCATCGCCGGTTCTTGACGGGGTTTCGCTCACTGTCTCCGCAGGCTCCAGTCTTGGCATCGTGGGGCCGGTCGGGAGCGGCAAATCGACCCTGGTGCGCCTTCTGGCACGACTCCACCAGGTTCCGGATGGCCAGATCTTCCTTGATGGGATAGACATTAACCGGATACCATTGGCCCGGCTTCGGTGCGCCATCGGTTTCGTCCCCCAGGAGAGCTTTCTTTTCTCCCGTACCATTCGAGAGAATATCGCCTACGGCAGAGAGGGGGCCACTGGCGAGGATGTCGAGGTGGCCGCGCGTTTGGCGAATCTCGATGGGGATGTGCTCCGCTTCGCTGACGGCTATGACACCCTCGTGGGGGAGCGGGGGGTGACTCTCTCCGGCGGCCAGAAGCAGCGCACGGCCATTGCCAGGGCGCTGCTCAAGAACCCGGCTGTTCTTATTCTCGACGACCCTCTCTCGGCTGTGGACGCCCAAACCGAGGAAGCGATTCTGGAGAGCCTGTCGGGCTATTGGGGTGACCGGACCGTTGTAATTGTGTCCCATCGCCTTTCAGCGGTGCGGGAGTGCGACCGGATCATCGTGCTGAAGGATGGCGTTGTCGCCGAACAGGGGAGCCACGACGACCTTCTCGCTCGCAATGGCCTCTATGGGGCCATGTGGCGCGAGCAGCAGATTCAGCGGGAGATAGCCAGCCTGTAACCGCTCTGCCGGCGGCATTGCCGTGAGGTGAAAACCTGAGAAAAAATGGGTTTACAAACTGTTAGGCTTATACTATAGTCCATAGTTCCGGAGAGATGTCCGAGAGGTCGAAGGAGCACGACTGGAAATCGTGTGTACTGCAAGGTACCGAGGGTTCGAATCCCTCTCTCTCCGCCATAATTGCAATCGATCAAGTCCGCCGGGCTTGTGAAATAGTAAAACCGAGGCCCGGCGCATTGCTCCGGGCTGAATGCCTTTTGCGGGCAGAGCTGATAGCTGGGTCCCGCGCAACGGTAGGTTATGAACTCCGCCAGGTCCGGAAGGAAGCAACGGCAGTAACTGACACCGTGTGCCGCGGGGAAGCCCAGCTATCAGTTGTGCCCGCAACGTCCCCGTTAAACCCTCCCCCCTTTCCGAGCACGCAGCATCCGACCGCGTCGTGAGGTGTTAATTCCTTGTCCTATCTCGTTCTTGCACGAAAATGGCGTCCCCAGACCTTTAGCGATCTTACCGGCCAGGAGCATGTCAGCCAGACTCTCCAGAATGCCATCGATTCCGGCCGTATTGCCCATGCGTTTCTCTTTACCGGTGCCCGTGGGGTCGGCAAGACCTCTTCCGCCCGCATCCTGGCCAAGGCGCTGACTTGCGAGCGGGGGATGAGCCCCGAGCCGTGCAACGTCTGTTCCGCCTGCACGGAGATAACTGCCGGTAACGCCGTGGATGTCCTCGAAATCGACGGTGCCTCCAATACCGGTGTCGACGACATCCGGGAGCTGCGGGAGAATGTCAAGTACCTCCCGTCGCGGCTCCGCTACAAGATCTTCATCATCGATGAAGTCCACATGCTCTCCACGAGCGCCTTCAACGCCCTGCTGAAGACCCTCGAAGAGCCCCCTCCCCACGTCAAATTCATCTTCGCCACCACCGAGCCCCACAAGGTGCCGATTACCATTCTCTCCCGCTGCCAAAGGTTCGACTTCCGGAGAATCCCACTCGGCAAAGTGGTGGGGCGCCTGCGCCACATTGTGGATCAGGAAGGGATTACCATTAGCGATGCTGCTCTGACAATGGTTGCCCGCAAGGGTGACGGAAGCATGCGCGATTCCCTCTCCGTGCTGGATCAGGTTCTGGCCTTCTGTGGTGATCAGGTGCGGGATGAGGAGGTGGTTAGCCTCCTGGGGGTCGTGGACCGCCGGTTGCTTCTGGATGCGACGGCGGCGGTCTTTGGCCGGGACACCAGGGCCGCCCTCGGCATTGTGGCCCGGGTGGACGAGTTTGGATACAATATGCGCCAGTTTTGCGGCGAGTTGATTGATCATCTCCGCAATATGCTGATTATCAAGGCGGTTGGTGATGCTTCCGATCTCGTCGATCTTTCGGAGGCGGAGCTGGTGTCCCTGCGGCAGCAGGTGGACAGCGTGCCCCTTGATGATCTCCAAAGGCACCTGGCGGTGCTGCTTCGGGCCGATGGGGAGCTGGCTCACGCCTCATTCCCCAGGCTCGTTCTTGAGATGGCTCTTGTAAAGATGGCTACCCTGGCGCCAGCGGTTCCCGTTGATGAGCTGCTGGAGCAGTTGAAGAAAATTGAAGCAGGGGGGGGCGGTGGTGTTGCAGATGCCCGTGTCCAGTGGCGGCCGGCACCCCAGGCTCAGCATGCTCCTTCTGCCCCGGTTCCTTCAGATCGTCCTGTCAGGCGTCATGCGGAGGAGGCCCCTTCCACACCGGTTCGTCGCCGCGAAGAGGTGAAAACCGTGGCGGAACCCCGAAGAACCGGCGATGAGTGGGCCGATTTCGTTGCTCTTGTCAGGGGCGAGAAGCCCCGCCTCGGATCGATGCTCGAACAGGGAAGTCCGCTTACGGTGTCGGCGGCACGGCTGGAGATCGGTTTTCCCGAGGGGTCCTTCGCCCTTGCGAGCCTCAGGGACACTGATTCCAGGGATGCTTTGAAGGGGTTGGCCGGTCGTTTTTTCAAGGGCGAGCCGGAACTTGTTTTCCGTACAATCGCCCCCGGCACGGATGAGGCCCCTCCCAATCTCCTGGAAAAAAAAAGAGCTGAGAACGAACGCCGCCAATCCGATCTGAATCAGGTTGCCATTTCCCATCCTGCGGTCACCGAGGCTTTGGATGTTTTTGGCGGTACCGTTGCAGATGTTGTCTCCCTGGAGCGCAAAGAATAACTCGAACATCGTTTTGATTTGGCGGAACTCTTTGACCAAGAGTAAAAATACACACCACGGAAACTACGGAGGAGCAGATGTCTAAAGGTTTGGCAGGTATCATGAAACAAGCCCAGATGATGCAGCAGAAGATGGCGAAATTACAGGAAGAAGCGACGAAGCAGACTGCCGAGGCGACGGCCGGAGGCGGTGCGGTTACTGCGGTGGTAAGCGGCAAAAATCAGCTCCTTTCGCTCTCTATCAAGCCCGAAGCGGTTGATCCGAACGATGTCGAGATGCTTCAGGACCTGATTGTCGCGGCAGTAAATGAAGCCCTGAAAAAGGTGCAGTCGCAGTTCTCGGAGGAGATGGGCAAGATCACTGGCGGGCTGAATATTCCAGGCCTCTTCTAATAGCGGTTTTGAGGGGGCGGCAGCCGGATGGTTGCCGCCCTTTTTTGCATCTGGTGATGGGAATGAAAACTCTGCTTGATTTGCGTTCTGTGCCACATGGTATTCGTGGCTTTGTTGTTGGGTAAATTTTAGCGATAATAAAATTTCTTTAGTGGCAATCGTAAAAATCGATGGAAATTTACCGATAGTAAAAAGTTTTATTTTCGTTTTAATAAAAAAATGTTTTATCTTCGGTGCAAACTATGCTACAGTCGTCAAACTCTTTTATGCGGCTTCTTGCGGAGTTGCAGAAATTGCCCGGTGTTGGCGAGAAAACTGCGTTACGTCTCGCCTTTCATCTGTTGAAATCCCCGGAAAACATCGCTGCGTTGGCCGACAGTCTTGGCGACGTGTTGACTCGGGTGCGGTTCTGCTCCATATGCTTCGGCATTACTGAGGAGGACCCCTGCCATATTTGCAGCAGCGACCGGGATGAGACGTCCCTCTGCATTGTGGAAGAGCCCCAGGATCTCCTGGCGGTGGAACGAACCCGGGCCTTTCGGGGACGCTATCACGTCCTTCAGGGGGCCCTGTCGCCGTTGAGCGGCGTCACTCCGGACCGGCTCCGCATCGCCGAGTTAATGCGGCGGCTCGAAGAGGGTACGGTGCGGGAGGTGGTCATAGCCACCAACTTTTCTGTTGAGGGGGAGGCTACGGCACTCTACCTGGCGCGGCAGATCAAGCCGCTCGGCATAAGGGTTACACGCCTTGCCCACGGCATCCCGCTTGGCAGCGACCTGGAATATGTGGATGCCGCAACGGTGCAGCGGGCACTTGAGGGGCGAAGCGAGTTGTAAAACGCAAGTTGGACGACGATCAGTTCAGCGCTGTTTCGTATCTATACCAGAGGAGGAAAGCATGAGTCGCAACATGGTTACCATCGACGGCAACACCGCGGCCGCCCACGTGGCCCACGCCACCAACGAAGTAATTGCCATTTACCCCATCACCCCGTCTTCGGTCATGGGAGAAATCTCCGACATGAAGAGCGCCATGGGCGAGAAGAACATCTGGGGGACCGTGCCTTCGGTCGTCGAGATGCAGTCGGAAGGCGGTGCCTCCGGTGCCGTTCACGGCGCGCTCCAGGCCGGTGCGCTGACCACCACCTTCACCGCCAGCCAGGGCCTGCTCCTGATGATCCCGAACATGTTCAAGATCGCCGGCGAGCTGACCTCCACGGTTTTCCACGTGTCTGCCCGCGCCATAGCGGCCCAGGCCCTCTCCATCTTCGGCGACCATTCCGACGTCATGTCCTGCCGTTCCACCGGCTGGGCCATGCTTTGCTCCAATAACTCCCAGGAAGTCATGGACTTCGCTCTGATTTCCCAGGCCGCAACCCTGCGCTCCCGGGTGCCTTTCCTTCACTTCTTCGATGGTTTCCGCACCTCCCACGAGGTCCTGAAGGTTGAGGAGCTCACCTTTGACGATATGCGCGCCATGCTGGACGATGAACTGATTGCCGCCCACAAGGCCCGCGGCCTCTCTCCGGACCACCCTGTCATGCGTGGTACCGCCCAGAACCCCGACGTCTACTTCCAAGGGCGCGAGACGGTAAACTCCTACTACCCGAAATGCATCGAGATCGTCGAAGAGGAGATGAACAAGTTCGCCAAGATCACGGGCCGCCAGTACAAGCTGGTGGATTACGTGGGCGCTCCCGACGCCGACCGCGTTATCGTCATCATGGGTTCCGGCGCCGACACGGTGCAGGAGACCGTTGAAAACCTCTCCGCCAAGGGTGAGAAGATCGGTGTGGTGAAGGTCCATCTCTACCGTCCGTTCCCCATCGACGCCTTTATTGCCGCCTTGCCGAAGAGCGTGAAAAAGATCGCTGTCCTCGACCGCACCAAGGAGCCCGGCGCCCTGGGCGAGCCCCTCTATCTGGATGTCCGCACCGCCATCGGCGAAGCCATGGCCGACGGCAAGTGCCAGTTCGACGGCTATCCGGTCATCGTCGGCGGCCGTTACGGCCTCGGCTCCAAGGAGTTCACCCCGTCCCAGGCCAAGGCGGTTTTCGATAACCTCGCCGCCGACAAGCCGAAGAGGAACTTCGTGGTCGGCATCACCGAGGACGTGACCAACAGCAGCCTTCCGTGTGATCCCAACTTCTTCAACCCGATGGAAGGGGCCTACCAGGCCATGTTCTTCGGCCTCGGTTCCGACGGGACTGTCGGTGCCAACAAGAACTCCATCAAGATCATCGGCGAGATGACCGACAACAACGCCCAGGCCTACTTCGTCTACGACTCCAAGAAGGCCGGCTCCATGACCACCTCGCACCTGCGCTTCGGCAAAAACTACATCCGGGCGCCGTATCTGGTGCAGGAGGCCGATTTCGTGGCCTGCCACAACTACGCCTTCGTTGAGAAATACGACATGCTGGCCAAGGCCAAGCAGGGGGCCACGTTCCTCCTGAACGCCCCCTTCGACCATAACGAGATCTGGGACAAACTCCCCACCGACGTGCAGCAGCAGATCATCGACAAGAAGCTTAAGTTCTACGTGATCGACGGCGTACGGCTCGGCAACGAGATCGGCCTCGGACCCCGGATCAACGTCATCATGCAGACCGCGTTCTTCAAGATCTCCAACATCATCCCGCTGGATCAGGCCGTTGCCGAGATCAAGGACGCCATCAAGAAGTCCTACGGCAAGGCTGGTGAAGCCGTTGTCGCTATGAACAACAAGGCGGTGGACGCCGGCCTCAACAACTTCTACGAGGTAAAGGTGCCCGAAATGGCCACCAGCACCATCACGAAGCCGCCGGTTGTCAGCCCCAAGGCGCCCCAGTTCGTCCAGGAGACCACTGCTCCCATGATCGCCGGCCTCGGCGACGATCTGCCGGTTTCCAAGATGCCGGCTGACGGCACCTTCCCGACGGCAACGGCCCAGTTCGAGAAGCGCAACATCGCCGTGGATATCCCGGTATGGGATGAGCAGCTCTGCATTCAGTGCGGCATCTGCTCCTTCGTCTGCCCCCACGCCACCATCCGTATGAAGGCCTACGACGCCTCTGTCCTTTCCGGCGCTCCGGCCACCTTCAAGTCGGTGGACTGCAAGGTTCCCGAGTTCAAGGGACAGAAACTGACCCTCCAGGTGGCCCCTGAAGATTGCACCGGCTGCGGCGCCTGCGTCCACAACTGCCCGGCCAAGAGCAAGGAAGATCCGAACCATAAAGCCATCAACATGGCATTCCAGCCACCCCTTCGGGCACAGGAAGTGGAGAACTGGGATTTCTTCCTTACTATCCCCGATGTGGATCCCACCGCGGCCAAACTGGACACCGTCCGCGGTTCCCAGCTGGTTCGTCCGCTGTTTGAGTTCTCCGGCGCCTGCGCCGGCTGCGGCGAGACTCCGTACCTGAAGCTGTTGACCCAGCTCTTCGGCGACCGGACCATCATCGCCAATGCCACCGGCTGTTCCTCCATCTACGGCGGCAACCTCCCGACCACTCCCTACGCCAAGCGGGCGGACGGGCTCGGTCCGGCATGGTCCAACTCCCTGTTCGAGGACAACGCCGAGTTCGGCTACGGCATGCGGCTGGCCGTTGACAAGTTCAACGGCATGGCCCTTGAGCTGATCGACAAACTTTCGTCGTCCTGCTCCTGCTCTTCCTGCACGAGCGCGGTACCCCTCATGAACGAAATCAAGGGTGCCGACCAGTCGACCCAGGCGGGCATCGAAGCCCAGCGTGGCCGGGTGGCAGAGCTGAAGAAGGCCTTGGCCGGTTGCCCCGAGCCGGAGGCTAAGCGGCTCCTCACTGTGGCCGACTACCTGGTCAAGAAATCCGTCTGGTGCATCGGCGGCGACGGCTGGGCCTATGATATCGGTTACGGCGGCCTCGACCACGTCATCGCCAGCGGCAAGAACATCAACCTGCTGGTCCTTGACACCGAGGTTTACTCCAACACCGGTGGCCAGGCCTCCAAGTCGACCCCGCTGGGTGCCGTCGCCCAGTTCGCCGCCGGCGGTAAGGCGGTTTCCAAGAAAGACCTCGGCATGATGGCCATGTCCTACGGCTCGGTTTACGTGGCGGCCGTTTCCCTGGCCAATCCTGCCCAGTGCATCAAGGCCATGCTGGAGGCGGAAGCCTATGACGGCCCGTCCCTCATCATCGCCTACGCGCACTGCATCGCCCACGGCATCGACATGACCAAGGCCGTGGATTGCCAGAAGCGGGCGGTCAACTCCGGCTACTGGCCGCTGTACCGCTACAACCCCCAGCTTGCCGCCGAGTGCAAGAACCCGCTCCAGCTGGACAGCAAGGCCCCGACTATCGCCTTCGACGAGTACGTCAACAGTGAAAACCGCTATCGCGTACTCAAGAAGAACAATCCGAAGGGGTACGAGGAGCTGATGAAGAAAGCGGCTGCCTGGTCCAAAGCCCATTTCGGCTACTACCAGAAGCTGGCGGCCCTCAACTTCGAGGACACCTGCGAGAAGTAACAATTCTGGTAACGATAAAAGCCCCGGCGGGAATTCCTGCCGGGGCTTTTTGTTGTGTGCAGCACTGTAAGCGCTGGTGTTTGACGAGTTGTCCGTTCTGAAGGTTACTGGCCCTGATTTTGCAGTAATGTCGGATAGTTGTTGCTGTAACTTTTGATGCCTGCGATGATGGTTACGGAAATGGCGCCGTTTCTCTCCTTGAACGGGTGTCAAATTTTTGTTATAACCCATCCGGTATCGGTGCAAAACTCACAGGCCGACGAAGGGGTACTCAATGGCAGATCCTCAGATGGTGATGTACGATGAGGAATTCAGGCAGATCAGTGCTGTAATAGAGAAGCTGCTCCGGGAAGCCAACGCAAAGGTGATCTTCCTGGTCGACAAAAACGGCCAGCTTATCGCCGGGTGTGGAGAAACCGAGCGCTTCGACACCACTTCCCTGGCTTCTCTTACTGCGGGAAACATCGCTGCCACCGGTGGCCTTGCCAAGCTGATCGGGGAGAAGGAATTTTCCATTCTCTTTCACGAGGGTGAGAAGGATAACCTCCATATCTCCATCGTTGGCGGCCGGGTGATTTTAGTGGTCCTGTTTGACAGTCGTTCGTCCCTTGGGCTGGTGAGGCTGAGGGTGAAAAAGGCTTCCGAGGAGCTGACCGCCATCTTCGACCAGCTGAAGAGAAAGGCTGAGGAGAAAGAGCGCAGCGGCATCCAGGAATTCCCTTTCGCCGAGATCACCGACGACGACATCGACAATCTTTTCAACTGACAGGCCGGGGGTATGGCGGATGTCCTTCATTAACTACGCATCGCGCGAGATAAACTGCAAAATTGTCTATTATGGCCCGGGCCTTTGCGGCAAGACGACCAATCTTCAGTATATTTACCAGAAGACCGCTCCTGAAGCGAAGGGGAAGATGATAAGCCTCGCCACGGAGACCGAGCGGACCCTGTTCTTCGACTTTCTACCCCTGGCTCTGGGAGAGATTCGCGGCTTCAAGACCCGCTTTCACCTCTACACCGTTCCCGGCCAGGTTTTCTATGACGCCTCCCGCAAACTGATCCTGAAGGGGGTGGACGGAGTGGTTTTCGTTGCCGATTCCCAGGAAGAGCGGATGGACGCCAACATCGAGTCCCTGGAAAACCTCCGCATCAACCTTCAGGAGCAGGGGTATGACCTTGACAAGCTCCCTTACGTTGTTCAGTACAACAAGCGGGATCTCCCCGACATAATTGGCGTGGAAGAGCTGCGCCGGGAACTGAATCCCACCGGTGTCCCCGACTACGAGGCGTGCGCCTCGACTGGCGAGGGTGTATTCGAAACCTTGAAGGCGGTTGCGAAGCTGATTCTCATTGACCTGAAAAAGGGGAAATGATGGCAGGAGTTTTGACTCCATTCGTAGCTTGCGGCCCATGGCAAAACCATGGGCTTTTCTGTTTTGCCTGCGGAAGAAATGACGTAGAATGCGCACGCTGACGATTTCAGAGCATGGGGAAGGAGTGCCGGTCGGTATATTATGCACTTCGGCGGTACCTACGAAGATGAGATAATAGGCAAGGCTTACGACGGCAGGCTCATGTCGCGTTTTGTCCGGTATGTGCTCCCCTATCGGTGGGCTGTCGTGACCGCCCTCTGCCTTCTCCCCATTTCGGCGGCGGCGCGCCTTGCACAGCCATGGCTCATGAAAATAGCCATCGACGAATACATTGTTGCCGGCCGCATGGAAGGACTGCCGCTGGTGGCGGCAGGTTTTCTCGCCCTTATTCTTGCCGAGGCCTTTATCACGTTCGTTGAGGTCTGTCTGCTTCAGTATCTGGGGCAGAAGGTGATGTTCGACCTGCGCATGGAGCTGTTCGATCACGTCCAGAGGCTCCCAGTCTCCTTCTTCGACCGCACCCCCACCGGCAGCCTTGTGACCCGACTCACCAGTGATGTGGAAGTGCTCGGGGAAATGTTCGCCGCCGGCATAATCACGGTCATGGGGGATATCCTTTTTCTGGCCGGGATCGTCGGCGTCATGCTCTGGATGAACCTGAAGCTGTCGCTGGTCACCTTTGCGGTGCTCCCGGTACTCATATGGGTCGCCTTCACCTTCCGGATCAAGATGCGAAGGGCATTTCGCGAAGTGCGGGCACGGCTTGCGAACCTCAACACATTCCTGGCCGAGACCATCGGCGGCATGGCAATCGTGCAGCTTTTCAACCGCCAGGAACAGGAGCGAAGGGAGTTCTCCCGGCTCAATGCCGCATACCGGGATGCCAATCTTCCGGTCATCACCTGGGATGCCTCCCTTTACGCCCTGGTGGAAACACTTTCCTCCGTGGCCGTGGGGCTCATAGTCTGGTATGGCGGTGGGGAGATCGTCAGCGGGGCCCTCACATTCGGTGCGCTGGTGGCGTATATCCAGTACATTGAGAAATTCTTCGTTCCCATCCGGGATCTTTCGGCCAAATACTCCATCATGCAGGGGGCCATGGCTGCCCTGGAGCGGATTTTTAACCTGCTGGACATGGAGAAGGAAGTTCCCCCCTCTTCCCATCCTTCGATGGGAGACGGGAGAGATGATGGTGTCTCCCCTGTGGGCGCCATATCATTCCACGACGTCTGGTTTGCCTACAAGGCCGAAGAGTATGTCCTGAAGGGGATCAATCTCACCCTGAGACGAGGTGAAAAGGTGGCGCTGGTGGGCGAAACCGGCGGCGGCAAGACGACGGTCACCCGCCTCCTCTCCCGTTTCTACGACGTGACCCGCGGCAGTATCTGCTTTGACGGCACCGATATCCGGGAGCTGCCGCTTCCGGACCTCCGTCGCCGGATCGGGGTGGTGCTTCAGGAGCCGTACCTTTTTACCGGTACCATCGGGTTTAATATTTCCCTGGGAGATGAGAAGGCCACCCGCAGAATTAAAGAGGCGGCCCGTCTCGTGGGGGCTGACCGGTTCATCGAGGCGCTCCCGAAGGGGTACGACGAGGAGGTGCGGGAACGTGGCGTGAACCTCTCCGCCGGCGAACGGCAACTCATTTCCTTTGCCCGGGCCGTGGCGTTCGATCCGGAAATCCTCGTCCTAGACGAGGCCACCTCCAGTGTAGACAGCGAATCCGAACGGCTCATCCAGGAAGGGCTTCGCGCGCTCATGGCCGGCCGGACCTCGCTGGTGGTGGCCCACCGGCTTTCGACGGTCCGGGATGCCGACCGGATTGCCGTTATTCACCGGGGGGAGAAGGCGGAGGAGGGGACACACCGGGATCTGCTGGCCGCCGGCGGGCTCTACGCACGACTCTATCAGCTTCAATTCAGGGGGCAGGAAGATACATGAAACACCTTATCCTCGGCACCGCCGGCCACATCGATCACGGCAAGACATCGCTGGTCAGGGCTCTGACCGGCATCGACACCGACCGCCTTCCGGAGGAAAAGAAGCGGGGAATCACAATTGAGCTGGGCTTCGCGCACCTGGAGCTCCCCGACGGCACCCGCTTCGGCATCATTGACGTTCCGGGACACGAGCGTTTTGTCAGGACAATGGTGGCCGGGGTTGGGGGGATGGACCTGGTGATGCTTGTTGTCGCCGCCGACGAGGGGATTATGCCCCAGACCCGCGAGCACCTGGAAATCTGTCAGCTTCTCGGCGTGCGGAAGGGACTGGTCGCCCTTACGAAGAGCGATATGGTTGACCCCGAGTGGCTCGGCCTCGTGGTGGAAGAGGTTCGGGATTATCTGGCGGGGAGCTTCCTGGAGGATGCGCCGATTATGCCGGTTTCATCCCGTACCGGCGCGGGGGTCGAAGAGCTGAAGGGGGAGCTGGCCCTCCTGGCCTCCCAGGTGGAGGAAAAAAGAAGCGAGGGGGCTTTTCGTCTCCCGGTGGACCGGGTATTCACGGTAACCGGTTTCGGCACGGTGGTAACCGGCACGCTGCTGGCTGGGGAGATAAGGGTGGGGGATGAGGTGGAAATGCTTCCCTCCGGCAGGCAGGCGCGGGTGCGCGGCGTGCAGACCCATGGCACGAAGGGGGATTCGGCGGGGGCCGGGCAGCGGGTGGCCGTCAACCTCCAGGGGGTGGAGCATACTGAAGTGGTGCGGGGCGACATCGTTGTGCCCCGTGATGCCTTCCGGACCACCCGGGCTGTGGATGCCCGACTCGATCTGCTTCCCGCCGCGCCGAAGGAGCTACGGCACCGGGCCACCCTCCGGCTCCATTCCGCCACCTACGAGGTGCCGGCCCAGATAATTCTCCTGGACCGGGATACTCTGGCACCGGGGGAGTCGGCCTTTGTGCAGCTTCGCCTGAAGCATCCGGTGCTTCTTCTCCCTGGCGACCCCTTTGTGCTCCGCTCCTATTCTCCCCAGGTGACGGTCGGCGGCGGACGGGTCCTGGATCCGATGCCCCCCCGGCGCCGCCGCCGTTCCGAGGAAGCCTTGGCACTGCTCCGTTCCCTGGGGGAGGCTGCGGGTTCCGATACAGTCAGGTTATTGGTGGCCGGAAGCCTTCTCTCCGGCGTTCCCTTCGATGAGATTGCCGTCCGCAGCGGACTGCCTCCCAAAAAGGCCGAAGCTGCCCTGACGCCTCTCCTGTCCGCCGGAGAGGTGCTCCAGGTGGTTCGGGAGCCCCGCATATTCCTCTCCCGGGATGCCTTTATGTCCCTCAAGTCCCATCTTCTGGGTGAGGTGGAAGGGTACCTCCGCGAAAATACCCTTCGGGAAGGGATCGGGAAGGAGGAGCTGAAGACGAGGCTCCCGAAGCGCAGCGATCCCCGTTTTTTCACGCCACTGCTGACCGCGCTCGAAAAGGAGGGGAAGGTGGTCCTGGAGCGGGAACTGGTGAAGCTCCCCGGCCGCAAAGGTTCCCCGACGGCTGACCAGGCCGGCCTCCAGGGGCGCATCGAAGCTGCCCTGGGGCGGGGCGGGGCAGAGCCTCCCACCGTGAAGGAGTTGTGCGATCAATTCCGATGCGGCGAGAAGGAAATTCTGGAGCATCTGAATATCCTTGCCCGGGAAGGACGGGCCGTGAAGCTCAAGAGTGATGTGTTCTACGCCCCCGGCCCCGTCAGCGAGTTGCGGGATAAACTCATCGCGCATCTTCGGGAAAAGGGTGAAATTACACCGCCTGAATTTCGTGAAGTTACGGGGCTTTCACGCAAATTCATGATTCCTCTTCTGGAATTTTTTGATCAGGAGAAAGTCACCATCCGGGTTGGTGACAAGCGCATACTCCGCAAGGGATAACCTCATGATGTATTTCTCGCTTTGCAAATCGGGCGTTCTTGCGTAGGATTTCCAGCATGGCTGCCCGGGGATTAAGGGGGCGGAATCCGGGAAATCCGCTTGAAGTAAGTTATACTGCATAGCGGATTTTGCCGCTGAATCCGGCTTTGAGCTGAATGGGTTTTTGCGCTGCGGATGAGGAGGGTAAACGTGACTGTGGAAAATTTACAGGTTCTTCTGGTTGAAGATAACCCTGATGACGAATTTCTTGCATTGCGTTCTTTGCGCCGGCAAGGACTGGAAAACGTTGCTGTCGCCCATGATGGCGAAGAGGCCCTTGGCCTTCTTCTCGGCGCCGGTGGTTCAGCAGGTGAGGTGGCTGCCATTGTTCCGGCCGTCATCCTGCTCGACCTGAAATTGCCGAAAATAAACGGCATTGAGGTTCTCAGGGTGTTGCGCAATGACAAAAGAACTGAAAGTGTGCCCGTCATTGTCCTCAGTTCTTCCCGCGAGGAATGCGACCTGAAATGCTGCCGGGAGCTGGGGATTCTCGCATATCTGACAAAGCCGGTGGATGGGAAGGAATTGGTCGGCATTCTGGAGCAGGCCCGGCTGCTGAAGGCACCTTGCCGGTAAACGGCCATCTGCCCGGAAGAATGGCGCCGCCGTCCGGATGGGCAGAAATGCCTTCACAAACAACGGAATATGTGATATCTAATCTAACTTTCCATCCGTTTTCCCCTCTTACATTTCCCGCAACGGTTGCCCAAAATGGCTAAGAAGATCTGCATAGCGAATCAGAAGGGTGGGGTCGGTAAGACAACCACCGCCATCAACCTCGCGGCATCGCTTGCCGCCGCGGAAAAGCGGACGCTCCTTGTGGATATGGACCCCCAAGGGAACGCCGGCAGCGGCGTCGGTATCGACAAGGGAAGTCTGACGGAGTCGGTCTACGACGCCATCATTAATGATGTCGATCCGGCGACTCTCATTGTCCGCACCGACCTTGCCTGTCTTGATCTTCTCCCCTCCACAACTGATCTGGCCGGTGCAGAATTAGAGCTTGTCTCCGCCATGGCGCGGGAATGGAAGCTCAAGGAGGCTCTGTCGGGCCTCGATAGCCGGTATGATTATATTATAATCGACTGCCCTCCTTCGTTGGGGTTGCTGACCGTCAACGCCATGACCGCCGCCGATTCGGTTCTTATCCCGCTTCAGTGCGAATATTACGCCATGGAGGGGCTTTCCCAGATAATTAAAACCATCAAGCTGGTCCAGAAGGGACTTAATCCGGCGCTTTACATCGAGGGGATTCTTCTCACCATGTATGACGGGCGTATAAACCTTTCCCGACAGGTGAGCGAGGAGATTCGCGCCCATTTCGGCACTCTCGCATTCGAAACTGTGGTGCCGCGCAATGTGCGGCTGTCCGAGGCGCCGAGCCATGGCCGTCCCATCATTCTGTACGATATCACCTCGAAGGGGGCCGTCACTTATCTGGAGCTTGCCAGGGAACTTATGAAAAGGGAGGCGAATCATGGTTAAGAAGACCGGTCTCGGAAAGGGGATGGCGGCCCTTCTTCCGGTCGTGGAAGAGGAAGGTAAGCGTTACTTCTCCTGTCCCATCGAAGAGATTCGTCCCAACAAGAACCAGCCTCGCAAGACCTTTACCGCAGATAAGCTGGAGGAGCTTGCCGCATCCATCCGCGAGAAGGGGATTATTCAGCCTCTCGTAGTGCGGAAAAAGGGTGACCATTTTGAGCTGATCGCCGGGGAGCGCCGCTGGCGGGCCGCTCAGAAGGCGGGTCTGCGTGAGGTTCCGGTGGTCATTCAGGACGTATCGGAAGATACTGCCCTGGAGATGGCCCTTATCGAGAACATCCAGCGGGAGGACCTGAACGCCGTTGAGGAGGCCGAGGCCTATCACTCCCTCATGGAGAACTTCAGTCTGACTCAGGAGGAGCTTGCCAGGCGGGTTGGCAAGGATCGTTCCACCGTTGCCAACTCGCTGCGGCTATTGAAGCTTCCCGGCGATCTCAAGAAGGATATTGTCGAAGACCGGCTCGCCATGGGGCATGCCAGGGCAATGCTATCCCTTGACACCGAATCGCAGATCCGCGAGGCCCGGGACGCAATCCTCAAGGGGAACCTCACCGTACGCGAGGCGGAGAGCCTCGTAAAACGCATGAAAGGCGGCCGGAAGCCGACGGTAAAATCCGTTTCCGCCGAGATACATGCTGCCGACCTGGTGGAGCAGTTGCAGCGCCGGTTCATGACGAGAATAGCCGTCCGTAAAAGCGGCAAGGGCGGGAAAATAGAAATTGTCTACGGCAATCAGGATGAGCTTGAGAGAATTGTTGAAATCCTGATGGGTTGAGCCGTCGGCGCTGTGTCCCCGGCTTTTGTTTCTAATGGAGCTGGGTGGATAAATTTCTTGACACACTTTTAGTTATGTGATAGCTAACGTCTGTTTAGCGGCAGTACGGCCGTATTTTTTTTTGATACATGTATATAGCAACGGGCTACACAAATAACAGCGGTGGATTTTACGGAGTGGCAGCGTGATAACTTTAGATCTTACCTTTGTCATTCAGCTTGTGAACTTCCTGGTTCTCATGCTTGTCCTGAACATCTTCCTTTATAAACCGATCAGGAAGGTTATGGCGGATCGGAAGGGGCAGATTGACGGCGCAAAAGAGCGGGCCGCGGCTGTTGACAAAGACGTGCAGGAAAAGATGGCTCTTTATGAGACCCGGTTGCGCGAAATCAAGTCGAAGGCAGGCGCCGAGCGCGAGGTTCTCAGAGGTGATGCTCTCCGGGAGGAGGCTGCCGTTCTTGAGAAGGCCCGCAAGGAGGCCGCTGATTCTCTCTCCTCCATTAAGGCGAAGGTGGCGAAAGAGACTGTCGAGGCTAAAGAGTATCTGACGGTTCAGGCCCGTTCCCTGTCCCTTGAAATCTGCGAGAAAGTCCTTGGGAGGAGTCTGTAACATGGCATATGGGTTCAAGAAAAGCGGGCTCCTGAAGCCTATCGTCTCGACGGCTGCCATTTGTCTCGTGCTGGCCGGCATGGCGGCGCTCGGCTTTGCCGCCGAGGGGGGCGAGGGTGCCCATCACGTCGACACCGGCAAGCAGATGAAAGACTTCATGTGGCGGGTAATCGACTTTATCGCGCTGCTCGGCATCCTTGTCTGGGCGCTCAAGAAGGCCAATGCCAAAGGTGCTCTCGCTGACCGGAGCGCAGCCCTTGAGAAGGCTCTCGGAGAAGCAGAGGAAGCGCGGACCGCAGCCGAGAAAAAATTTGCCGAATACGGTGAAAAGCTCGAAAAGGCAAATCAGGAAATTGATGAAATCTATGCTGCCATCCGTAAGGAAGGAGAGCTGGAAAAAGAGCGGATAATCGCAGAAGCCAAGGTTACTGCGGAGAAGATTCGCGAGCAGGCTGCCGCCACCGCCTCCCAGGAGGTCTTCAAGGCAAGGGTTGCGCTCCGCGAAGAAGCTGCCCGCCTTGCCGTGCAGATGGCTGAACAGTCCCTGCGTGAAACCATGAAAAAAGATGACCAGGACCGGCTGGTTAACGACTATCTTACGAAGGTGGAGAACTTACATTGATCTCGAACGCTATTGCACGCCGCTACGCCAAGGCTTTGGTGCAGCTCGGCGCGGAAGAAGGGGCGGTTGATCGGTTCGGCACCGAGCTTGGGCAGTTTGCGGCTCTCCTCGAAGGAAACGCCGATCTGTCCGCTGTCCTGAAAAGCCCTGCTTACCGCATTGAAGCCAAGAAGGAGATCCTTAAGGATATCCTTGGGAAGCTGAACCTTTCCGGCACGGTAGCCAATTTCCTCCAGGTCCTTCTTGACCGGGGGAGAATCGGCTTTGTTCCCCAGGTTGCATTCAGCTATGCGACATTTGCCGATGAGCTTTCCGGCGTTATGCGTCCGGTTCTCACTTCGGCTTTTCCCCTTGACGATACACAGGTGGAAGGGGTGAAAAATGCTCTTGCCAAGGCAACGGGCAAGCAGTTGAAGCTCACGGTCGAGGTTGACTCGTCGCTTATCGGCGGGGTGGTTGCCAAGATTGGTGACAAGGTTTTTGACGGAAGCGTACGGACCCAGTTGAACAGGATTCAGGATATATTACAGAAGGGGTGAGAGGTTCCATGGAAATCAGAGCCGAAGAAATCAGCGAAATTATCCGCAAGCAGATCAAGGAGTACGGCAAGGAGGTCGAGGTAGCCGAGACCGGTACCATCATCTCCGTCGGTGACGGTATCGCCCGCATCCACGGCCTGGACAAGGCAATGGCCGGCGAGCTCCTGGAGTTCCCCGGTGGGGTCTCCGGCATGGTTCTCAACCTCGAAGAGGATAACGTCGGTGCGGCGATCCTTGGTGAAAACAACGAGACCATCAAGGAAGGCACAACCGTCAAACGGACCGGCAAAATCGTCGAGGTTCCGGTAGGCGAGGCCCTTATCGGCCGCGTCGTCAATGCAATCGGTCAGGCCATCGACGGCAAAGGCCCCATCAACACCACCACGTTCGGTAAGGTGGAGGTTAAGGCCCCCGGTATCGTCAAGCGGAAGTCGGTGCATCAGCCGATGCAGACCGGCTTGAAGGCTATCGATGCAATGGTTCCGGTCGGCCGCGGCCAGCGGGAGCTCATCATTGGCGACCGTCAGACCGGCAAGACCGCCGTTGCCATCGACACCATTATCAACCAGAAGGGCGGCGACCTCATCTGTATCTATGTCGCCATCGGCCAGAAGCGTTCTACCGTGGCCCAGGTTGTGAGCAAGCTTCAGGAGCACGGGGCGATGGATTACACCATTGTCGTTTCCGCCTCTGCTTCCGAACCGGCACCGCTCCAGTACATCGCTCCCTACACCGGTGTTACCATGGGCGAGTACTTCCGCGACAACGGTAAGCATGCCCTGATTATCTATGATGACCTTTCCAAGCAGGCCGTTGCCTATCGTCAGCTTTCCCTGCTCCTTCGCCGTCCGCCGGGGCGTGAAGCTTATCCGGGCGACGTTTTCTATCTCCACAGCCGCCTTCTTGAGCGTGCGGCCAAGCTCTCCGACGACTGCGGTGCCGGTTCCCTTACGGCTCTGCCGATCATCGAAACCCAGGCAGGCGACGTTTCCGCGTACATTCCGACAAACGTCATCTCCATTACCGACGGCCAGATCTACCTGGAGAGTGATCTCTTCTACTCCGGCGTTCGCCCGGCCATCAACGTCGGTCTCTCGGTTTCCCGCGTCGGTGGTTCCGCCCAGGTTAAGGCGATGAAGCAGGTTGCCGGTACCCTCCGTCTGAACCTTGCCCAGTATCGCGAGATGGCTGCATTCGCCCAGTTCGGTTCAGACCTCGACAAGGCGACCCAGATGCAGCTTGCACGGGGTGAGCGGCTTGTCGAGATTCTCAAGCAGCCCCAGTACCGTCCGATTCCCAACGAGAAGCAGGTTCTCATTATCTTTGCCGCCAACAACGGCTATGTCGATGATTATCCTGTTGCCTCTCTCCGTCGTTACGAGAGCGAGCTTTACTCCTTCTTTGACGGTCGGAAAGCTGATGTTCTTGCTGAGATCCGCGACAAGAAGGCTATCGATGACGATCTCAAGGGCAAGATTGTTGCCGCTCTTGAAGAATTCAAGAAGGAATTTACCGCGTAATCTAAGGACGGTCCTCCAGATATGGCAAGCCTTAAAAGCATAAAAAAACGTATTGTTTCGGTAAAGAATACCCGGCAGATAACCAAGGCCATGAAAATGGTCTCTGCCGCGAAGCTGCGTCGCGCCCAGGAAAACGTGGTTGCCGCCCGTCCCTATGCCAAGAAGCTTGGTGAGGTGCTGGAACGGTTGGCCAAGAGCCAGGACGAAAACGCAAGCCCGCTGCTTCAGAAAAGGGTTGGCCAGAAGGCCCTCCTTATCGTGGTAACATCGGACCGTGGTCTCTGCGGTGGTTTCAATGCCAACATCTGCAAGGCTGCCGAGCGTTTTGTCCGGGAGAAGAAGAGCGAGTATGCCGAAATCTCCATGATGACGGTCGGTCGCAAAGGCTACGAGTTCCTCAAGAACCGTCAGTCTATTTACAAGAACTTCGGCAACGTGCTCTCCAATCTCAGCTATCCGACCGCAGCTTTGCTGGCCCAGGAAGTTATCGATGGGTACATTGCGGAAGAGTACGATGAGGTATTCCTGCTGTTCAACTCGTTCAGAAGCGTCATGTCACAGGATATCACGCTTGAGCAGTTGTTGCCGATTGTGCCGGAAGCTTCTGCGGAAGATGAAGATGTTGCCGAGTATATTTACGAGCCGTCGCAAGGTGCGCTGCTGTCTGAACTTCTTCCCAAGCACATTGAGGTGAAGGTGTTCAAGGCGCTCCTGGAGTCCGTGGCTTCTGAGCACGGTGCCCGCATGACTGCCATGGATAGTGCGTCCAAGAACGCAAACGAAATGATAGCCAAGCTGACCCTCCAGTACAACAGGGCCCGCCAGGCCGCCATCACGACAGAGCTTGTGGAGATTATCTCCGGTGCTCAGTCGGTAAACGGATAAGCAATCTCACGATTATAAAATAGGCCCGGCACGGGCCGCAGGAGGAAGAGGCACAATGAGTCAGAATTTCGGTAAAATTTCTCAGGTTATCGGCGCGGTTATCGACGTCGAGTTCGAGCCGGGCAAACTGCCTCCCATTTACAATGCCCTCCGGGTAACCAGCCCGGCCATTGACGATAAGGAATACAATCTGGTGCTTGAAGTTGCGCAGCACCTTGGCGAGAACTCTGTACGGACCATCGCGATGGATTCCACCGACGGCCTCGTGCGCGGCCAGGCGGTACTTGATACCGGCAAGCAGATTTCGGTACCTGTAGGCCGCAAGACCCTCGGACGCATCCTTAACGTAATCGGCGACCCCGTCGACGAGATGGGGCCTGTTGGTGCCGAGAAGGAATACGGCATCCACCGTGAAGCCCCTTCCTTCGTCGATCAGTCCACCAAGGTAGAGGCTTTCACCACCGGCATCAAGGTCGTTGACCTCCTTGCACCTTATGCACGGGGCGGCAAGATTGGCCTCTTCGGCGGCGCCGGCGTCGGCAAGACAGTTCTCATCATGGAACTCATCAACAACATCGCCAAGCAGCACGGTGGTTTCTCGGTTTTCGCCGGCGTTGGCGAGCGTACCCGTGAAGGAAACGACCTCTGGATGGAGATGAAGGAGTCCGGCGTTCTCGATAAAGCCGCTCTCGTCTACGGCCAGATGAACGAGCCGCCGGGAGCCCGTGCCCGTGTTGCACTCTCCGCGCTCTCCATTGCTGAGTACTTCCGTGACGAGGAAGGGCAGAACGTTCTCCTCTTCATCGATAACATATTCCGTTTCACCCAGGCGGGTTCCGAGGTTTCGGCGCTTCTCGGCCGGATCCCTTCCGCCGTTGGTTACCAGCCTACTCTGGCCACTGAGATGGGCGAGCTCCAAGAGCGGATTACCTCAACCACCAAGGGTTCCATCACTTCGGTTCAGGCCATTTACGTTCCTGCTGACGACCTTACCGACCCTGCTCCGGCAACGGCCTTTGCCCACCTGGATGCAACCACGGTTCTTTCCCGTCAGATTGCCGAGCTTGGCATCTACCCGGCCGTTGACCCCCTCGACTCCACGTCGCGGATTCTCGACCCCCAGGTAATCGGCGAAGAGCACTATGCCATCGCCCGCCAGGTTCAGTACGTCCTCCAGAAGTACAAGGACCTCCAGGACATCATCGCCATTCTCGGTATGGATGAACTCTCCGAGGAGGACAAGCTGGTCGTTTCCCGCGCACGGAAAATCCAGCGTTTCCTCTCCCAGCCGTTCCACGTGGCGGAAGCTTTTACCGGCAGCCCCGGCAAGTACGTCGAGCTGAAGGACACCATCAAGGGCTTCCAGGAGATCGTTGCCGGCAAGCACGACGATGTTCCTGAGCAGGCCTTCTACATGGTCGGCACCATCGAGGAAGCTCTGGAAAAAGCGAAGAAACTTGCTGCCTAAGTTACACTTGACCTCGTCGCGGGG
>MTLE01001169.1_pt1 | contig 29422 bp, 19 predicted proteins | sample 1982461 | NCBI WGS metagenome assembly MTLE01 (sample SAMN05712605, study PRJNA340218) | biofilm metagenome | isolation source: sample SPL anode biofilm adapted to -200 mV | place: USA | collected 2012-02-03
TGCCTGATGAAGCGCCTGAACCATTTGTTTAAATTCCCTGATTCGTACATAAGGATCGTACGGATTAGTAGAGTAACTGCCTTCCGGAACATTGTAATTCAGCGGATCATATCCCCAGTTGTACTTGTTTTCATTCAGCTTGGTTTCGTCGATAGACGCAAAATCAAACGAAGGCAAAATATGTACGTGGGTTATACCGAGTTCTTTCAAATGGTCAATTCCTGTGGCATCACCAGCGGTATTTTTCGTTCCACGTTCGGTAAACGCCAGAAATTTTCCTTTATTTTTTATGCCTGAATTTGGTGCAACCGAGAAATCACGCATATGAACTTCATACAGCATAATATCGGTAAAATTGTTCAGTGCGGGGCGCTTATCATTTTCCCAACCAACAGGATTTGTTTCAGCAAAATCAATAATCGCGGCGCGTTTTCCATTTACACCCGTAGCTTTCACCCACATTCCGGGAGTTTCATCCAACCATTTATCTTTTACCTTGATCTGAAAAGTATAGAATTTTCCTTTCATGTCCTTCTCAATTTCATAAGTCCATGTACCGCTTTCAGAGCGCTTCATATCCTTTGTCTCATAAGCGCCACCATCATTCCCGTTATCATAAAGCAACAATTTAACTTCAGATGCTGTTGGCGCCCAAACACGGAATTTGGACGATTGCGGAGTATACGTCAACTCAAGGTCAGAACCTTCATACACAGGATATTCGTCGTACGAGGCATATTTAGGTGTACTCTGACAAGCACACAAAAGTCCGGTAATCAATAACATAATGAATGAACGCTTTTTCATAAATACTAATGTTGAGAAATGAATGTGTGTGTTTAATGAATCCAGTGGTTGAATTAATTATTATTCTGAAATACTAACAGATAAAAAATAATCAAAGCACAAAAGTAAAAAAACGGACTGTATTTTCTATAACATTTTTAAACAAAAATCAAATTACTTCCATTTTATAAAAAAAAGGAAGTAATTTGATTTCGTTCAGGGAAAAAACAACTTGCTTTTGCCAGGAATTTTATTTGATACCGTTTCTGATAAGTAAAGCGTCTATAGTAGGTTCCTGTCCGCGGAATCGTTTGTACAGAACCATTGGATGTTCAGTTCCGCCTTTTTCAAGTATATTTTTGCGGAATGAATCAGCTGTTTTCTTATCAAAAATACCGTTTTTGGCAAATACTGAAAATGCATCTGCATCCAAAACTTCGGCCCATTTATAACTATAATATCCGGCTGCATAACCACCGGCAAAAATATGACTAAAGGTAGGACTCATAGCAGTATTAGGCACAGGAGGTAAAATCTGTGTCGACAACATGGCTGCTTTTTCATAATCAATTACGTCGCCTTCAAAAGGAGTTTCGATGGTGTGCCATGCCATGTCGAGATAACCGAAACTTAACTGACGCAGACAAAAATAAGCAGCATTGAAATTTTCAGAAGCTTTAATTTTCTTTATCAACTCCTGAGGAATTTTTTCTCCGGTAAGATAATTTACGGCAAATCCATCCAAAAATTCCTTTTCAGAACCCCAGTTTTCCATAATTTGCGAAGGCAATTCCACAAAATCGCGATAAACATTTGTTCCCGAAAGCGACTCATAAGTACATTTCGTCAACATTCCATGCAATGAATGACCAAACTCATGCAGGAACGTTGTTACTTCATCAAAAGTCAGTAAAGCCGGTTTGGTATCAGTCGGACGTGTAAAGTTCATCACAATGGTAATTTGTGGACGGCTATCTGTTTTTCCTTCTTTCCATTGTGGTTTAAAGTCGTTCATCCACGCTCCTGCTCTTTTTCCATCACGAGGATGAAAATCAGTATACAGCACGGCCAGATATTTTCCGTTTTCGTCAGTTACATCATAAGCGTCAACTTCAGGATTATAAACCGGAATGTTCGGATTTTTTGTAAAATGTATGCCATACAGGCGTGTTGCCAGTCCGAATACTCCTTTGCGCACATGTTCCAGTTCAAAATACGGACGCAGCATTTCATCATTTATAGAATATTTTTCGTCTTTCAGTTTTTCAGAATAATAAGACCAATCCCATGGCTGTAGTTTGAAATAAGCTCCATGAGCATCAGCATAAGCCTGAACTTCGGCAAATTCCTTTTCAGCCGCCGGTTTGTAAGCCGCCAGCAGTTTATCAAGTAAATCGTAAACATTTTTCTTGTTTTCTGCCATTCTATCCACTAACTCGTAATCGGCATACGACTTGTAACCCAGAATGTTGGCGATTTTCAAACGGGTATTGGCAATTTTCTTTATATTCTCACGATTATCAAATTCCCCTCCCAGCATACAACGGGTGGTATAAGCCATATACAATTCACGGCGCAAATCCCGGTTATCGGCATATTTCATGAAAGGAACATAAGTGGTGGCTTTCAGATTTAGTAACCAACCTTTTTTATCAGCTTTTGTAGCATTTTCGGCCAGCATATTCATAAAATCTTCCGGCAAACCGCTTAATAAACTTTTGTCAGTTATCAGTAAACTGTACTTATTGGTTTCTTTCAATACATTTTGTCCGTACTGTAAAGTCAGCAATCCCAGTTCCTTGGTAAGCTCACGGTAAACAGCCTTATCAGCTTCCGAAAGGTTTGCCCCGTTTTTTGTAAAACCTTCATAGGTTTCTTTTAAAAGCATTTTTTGTTCAGGAGTAAGCTTCAGTTTGTCTTTTTCATCATACACAGCCTTTACTCTGGCAAATAACTTTTCATTCAATCTGATTGAATTGGAATGTTCGCTCATTATTGGCGATATTTTTTCAGCTATTGCCTGTAAATCATCATTTGTTTCAGAACTTAACAGGTTATACAGCGGCGAAGAAACCTTGTTCAGCATTTCTCCGCTTCGTTCCAATGCTACAATGGTATTGTCGAACGTTGGTTTCTGTGGATTGTCAATAATATCATCCACTTCTTTATTTTGTTGTTTCATTGCCTCTTCAAAAGCAGGCATGTAATCCGATGTTTTGATTAAATTGAAAGGTATTGTTTGATGCGGGGTTTTATACATTTCAAAAAACGGATTCCCTGCCAGTGCAGTAGATGCCAAAGAAATTGCAGCCATAATAATTGTAATTTTAATTTTTTTCATATTCACAAATTTAGAAATGAGTTGGTAATATTTTGAAACAGATAATTTTGTTCTGCTTAATTTTTCAATATCTCTTTATCAACTTCTGAACGAACTGACCGTTTTCAGTTTTTACTTTTAACAGATAAATTCCGTTTGGTAAATCGGTCAGGTCAATAACACCTGTTTGCATACCCTGAGTCCTTGACTGAATGATCTGACCGTTAGTATTGGCAACCGTCCACGATTTCACCAGATATTTGTCAGTATCAATGTAAAAAATTCCGTTCGAAGGATTCGGATACACAGTTATATAGTTATCCGGGTTATATATTGTCGGTATTCCCGTATTATCTGCTGAGAAACTTATCTCAATTTTTTGCCCTTTCTGAATGACCGTACTGTTATTAAAGTCGAAAGGAATGTAAGAAGTTGTCAACTCGCCCGTATTTCCACCCCAGAATTCAAATTTCGATTCAATCAGATTAGCCTTATTTTCAATAAAATCAGAATAATTTATCGAAAGCATCTCTCGCCATTGATGATAAATCGGTCTTAAAAGTATTTTTGATAACAGCTCACCATTTGTCCCATAAACATATTGGTAACGAAGATCATCACTCCAAAACATAGTCTTCCAGTTTTGAAATGTTTCTGTTTCCAGCTTATTTTCGGAATTATAAATATTCTCTGTGTTTTCGGAATTTTCCCAGTTAAAAAAACGTTTGTCCCATATTTTATTTCGCTGGGATTTAATCAGATTCGTACCGGATTTGTAATACCAGTTTGTCATTTGATAATTTACCCAGCCAGAATCATTCAGATTTTGCTGTACAAGTTCCTGGGCCGGCGTTCCATTCTGGTTGTAATAAAAAACAGATCTGTACACTGAAGTGCTTTTATCAGTTGAAAATACGGTTATAGTAACTGTATCCGGTTTGCCATCAGGCAAATATACATAACCGGTTTCCAGTGTCTGAGTCCAGTTATCCAGTTTCCACAAATACTCCTTTTTATTGCTTACCAGTGTATCTGAATATAAATAATCCGCTTTTCTCAACAATTCCGGCACTTCATTATTAAAACGGGAATGTATTTCGCTGGTCAAATGTCCGTCCTGGTAGATAGATTCAATTTTATAAACTGTTTCCCAATTGGAGCCGTTCCAGCTTTTTTCCCACTGAACTTTATTTCCGTTCGTTTCATCCACCCACTCGGTTTGATTTAAGCGGATTTTATTGTTATTTAAAATGAAATATTTTGTTTGAACCGCAACATTCCCCGAAGTATCATACAAATACGAATATTGAAATGTGGTATCATTATCAAATACATTAATTTCAGCTATTAATTGTTGCCTGTCAGCAGAAAAAACCATATCCGGAAGAAGGTTCACGAATATGGTAATTATGAAAAATACATGTCGAAAATTGATCATTTAAGAGAAATCAAATAAAAAATTTTTCAAAAATACGTATAATAATTCAATACTACAAACTCTGAAATGACTACGGCCAGAATTAACAAAAAGCTTTATTACAAACAGTTTACAGTGAAAAATTCAATTAATATAATAAATCACAGTCGGGTAAACACTTTCATATTAATTAAAAAAACAATAAAAAAACACCTCTGAAATTTTCCAGAGGTGCAATATTGTTTCGAAATAAATTTAACGTTGAAATTTAATATATCTTGGTTCAGTCGGGACATAATCTTCGTTATCCCATAAAGTACTGGTTATCATCAGATCAGCACTATAGCGGTTACACGCAATAGGCACATTATGAACGCGGCACTGGCGCAGCAACATTTGTATATCTGCTTCGTGTGGCTGTGCATTTAAATCGTCGATAAGAAAAACCGCCAGATTTACCTGTTTGCGCACGACCAATGCCGCAATTTCAGCATCACCACCAAGCGGACCTGAATTCATACAGGTAATATCAACATCCACTCCTTTTTCCTTCATTGCCTTCTCAATCAGTCCGCCCGTGGTACCGGTGCAAACTAACTTATGTTTTGATAACATATCGGCATTAAATACCGCCCAATCCACCATATCGGCCTTTCGATTGTCGTGAGCAACCAAAGCTATTGTCAATTGCTTATTCATACGTTCTATATTTTCTAAATTCATTTTACAAAGTTAAGTATTATTTCAATTAAACAAGCCAAAACGCTCAATAGTTCTTGAAAATTTAATATCAGAAAGCCTAAATAAAAATGAAAATTTCTGATTGTTTAAAAATCATATTAAAGAATTTAACTTCGTACTTGTTCGATATGCAAATTTTATCTACTTTTGTTATTATTCCTCAACAATAATATGAATAAAAAAATAAGCCTCTTAATCAGCTGTTTAATTCTGTTTTCCGCCCTGCAGGCACAACAAAAAAAGCACGAAATGCGTGCCGTATGGATTGCCACCGTTGCCAATATCGACTGGCCGAGTAAACAAACTCTCACACCCAAAGAACAACGTACCGAAATGCGTAATATGCTGGATGGACTGGCAAAAAATCACATCAATGCTATAATTGTACAAATCAGACCTACGGCTGATGCATTTTATCCTTCTGCTATCGAACCGTGGTCAAACTGGCTCACAGGAAAACAGGGACAAATGCCCAATCCGTACTATGATCCGCTGCAATTCATTATAAATGAAGCTCACAAACGATGCATTGAAGTACATGCATGGCTGAATCCTTACAGGGTTCTGAATTCTGACAAAGTGGATCTGCTCAACAAGAATCACCTGTTTTTCAAAAACAGGGATTTGTTTGTTAAATACGGAGGCAAATACTATTTTGATCCGGGACTTGACGAAACACGTGACTTCCTGAATAAGGTTGTAGCCGATGTGGTGGAACGCTATGATATTGATGCCATTCATTTTGATGATTATTTTTATCCTTACCGTGTTAATAACGAGGAATTTCCGGATGATGCAACTTTTAAAAAGTTCCCGAGGGGATTTGCTCCCAACCAAAAAAATGACTGGAGGCGTAACAACGTAAATATGGTTATTGCCGAATTACAACAAACAATAAAAAGCCTCAAACCGTGGGTGGAATTTGGAATTTCGCCTTTCGGAGTATGGAGAAACGATAATGTGGATCCTGACGGTTCTGCAACCCGTGCCGGTGTTCAAAACTACGATGACCTCTATGCCGACATTTTAAAATGGTTGAAAGATGGATCAATTGATTATGTGATGCCGCAATTGTACTGGGAAATTGGTAAAAAAGTAGCCGACTACAAAGTGCTTGTAAAATGGTGGGCCGATCATTCGTACGGAAAAAACTTATACATCGGACTTTATGCTTCTCAGTTAGGCTCGCCGGATGCTAATGCGTCGTGGCGCAAGGGAAATGAATTGATCCGGCAACTGAACCTGAATACTCAGTACCCGCAAGTCGATGGAGCTGCTTTTTACAGTGCCGTTCCGTTCCTGAAAAACAAGCAAGGATTAAATGACAGTTTGCAAAACAATTTATACAAATATCCTGCTATATGTCCAATAAACAGGAATATACACGGCGAACCTTCTGCTCAGCCTCAAAATTTACGAATTCTGAAAGACGGACAGGAGGCTTATTTAATGTGGGACAATGTAAACGAAGAAGGCGGTTGTCAGATAGCGTATTACATTGTTTATGCGTTCAAAGGCAAAAAAGTCGGTGACATGAATAATCCTGCTAATATTCTGGTTCGGACAACAGACAATTGTATTGATCTGCACGATTTTAATCAGAAATTCAAGGGCCATTACGCATTTGTTGTAACAGCCGTCAATCGCTATAAATACGAAAGTGTTCCTACCGAGGGTGTAACCCGAAAACTGTGAAGAGAGGATTGCGAAGAAATTGATTGTGAACAACAATCTGCTGAATAAGAAAAAATCTGCCTGTTTTTCAGGCAGATTTTTTTATACAATTAATTTAATACGACAAGTTGATAGTTTAATTCATAATTTATTTCGTGAGACTTTTAAGTTCGATCCGTAAATCAGAGTTATGTTGTAACAGTCGCAAATCTTTTTTTACCACACTACTCATTTAGTCAATATAAACATTCGTTCATAAAACTAATAACCGCATTGGAACCTTTTTCTGTAAAATCGAACATTAGTTTTCAGCAATTTATATATACAAAGGCTTTTAGGTTTTCTATTATAAAATTATTTTATTTTTTTAAATAAAAGTTTTGTAAGTTAATTTATTCTTTATAGATTTGCTCCACTTTTCTTTAATAAATTCCAATTCATTTTAACAACTGCATCCTAACCATTCTTTCAAATGAAACCAGTATTTAATTATTTAACCAGTCTGCTTTTAATAAGCTGTATCACTTCTGTTTATAGTCAGAATACCATTGTTCCAAAAGATATATATGGTCAAAATGTGTTATCAGCCGAAGGCAAAAGAATCAATTATTCCGAATCACAACTTAAAGTCGCCAAACTAAACTTACAAAAAAGTCCGGCATTAAAAGTTTCAGAAAATTCGCAATCAAATGTTGTTAAATCCCAGATGGATGCAGAAACAGACAATATGTATTCTATTATGGGAACTTCTATTGGACGTAATTCAATGCATTCGCTTGATATTGATAATGATGGTAATGTAGAATTAATTTGCAGTGCAACTACACAGGGATTCGGAATTGCAAACTTTTGGTACATTATGCGTTATGATGCCACGGACAGCTCATGGAATCAGATTTGGACCAGCCCGCTTTATTCAACGAATATTCAAACTCTGGAAGTAGTTGATTTTAACAATGACAATAATTATCAGATTTTATTGGGATTTACAGATGGAACCATTCAGTTTTACGATCCCGTAACTAAAACACTAATAAAAAGCGTAAAACCTATTTCTGAGCCTGTTAAGTCTATTGTTTATGCCGATGGAGACAATGACTCAACAAAAGATATAATTGTTTCAGGTACAAGCAATACATACATATTAGATGCAACCACACTGGCACAAAAAACGGTTATTAATAAGGGTGCAAATTATGTACGTGTCGGGAAACTGGATGATAGTGGAAAAAATGAAATCGTTCTGTCTTCGGGGTATATTTATAAACTTGATGGTGGAACATTAACCAACATTTGGAATTTCAACACCTCTGGGGAAGGTTATGTAGAATTATCGGATATAGACAGTGATACCAAACAAGAAGTAGTTTTTGCACAGTCGTGGTATTACATATACGTTTACGATGTTGATACAAAAACAACCAAATACGGCATAAAATCCGATCTGGACATAAATGCATTGACATTGTCAGATGTAAATAATGACGGAGTAGATGAAATACTTTATGGAGACGGACAATGGGGAAGTGTATATTGTCATAATGCAGTTACGCAGCAATTGATGTGGTCAGTTCCAAATCCTGAACACGGTGTTACAGCTATTAATTTTGCTGATTTAAATAATGATGGAAGAAAAGAATTAATTTGGGGAGCAGGTTGGACTTCAACCGGATCAGATTATTTATACATTTACGATGTAGCCGGCAATAAATTGTTATGGAGAAGCGATGATATTGACGGTCCTTTTTATGCGGTTGCCACAGGAGATGTGGATGGTGATGGTAAAGATGAAGTGGTAGCAGTTTCTTATGAAAGTGAGAGCGGATATGACAGTGGCATCATTCTGATAATGGATGCAAAAACGAATAAATTAAAATGGAAATGTAATGGAACATTTTTATATGGTGCATGGGAAGGATTGTATAACGTATCAATAAGTGATGTTGACAATGATGGAGTCAACGAAATAATTATTGCTGCCGACCAGACCTACACCGGAAAAATATGGATTGTAGATGGTATAAATCATACAATTAAATCTTCCCATTTATTCTCATCAGAAAATATCGATGAGTTACACGGGCTAACAGTAAATGATATTGATAATGATGGTCAGAAGGAATTAATCGCGACTTCATCTAATAATATGTATGTCATAAATCCAATAAGCTGGTTGGTAAAATGGAGTGTCAATTTTTCAAATTATTCTTCCAATTCAACTTTGCGGTGTGCTGATATAAATGGTGATGGCAATAAAGAAATTGTACTTTGCAGAGGGAATATTCAAATTGTAAATTCAATCGACCATTCCTTTTGGACATCCACAGAAACCAACTACACAAATATAGATTTGTTCGATTTTAACAATGATGGCATATTGGATATAGTTGCATCAACTTCAAATGGTCACATAGTAATTATAGATGGTAATTCAAAATTAAAGTTGAGTGATATAAACCCTGAAAACACTTCTATTTCTTCTGTTAGAGCATATAAAAACAATAATTTATTATTCTACATCTACAGTTGCGATGGTAAAATAAACATTCTTCAAAATGATAATAATTGCAGTGTAAGCAACTATTTGGGTACTCCTGCCGGAGCGATTGAAAGTTTACAATTATATAACGAACAGGCTTCATCTACCGAAATACTTATTGGAACTCCGGTGTCCGTTTTGAAAATGTATTTTAATGTATTATCTGTTTCAAGTAACAATATCGTTTTAGATTCGGATGAAAACAGCACTGCATCGCTGGATATTTCAACAGAAAAGAACTGGAAGATAACGAATTCCGCTTCATGGCTGTCGGTAAACAATGTTTCCGGTTCAGGCAATTCTACTGTTACATTAACTGCACAGGCAAATCCTTCGGGTGAAAAACGAAGTACAACGTTGACAATCTCAGATCCGGGTAGTAATACCCAGACGATTACTGTTACTCAAAATGGTGCAGCACCGGTATTGAATATTTCAAAAGATTCATTGACAATTAGTGCATTAATGGGAAGTACCAATTCATTTGATGTGACATCAAATATGAATTGGACAGCAGTTAGTAATCAGTCATGGCTTTCGGTCAATAAAACAAGTGGTTATGGTAATACAACTCTTACACTAACGGCAATTTCCAATCCTACAATTACTCCGAGAATTGCAATAGTTACTATTACAGTTAACGGATTATCTCCTAAAACTATTATCGTAACACAAGTAGCTGGTGCAGCTTATTTATCCGTTTCGTCTTATAATCTGACTGTTGCTGCACAAGCAAATAGCAGCAATACATTCGTAGTTCTTTCTAATATAAGTTGGAATGTCAGCTCCAATCAAAACTGGTTGACAGTTAGTCCTGCAACAGGTTCAAATAGTGGAACCGTAACGATTACAGCTCAGGCAAGTCAGATTACAACCACAAGAAGTGCCACTATAACCGTTGCCGGAAGTAATGGTGTAAGCAATCAAACCATTAATGTTATTCAAAGTCCGGGAGTAGCAGCATTATCAGTTTCGACAAATACTGTAAATATCGATGCTAATAATTTGGGAACATTTGATATCTTATCAAATACTGAATGGTCAATAAGTAGTAATCAGTCATGGCTTAATATTCTAACTACAAGTGGCTCGGGAAATACCACTATTAATATGATAGCTCAGAAAAATACAACAGGAAAAATCCGCGCCGCAGCCGTAGTCATAGTAGGTACAGGAGTTTCACTTCAGGCTATTTCTGTCATTCAGGATATTTTCAATAATATTGATGAAACCAGTGAAGATTCTTTATTAATATTCCCAAATCCTGTAGTTGACGAAATAATATTGAACAATATCAACGAGAGTGCTATTGTTTCTGTTTATGATTTGTATGGAAAGTTATTACTTACAAAACAAGCTACTTCAACAACTTTAAAAATTGACTTAAGTAACGTATTGAAAGGTATTTATACAATCAGAATAACAGACGGAAAAAGTTCGAAAACACGTAAATTTATAAAACAATAAAGATCTAAGTAAAATATTATATTTGAACCGGTACTGCACTCTGAAGGTCTTAACAGATTTTTAGGGTGCAGTTAATTTTTCAGACATTCTCATTCAGGACTCATCAATAATTTACGATTTTAAACTTTTAGATTCTGAAAACGTTCAGTATCATGTAATCACTATAGAATTAAATGATTTTTTATTCTATAGATTATAATCCTACTATAAAAAAAATCTTTTTTTTAATTTCAACAACTATACTTTCTATGGCAGAATTAAAAACAAATTCAAAAACTGACACAAACAATAAAAAGCTGGTACTCGTTACCGGAGGTTCAGGCTTTATAGGGTCTCATTGTCTTATTCAGTTACTAAATTCTGGTTATCGGGTACGAACAACTGTGCGCTCACCAAACAGGGTGGATGAAGTACTTGCCACCCTTAAAACGGCAGGTATCATACCCGGAGAAAATCTGACTTTTGCATACACTGACTTAACGAAAGACGAAGGTTGGAAAGATGCTGTTGCCGGCTGTGAATACGTACTTCATGTAGCATCACCATTTCCTCCCGGAATTCCAAAACACGAAGATGAACTCATTATACCAGCCCGTGAAGGTGCTCTACGTGTACTCAAAGCAGCAAGAGATGCAGGAGTAAAAAGGGTTGTCCTCACATCGTCATTTGCAGCAATAGGTTACGGACATAAGCCACAAAACAAACCATTTACAGAAGTTGACTGGACCAGTCTCGATGGTGACGGAGTCACTGCTTATGTAAAATCAAAAACACTTGCCGAAAAAGCTGCATGGGATTTTATTGCAACAGAAGGCGGTTCTTTGGAATTATCAGTTGTTAACCCTGTTGGAGTTTTCGGACCTGCCTTAGGAAGTGATTTTTCGACATCCATTCAAATTATACAACGAATGATGAACGGTTCACTTCCTGCTTTACCCCGATTATCAATAGGCGCTGTAGATGTAAGAGATGTCGTGGATTTACATCTCCGGGCCATGACCGCACCTGAGGCCAAAGGCGAACGTTTTCTGGCTGTAGCCGGGAAAAGTATGACCATGCAGGAAATGGGAAAAGTATTAAAATCTAAAATGGGTGATTCTGCCAAAAAAGTTCCTGACGGATTATTACCTGACTGGGTGCTTAAACTCATGTCTGTTTTTGACCCCGCTATCAAACAAATTGTCCCTGAATTAGGAAAAATAAAAGACGCCAGTAACGAAAAAGCAAAAAGAGTTCTCGGTTGGTCGCCACGTTCGAATGAAGAAACTATTCTTTCAACAGCAGAAAGTCTTGTAAAACTGGATTTGCTGAAGAAAAAATAAATGAAACATTTAAGGATAAAAAATTCCCGTCACATTAAAACAAATGCAACGGGGATTTTATCTTTCTGAGTTTTATAAATTAGTTAGTCTCATTCAGCGCTGTTGTTGGCTTTACAATTCTGGCTTTTATAGCTTTGGTTTCCTGATCAATTTCCATCAGGATCGTATCACCAGCTTCTAGTTCACCACCCAAAACAACATCCGCCAGTTCGTCTTCGAGATATTTCTGAATTGCACGTTTCAACGGACGGGCTCCAAACTGAACATCATATCCTTTATCGGCAATAAAGTCTTTGGTTTCAGACGTAAGTTCAAGTTTATATCCAAGAGCAGTTACCCTTCCGAATATACCACGAAGTTCAAGATCAATAATTGATTTAATTGAATCTTTACTCAACTGATCGAACATTACCACATCATCCACACGATTCAGGAATTCAGGAGCAAAAGCACGATTAAGGGCTTTTTGAATTACACTTCTCGAAAATTCAGAGTCCATAGCAACATCTGTCGGAGTATTAAATCCAACTCCTTTACCGAAATCCTTCAACTGACGCGTTCCGACATTGGAAGTCATAATAATGATCGTATTCTTAAAATCAATTCTACGTCCCAAACTGTCTGTCAGCCTGCCTTCGTCCATTACCTGTAGCAAGAGATTAAACACATCGGGATGCGCTTTTTCAATTTCATCCAACAATATGATTGAATATGGTTTACGACGTACCTTTTCAGTCAGCTGTCCGCCTTCTTCATATCCCACATATCCCGGAGGCGCTCCAATCAGTCTGGATACGCTGAATTTTTCCATGTATTCACTCATATCAACACGGATAAGTGCATCCGAACTGTCAAACATAAACTCAGCTAAAACCTTAGCCAAGTGCGTTTTACCAACACCTGTCGGACCTATAAATATAAATGAACCAATTGGTTTGCTTGGATCTTTTAACCCGATTCTGTTGCGTTGTATTGCCTTTACAATTTTATTTACCGCTTCGTCCTGACCTATGACTTTACTCTGAAGTACATCTTTCATCTGACGGAGTTTTAGACCTTCTGCCTGAGCAATACGCTGAACAGGTATTCCCGACATCATTGCCACTACTTCGGCAACCTGTTCTTCATCAACAGTTTCGGGGTGTTGTTGCGCTTCTTCTTCCCAACGTTTCACGGCATCTTCCAATTGATACTGGGTTTGCTTCTCGTGATCGCGGATAGGTCCTGCAAGTTCATATTTTTGTTCTGACAGTACCCGGAGTTTTTCTTTTCTCAGTTCCTCAATTTTCTTTTCAAGTTCTTCTATTTCTGCAGGAACTGAAACTGTGCCGATATGTACACGCGAACCGGCTTCATCAAGAGCATCTATGGCTTTATCAGGGAAACAACGATCGGTAATATAACGATCCGTTAACCTTACACAAGCCTTAATGGCTTCAGGAGTATAGCGTACATTGTGGTGATACTCATATCTGTCCTGAATATTTTCAAGTATCTGAAGAGTTTCATCAGCAGTTGTAGGATCTACCATAACTTTTTGGAAGCGACGTTCCAATGCTCCATCTTTTTCAATGCTCTGACGATATTCGTCAAGCGTTGTAGCTCCCACACACTGAATTTCACCACGGGCCAAAGCAGGTTTCAGCATATTGGCAGCATCCAGCGAACCCGGCGCACCCCCTGCTCCCACAATTGTATGAATCTCATCAATAAATAGGATAACATCCGGATTTTTTGATAATTCATTCAAAATGGCTTTAATACGTTCTTCAAATTGGCCGCGGTATTTTGTCCCGGCTACTATCGAAGCCATATCCAGTGAAACCACACGTTTATCAAATAAAACTCTTGATACTCTGTGTTGAATAATACGCAGAGCCAAACCTTCCACAATGGCGGACTTTCCAACCCCAGGATCACCAATTAACACAGGATTATTCTTTTTTCGACGACTAAGAATCTGCGCCAATCGCTCTATTTCTTTTTCGCGGCCAACAATCGGATCCAGTCTGTTTTCCTGCGCGGCTTTTGTTATGTCTGTTCCAAACGTGTCAAGCGCGGGAGTATCACTTTGCTTGTTACTTCCCGAAGTTCCGGATTTTTGTCTTTGACGCGGATCTTCATCTTCATCATCCTCATCCTGAAAACCGGAACCCATAATCGGATCCACAGGAGATTCAATTAATAATTTTGCCTGATCGTATGTCAAATGTTCAGCCATTAGAATACTGCCGGCCAAATTATTTTTTTCCTTTAAAATGGCCAAAAGTAAATGTTCTGTATCAGCAGTTTCTGCTGAAAGCGAACGGGTTTCCAATTCCATTATTTTTTTTATTCTTTCGGTACTTTTCAGACTGGGAATTTCTTCACCTGTAGGTTCAAGATCTGTACGTATCTGACTTTCAATAGTTTCTTTTAATTTTGACAAGTTTACATGTGACACGTTTAATATATCGATTGCTTTTCCGCTACCATTTCGTAATAACCCCAATAGCAGGTGCTCAGGACCAATGTAATTGTTTCCCAAACGCTCGGCTTCCTGCGAACTGTACATAAGCACATTGTGCAATTGTTCGGAATAGTTGACTGTCATATAGTTGTTCTCTTTGTTTTTTATTTGACAAATATAGTAAATTAATGAACAATTAATAATTAAAAATTAATAATTAATGGAATGTTCGTACCCATGAGAGATTATCAAAAACAGTACCGAAAAAAAAACGTATTTTTATTCGGTAATTTTGGCAGTTTTGCTTCAGAAATGATTTTTTTGAGTAGATTTGCAGGCGATTAATTGAAAAGCAATTTTAAGAAAAAACAATTATATAAAACAAATAGTTTATGACTGAGAAAATTTCTTCTTCGCTACGCGAATCAAAAACTGCGCGATGGACCGTACTGGTGCTGGTTTCGTTTACCATGATGTGCATGTATTATCTGACTGATGCAATGGCTCCTCTGCAGCAAATGCTACAATCAAATCTCGATTGGTCAGCTACTGATTATGGTTTATTTACAAGTGGTTATGGTTGGTTCAATGTGTTCTTGCTAATGCTTGTTTTCAGTGGTATGATTCTCGATAAGCTTGGAACCCGTTTTACAGGAATTTTAGCTATTGTTATTATGCTTGTCGGCGCAGGGATTAAATACTGGGCAATTTCGGGTCATGTAACCGGAAGCTTTGAAATTACAATTTTTGGCTGGAAAGCATTAGGGCTTACCCCTAAATCAGCAGTTGTAGCGGGATTAGGTTTCGGAATCTTCGGCGTTGGATGCGAAATGTTTGGTATCTCGGCAAATAAAGCTGTTGTACGTTGGTTCAGAGGAAAGGAAATGGCCTTGGCAATTGGCTTAAATACTTCGACAGGTCGAATTGGGACTGCTTTAGCAATGTTTACACCACTACCACTCTATAACCTTACTAAAAACGTTAGTGCCCCTGTATTGCTTTCAATGTTACTTTTACTGATAGGTTTATTAGTATTTTTATTTTTCACTATTATAGATAAACGACTTGATAAAGAAGAAACTCAGGCTGGTATAGCTAAAGACGAGGAATTTAAATTTTCCGACATTGCTGAAATTGGAAGAAACCGCGCTTTCTGGTACATTGCGATACTATGTGTTTTGTTCTATTCAGCTGTTTTTCCGTTTATAAAATTCGCAACCAATCTTATTGTTCAGAAATTTTCTGTTTCTGATGCTTTTGCCGGATATATTCCCGCTTTGTTACCTTTCAGTGCGTTGTTGCTGACTCCTCTCTTTGGTGGAATCTCCGACAGGAAAGGGAAAGCAGCCTCTATTATGGTTTTAGGATCAATTCTGCTGGTATTTGTACACTTACTGTTTTCTATACCATCTCTAAACAGTTTTACCATTGCAATCGGACTTGTTTTGTTATTAGGAATAGCCTTCTCACTCGTACCTTCGGCAATGTGGCCCTCAGTTGCCAAGATTATACCACACAATAAATTAGGGACTGCTTACGCGATGATTTTCTGGGTTCAGAATATTGGGTTAATGCTTGTCCCTCTTTTAATTGGTTTTGTACTGGACAAATACTGTATTACCGGTACAATAACAAAAATGATTGACGGGAAAGAATTGCAACTTACTCAATACAATTACACGATTCCAATGTTGATATTTGCTTGTTTTGGTTTATTGGCCATTGGCTTTGCATACCTGCTAAAAGCAGAAGACAAAAAAATGGGCTATGGACTGGAAAAACCAAATGTGACAGATATTTAATATGTAAACTCAAAATTTAAAAGCTGTAGAAATAATCTTTCTTACAGCTTTTTTTGTTAGTAAAATAATGGAAAGATACATTTATTTTATCTTTCAAAAAAAAGATGTATTTTTATGCTGGCTAATAAATAAAATTATCAAACTTAAAATATATGGATAACAGTACATTACTAAACGAAGTAATGGCCAAGGCACAGACCTGGCTGGATGGAAATTATAACGAAGAGACCAAAAGTGAAATCAAAAGAATGATGAATTCTGATGATAAAACTGAGTTGATTGAATCGTTTTACCGCGATTTGGAATTTGGAACCGGCGGTTTACGCGGAATTATGGGTGCCGGAACCAACCGCATGAATATTTACACAGTGGGAGCCGCTACTCAGGGATTGAGCAATTATCTGAAATCACAATTCCCAAATATTCCACAAATAAGCGTGGTTATCGGACACGACTGCCGCAACAACAGTCGTCTTTTTGCTGAAATTTCGGCCAATATTTTCTCGGCCAATGGAATTAAGGTCTATTTATTTGAAGACCTTCGTCCAACGCCCGAAACTTCTTTCGCTATTCGTCAGCTTGGCTGCCAGAGCGGAATTATCCTTACCGCTTCGCACAATCCGAAAGAATACAACGGATACAAAGCTTACTGGGATGATGGAGCACAAATGATTGCCCCACACGATGAAAATGTAATCACTGAAGTAAATAAAATTGCCAGTGTGGACGATATTAAATTTGACGGAAACCCCTCTTTGATTGAAATTATCGGTGAAGAAATTGATAAATTATTTATCGAAAATATCAAAAAACTATCATTATCGCCCGATTCTATCAAACGCAACAGCAATCTTAAAATCGTGTACACTCCTATCCACGGAACAGGTGTAACATTGATACCCAGAGCTTTAAAAGAATACGGATTTACCAATATTATCTCCGTTCCAGAACAAAATGTGGTGAGCGGAAATTTCCCAACTGTAATATCGCCCAACCCGGAAGAACCGGCGGCATTGGATATGGCTGTGAAAAAAGCTATTGAAACTGATGCCGACATCGTTATGGCTTCCGACCCTGATGCTGACCGACTTGGGATAGCAGTAAAAAATGATAAAGGAGAATGGATTCTTGTAAACGGAAACCAAACCGCACTTTTATTTATTTATTATATCATTCGCCGCTGGAAAGAAATGGGCAAATTGTCAGGTAATGAATATATTGTTAAAACTATTGTAACCACTGAAATTATCAAACAAATAGCTGAACGTAACAAAGTTGAAATGTTCGATTGTTTCACCGGATTCAAATGGATTGCTGCCGTAATCCGTGAAAATGAAGGTATTAAACAATACATTGGCGGTGGCGAAGAAAGTTACGGATTCCTTCCCGAAGAATTTGCGCGGGATAAAGACGCCGTTTCGTCATGTGCCATGATGGCAGAAATCACTGCATGGGCAAAGGATAATGGAAAAACATTATTTGAGCAATTGCAGGATATTTATGTGGAATACGGTTACGGAAAAGAAAAAGGAATTTCTGTTGTGCGCAAAGGAAAATCAGGAGCGGAAGAAATTGCCAAAATGATGAGCGATTTCCACAGCAATCCTCCTAAAGAAATTGCCGGATCAAAAGTCGTAGCAATTAAAGATTACGACAATTTGAAGATGACGAATGTTGCAAGTGGAAAAGTTACCGATCTGGAAATGCCTGCCACATCTAACGTTTTGCAGTATTTCACCGAAGATGGAACAAAGATTTCTGTTCGTCCATCAGGAACCGAACCAAAAATCAAATTCTACATTGAAGTACGTGGTGAAATGAAGAGCCGTGCAGACTATGATGCTGCCGATGCTGCAGCGAATAAAAAAGTAGAAGCTGTAAGAGCGTCACTTGGAGTGTAAAATTCTGACAATTAAATATTTAACAAACCGTTATTCTTGCAGGAATAACGGTTTTTATTTATTCCTGACTTCCGTTTTCATCAAATTCCACCTCTTCCCAATTCCCGTTTATCAATTGTCGTATCGTTTTTATTCCATTATCTTTCAATGCTTTATAAGTAAGTTTAAATCCATCAATTACATTCGTTGGATAATGGCAATCTGAATTTACAACAATGGGAATCTCCAATTCTTTTATCAACGGGAAAAATTGCTGATCGGGATATGTAAATCCTTTTTCTGTAACAGATTTTGTATTTATTTCGAGAATAAAACCTTTCTGCTTTACTTTCTGAAGCAACTCTCCAACAAGATTTTTGTACCAGCCGGCCGAAGGATTAAATTCCTCATAATTAGAAGAATTCAACGATATTTTGTCTAAATGCCCCACAATATCAAATCCTCCGTTTTCAATCATTTCATCCGAAATTTCAAAATAACGTTTTACGGCTTCGTTAATATCGCCGCCATATAACGCCCGCAAACCTTTGTCAAATCCGATCAAATCACCATCAATGGCCCAGTAACCTCCCTGTGGCAATTTGTCGAGGTAATGAATGGAACCTATCAGGTAGTCGAATGAATTATCTTTCAGCGAATAACTTTTTGCATCCGTCAGGTTGATAATATAGTCAACCTCAAGTGCAAAAAACAGTTCAATCTGACCCTGATATTTTGATTTAAGCCTGTTATATTCTGCCTGATATTCAACGAAGTTATCCTTCAGCATCGTCCATCTGGTCATAAATGGTAACGGCGCATGCGACGAAAATCCGTACTTTTTTACTCCTTTGGCAATAGCAAATTTTACGAATTCCTCCATCGTACTCCGCCCATCGCAAAACACACAGTGACTATGATAATTTGACCAGTACATATTTTTTAAGCTGTTTTTACAAAAATAAAACAAAGAGATGAAATGACATTTAGCAGATTTAAAATTTAATAGAATTCGACAAAAATATTTTTTATCTTTGTTGAATTATCATTGAAATTTCTCAAAAAACACCTGATATGAAAAAATTATACTTCTTCTTTCTGACAGTATTTTTTCTGAGCGGAATTCAGACAATTTTTTGTCAGTCATTTTCAGTTTTCCCTGAAAATAGCAGTTCCAATATTAACCCGGATACGCATTTGGTTTTGAACTTTGCGGACAGTATTTTTGTAAATAATCAGGGCAAAATAAGAGTATTTGATGCAACCGACAATAAAATGGTCGATTCTTTGGACATGAGCATTCCTGCCGGCCCTACCGTCAGTGTTAATCATGGCACATCTATCCCGCCTTACACAAGCATTCCTTATAATTACGTTTCGGATAATTTTACCAATACCAATACAAAACCCGGCACTCCATCCGGACTTGCAGCTGCCAATTCTGATACTTTCCAGTTGAATATTATCGGTCGGTTTACCGATGCTTTTCATTTTTATCCGGTGATTATTCATGGCAAAACAGCCACTATCTATTTACATAACAATATATTAGAATACAACAAAAAATATTATGTTCAGATAGATAATTCTGTTTTTAAATCTAAGAAAGGAATTTTCAAAGGAATAAATAAAACAGACTGGACATTTACAACAAAAAATGCGGCACCCAATCCTGCAACCATAAAACTGACCGTAAATACTGATGGATCAGGAGATTTTAATACTGTACAGGGAGCTATTGATTTTGTTCCGGATTATAATCCTAAACCCGTTACAATATTTATTAAAAACGGGAATTATGAAGAACTGGTTTATTTCCGGAACAAAACAAACGTCACATTTATCGGCGAAGATCGTGATAAAACTATTGTGTATTATGCTAACAACGAAGTATTTAATCCTCATCCTTCAAATATTTCCACCAACGAATTTCCGGGAACTTTCCCATCGCGCAGAGCAGCCTTTATGGGAGATAACGTGAGCGGAATAAAACTGGTGAACTTCACCATTAAAACCACTTTGAAAGGACAAGCAGAAGGATTGCTTTTAATGGGAAGTAAAAATATACTGCAAAACATGCACATCGTTGGTTCAGGCGATGCTCTGCAGGTTAACGGATCGATGTATGCTGATAATTGTACCATTGATGGTGATGGAGACACTTTCCTGAGTCGTGGTCCGGCATTTTTCAACCATTGCATATTCAATTCACATGCGACCTTTATGTGGATGAGAAATACATCGAAAAATCATGGAGCAGTTTTAAAAAACTGTGAACTTATCAACACCGGAAATCAATCAACAGAAATAGCCAGATCACCTGATAATCATGGGAATAGTTATACACATTGTGAAGTTGTACTGATAAACTGTAAGCTACAGGGAATTAGCGATACAGGCTGGGGACCAACTACTGAAAAGAGTGAAAATGTCCATTATTGGGAGTTTAACAGCCGTGATTATAAAACTAACAAAGCTGTGGATGTCAGCAAGCGCAGTCCTGTTTCACGTCAGCTGAACAAAACAAAAGATGCTAAAACCATTTTAAACTATAGTACGCCTTCGTTTGTTCTTGATGGCTGGAATCCTGAAATTTACAAGTAAAAAATATAAATGACAAGAAGATAAAATGTAACACAAAAATTTAAACCTGCACCCTAAAGTTCAACAAAAATCTTTAGTGGTGCAGTTTTTATTTTAACATATTTAATTCTTTACAAACATCTTCGAACAACTTTCACCGGCAATGCTGATTTTCATCAGATACAAGCCTTTTAAAAAATGTTGTAAGTATATATCTTCATTTTCGGCAATGTCTTTGGCAAGTAAAATTTCTCCGGAAATATTATAAATGCAAATTTGTGCCCTTCCGGTCAATCCTTTTATATGTAAATGGTCTGTTACCGGATTCGGATAAAAAGAAATATTACTTTCTTCAAAAGTCTCAGCTATTGAGGTAGATAAATCTTCTTGAATTATTTTAAAATACTTCCATTCATCAGCTGTTTGATAAGCACTTAAGGTACCTATAGGAATATGCAGAATACAGGTATTCTTATCCACATAATAAAACACATAATATTTTTGAAATAAATTTACCGGAATAACAGGATACGCTTTTACGGTGTTCAGATTACTACAATATGCAAATGCATGGTCTTCAATAGCTTTAACAGAAGCCGAAATGGTTAATTTTTGTAGAGAAGAACAATAACTAAATGCATTTTCTCCGATATATTTCACACTGTTTGGAAGAATTATTTCGTTCAAACCCGAACAACTGGAAAATACATGTGTTTGAATCGAATCAACTGAATTACCTATTAAAAGAGTGATAAGCCCGGAACATGCACTGAAAGCACCCTCACCAATTGACTTTACAGAATTTGGAATTGATAAAGCAGATAATCCCTCACAGAATATAAAAGCATATTCACCTATACTCGTTACAGACTCAGGAATATTTATTCCGGTAAGTCCTGAACAATGACTAAACGCATAATTTCCTATTTTAATAACAGTCTCAGAAATTGAGTACATCCCGGTTTTTCCCTGTGGATAACGGATAAGCACACTTTGACCTTTATTGAATAAAACTCCATCGGCTGATAAAAAAAATAAATTTTCTGTTGGAACAACAATATTTTTTAATCCTGTACAATCTTCAAAAACCTTTTCTGCCAGAGTGTTTAACGACATAGGTAATGTAACAGAAGTCAGAGAATAACAGGACCCAAATGAAAATTCACCTAACTCTGTAACAGAATTTGGGATATTGATACTTCCCAAACTTATACAACCTTCAAAAACATGTTCCTTTATCGAAATAAGTGTACCAGGTAATTGAATATCATTCAGAACAGTACAATAAAAGAAGGCAAAATCTTCTATCGACACGAGTGTTGATGATAATTTCACGGACTTTAAAATATTGTTCGATTTTTTCAATTTCCAATCGTAAAAAGAGTAAGCCGGCAATGCATTTTCAGCATAGTTAATAGTCTGAGCATCGGTGCCTTCATTCCCATTATAGGATACAACGGCTGCTCCGCTTATATCCAGAACAGAAAGGTTCTTCATTTCATCACGAAGACATACAAAATCACGTGCATCAATATAACCTGTAACAGTTAGATTTGAAAGAAATTGCTTTTCGGAACTGGACAATGAACTTGAAAGACTTCCCGGAGTTTGAATATCAATTGTTTTAATATCCTGAGCCTGACCTATCAAAAAAATGGAAAAGCTCAAAATGAGTAAAATAGTTTTTTTCATAATCTTTTAGAGTTAAAAGGATGAATATAATATTGCCAAGACAAACAGATATGGCTGAAAATATCAATTCCCTTTTGAAATTGATTTAATTTGATGGACAATAATTATTTGATTTCGGACCATGAAGAGGTTGGTCTGCAGCGAGATAAGTGAAATCCGGAATAATGGTTAATAAATAGAAATTGCAGTTTCCCGTTGAGAAATTGATAAAATATCAATTTAAATTACATTACACAGTAAATTTCAGAAACAGAATTTAAAACAACGATATAAATTCAGTGATGCAATATATTAATGATCCAAATATAAAAATATTATATGATAGATTGAAGAATTTTTTATTAAAATATTGATTTCTTAATTTTAATACAACAATTTAGTCAGACGATTAATTTAATGTATGTCAAACAAATAGCCATCATACCTTGTTAGAGAAAGTTTAATTGATTACTTTTGTTATTGAAATAATTTGACATGAAAAATAAAAACGAAACAAAACATATACTAATCAACAACCGTTATCTCAATTATAATCAGGTTCTTAAATCCGAATTCACAGAACGTATTCAAAAAATTTCCATCAACGCGGGCTTTACCTGCCCAAACAGAGATGGTAGCAAAGGAGTTGGCGGCTGCACTTATTGTAACAACCTAACATTTAGTCCGGAATATTGCAAACCATCAAAAACTGTCAGTCAGCAGGTAAAAGAAGGGATTTTATTTTTTCATCATAAATATCAGACTCAACAATATCTGGCTTATTTTCAATCGTATACCAATACATACGATTCCATTGATAAATTAAAGGCAATTTATGACGAAGCACTCACCTACCCTAATGTTGTGGGATTGGTAGTTGGGACGCGTCCCGATTGTGTGAACGATGAATTGCTGGATTATTTTGCCATGCTTTCCAAAAAATATTATGTGATGATAGAATACGGTATCGAATCGACCAACGACGAAACACTGGAATTCATCAATCGCGGACACGACTATGCATGTGCCGAAAATGCCATACGTGAAACAGCAAAACGTGGAATAAAAACCGGTGCTCACATTATTCTCGGGTTGCCCAAGGAAAATCGTGAAATGGTAATGTCACACGCAATGAAATTATCAAAACTTCCACTTACCACGCTCAAAATTCATCAGTTACAACTGGTTCGTGGCACCAGAATGGCAAAACAATATGCCGAACATCCCGAATGGTTTTATCTGTACACCGCCGATGAATACATTGATCTGGCTATTGATTTTCTGGAAATACTGAATCCTGATATTGCAATAGAACGGTTTGTATCACAATCGCCCGATGAATACCGCATTGCACCCAATTGGGGCCTTAAAAATTATGAATTCACAGCTAAACTTGAAAAAAGACTTATCGAACGGGATACATGGCAGGGGAAGAAATATATAATAAGGAATTGAAAATTGTCTGAACTCTTTTATTTTTCACGTGTTTAATTAATCAATAAACAAATAAAAAAAATAAATTTATGGCACTAAAAGTTGGTGACAAAGCTCCTGCGATTCTGGGAGTAAATCAGGATGGAAAAGAAATTAAACTGGCAGATCTGGCTGGTAAAAAAGTGGTTTTATACTTTTATCCCAAAGATAACACGCCGGGATGTACAGCTCAGGCATGCAGTCTGCGCGACAATTACGACGAATTGAGAAAAGCAGGATATGAGGTTATCGGAGTTAGTACTGACAGCGCTGCATCTCACCAAAAATTTATTGCAAAACAGAATCTACCTTTTAACCTGATTGCCGACACCGACAAAAAATTATCCGAAGTTTTCGGCACATGGGGCGAAAAATCGCTTTACGGAAAGCAATATATGGGAACTTTCAGAACCACTTTCTTGCTTGACGAGTCAGGTGTCATTACGCGAATTATGCTACCTAAAGAAGTGAATACAAAGATTCATGCTTCACAAATTTTAGGTTGAAAAAATAAATTCTATTACAGATTTGGAAAATAAAAAAATAAGAGTCTTACTAAAGTTTGACTCTTAATTTTTTATAATAATATCATTATCAATTAAATTCAATGAGCTTAGCTTTATCTAAAATATATCTTGTTCCACGCTGGGCGGGTAATATTCATTCCGATTGGTACGACTGGTTGGCACTTGAAATCAGTCAGGAATATCAACTGGAAATTATACGACTAGAAATGCCGGACTGGAATGAGCCTGATATTGAAAAATCACTGAATTATTTAATTGAAAATATTCCTGAAATTGATGCTAACACATATTTTATCGGGCACAGCGTTGGTTGTCAGGCCATTTTACGATTTATAAATCAAAAATCAATTCAAGATAAAAATCTATCAGTTGGAGGCTTCCTGTTTGTTGCCGGTTGGTTTACTGTCGATAAACCATGGATTTCGTTAAAACCATGGATGGATATGAGTGATATAAATACGGACCTGATTTCCACTGTCGCGCATTACAAACAGGTAATTATTTCCGACAATGATCCCTTCACATCAGATTACAAGGGGAACAAGCAATCATGGGAAGATAAACTCGCGGCAAACGTAACAATAATACCTAAAGATCAGCATTTTAACCGGTTAATGGACGCTGATATTTTAAAAGCAACAGTAGAAATGATTCATTATTTTTCAAAATAAAACGTATTTTTATACAAGTGATAAATTATAATTATCTAACTTTGTACCCGTAAAATAAACAAAACTATATGAGAAATAATTTTAATCCGTGGCATCAGGTAGAGCCACATACCGATATACCGGACGTAGTAAAAGGAATTATAGAAATTCCAAAAGGTACCCGCGCCAAATATGAACTGGACAAAGAAAGTGGTTTATTGCGTTTAGACAGGGTATTGTATTCATCAATGTACTATCCTCATAATTATGGATTTATCCCACAAAGTTATTGCGACGATCATGATCCTCTGGATATTTTGATTCTGTCACAAATAGATGTTGTTCCGCTTTGTATTGTTGAAGCCAAAGTGATTGGTGTAATGCGAATGCTTGACAATGGCGAAGCCGATGATAAAATAATTGCTGTAGCCGCAGGTGATCCAAGTGTAAATCATTACAATGATATTTCGGAACTTCCGCAGTATCTGATTCACGAAACCATGAGTTTTTTCGAAGATTATAAAAAACTTGAAAACAAAACCGTTGTAGTTGAAAAATTCTTTGATAAACAAACTGCTTTGACCATTCTTGAAGATAGCTACAAACAGTATCAGAAACACTTCGGCGAACTGCACAAATGGTTCTACGGGAAATAAGTCCCAAAAGTTGAGCGACCTCGTCGTTAGTCTGAAATCAAATTCTCCATTTTATTCTTTTCTGCAAAATTGCAGATATAAGAATTAAATGGAGTTTCATTTTTAAGAAAACCTCACATTGAACGAACTTTACCGGTTTCAAAAATCTCAATCATTTGTAAAGCTTCTATACAATTTCCGGCATTCATAAGTTTATTGCGCCATTCGGCGGCTCCTTCAAATCCAGTGACATAAATTTTGAAAAAACGTTTCAGGATATTAAAGTGACGGCAATCCCATGTTTCACTGAAAAGCAGAATATGTTTTTTCAATAATTCCAATCTGGTTCTAATATCTGTAAATTCCTGATTTTCATTAAACAGCCACGGATTTTTAAAAATTCCGGTTCCAACCATTACTCCATCTACTCCAAATTCCGACACTTTTTCCATGGCCATTTCGTAACTCAAAATATCGCCGTTTCCAAGAATAATCGTATCTGAATTCAGCTGATTACGCAACTGAACAACTTTTCCTATTTCGTCCCACATTGCCTCACCGTTTGATAACATTTTCTGTGTACGGCCATGAACTGTAATTGCCGCAGGATTTTCGGCCAGCAACTCAACCATCCATTTTTCGGTAATAATTTCATTAAATCCAATCCTGGTTTTCACACTTACCGGCAAATCTGAGCCCTGTTTTGTAGCCTGAATAATCTCACGGGCCAAATCAGGAAAATTGATCAATGCGGAACAACTTTTTTTCTTGACCACTTTTTTTACCGGACAACCCATATTAATATCAATGCCATCAAACTGTCCGGATTCAGAAAGCATTTGAGCGCTTTTGAAAAAATTCTCAGGTTCAGAACCCCAGATTTGGGCTACAAGTTTTGTTCCTGATTGCTGAAGTAATTTTCGTTCGGTTGCACTAACATGCAGCCGGTCAATTACTTTTTCACGTCCTACATTGTGACATAAACCATCGGTAGACGTAAATTCGGTGAAAACGACTTTCAGAATTTCCTGACTTGAAACCGACTCTATCACTTCACGAAAAACCGTATCAGTAACATCTTCCATAGGGGCAAGTGCCATAAAGGGCTTTGGAATCTGCTGCCAGAAATTAGTCATTTTCAGTTGTATTTAATGTCTTCTCTGCCTGCAAATGTTTTGAAAGTTCAGGACGTAAACGGCTTTTAAAAATTTTGCTGTCAGCATATTTTTGCTTGTTTGCTTCGCGCAACAGTTTTCTTTCCGAAACAGGAAGATGATAGATAGTCTTACATTCATCACCGCAGCAACCATCATATTTTTCCCGACATTCTTTACACTGAATAAATAATAAATGACAATCGGCATTGGCACAATTAGTATGTGTATCGGCCGGTTTTCCACATTGATGACAACGAGCAATTACCTGCCCATCCACAGATTCTCCCAATCGTTCATCAAATACAAAATTTTTACCGTAAAATTTCGAAGGGATGTCCAGTTGTTTTATTTGCTGCGCATATTCAATTATTCCGCCGTACAGTTGAGATACATTCCGGAAACCATTGTGAATGAGGTAGGAACTGGCCTTTTCGCACCGGATTCCACCTGTACAGTAAAGCAGGAAGTTCTTATCTTTTTCATTTTTATACTTTTCTAGTACTATTTGTATTTCTTCTCTGAATGTATCGGCATCCGGACAAAATGCGTTTTTAAAATGCCCGATTTCACTTTCGTAATGGTTTCTCATATCTACCACAATCGTATCAGGATTTTCTATGGCATTATGAAACTCCATGGCAGTCAAATGTTTACCAACTTTCGACAAATCATACGCATTATGCTCGAGGCCATCAGCTACAATTTTCGGACGGACTTTTATCGTCAGTTTATAAAATGATTTTCCATCATCTTCGATAGCATATTTTATCGGAACTTCATTTAAATCGGGAATATTGTACAACTCTTTTAAAAACTGATCAAGATTATGTTCTGGCACGCTCATTTGAGCGTTAATTCCCTCATAGGCAACATATATCCGTCCGAAACAACTCAAAGCATCCCATGCTCTGTATAAATAATTCCGGAATTCAGTCGGATTGTCAATATTGAAATATTTATAGAACGAAATGGTTTTTCGTTTAAATGATTCGTTGGCGAGTTGTTCTTTTAAAATTCTTTTATCTATTCTGTTTTCTAACATGCTATTATTCAATAATTACAAATATACATTCACTGTTTCTCCCTTTTTTGAGCAACGATGGTCATAACAATTCCAGACAGAATTTTGTTTTTGAATATTGTTTTTTAAAACAAATCAGGGACATTTTAGGAGTTTAGTTATTTCGTAAGCCGTAATATTTCCCTATCTTTGTGCTTTCATTGAAAGTACATTAAAATAGCAGTTAAATATCTATTAATCTGCAACTTCTGTAAATTAAGTAACTTCTGTAACTTCAAAATAAATTATGATTCAATTTTTCCGAACTCCCGCCCAACACATTTACGCGGTTCAATCTCTTCAACCTCTTGAAACTGATGATGTCCGAAAATTAGAATGGCTTTTCGGCGAATCAATGCTCCTTAATCAGGAAACGATTGAAGGAAATTATGTAGGTCCGCGCCGTGAAATGATAACCCCCTGGAGTACGAATGCCGTTGAAATCACCCAAAACATGGGAATTTCCGGCATTATTCGTATAGAAGAGTACACAGCAATGCCTCAGACTCCTTCTGCAAAAGGCGGACTGGAATATGACCCAATGCTTCAGCGAATTTACACAGGTTTAGGTCAGGACATTTTCACAGTAAACAAACTCCCTGAACCTATTTTATCGATTGATGATATTGCTTCGTACAACCAACAGGAAGGATTGGCACTGAGTCCGGATGAAATCGATTACCTGAACGGAATCAGCGAAAAAATAGGTCGACAACTAACTGACAGTGAAGTGTTTGGATTTTCACAGGTAAATTCGGAACATTGTCGTCATAAAATTTTCAACGGACAATTTATTATTGATGGTGAAGAAAAAGAATTATCACTGTTTAAACTGATCCGCAAAACTTCTGAAGAAAATCCGAACAAACTTGTTTCCGCATACAAAGATAATGTGGCCTTTAATGCAGGTCCGAAAATTGAACAATTTGCTCCCGCGAGTGGTGACAAACCTGATTTTTTCAAAACTACAGAAATTGATTCGGTTATATCGCTGAAAGCCGAAACACATAATTTCCCGACAACTGTGGAACCGTTTAATGGCGCCGCTACCGGAACAGGTGGCGAAATCCGCGACCGTCTCGGTGGTGGTAAAGCCAGTCTTCCAATTGCAGGTACCGCTGTTTATATGACCAGCTACGCGCGAAATTCGGAAAACGGCTCACACCCATGGGAAAAAAAGATTAATCCCCGTAAATGGTTGTATCAAACTCCCGAACAAATTCTGATCAAAGCTTCGAATGGAGCTTCCGATTTCGGAAATAAGTTTGG
>MTLE01000375.1_pt2 | contig 29392 bp, 25 predicted proteins | sample 1982461 | NCBI WGS metagenome assembly MTLE01 (sample SAMN05712605, study PRJNA340218) | biofilm metagenome | isolation source: sample SPL anode biofilm adapted to -200 mV | place: USA | collected 2012-02-03
AAGGGCCAGCGCCCCCTGCCGCCCGCAGCGTAGCTGCGCGGCCCGCGATAGCGGGCAGGGCCTGGGCGGTATGGGTCGACATGCGCTATCGCGAAGCAGGCTCGGCGTAACTCTGCGCCTCGGCGCACTCAGCGTACGGGGTTTTTACTCGCGGATGCCGGTACGACCAAATGGAACAAATGGTTCCGGTGATGTAATCGACCGACACTAGAACGTGATGAGCAGCCCCAGCCCCATGCCGGTGGTGCTCGCGCCCGGGGCCACCGTGCCCACCGGGGGGAACTCGGCGAGGCTGCCGGAGCGGCCGTTGGTCATGCCGTAGCACGACGTGAACAGATCCACGTTCTTGGCGATGCCATAGGAATAGCCCACGCTCCACTGGGTGCCTTCGAGGCCATCCGTAGTGGCGGAGGCGCCGCCGGTGCGCTGGGCGGAGCCGGCCGCGCCGCGGCCGTACGCGGCCCACACCTGGTGCCGGCCCAGCTGCTGCTGCACCAGCGTGTACCAGTTGGTGCGCTTGTACTGGCGCATGGCGCCGGCGGCGGTGTCGTCGGTCTCGTACGTGAGCTGCTCCACGATGGCGGAGACCTTGGTACCGGTGCCGAAGGTGTAGGAGGCCACCAGCTCGTGCCCGGTGTCGGAGGACGACCGGTTCGTCAGGGTGGCGCCGGCGTTGCCGCCCAGCTGGGAAAGGCCGAAATAGTCCTGGTGCCGCTCGAACCCGTAGCTGACCTTCACCGGACCCCGGGCGTAGGTTACGAGGGCGGAATAGATCATGGGGCTCACGGAGGGCGACGCGGCGGTGGCGACGGTCCTGCCCTCGTCCACGGAGACGCCCACGCGCGCGGAGAAGCCGTTCCACACGGGGGACCAGTACTGGACGCTGTTGCCCTGGCGGCGGTTGAAGGCGGCGTCGGCCTTGCCGTTGACGCGGCCGCTCTGGGTGGTGGTGCCGGGAACATTGAAGCCGGGGTTGGCGGTGAGGGCGTTGTCGAAGGGGCTCAGGCCGCGCAGGGGCCCCACCGCCAGAAGGGGGAACTTGTAGGGCGTGTCCCAGTTCCCGTAGAACGCCGTGCCCCAGCTTCCCTTCAGGCCCACGGCGGAATTGCGGCCCGCCAGGGTGTTGGGGGCGTCGCCGTCGGGGCTGATGGCGCTCTCCACCTGCCAGAACACGTCGATGTCGTCGGCGATTTTCCAGGAGCCCCGGAACCCCAGGTTGGAGGTGCCCGAGGTGATGCGCAGGCGGGAGGGGAGGTCCAGGCCGGTGTAGGCCGATCCCGGCACCTGGCTGGCGCCGCCCAGGGCGGGGGTGAGGCCCGCGGGCGTGGCGCCCGTGGTCTTCACGCTATCCAGGAAGGGAAGCAGCGTGCCGTAGATCTGGACGTCGGCGGCCTGGGCGAAGGCGCCGGAGGCCAGCGCGAACAGGGACAGGGTGAGGTTGCGGCGCATGGGTGCGCTCCTTGGCAAGGGGTGGACGTCTCCCCCGGCGGTACGGGCCGCGCCACGGGGGACGATGGGGGATCGGGACGCTTGCCCCGGGAGGGAAAAAGTGGATCACTATGGGAATACGCCCAGTCGGGGATGCGCCCAAATACCATTTCGCACTGGCCACCATTTCAAGCCGATATGAGGGACGCCCATGGACACCAAGCGGCTCACGTACTTCTGCACCATCGTCGAGCAGGGTCAGATCAGCCGCGCGGCGCGGCTCCTCAACATGTCCCAGCCCCCGCTGAGCCAGCGCCTCAAGGAACTGGAGGACGAGCTGGGCGTGCAGCTCATCATCCGGGAGGGCCACGCCTGGCAGGTCACCGAATCGGGCCGCATGCTCTACGAGCGGGCCCGCCAGGTCCTGGACCAGCTGGGCGACATCCCGACCGAAGTGAAGAACGCCGCCGATGGCCTTTCGGGGACGATCCGCATCGGCGCCTCCAGCGTCTGCGCCTCCAACTTCCTGAAGGTGCTGCCCGCGCTCAACCAGCGCTACCCGAAGCTCAAGTTCAGCCTGCTCATCTCGGACAGTTCCGACCTGGCCAACCACGTGGAATCCCGGGAGCTGGACTTCGCCATCCTGCTCCTGCCGGTGCCCCAGGAGGGCAACACCGTGCGCCTGCTGCCCACGGGATCGCTCTGCGCGGTCATGCCTTCTGAGCTGGAGCCCGAGGGCCTTCCCGAGAGGATCGGCGTGGAGCACCTGGCCGGGATCCCCCTGATGTGCATGCGCCGCTGGACCGGGGGCGGCACCTACGAGGCCATCCTGAAGGCCTTCCAGGAGAAGGGGATCGCCCCCGACATCCTCCTGGACTCCCCGGACGTGCGCACCCTGCTGGGCTGCCTCCTGCGGGGGGTGCGGGCCGCGGCGATCGTTCCCGCCACCGAGATCCCCGGGACCATGGGCGGCCGCTTCCGGATCCACCCCCTGGACCTGCCTGGCCTCACCCTGCATCCGGTGCTCATCCACCGCTCGGACCGGTACCTCTCCAAGGCGGCCCGGGACGTCATCGAGGCCATCGTCGCTGGGTAGGAGGCTGTCCACGTATTCCTCGGCCCCGCGAGTAATACGTGGACAGCCTCCTTGCTCCATATCGAGGCGCAATGGACCGCAGATGAAAACGGTATTATCCGCGCACAAACGCCTGCGGTCTGATGGGGAATCCTAAAAGGAGGACCCAGATGTCTCCAATCCAAACCGCCGTGAACGTCCACGATCTCCGATCGGCCATCGAGCTCCTGGCGCAGCATGAAGGGCAGCTGCACCAGACCGACGTGGAAGTGGATCCCGTGGCCGAGCTCTCCGGCGTCTACCGCTACATCGGCGCGGGCGGCACCGTCATGCGCCCCACCAAGCTCGGGCCCGCGATGCTCTTCAACACCATCAAGGGCTTCCCCGGCTCCCGCGTCTCCATCGGCATGCTCGCCGACCGCAAGCGCGTGGCCCTGCTCCTGGGCACCACCCAGGACAAGGTGGGCACCCTGCTCTGCGATTCCCTCAACAATCCCATCCCGCCCACGGTGGTCAAGGCCGGCAGCGCCGTGTGCCAGGAAGTCGTCCACCGGGCCTCCGACCCCGGCTTCGACATCCGCACCCTCATCCCCGCCCCCACCAACACCCCCGAGGACGCGGGCCCCTTCATCACCATGGGCCTGTGCTACGGCAAGGATCCCGAGAACGGGCAAGAGGACGTGACCATCCACCGGCTCTGCGTGCAGGGCAAGGACGAGATCTCCATGATGTTCGTGCCCGGGCGCCACCTGGACTCCTTCCGCATCAAGGCGGAGAAGGCCGGCAAGCCCCAGCCCATCTCCATCAGCATCGGCCTGGACCCCGCGGTCTACGTCGCCGCGTGCTTCGAGGCGCCCTCCACGCCCCTGGGCTTCAACGAGCTGGGCATCGCGGGCGCGATCCGGGGCAAGGCCGTGGAAGTGGTCGAGTGCCTCACGGTGGACGCCAAGGCCATCGCCCACGCCGAGATCGTCATCGAAGGCTTCCTCCAGCCCGACGTGCGCGTCGTGGAGGACCAGAACAGCCACACCGGCAAGGCCATGCCCGAGTTCCCCGGCTACAACGGCCCCGCCCACCAGAGCCTGCCCGTCATCAAGGTCACGGCCGTCACCCACCGCGTCAATCCCATCATGCAGACCACCATCGGCCCCTCCGAGGAGCACGTGAACCTGGCCGGCATCCCCACCGAAGCCTCCATCACCACCATGGTGGGCAAGGCCCTGCCCGGCTTCCTCCAGAACGTCTACGCGCATCCCTCGGGCGGCGGCAAGTACCTCGCGATCCTCCAGGTGAAGAAGGCCGTGCCTTTCGACGAGGGCCGCCAGCGCCAGGCCGCGCTCCTGGCCTTCTCGTCCTTCTCCGAACTCAAGCACGTGATCCTCGTGGACGAGGACGTGGATCCCTTCGACACCAACGACGTGCTCTGGGCCATGACCACCCGGTTCCAGGCCGACGCCGACGTCGTCGCGATCCCGGGCGTGCGCTGCCACCCCCTGGACCCCTCCCAGACCCCCGAGATGAGCCCTTCCATCCGCGGCAAGGGCATCACCACCAAGGCGATTTTCGACTGCACCGTCCCCTTCGAGCTCAAGGCGAAGTTCCAGCGCGCCCAGTTCATGGAAGTCGACTACAAGCGCTTCCTCTAGGCTGACCCGCAACCCAACTTCTTCTGGAGCACACATGATCGGTCCTTTCGTCAACGGCGCATCCGTGGTACTCGGCAGCCTCACCGGCGCCTCCATGGGCAACAAGATCAGCGAAAACCTGCGCACCAAGATGCCCCTCGTCTTCGGCGTCTCCTCCATGGGCCTGGGCATCGCCATGATCGTCAAGGTCAAGTTCCTCCCCGCGGTGATCCTCGCCCTCCTGGTGGGCACCGCCCTCGGCGAGCTCCTCCACCTGGAGGACTACATCATGAAGCTCGCGAGCAGGACCCGCGGCTTCATCGACAAGATCGCCAAGCCCGCCGAAGGCATCACCCACGAGGAGTTCCTCGGCAAGTTCGTGGCCATCCTGGTGCTCTTCTGCGCCAGCGGCACCGGCATCTTCGGGGCCATGAACGAAGGCATGACCGGGGACACCTCCCTGCTCATGGTCAAGTCCTTCCTGGACCTCTTCACCGCGGCGATCTTCGCCACGGCCCTGGGCTACTCCGTGGCCACCCTGGCGATCCCGCAGTTCGTGATCCAGGGCAGCCTCTTCCTGCTGGCCACCAAGATCCTGCCCCTGACCACGCCGTTCATGATCGCGGACTTCTCCGCCTGCGGCGGCCTCATCATGGTCGCCACCGGCTTCCGCATCGCGGGCATCAAGCCCTTCTCCGTGGCGAACATGCTTCCCGCGCTCTTCATCGCCATGCCCATCAGCGCCCTCTGGGTGCGGTTCATGGTGCACTAGAATGACCGGTCCCAAGCGCCTCGTGGTGGGCATCAGCGGCGCCAGCTGCGCGAACCTGGCCATCCGGCTCCTGCGCGCCATGCGGGAGCAGGAGGGCTGGGAGACCGACCTGGTCACCACCGACGGCGCCCGCCGCACCCTGGAGCACGAACTCCACCTGCCCCAGGGCGCGCTGGAGGCCCTGGCCACCCGCACCCACGACGTGCGCAACATCGGCGCCACCATCGCCAGCGGCACCTACCGCACCGAGGGCATGGTGATCATCCCCTGCAGCATGAAGACGGTGGCGGGAATCGCCCACGGCTATTCCGAGAACCTCCTCCTGCGCGCCGCCGACGTGACCCTCAAGGAGCGCCGCAAGCTGGTGCTCCTGGCCCGGGAAACCCCCCTCAGCGTCATCCACCTGAAGAACATGCTCGAACTGGCGAAGATGGGGGTGGTGATCATGCCGCCCGTCCTCACCTCCTACCACGGCCCCGCCTCCGTGGAGGACATGGAGGACCACCTGGTGGGCAAGGTGATGGCGGAATTCGGGATGGAATATGGGAAATTCCGGAGGTGGAAGGGCTTTTGATGGGTTCAATCCTCGGCGAGCTTCGCCAAGGCCTCACCCTCCACCCGGCAATGCAGCCATTCCCGCATCACCTTGGCGCCGAGGCGCTCGTAGAAGTCGATGGAGGGCTGGTTCCAGTCCAGGACGGCCCACATGTAGCGGGTGCAGCCCTTTTCCACGGCGATGGCGGCCAGGCGTTTCAGGAGGGCCTTGCCGATGCCGTGGCCGCGGAATTCCGGCCTCACGAACAGGTCTTCCAGGTACAAGGCGGGCTTGCCTTCCCAGGTGCTGAAGGCGTAGAACCAGAGGGCGAAGCCCGCGGGGCGGCCGTCCCACTCGGCCAGGAGCACCCAGGCGAAGGGGGGCTCCCCGAAGATCGCGCGGTGCATGTCGTCCGCGGTGGCCACGGCCTTCTCGGGCGCCTTCTCGTAGAGGGCCAGCTCGCCCACGTAGGCGAGGATGAGGGGAATGTCGGCGGGCGTCGCGGGGCGGAGGGTGAGCATCACTTCCCCGGCCGGGCCGCGTCCAGTTCGGCCTCCAGGACGTCCATCTCGGCCCGGGTCAGGCCGGGGGCGCCCTCCTTGAGCATCGCGACGAAGGCCTGGATCTCGGCGGGGCTGCCGGGGTAGCCGATGTTCGCGGCGGGGCCGCCGGCGACGGGGCGGATGGAGGTGGCGCGCGGGTCGCCCTTGCCGTCGAGCACCAGGTAGAAGGGGATCCCGGTCTTCGCGCCGCCGGTCCAGGTGGCGTACAGCTCGGCGGCGCCGGGGTTGTCCTGGTCCTGCCGGGGCCCCCGCTCCTGGATGGTGAGCCACTGGGTGACGAAGTGGCGGTCCATGACCACCTTCACCGCGGGCCGCGCCAGGACGCCCTCCAGGCGCCGGCACCAGCCGCACCAGGACGCGTGGAAGGCCACCAGGACGGTCCGGCCCGAGGTGGCGGCGGCGGCCCGGGCCTCCTTGAGCAGGTCCTGGGCGGGGCGGGCCTGCGCCTGGAGCATGGGGCCGGCGGCCACCACGGCGATAAGGGCGGGGAGCATGGGGAGTCGAGTCACGCGTGATCCTTTCGGGATTCACCCATTCTAGGGCGATCCAGATGCGCCTCAAGTTCCTTCAGGCTGAAGGGCTTGCCCAGCAGCGACACGCCCGGGTGCGAGGCCGCAAGGGCCAGGGCGGCCGGGTCGACCCGGCCCGTCACCAGGAGGACCGGGACCTGCGAATCGAGGCGGCGCAGGCGCGGCAGGGTGGCGCCCCCGTCCAGGCCGGGCATGTCCATGTCCAGGAGGACCAGGTCGGGGCGCAACCCGGATTCGATCCGCGCCAGGGCCGCCGCGCCTCCCTCCGCCACGGCGCACGCGTGGCCCAGGCCCTCCAGGATCGCCTGGAGGGAACGCCGCACCCCTTCGTCGTCGTCCACCACCAGCACGGACAGGGTAGGCCGGGGGGCGGGCTTGGCATCCGGAACCCGGAGCCTCACCCGGGCGCCGCCCACGGGCCCGCGGGCCTCTTCCAGGGCCTGTCGCAGCCGGGCCTGTTCCCGTTCCAGGCCCCCCAGGACGTACCAGACCATGAGGCAGCACACGAGGATGGAGATGGCATACCCCGTGGAGAGGTCCAGGAGCCTCCCCGAGGGCCAGCGGAAGGGGTGGGCCAGGTCCGGCCAGGCCCGCTCAGCCAGGAGCAGGACCGTGATGTTGGCCACCAGGAGGCCGAGGCCCGCCACGCGGAACCGTCCCCGGAAGAACAGGACGAGACCCAGGCCCACCTCGAAGAAATGGAGCCCCACGCTGCCCTGGGAGCCGCCGTTGGGGAACCACAGGAGATCGAGGCAGGCCATGTAGGAGAACAGCAGCGTCTTCTTCAGGTACCGGCCCTGGCGCGCCTCCAGGTAGATGGCCAGGGCCGTGAGGCCGAAGGCCAGGCTCACCGCGTCCACCCAGGGGCCCAGGTCCTGGAAGAGGTCCAGGGGAATGACCACGCAGGTGGAGATCCCGGCCGCCAGGAGGCAGAGCCACTGGAAGAAACGCTGCCCCGGGTCCTGGGTGCGGACCGGAACCAGTCGCTCTTTGAGGGTCTCGAAGCGGGGGATCATCGAAGGCCTTTCGGGCAATCGGACCTTGACCGGGCATTTCGGCCGGAGCAAGGATCTTCTCACGGTGCCGCCCCGAAGAGGATCCGCCCATCACGCCATTTGCCAGGACAAGATGTTTGAGCCAATGGGTCCGGTGATGCATATATTATTTTTTTGTCTTCTTTTATCCCCGTTCATCCCACTTTTGCAACAGATAGAGCAGGGCTCTATCTGTTGCAAAAGTCCCCGGCCAATTCTTTTTGCCAGTGTGGGTCGGCGGGCCTGGGCTCGGCTTCGCACAGCTATGCCCTGGCAGCATGCAACGATTGAATTAGCCGGGGATAAACGGGGATGGACGGGGATGTGAAAAGGGATAAAAAAGAACCTTGTTTCGAAATTCCGCGGAACGGGTCGGAAGATTGCTGGGCGGGCCGAAATTTGAGCCGGTGCTCCTGTGCCCCGTCACCGGACTGGATCGCGGGGCCGTCTGCCTCTAGTCTCTTGGAATGAACCCCGTCTACCGCGAACTCACCGTTCTTGCCGCGGCCTTCGCCGCCGGCACCATCAACTCCATCGCGGGGGGCGGCACCCTCGTCTCCTTCCCGGCCCTGCTGGGCATCGGCCTCACGGGGCAGCAGGCCAACGTCACCAGCACCCTGGCTCTGTGGCCAGGGTCCATCGGCGGGTTCCTGGGGCACCGCGAGGACCTCAAGGGGACCCGCACCTTCGCCCTGCGCCTGGTGCCCCCTTCCCTGCTGGGCGCCGCGGCGGGCGCGTGGCTGATGCTAGCCACGCCCGCCAAGACCTTCGACCTGCTCATCCCCTGGCTCATTCTCACGGCCACGCTGCTCATGGCCGCCAACGACTCCATCTCCAAGGCCCTGGGCCACGTGCACGGCGGCGAGCGCAGCCGGACCTGGTGGGTGGGCGCCATCCTCTTCCAGTTCCTGGTAGGGATCTACGGCGGCTTTTTCGGCGCCGGCATCGGGATCCTCATGCTGGCGGCCCTGAGCCTGCTCGGGCTCACGGACATCCACCAGATGAACGGCCTTAAGAACTTCCTGGCCCTGTCCATCAACGGCGTGGCCATCCTGCTGTTCCTGGGCGCCGAGGTCTTCTTCCACGGCGGGAACGTCAAGTGGGGCACCGCCGGGCTCATGGCGGTGGCGGCCATGGGCGGCGGATTCTTCGGCTCGCACCTGGCCCACCGGGTGGGACGCAGGACGGTGCGGGCCATCGTCGTGGGGGTGGGGTTCGTCCTGACGGCCTGGTACTTCTATAAGATTCACGCCTAGCGCGGCGGCCCCAGGAACCGCCACGGGTCCTTCAGGAAGGCCCGCCCCAGCCCCATCAGCGGCTCCGCCCCGGCCATGCCCCGGGCGCGGGTGGCGGTCCTCAGGGCCAGGTGGAACGACACGCCGAAGTTGCACACGCCGATGACGAGGATCCCGGCCAGGCCCCAGGCGATGTCCGCCCAGGGCGGCGCGTCCTGGGCGGCGCAAAGGGCCAGGGACGCGGCGTTGAGCGTCACGTGGCGCACCTCCACCGGCAGGCCCGCGAAGGCGAAGGCCACGGGCAGGAAGCCCAGGAGCAGGCCCAGGGCCACGTAGCCCGCCACTCCGCTGAAGTGCCGCTCCACCAGCCCGCCCAGCTTTTCCGCAAGGGCGGGGCCCAGCCAGTGCCGCAGGCGCCGGTGCGTCGCCACGGCCTCGGGAAGGCGGCGGTAGGCGCTCCAGTTGGCGGCCCAGCCCGCCGCGAGGCTGGACATCCACAGCAGGATCCCCGTGAGGATGGCGAAGGGGATGGTCCAGGAGCGGAAGGGATGGAGGCCGTGGAGGCTGTGGGCCGCGGTGGCGGGATCCACGAAGGGACGCCCGGCGAACCACCGCCAGGCCAGCGCCAGGGCCAGGGTGGCGGGGATGGCCACCAGGACGTTGCCCGCCGTGGCCATGACCTGGCTGCGGGTGATGCCGGCCACCAGGTCCTCGAGACGGTCCCGGGACCGGCTGTCCTCCAGGGCGCCGGCGAGGCTCGCGGCTGTCATCGCGGGCTGCTTGGAGGCCAGGGTCAGGCCCAGGAACTGCATGGCCACGAAACTGACCGTGTAGTTGGCCGCGAACCCCAGCCCGCCCACCAGGGGCGCCAGGGCGACGGCGCCCAGGGCGTACTTGAAGATGGCGGTGAAGGCCGTCAGCGCGCCGCCCCCGGCGGCGGACCAGAAGGTTCCCGTCCACTCCGCCCGGGACGCGGCGATGTAGTGTTCCCCGGTGCGGCCGGTGTGCTCCACGACCTTGCGCGCCATGAGCCGGAGGCTGCCCTTCACCAGGGTGCCCAGGCGCCGCGCCCGGGCCTTGCTGCGGATCAGTTCAGCCGCGAAAGCCCGGCCCTCGAGCCGGCCCTGGATGACGTCCACCACCTTTCCCATGCGCACCAGGTGGGCATCCAACAGGTCCACGCGGTACACCAGCTCGGTGCTGATCCCGTGCTCCTCCAGGTGGGCCAGGGCGCCCCGGAGCTTCACCCGGCACGCGTCCAGGAGCTGCTCCCACCCGGGGTCCTCGCCCCGGCGCAGGGCGGCGGCGGCCTCCGGGAGCCGCGCGAAGGGCGAATCCAGCTCGCGTTCCGTGGGCCCCAGGCCCAGCAGGTCCCGGGACAGGCCCAGGGCAGCGGCCCGGTACGCCAGCAGCTGGACGGCGTCCCACCGCGCCTCGGCGGGCACCGCCAGGAGCTCGTCCCAGAGCCCGTCCCCGGCGGGCAGGGCCTCGATCCAGTCCGCGTCGCTCTCGTCCAGTTCCAGGCGATGCAGCAGGGCGGAAAGGTCGTTCTCGGGGTCCAGGCTCGGCACGAACCGGTCCACCAGCAGTTCCATCGCCTCGCGCAGGAAGGAGCCGTGCATGGGCAGCCCCGCGTCGGCCAGGAGGCCCACCGCGCTGGTGTGGCCCCAGACGGCCTGGATGCGGGCCTTCCAGGCCGGACCCGAAGGCCGGAGCTCCAGATGCTCCTGGAGTTCCTGCAGCCGGCGGAACCGCGGCGAGGTGAGGCCGCCCTCCGGATCCCCGTCCATCACCCATCGCAGCAGACCTTCGAACCAGGCCTCGTCGGCCCCGGGAGCCGTGAGCACCTTGGTCAGGAGTATGGAAGCCATGGATCATCCTCTCGGGAGACGCCCGGTCCGGCGGTGCGTGACAGGGTGCGGGGGCTTTCCGGAGCTTAACACGCTGCCGGCGCGGGGTTCGCGGGAAACGGCCCCCGTTGCGGACCTCAACATGCTGGCGGCCCCGTCGCGCGTCCTACCCTTCGCCCAGGCGTTCCAGGATGAGCTTCCAGGCCTCCAGCCTCCGTCCCGGGGGCTCCCGGAGGCTCGCGGGGGCGAAGGGCCTCTCGACGCCGAACACCCTGCAGTCCCCCGCGGCGCTGGACAGGACCTCGGCCACATGGACGATGCGTTCGGGGGAGATGCCGATGGACGGGCGGGGGCAGTGGTGGTGGGCCACGGCCTCCACCACGGTGCCGGGCAGCCCCCACAGGCCCAGGAGGTGCGCCCCCACTTCGCCGTGGTGGACCCCCAGGACCTCCATTTCCGCGTCGAGGATCTCCAGGGAACTGGAGGCCAGGAGCTCCGCGATCCGCCGGTACTCGTCGGGGAATCCCGAAGCCAGCAGGAGCAGCCCGACGTCGTGGAGGAGGCCCCCAGTGAAGCAGTCCGATTCCAGGCCCCGGCCCAGCCCCTCCAGCTTCGCGATCTCCCGGGAAGCCGCGGCCAGGCGGAGACTGTGCTGCCAGAGATGCTCGCCGTTGAAGCCTTCCGGCACCGCCTGGACCTGGCTGAAGATGCCGTGGACCAGGGCCAGGGCCTTGAGGGTGTCCACCCCCAGGAAGGACACCGCCTCGGCGGGGTCGGAAACCCGCTGGCGCAGGCCGAAATAGGCCGAGTTGACCAGCTTGAGGATATTGGCGGTCATGCCCGGATCCTTCTGCACCACCCGCCCCAGGTCCTCCACGGTGGTGGCCTCGATGGCCAGGAGGGCCACGATCTCCTGGTACGCGGCGGGGAGCACCGGCAGGTGCGCGATCCCGCCCAGCACCCTGCGGATCTCGTCGCTGCGCAGGCGGCCCCCGATCTCGCTGGCGGCCTGGATCACGCTGCGCAGGATCCCGGGGTCGCAGGGCTTGGCGATGAACTGGTGGGCGGCGCCTTCCACCTGGAGGACCAGGTCGGAGTCGGCCTGCCCCGATAGCACCAGCCGGATCGTGCCGGGGTGGAGCCGCATGACCCGGTTGAGGAATTCCGCACCGTTCATGCCCGGCATGCGCATGTCGGCGACCACCACGTCGAAGGGGGACCGGGCCAGTTCCGCCAGGCCCTCGGCGCCGCTGGTGACGAAGACCATGTCCCACTCGGTCCGCATGGAACGGAGGAGCCGTTGGAGCCCTTGCAATACAAGAGGTTCATCATCTACGAACAGGATGCGGGTCTTGGGGGGCATGGGGGCTTGGGGAACCTCTCTCCCCTTATCGTGCGGAATTCCCCGGTACTGAATTTCATGCCCCGGGAAAAGTGGACGATATCCTCTAGCAGGTACCGCCGACGATGCCCCACCCCCCCCTGGAAACGCCCCCGCTCCGGACCGTCCTGATCATCGAGGACGATCCGGTCTTCCTCGATGAACTGGCGGGGCTCGCCTCGGAAGGCCTGCCCGGGGCCGTCACCTCCACGGCCGCGACCCTGGGGGAGGGCCTGCGAAGGCTCCGGGGCGGCGGCATCGGCCTGGTGGTCCTGGGTGCGGGCCTGGGGGGCGGTCCCGATTTCCCGGCCCTGGACATGATCTGGAGGGCGGGTGGGGACCTCCCCGTCGTGGTGGTGGCCAGGCAGGACGTGGAGGCCACGGCGCGCCTGGCCATCCGCATGGGGGCCCAGGACTGCCTGGGACGGAAGGACCTTTCGCCTGATCGCCTGGCAAGTTGCTTCGCCAACGCCTTCGAGCGCAACGCGCGCCAGCGGGAATCGGAGCGGCGCCTGCACGACAACGAGGAGATGTTCCGCATCATCTCCGAGAACGCCGGCGATCTGGTGACCCTGCTGGACCCCAGCGGCCGCAGGCTCTTCCAGAACTTCGCTCATGCCCGGACCCTGGGCTTCACCATGGAGGAGCTTAACGAATTCCCCCCCATGTTCCTTTTCCACCCCGACGACAGGGACCGGCTCCAGACCGATCTGGCCGCCCTGTTCCGAAGCGGAGGCAACGGAACGGCCGTGTTCCGGCTCCTGCACAAGGACGGATCGTGGCGCCACTTCGAGGGGCGCGCGGAAATCGTGCGCGGCGGATCGCCTTCGGCGGACCTGGCCATCATCGTCTCCCGGGACATCACCGAGCGGGTGAAGGCCGACACCGAGCTGTTGAAGGCCAGCGCCATCAAGAACCTCATCCTCGAGAACTCCACCCTGGGCATCGCCTTCGTGCGCGACCGGATCTTCGAATGGGCCAATTCCCGCGTGGGGGAGATCCTGGGGCGGCCCCTGGCCGAGATCCTGGGCTCCCCCACCCGCCCGATCTATCCCGACGAAGCCTCCCATTCCGAGATGGCCCGCGCGACCTACGACGCCATGCTGCGCGGGGAGCGCGCCGACATCATCTGGCAGCTCAAGCGGGGCGACGGGTCCCTTTTCTGGTGCCGCATGATCGGAAGGCCCTTGAACCCCCTGAAGCCCCACGACGGGTCGGTGTGGCTGATGGAGGACACCACGGAGCAGCGCCGGATCGAGCAGGAGCGCCTTTCCCTGGAGGTCCAGCTGCGCCACGCCCAGAAGCTGGAGGCCATCGGGCAGCTGGCGGCGGGCATCGCCCACGAGATCAACACTCCGACCCAGTATCTGGGCGACAACACCCGGTTCCTGGCCGAGGCCTTCCAGGACCTCCTCCGGGTGGTGGAGGCGCAGGAGGCGGCCCTGCCCCGCCCATCGGAAGCCCTGGCGCAGATCCTGGAGGAGGTGGACCTGCCCTACCTCAAGGAGGAGATCCCCCGGGCCATCGACCAGTCCCGGGAAGGCATCGCCCGGGTCACGCGGATCGTCAAAGCCATGAAGGACTTCTCCCACCCCGGCAGCGAGGACCCGGTGGAGGTCGACCTCAACCGGTCCATCGAAAGCACCGTCACCGTCTCCCGCAACGAGTGGAAATACGTGGCCGACCTGGTCCTGGACCTGGATCCGGACCTGCCGCCGGTGCTGTGCTTCCCCAACGAGATCAACCAGGCCATCCTCAACCTCGTGGTCAACGCGGCCCATGCCATCGGCGACGCGCGGGGGTCCGATTCCGACGCCAAGGGGACCATCACCATCACCACCGCCCTGGACGCGGACAGGGTCGAGATCCGGGTGCGGGACACCGGCACGGGCATCCCCGAACACGTGAGGCCGAGGATCTTCGATCCTTTCTTCACCACCAAGACGGTGGGCCGGGGCACGGGACAGGGCCTGGCCATCGTCCACACCGTGGTGGTGGAGCGCCACCGGGGCTCCGTGGCCTTCGAGACGGAGACGGGCGTGGGTTCCGTTTTCATCCTGCGCATCCCCGTGACCCTGGGACGGGAAGGGGCGCCCCATGCCTAGGCTGCGCATCCTCCTGGTGGACGACCAGCAGCTGGTCCTGCTGGCCCTGGAACGCATGCTGCGCCGCATGCGGAACCTCTGGGAGGTCGTCGCCGCGGAGTCCGGCCGCAAGGCCCAGGAGCTCCTGGAGGTCCAGCCCTTCGACGTGCTGGTCACCGACCTGAACATGCCGGGGTACAGCGGCGTGCAGCTCATGGAGTGGTGCCTGGAGCACCGGCCGGCCATGGTCCGCATCGTCCTCTCGGGCCACCAGGACACCGCCATGCTCCACGGCGCGGCGCGCATGGCCCATCGATTCCTCACCAAGCCCAGCGAACCCGGCCTCCTGCTGGCGGCCCTGGTGCAGGTGGCCGAGGTGCGCGACCTGGGCCGCGGGGAGATGGACCTGCTTCCCATGGTGGCCGGCATGGGCCAGCTGCCGGGAAGCCCCGTCACCAGCCACAAGGTACGCATGTTCCTGGATGATCCCACCGCCCCCTCCGCGGCCATCGAAGGCCTGGTCTGCCAGGATCCGGGCCTGGCGTCCAAGGCCCTGCACCTGGTCAATTCGGCCTTCTACGGTCCGCCCAGGACCACGGCGGACCCCCGCGAAGCCCTGAAGCTCCTGGGCCGGGAGGAACTGGCGGACCTGGCCCTCCCGCCCGCGAGGCCCGAGGCCGAGGCCCGGCTCAAGCCCCTGCGGGAGGCCCACCTCCGCATCGCCCGGCACGCCCTGGCCATCGCCCGCTCCGAGGATGCCCCGGACGCGGTGGGGACCCTGGCCTACATGGCGGGCCTCCTTTCGGCGGCGGGCCCCATGATCCTCGCCCTGGCCCGCCCCGGGACCCCGGGGCCGGACGAGCTGCGGATCTTCGGGGCCCAGGCGTCCGAAGTCTCCCGGCTGTACCTGGCCCTCATGGGACTTCCCCCCGCCCTGCTGGACCTCGTGGGCAACCTGCGCGAGCCCTCCCGGGCCCAGCTCGCCGACCCCCTGGCCCTGGCGGCGGTGCATGTGGCGGCGGGGCTGTCCGACGACGCCTTCCTCGCCGGCGCGGGCTTCCAGGAGCGCGTGGCCCACTGGCGGACCCTCGAACCCTCGGAAATGGAGCTGTCATGAGTCCCAAGGTCCTCCTGGTCGATGACGACCCCAACATCCTCGCCGCCTACACGCGCACCCTGCGCAAGCGCTTCCAGTTCGACACCGCCCAGGGCGGCGACGAGGCCCTGGCCTGCATCCGGGAGGGCGGCCCCTACGGGGTCATCCTCTCGGACATGCGCATGCCCGGCATGGACGGCATCCAGTTCCTCTCCCGGGCCAAGGACCTGTCTCCGGATTCCGTGCGCATCATGCTCACGGGCAACGCCGACCAGGACACCGCCATCGAGGCCGTCAACCAGGGGAACATCTTCCGCTTCCTCACCAAGCCCTGCGACCCCGAGACTCTGGCCCTCTCGCTGGAGGCCGGCCTCAAGCAGTACCAGCTGGTCACCGCCGAAAGGGAGCTGGTGGAAGGCACCCTCAAGGGCAGCCTGGCCCTCCTGGTGGACCTGCTTTCCATCGCCGACCCCGTGGCCTTCGCGCGGTCCCAGCACCTGGCCCCCCTGGCCCAGAAGATCGCCCGGGTCCTGGAACTGGAATCCACCTGGGTGGTGACCGTGGCCTCGATGCTCAGCCAGATCGGCGCCCTCACCATCCCGCCCTCGGTCATGGCCAAGGTGCGCACGGGAGGCCTGATCACCGCCCACGAGCGCGAGACCGTCACCCGCCTTCCGGAGATCAGCTCCGACCTCATCCGCCACATCCCGCGCATGGAGGAGGTCGCCCAGGCCATCCTCTTCATGAACAAGAACTTCAACGGTTCGGGGTTTCCCAACATCCACGCCCGGGAGGAGGAGATCCCCCTGGCCGGGCGCATCCTGAAGGTCGCCTCGGACTTCCTCGACCTGGAGGAGAAGCGCGGCGATGCGCGGTCCGCCCTGGCCGAGATGAGCCGGACGAAGCTCTTCTACGACCCCCGCGTCCTGGAGGCCCTGGCCCGGACCCTGGAGATGCCCGACGAGGCCCTCGCGGAGGAAAAGGAACTGCCCCACCTGGCCACCCACGACACCGTCCAGCCCGGGCAGATCCTCGTGGAGGGCGTGGAGACCCGGGAGGGGATCCTGGTCTACCCGCCCCTCACCCGCATCGGGGAGAGCCACCTGGAGCGCCTGCGAAACTTCGCCCGGCTCGTGGGCCTGAAGGAGCCCTTCCTAGTCCTTGGCTGAAAGGGGAAGGCGCACCGTGAACGTGGTGCCCTTGCCTTCCTCGGACTCGAACGTCACCGTCCCCCCGTGCTTGGCCGCGACGGAGTGGACGATGGCCAGCCCCTGTCCGGTGCCCTTGCCCACGGCCTTGGTGGTGAAGAAGGGCAGGAACACCTGGTCCCGGATGTGCCTGGGGATGCCCGTGCCGGTGTCCTCCACCTGGAGCACCGCCCAGTCCCCGTCCCGGAAGGTGCGCACCCGGATCGTGCCCTTGCCGCCCGAGCCGCCCAGGGCCGCCTCGATGGCGTGGGCGGCGTTGATGATCAGGTTCAGGATCATCTGGTTGACCTCGCCCGGATAGCAGGTGATCCGGGGCAGGTCCCCGGCGAGGTCGGATTCCAGCAGGGCGACGTACTTCCATTCGTTGCGCGCCACGATGCAGGTGGTTTCCACGCACTCGTTCAGGTCCACCGCCACGCGCCCCTCCACGCCCGGGTGGCTGAAGATCTTCATGGCCTTCACGATGCTCGCCACCCGCGTCAGGCCCTCCATGGACTGCTGGAGGGCCCGGGGCACCTCGCCCAGGAGGTAGTCCAGGTCCTCCCGCTGGATCAGCTCACGGATGCCCGCGGCCCGGGCCGTGAGGGCCGCATCCTTGGTGGCCTCCTCCAGCAGGCCTCCGTGCTCCCGGAGGATCTCGGCGAGGCTGTTGAACGCCTCCTCCAGGAACCGGACGTTGTCGCTGATGTACTGGGTGGGCGTGTTGATCTCGTGGGCGATGCCCGCAGCCAGGAGGCCCACGGCCTCAAGCTTCTGGGCCTGGCGCAGCTGGACCTCCATGGAGGCCCGCTCCAGTTCGGCCTGCTTGCGGCTGGTGACGTCCCGGGAGATGAGCAGCACCGTCTCGCGGCTGGCCGAAGCCGTCTCCACCACCGCCGCCCGGCCCTCGAAGATGCTCCAGGTGCCGTTGCGGTGCAGGATGCGGTACTCGAAGAAGGGGCTCAACCCCGACTTGAAGGCGTCCCGGATGTGCTTGAGGTAGCCGGCGGCGTCCCCGGGGTGGATGAGCTCCTCCAGCCGGAGCGCCCTCCATTCGGGCTCGGAGTACCCCAGCACCCGGGAGTGCGAATGGCTCGTGAACACCACCTTCCCATCGGTGTCCAGCACCGAGATGAGGTCCAGGGCATGCTCGGTGGTGGCCTTGAAGAGCGTCTCGGCTTTGCGCAGGCGCTTCATGACTTCCATGCGCTCGGTGAGGTCGGTGTGGTGGAAGGCCACCAGCCCCCCGGACCGCACCGCCAGCACACCGAACCACTGGGTGGTTTCCCCCTTCAGGGGGAATTCCAGGCGCAGGCGCGGCACCTTGCCCTTCAGCACGGCCAGGAGCCCCAGGGCCACGATGGAGAGGTTGCCGTCCGCCGAGGCCGTGACGGTGCGCACCGCCGCCCCGTAGTCGTCCCCGGGACGCAGCCCCGCCACGAAGGGATTGCCCCCTTCGTAGGCGGTCCAGCCGGGATTGACGACCCGGATCGTCCCCGCCCCGTCCACCAGGGCCGTCCAGGAATCGAGGGAGTCCAGCAGCGCCTCCAGGGCACCGCCGGGGGTATCGGGGAGTCCGGGTTGAGGATCCATGCCCCATTGTCGGTCCGGAAGGGCGGCAGGTCCATGGGGTGGGCGCACGGACACGTTCAGGGAAACCAGGCCTGGACCGCTACAAACGGAGGAACTGCTGGGCCACCTCGTCAGCCTTGCCGGGGGCCAGTCCTGCCTCGGCAGCCCATTGCGGGAATGCGTCCAGGGCCGCCGAGACCTCCGTGAGGATCCCTCCGGGATTCTTTACGGAAAATCGGTCCGCCTCCGTCAGGAGGTCCTGGCGGGTGATGCCTTGGAACCGGCCGTTGACGCTCATGAACTGCTGGGCGACCCACCTGCTTCCGGGCCGGTACGCGAAGGTAAGATCGTAGGCCGGGGCAAGCCGCCAGGTGCCCCCCGGCCGCAGGAGGAAGGCGAAATTCTTGGGGTGGTCGTCGCAGTTCCGGGCCATCACGTTGAAGGCCATCCGTCGGAAGAGGTCGTCCGTGGATTCCGGCGCCAGGCCGAGTTCCTTGAGGGTCATGAAGGCCTGGCTGTAGGAATGGACCCCGACCTGGTTGAAATCCAGGTGCGTCAGGGCGCAAAGGCTCTGCATGTGCACCTTCTCGCCCGCCTCCCGGTCGAAGCGCCGCGTCATGAAGTGGGCCCGTCCGTTCTCCTCCAGAAGGCGGCAATCGGCCATCTCGATGCCGGCGGCCCGGGCCATCAGGTGATAGGCATACTCGATCCGGCCGTGCCCGGCGGCATCCCCGAACAGCCCGTCGTCGGCGAGGCCGTCGAACTTCAGGAGCCAGTGCTGGAATCCGTCCGGAGCCTCGAACTGGCCGCTGCGGAGCTCCTGGGTCACCGGGTTCCAGGCGATCACCGCCTTGGCCCGGGCCCCGCCCGCCGACGTGCCCACCCGAATGATCTCCGCCAGGGCCGCCCCCGCAGCCCGGTCATCCTCCGTGCTCCCCTGGATCGCCTTGCGGGCGTCCTCCACCAGACGGGCCATCTTGAGGGGGGTCTTGGCATCGGTGACGCTCCCCATGGCGGGGCGGAACTCCAGGGCTCCCGCCCCACGGCGTCCCATGTAGGCCAGACGGTCCAGAGCGGTCACCTGCTCCTTCCGGATGCCCTTCCGGGCCATCCATGCGTCGATGAGGGCATTGCCGAAGCGGTCGGGAAGGGCGTCCGCGAGCATGCCGGGCAGGCCCTGGAAGGTCGCCCTCGCAAGTTCCGGGAAAGTGAACCGCCGGCCCCGCATGGGCATCCGGAGCGGGGCCAATTCGATTCCGCGTTGCGCCCAACCGGGGTAGTACTCGAACACGTAACTGTTCACCTGGGGGTCGAAAGCCACGGCCCCGACCTTGTTCCCCCAGATGCTCACCTGGATGGCCGGGGGCGTCATGCGCGGTCCTCCTTGCGGCGATGGGCCCGCTGCCGCACCCTGGGGCCCTCGAAAAGCGCGATGGGGCTGACCGACGGTTCCGGCAGGAAAGCCTCCAGGGCCTGGACCCTGTCCAGGGCCTTCAGGACCCTCACCAGGGTCTCCACCGTGGACCCCGCCCCCTGCTCCAGGCCCTGGAGGGTCCGCCGGGAGATCCCCGCACGCTCGGCCACGACCCGCTGGTCCAGGTTGCTTTGGAGGCGGCAGGCTCGGATGCGCCGGCCCATGTCGGCCGTCACCTCCTCGGGAGTCATGAATTGAAAATCGGGAGTGGGCATTCTTTTGCCTCTTGGCGCGAATCAAGGGCAATAAAGGAAAACTTCATGCGCCTTACAGATACAAGCTTAATCAAATACTAGGACGAGTCAATGCTAAATTCCATGCGCACTAAATCATTATTTTAAATATAAAGCGCAAAAATATGATCCTTGTTAAAGGTTTATTTATTAACCAGAGGGGTGGGTGGTCGTGGCCTGCCCAATAAGAAGTGCCAACAAAGCCTGCAAACGGGATTGGGCCTTCCCGACTTTGAAAGCCTGACGTTTTTCCTCAGCGACCCTCCGCGAGATCCTCAGCACCTCTGCGTCCAATGGGCTGCTGTTGTGTGCCGGCGCGACCGTCCACTGACGCAACGCGCCGACCCACCTCGAGAACCACTTGAACGAAAGGCGGTGAGGACTCGCTGAGGGTCGCGGAGAACGGACTTTTGGATTTACTTCCCGTCGCTTACGGGAGCGGTCAGCTCGCGGCTGGCCTTCTTGAACTCCTGGATGCTGCGACCCAGGGACTTGCCGAGCTCCGGCAGCTTGGAGGGCCCGAAGAAGATCAGCAACGCGACGCCAATCAGGAGGATTTCAGTGATTCCGAGGTTACCCATGATGGCCTCCGGGGTCCGCGCCCAGGGCACGGGTCTGTTGAAAGAAGGGAAGGTGGGACCGCGGCCACCCGGATGATTGCGGGCGGCCGCGGCGAAGGGTGCGGGTCAGGGCACCTGGAAGTTGAACTTGTGGCAGGAAAGGCAGAGGTTTTCCGAGGCCGCGTGCTCGTGGTGGCAGCGGTTGCAGTCGGCCTCGGTGCCCAGGTGCCGGTTCTCGTGGGGGTTGGTCGGCTTGACGTCGGCCGTGCGGGCCGCGAGGTCCTTGGTCTCCCCATGGCAGGTGAGGCACTGCTTCTTGGGAACCACGGCCTTCTTGCCGGTCTTGCCGTGGCACTGGGCGCAGGTGATCCCCTTGTCGGCATGTTTGGACATGCGGTCCGCCCTTCCCTGGGGCGCCGCGGCGGCGGCACTGGCCGCGCCCATCAGCACCAGGAGCGCCGCGAGGGGCGCCGCAGCCCATTGTCTAGCAGTGATGCGGTTCATATCTTCTCCGATCGGATGGGTGGTTGGCTAGAGCTTCGCGACGTGCCTTCCGGTGAGGTACCCGAAGGTGTAGCAACGGCCCAGCGACAGTCCGAAGACGGTGAGCGGATAGTCCACGCCTCCGTAGAAGCTGCCCCCGAGATTGCCCACCAGGAACAGGCCCTTGATGGGCTTGCCGTCGGCGTCCAGGGCCTGGTGGTTCTCGTCCACCAGCATGCCGGAGCAGATGGCCGAGAGGCGGACACGGCGGTGGATGCCGTAGAAGGGGGCCTTGAGCACGGGGACGAGGCGGTCGGCGGGCTTGCCGAAATCGCTGTCCTTGCCCGAGGCGACCAGCTCGTTGTAGCGCTTGACGGTGGCCACCAGCGTCGCCGGGTCCGCCTCGATCTTGCGTGCCAGGTCCTCGATCGTGTCGGCCACGTGGGTGTTCACCTGGGAGGGGAACACGCCCTTCTTGACGCCGGGATCATCGGGCATGTAGTGCTTCAGGCCTTCGGGGGGAACCAGCTTGCCGGGCCACTTCGCGGCCTGGGTCATGTAGTCCGAGTCGAAGATCTGGGAGTAGTGGCCGGCGTTCCCCGGGTCCTTCAGGTAGTTGTTCAGGAGCGACATCTCCACGGTCTCGTTCACGAACCGGCGGCCCTTGCGGTCCACGGCCAGGAAGGGCATGTCGCACATGGAGGCCGGGCCGGCGTCGAAGTCGTGGAGCATCTTGGTGTGGCCGATGGGCTCGAAGACCCCGCCCGCCCAGTAGGCCATGACGAAACCATCGCCGGTGCGGTCCAGCTGCTTTCGCTCCAGGTGCTTCACGTCCGGGATGAAGTAGTCGGCCATGGCCTTGTTGTTCTGGTAGTCGCCCGTGGCCAGGATCACGCCCTTGGTGGCGAGGAACTTGACGTACTGCCCGTCGGGATCCTTGGCGATCACGCCCAGGATCTCGCCGGCCTTGTTCTGGACCAGCTGGACGGCCGGCATATTGTAGAAGAACCGGACGCCAGCCTTTTCGGCGGTCTTCGCCAGGGCGCGCATGCCGTCGCCCGTGGTGTAAGGTTTGGGTCCGAAGAAGGACGTCACGTACCCCATGCCGTAGCCGTTGACCTTCAGGATCGCGCGCTGGGCGCCGCTGCCCTGGTCCACCACCGGGGACCCGCCCTGGCGGGCACGGTCGATGACCCACTTGACCGCTTCACCGGAGTTGTAGGCCCACTGCCGAATGAGCTTGGGATTGCAGCGGTGGTTGCTGTCGGCGATGAGCCGCGCCACCAGGGCCTCAACGCCGGCCTTCTCGCTCGAGGCCAGGTCGACGCCGGACCCGGTATTGCCCTGGGACACGGCGAAGGGAGCCTTCTGGATCACGGCGACCTTGGCCCCGTTCTCGGCGGCGGAGAGCGCCGCGGGAACCCCGGAGGCGCCGGCGCCGACCACGACCACGTCGAAGGTCAGGGTCCGCTTGATCTCCCGGTCATGGATGGGCCTCGGCTTGGGGAGGAAGGACAGGGTGGCGCCGCCGTCGGCGCTCTTGCCGAAGGCCGCGTCCGGGCCCGGGGTCGGGGTCGGGGTCTTGGCCGCCCGGGTTCCGGCCGCCAGGGCCGGGGCGCCCGACAGCCCGAAAAGGCCGGCCGCGGCCGCGCCGCCCGCGGCGCGGGCCAGGAAACTGCGCCGCGACAGGCCGCTCTCGAGCACCTGCTGCGTATAGGGATCGGGTTCCTTGTCTTCCTTGAGGTGGTCTTGACTCATGCCTCATACCTCCTGAGTGGATGGATTCATGGATGGAGCGAAGGGACGGCCCCGGAAGGCCGCCCCATCGATGCGTTGCCTAGAAGGTGTAAAGGATGCCGAGGCCGAAGCCGGTGGTGGAGGCGCCGGGGGCCACCTTCCCCACGGGGGGGAACAGGGCGTAGCTGGCGGAGCGCTCGTTGTTCATGCCGTAGGCGGAAGCATAGAGGTCGACCGTCTTGGCGAGGCTGCGGACGTAGCCCACGCTCCACTGGGTGCCGCCCAGGCCGTTGGTGGTGGCGGGGCCGCCGCCCAGGACGGTGACGCTGCCCGCCCCGGCCTTGCCGTAGGACCCGAACAGCTGGTTCATGCCCCAGCGCTGCTGGACCAGGAGGTACCATGCATCGCGCTGGTAGTGGTCCACCTTGCCGGTCACGGTCTCGTCCGTGTCATAGGTGAGGCGCTCGACGATGGCGGAGACCTTGGTGCCCGTGCTGAAGGCGTAGGCCGCCACCAGTTCGTGGCCCATGTCCTTGGAACCGGCATTGGTGGCCGTCGCGCCTGCGCTCCCGCCCATCTGGGCCAGGCCGAAGTAGTTGTTGTGCTGCTCGAAGGCGTAGGTGACGTTGAAGGCGCCCTTCCGGTAGCTCAGCGAGGCCGACCACAGCTCCGGGCTCACCGAAGGGGCCGTGGCGGTGGCCGTCGACTTGCCCTCGTTCACGGAATAGGCGATCCGCCCGGAGAACCCGTTCATGTCGGGGGTCCAGTACTGGACGCTGTTGCCCTGGCGGCGGTTGAAGGACGCGTCGGCGGCGGTGTTCACCCGGCCGCCCTGGGTGGTGGTCCCGGGCACGTTGAAGCCGGGGTTCGCGGTCAGGGCGTTGTCGAAGGGATTGAGGCCGCGCAGGGCGCCCACGTAAAGAAGGGGAGCCTTGTAGGGGGTGTCCCAGCTGCCGAAGAACACGCGGCCCCAGTTGCCCTCCAGGCCCAGGCAGCTGTTGCGGCTGGTCAGGCTGTTGGGGGCATCCCCGTCGGGGCTGACGGCGCTTTCGATCTGCCAGATGACCTTCAGGTCGCCGTTGATGCGGTAGCTGCCCCTGAAGCCCAGGTTGGAGGTGCCCGAGGTGAGGCGGTTGCGCCCGGGCACGTTGCCCAGGTCCCCGGTGTAGGCCGAGGCCGCGACCTGGGTGGCGCCGCCGGTGGCGGGGGAAAGGCCGGGTGCGGTGGCCCCGCTGGTCTTGATATGGTCCAGCAGGGGCAGGAAGGTGCCATAGATCTGGACCTCGCTGGCCTGCGCGGAAGCCTGGAAGGGCAGCGCGCAGGCGCCGGCCAGGGCGAAGAGAAGGGACTTGGATTTCAAGACAGACCTCCGGTTAGCTGCCTGTTTGCAGCAGTTGCAATTGGGGTTGAGTTGACTACCTATGGGTCCTTAATTTCTCGGACTAGGCAAGCGTAAATCCATTCGATCTTTTTTTCTCGGTACCCAGACGCCCAATATTGGTAGATTTCGCACTGGACCGCCCCGCATGGGACGGTCGCGCGAATGGAAAGACCCCCGTCAGTCCTTGCCGGGATTGCCGGCCCGGGCCAAGCTGCGCGCCTTTCGGAAGCTGGTGGGGGTTTCGCCCGTGGCCTTGCGGAAGGTTTTCGTGAAGTTGGACTGGTCCTCCCAGCCCAGTTCCGCGGCGATCTGCTGGATGCTCAGGTCCGACTGGACCAGAAGGCGCTTCGCCTCCAGCATGCAGCGCTCGATGATGATGAGCTGCGGCGTCTTGCCCAGCACCAGCCTGCAGGCCGCGTTGAGCCGCCTTGGGGTGCAGCGCAGCCGCTGGGTGTAGAACCCCACCTCCTTCCCGGTCCGGTAGTGCCCGTCCAGTTCCTGCAGGAACGCGTGGAAGAGCTTGAACTCGCCGGTGAGCTGGGCCTGGGTCTTGGTGGCCTGCGCGTGGATGCGCGGCTGGAGAAGGTGCAGGAAGGCCGACATCAGATGGCGCAGCACGGGCCGCGCCTCGGCGGACCCGGACTTCGAGATGTTCCACATGAGCCGCGCCAGGGTCCCGATCTGGCGGCTGAGGGCGTCCCCCGGCAGGGGCAGGTTGGGCGAGGCGAGGAAGTCGGAGAACACCCAGGAGGCGTCCTGGTCCAGGAACTCCTCGCCGAAGTCGATCATCCAGCCTTCGTCCTGGGCGTCGGGCATGTAGAAGTGCTTCTTCCCCTTGGCGACCAGCATCACCCAGGGGCCGAGGATCCGGGTTTCCACCCCGTCCACCAGGTGCGTGCCGGATCCCTTGAGGATGAGGATGACCTGGTGGTGGGGATGGCAGTGGGGCTCCGGCAGCCCCTTCTTCCAGTTCACGTGGCTACGCTCGTCAAGGAGCCACACCTTGAAAACGGTTTCCATGGCCAAGATTCTAGAGGATGGTGTCGTCAATTGGCCGGAAATAATTGGGGTGGTGGTTCATATCCGCATCGGATCAGGTCGGTCATGGGAACGAACGGGGCGGAAGTCCGGCACACGGGCGAATGCGTATGCGGAACGCCTGTACGGGAACCAGGCCCTACCGGGTCCCCATCCGGCCGTTCCCTTCAATCCGGATGAAGCCCTTCAAGCTCCGGGGATCCCTGCGCTCCTCCACCGCCAGCCTGGCTTCCGCTGGCAGGAAGCGGGCGGAGACCAGCAGGTAGCCCGCAGGATTGTCGTCCCCTGGGACGGGAAGGCACACGGAAGACCGCTTGGGATCCTGGAGCATGGCCAGATAGGTCGCTTCCCAACCGGGCGGAGCAACCCGCTGGTGGTACAGGAACCAGACCTGGCCACCCTGGACGCAGGGCTGGATCCGGCCGTGGGGTGAGTCGATGAATTCCAGGTTCCGGTTCCCCGTGCGCGGGAGGGCCTTGCCGAAATCGCGTTCCCATTCGGTGAGCACCCTGGGGGTCAGGCCCGTCCAGGGGGTTTTCACCCAGGCGAGTCGTCCGGTCCGCTGGTCATAACGGCCCAGCCGCCCTGTGTAGGTGGAATAGATGAAGACGTCCTGCCCGAGCGCCCAGAGCTTGTCGAAATTGGGAAGGTCGTTGACCATCCGGGCCAGCTGGGTGGTCTCCCCATCGTAGGCGAACCGGCATTCAGGCTGTGCGGCGCCCGGTCGCCACACCTCCAGGAGGCTGCCCATCCGGAGGTCCTTCGCATCGGGCCCGTTTCCGAAGGCGCCCTTTCCCGGGCCCTTTCCAGACAGGGTGCCCAGCAGAAGGATCCTTCCCCCATCCAGGACCTCGAACTGGGAAAAGGTTCGCGGAGCTTCAAAAACGAGCCGCCACGCGCGATTCGAGGCGTCGTACCGGAAAACCTTTCGCCCGTTCTGTGCGTAGCAACGACCTTGGCAATACTTGACCGGAGCGTTGGGGGACGTGAAGGAAGGCAGGTCCTTCACGGTGGTTCGGCCCTCCTTCGAGGTGATCTCGACCCGCTGGCCGGCCTGGTCACGGAACAGGCTGACGCAATTGCCATGTTCATCCAGCGTGGTTTCATCCGCGAAGTGGTCGCTTGGACCTACCTCCAGATAGCCGGCATGGAACGGCGGGGATGGGGGTGTGGCGATCGCCATTGCCGCGAAGCCCAGGATCGAGACGATCGTATTGCCGGGGTGCATGGGGTCTCTCCTACGGTGCCTCTGCGGCCAGCTTTGAGTGGATGGCTCTGGTGGATGAAACGTTCCGTATCCGGGGCATGGCTGCGCACGCAAAGGAAGGGATGCTATCCTTCTCGCCATAATCCCATTCCAATCGCGATCTTCCCTTGCGGGGCCAGAATGTCACCAGCCGAACCTACGCCAAATCCCCGTATCGAGTTGGACCTTGGCGGTCAGGACTCGATTGGCGATGCCCAGCCTCGCCACTTGCGGCACGTGTCCCAGCAGACCATGCCACCAGCCCCGAAGGTCGAAGCGGTTCTGAAGGAAACCGATATCGGAAGCGATGAAGCGGAACGCACGGTCGCCATCTTCTTCCTTCTTTCGGCCGTTCCAGGTGTGCTTTCAATGCTTCTTGGCCACGGCGCCGGAGGGTTGTTCGGCATCCTGATTCCAATCTACTTTGGGATCGGGCTTCTTCGTGGAGACGACTTCGTTCACCAGTGGGTTGTTGCCGCCTGCATTGTTCAATTGATCGTCGGGCCTCTATCGGCGCTGGCTTCCCCTCGCTCAATCGTATTCATCCTGGGAGGGGTACTGGAGAGCGTGGGACTTCTTGTGTTGGTCTCCGGGAAGGCATTGTCCAGGCAGGCGTATCAAATTTGCCTTGGCGTGGTCGGGCTCGGAATCGTGATGGAACTGGTTGGCTCCTTCATCCGGTGAGCGGGTCCGGTTGTCCTTGACCCACCAGGCCCGGAGGCATAGCGAGCCAGGGAGAAGGATTCGAATTTCGGTACCACCCCGCGGCATGGTTGCGCACGGGGATCCGCCTGCGACGCCTTCCCCTACCTGCGCGCCATTGCCGATCGGAAGTCCGAATCGCTGTTGCTGTCGACCTGTTACCCGGTGAATCCGGCAAACCCCATCGAAGGGCCTTGTCGCCGAGGCGCCGGGGAACCGAGGATCGCCGAAGAAAAACAGGAGATCTTTTTCGGCGATCCTCGGCGTCTTCGGCGCCTCGGCGATAAGCATTTCGTTTCGAACTGCCCCGATGACGGGAGCAGGACGGCCCTCGACCACCCGCCCCAAGGCCCTTTCCAAGAGCAGGCCAGAGTGAGTTTGGGGCGAGGCCTTCATTCAATTCCGTGAAGAACCCTAAAATTGGACCTGGGAGGCTCAGAGGGCTGTATGAGGATCAATCGGCAGTGTATCCAACGGTTGCCGCCCCTCCCCCGAGCCCCAACTCAGCCGCGGGGATCGCATCCCCCGCCGACGTCAGCCAATGGCGGGTGAAGTCCAGGCGCAGCCCGGCCAACCGGGGATCCTCCTGCCTGGTGAAGCGCTGGGTTTGGATGTCGTAGATCCAGTACGTCATCCAGGTCCACGCGGCGCGCTCGGCCGGGGTGAACACCCGAGGCAGCGGGGCGAAACGGTTGCCGGCCTTGCGTTCCAACGCGTCCATCCGCTGGGTGTACTCCGCGTCGATGGCGGAGTTCTGGATCACGGCGAAAAGGACGGTCCGGCCATCCTGGGGGTAGGTGTGCATCCGGAGGGGAAAGGCGTGGCAGGAGATCCGGGTCTCGCCAGCCTCCTTGAGCGGGCGCAGGCCTTGCCGGTCGACCCACGCCAGGAAGGAGGTGTCCAGGCGCGTCCAGGGCGTATCGGGGGCGGCCATGCTGCGGTTCGTCGCGTCGAACACGAACACCTGGCCGGCCTGCGAATTGATCAGAAAGAAGTGATCATTCACCTGAAAGGTGCGGTCGATCAGCGGGAATCCATTGACCTGCATGCAGGCAGGGGCCATGGCCGGCGGGAAGGGATAGGTGCGAACCGGGCGGTCCGGACGGGACGCCTCGTACAATTCCGCGATGGGCATTCGCTCGTTGCCGGCGGAACAGACCATCTCGTGCGTCCAGATCGCCGGCATGTCCACCACGGTGGGCCGGTCCGTCGGGCAGACCAGGAGGATCCGACCTCCAGGCAGGATCTCGAACTGGGAGAAGAGGCGACGCGCCTTGAAGCAGGGAGACCAGGCTCCAGTTACCGGATCCTGCCTCAGGATGGTGGTTCCAGAGCGGACATGGAACCGCCCTTGCCGGAATTTGAGGCCGCCATAGTAGGCGCCCATCGGGCTCGCGGGAATCGGGCCGGAAACCGCGCGGGGCGCGGCGCGCAAGTCCAGGCGTCTTTTTGCCTGGAGGATCGTGAAGCGGTCTTCGAGGGCCAGGATGAGTTTCCCGCCGTCGAGACTGGCATCAATGTCGAGGAACCCGTTGTAGTCGGACCGGGGGAACGTCAGGTCCTGCATCCGGAAGGGTCGCCACGGACCCGCATGGCCTTCGGCGATGCGCGCCGGGACGTGGAACTCAGGGACCTGGGCGGGATCAGCGGCGTACAGGGCCGGGCTCGCGAAGGATGCGGCTGCGAGCGAGATGGTCCGGAGGATGGGCATTATGTCGGTTCGGGTCATATCAGTGGGTCCCTATGCCGGTGTGGTCATGGGTGGCAATCGTGTGATTGCAGCAGAACCAAGTTCCGTCCGATGTCGTGACATACCCGCCGCGATACCTGCAGGTGACCAGAAAGAAACCGGGCTGGTTTGGAATGGGCTCGACGTTGCGCCACCGGATGAGGCAAGCGTGGCTGGTGAAGCACAAATTGCCGCAGGTGTGGGCGCACTGGGTCATGCAAGCTGGCAACACCGCCGAAGCGCTGGGCGCAAAAGCAAGCAGGGCGGCCGCGATGGGGAGACAGGTGGTTGTTCTCATGAATCTCATGGAATTCCTGGGAAGCGATCAGGGTGATTCCCGTCCGGTGCGGGAAGAGCCGCATGCAGGCCTGGAATGCGCACCTCACCTGCGATGTTCCCGGAGGTCATGCATGGCGATATAGCGATCTGGCCTTGCTCAAACTCGCAGCCAGCCTCATCTCCTTCTCAGCCCTGGGGTGGTGACGGGAGGTAGGGGCTGCAGGAAATCCAAAAGGCAGTTCTCCGCGTTCCTCCGCGAGATCTCAGCGCCTCCGCGTCCAATTGGCTGCTGGTGTGCGCCGGCGCGACCGTCCAATGACGCAACGCGCGGACCCACCTGGAGAACCACTTGAACGCGGAGGCGCTGAGGACTCGCGGAGGGTCGCAGAGGAAGAACTTCAGGCTTTCAAAGTCGGGAAGGCCCAATCCGGTTTGCAGGTTTTGATACCACCTTTAATCGAATCGGTTGGGGGGACGAGATTCGAACTTCGGTTCGCCTTCGCTCACCCCGCGGCATGGCTGCGCACGGGGATCCGCCTGCGGCGGACCGGCGGGGAACGCTC
>MTLE01001695.1_pt2 | contig 29370 bp, 30 predicted proteins | sample 1982461 | NCBI WGS metagenome assembly MTLE01 (sample SAMN05712605, study PRJNA340218) | biofilm metagenome | isolation source: sample SPL anode biofilm adapted to -200 mV | place: USA | collected 2012-02-03
TCACCAAGTATCACCAACCTTATAACAACTTGATAATCAGACTATTTCGTGTGACACTTGGCTAAAAAAAAGCCTCACCAAGTATCACCAAGTGTCACCAACTTTTTTGCAGCTATTTATTACAATTACATTTTTAAAAACATAAGTAATAAAAAGACAAAATATACACGTGGGTGCATTTAGTTTGATGGTGTACAAAACCCATGTACACCCGGGTGTACAGAGCCTATACATGGGGGTGTACGTGATTTGTACATCCGGGTGTACACCACTTATAGACCCGGGTGTACGCGAACATCGTTCACCTAGAAATTAAAATACATACAGTACGTTATTAGTATAGATATTATTTAACTTCTACTACTACCTTTCCTTTAGCGTGCCCTTTTTCCAAGTATGCTAAAGCTTCGTTAGTTTGCTCAAAAGGATAAACTCTATCAAGAATAATATTAATAGCGCCCGACTCTATCAATTTAGTGATTTCTTCAAGTAGACCACCATTGGCTCTCATAAAGAGAAACTCATAACAAACGCCTCTTCTTTGGGCTTTTTTACGAATATTGAAACTGATTAATGACAAGATGGAACGAACAAACCATGAGGCTCCGATATTTTTCCCGAAATCAGGCGTAGGTGGCCCTGATATTGAGATTACCTTTCCTCCTGTTTTTAGTATATTTAGTGATTTCTCAAGCGTTCTGGCATCTTGACTATTAATAACTAAATCATAGTCTTTCAGAACAGACTCAAAGTCCTGATTTTTATAATCAATCAGAACATCTGCTCCCAATTTTTTGAGCAATGCAAAACTTCCTGCACTCGCTGTAGTTGCGACTGTAGCACCCAAATATTTTGCTAGCTGAATGGCCATAATCCCAACGCCACCAGACCCTGCCTGAACAAAGACTTTCTGACCTTTTTCGACTTTTCCTAACTCGACTAATGCTTGCCAAGCAGTAAGAGCGACAAGAGGCACTGAAGCAGCCTCACTCATCGTGAGGTTTTTCGGTTTGAGCGCAAGGTCTTTTTCATTTACAGCCAGATATTCGGCAAAAGCGCCAATATGCATATCAGAGGGACGAGCGTAAACTTCGTCTCCCACGTTAAAACGTGTAACCATAGAACCTTTTTTTACAACGACCCCGGCTAAGTCATGTCCCAGTATCAACGGCATCTTATATGGTAAAATCAATTTAAATTCCCCAGATTTTATTTTAGAGTCCAACTGGTTCAATCCGGCTGAATATATTTCGACCAATACTTCATCATCTTTAATTGATGGTTCCAAAACACTGGTCAGGTGAAGTTTTTCATCCTTACCATACTTATTAACGACAAATGCTTTCATCTATTTTAATTTTAAAATAAATACTCTCACTCATTTCACCAAATGATAGTCTTTTGAGGAATTTATCAAACTATAAGCCATTCGGGGGACGATGCGATTCAGTAAGTATATTGTTTTAGCATCTCCTACACGAATTGTGTCTTGATTATTCTTCAACCCTGATATCAATCTTTTAACGAGCTGTTCAGGAGTTATTTTTTTATCCTTTCTATCGGCAACCATATCTGTATCCACCAGGGGAGGTAACAGCTCAAAGATTCGAACATGACTACCAGTGATTTGTAAATGTGTTCTAAGAGATTTTGTATAAAAAGCCAATGCAACCTTAGACGCAGAGTACGTAGCCTCCAGTATGGAGGGAACAATACTCAAGATTGAAGTGGTATTTATAATAGCAGCTTCCTCTCTGGACTTTAACATATCCATAAAAAGATTATTCAACCGTATTACCCCAAAATAGTTAACCTCCATTTCATATATCGCCCCATCTACATGCTTATCATTAGCAATACCTAAATTGAAAGGAGGCACACCTACTCCGGCATTATTATACAGAATATCAATCCCTCCTAGTCTTTTTATCTCCTCATAAAGAGCTTTTGCATCTTCGGCTTTTGATACATCACTTTTGATTGCGATCAATCCCGGATAAGTTTTTTTTGCTGCCTCTAATTTTGATTGGTTACGCCCAGTTATAATAACTTTAGCGCCATGCTCGAGGAGTTGTTTTGCAGCTTCGAGTCCGATACCAGATCCTCCTCCCGTTATTAATATTGTTTTCCCCTTTAAGTCCATAATCGAATGTTTATTTTTTATAGATAAATAAAAACATACAGTAATTACTTCAAATCATTTTCTAGTGCGGGCAATGTTGGCGAATGCTTTCTCTGTTGCCTCAGCATAAATTTTCGTTTCCCCTACAGGAACATCAAACTTATTTTGTCCAAATGCTATCAGCAATTCCTCTGCTACTTCTGACGCTGGGATACCATTCTCTCCCCCTATTCCAGCGGAAAAATCAGTATTAACCATTGGCGGGTAAACTTCATAGATCTGCAAGTTACTCTGACCTTCATAGGTCATTCTTAATGCAACGGTGTAGCTATGCAATGCTGCTTTAGTAGCTCCATACGTAGGAATAAGCTTATGGCTTCCATATACTGCTAAAGACGAAATGTTCACCACTGACGATGCCTCTTTTTTCAACAAGTGAGGTAGCAATAATTCCGTAAAATGAATAACTGCTATGTAGTTTGTATTCATTTCAATAAGAGCTTTCTGGTGCGCATTGGTCGTTTCACTCAGTAAATAACTAAAAGCTGTTCCGGCATTATTTACAATAACATTTACATCGGGATAATTCGTTTTAAGTTCATTGGCAATACGCAGTCTATCGGCCTCGACAGATAAATCACCTTGAATGCCAACAGCATCTTTCAACTCAATCAACGCATTTCGAAGACGTTCTTCATTGCGTCCATTAATAATTATTTTATTGCCCATAGCCTGCATTTTTTTAGCAATAGCTAAACCTATTCCGGCACTTCCGCCGCTTATAAAAATGGTATTTCCAGTTGTTTTCATTTGTTATCTATTTATGAATTAAAACATTAAATTATTATCAATCTTATTTCAAAACATTATTACTATTATTAAGTTCATCTAAAGTAGGATAATCCGTATACCCTTTAGCTCCCGGAGTATAGAGTGTTTCCCTATCAAGCTCGTTCAAAGGAGCATCTACCTTAAATCTTTCTACTAAGTCAGGGTTTGCAATAAATGGAGAGCCAAAGGAAACCAAATCGGCATCTCCTTCATTCAAAATTTTATTAGCATCTGTTTTATTAAATCCTCGGTTGATAATCAGAGTTCCTTTATATATTTTTCGAAAATGCTTGGCGACTTCTTGTATCGCATTAGGATTGCTACTTACATCCGTAAAGGGCTCCAACAGGTGTATGTAGGCCAATCCATAATCATTTAACCTATTTACAATATAATTATACACAGCAATTGTTTCATCATCTATCGAGATCCCCATAAGACCATCAAGCGATGGGTTAAGCCGTACACCTACACGGCTAATATCTACAATCGATTTATATTCATCTAAAATATCAAAAAGGATACGAGCACGGTTTTCCACAGAACCTCCATATTCATCAGTACGCTGATTACTATTCTTGCTAAAGAACTGCTGCAACAGGTATCCGTTTGCTCCATGAAGTTCTACACCATCAAATCCGGCATCAAAAGCATTAATTGCTGCCTTTTTAAAGTCAGCAATGGTTTGTTTGATGTCTTCCAATGTCATTTCCTTAGCTGTAACGCTTTCTTTAAATCCATCGGGAGTGAACACTTGTACGTGCGGGTTTAAGGCCGATGGGGCCAAAGGCAAATTACCTCCTAACACGTCAGGATGTGAATAAGCTCCGGTATGCCATAATTGAGCAAAAATCGTACCTCCTTTTTTATGAACAGCATCAGTTGTTAACTTCCAACCAATAATTTGCTCATCAGAATAAATTGCAGGTACGTTTATCACGCCTACAGCTTCAGGACTTATAAAAGTTCCACCTGTTATAATAAGTCCTGCCGTAGCACGCTGGCTATAATAAAGAGCTGTAAGCTCAGTAGCTGCGTGAGCTTGATTGTCAGCCCGACTACGAGTCATAGGAGCCATCACTATACGATTATTTAACGCCAAGCCATTCAGGCTATACGGCTCAAATATTAATGTACTTTCTTTTGTTTTCATATAATTAATTTGTATTTTTGCTTGCGAAATGCAAGTGCAAAGATAGATAACAACTTGCAAAATACAAGTGAAAAAGAAAGTTTTTTATGGCAAATACAAAAAAAAGATCAGATTGTCCCATTAGTTGCGCTCTTGACATCTGGGGAGATAAGTGGTCTTTACTGATTATTAGAGATCTGATATTCTTTAAAGAGCGTACATATAGTGATTTTTTAAAATCAGAAGAGAAAATAGCAACCAATATTTTGGCTACCAGATTACAAATGCTGGAGGAGAACGGAATTATCAGCAAATTAGATCACCCTGTAAGTAAGGCAAAAGTGTTGTATAAACTCACGCCAAAAGGCATCGATTTACTACCATTGATGATCGAAATAAATGTGTGGTCTGATAAATACTTAACCATTCCAGCCCAACAAAGAGCTATACTAAAGGAAATAAAAAAAGATAAGGAAGCATATATCAAGATGAAAATCAAAGAATTAAGAGATGTTTAGAACATAAAAGCAGAACGGCTGCATAGCTCAAGGCATGCTTCTATATCTATATTTCATATGATGAGAAACCTTCGCAACACACAATCAGTGCGTGTTGCGCATATCGTTGTATCTATTATATCTCGTAATAAATATTTCGTGTTTTTCTTTGATTATGACCATTTTCTTTATACCTTGCCACCGTATATCAATAACATTACAAAACTCAAAACAAATTCTATAATCCACTTATGAAAACAACGCTTTATCGGTTCTTTTGGACAAACACATTTCTGTTACTAACCTCCCTGCTTTACGCACAAAACAATTACCGTCCCGGATACATTATTACGCTTCAAAAAGATACTGTATATGGAGATATTGACTACCGCACAGATGTAATGAATGCCAAGCGTTGTGTTTTCCGGCAACACGGAAATGACTCGGAGCCTATAACATATAATCCTTTTGATATTATCGGATACCGTTTTTCTGATGATGGCAAATATTATGTATCAAAAAATATAGAACTCAAATATGGATATCCTCAGCCTGTGTTTCTCGAATATCTGGTACAAGCGATGAAAAGCCTTTATTATTACGAGACAGAAGATAATATCCCGATTTACTTTGTTGAAGATCACAATCTTCTTATAAAAATAGACGCTCCCAGGCTTGCGCATAAGCCAACTACCAATATGCAGTTCAAAGGGGAAACCGACCGATACATTCCTTTACTTCACTACGCATTCAAAGATTGTCCTAGCTTGAATGCCCAAATAGATCAAGCCAAATTCAATCGAAAGGACCTCATAAATATCACTAAGAAATATCATGAAGAGATGTGTACCAGCCAAATGGACTGTATTGAATTTGAAACCCATGAAGCCAAACGCTCCATACAACTGGATGTAACTCCTTACATAGGCATTATACAATATAAGATACCATCTGGAAGTTCAATAGGGCTATACAGCTCACCCGATTTATCTTTTCTGGCGGGCGTCACATTTGCTATAACCAATAAACGTTGGATGAGTGCATTCAGCGGATGCTTCGATATTTCGCTTTCGCGTATCACATCGTCTGCCCAATCACTAAATGAAGACAACTCGATCAATGTATTCAAGCACAGCGGAACAATGCTTTCGGGTAAACTGGGAATTCGGTATACTTACCCGAAAGGAATGATATTACCATTCGCCGAACTTGGAATAGATATCAGTAGCATACTCAATGGCAAAGAAAAACGAAACGAGCGAAGTGAGAAATGGATGGATGGTATATTTCCTGGATATTATGCAAATGCAGGGATAAACTTCAAACTTTCAAGAAAGAACAAACAGATGATATGCATTCGCGCTCAATTCAAAAGCCTGAGAGATGTTGTGGAAAAATGCAGCTTCTTAGACGGTTGGTCTAGTGTGATAGGGTACACTTTCTAATAAAAAATCAATATGGAAATAAAAAAATCCTCCGTAAACATTTAGTTTACAGAGGACTAATCGTACTCGAAGCGGGACTTGAACCCGCACAGCTGCAATAGCCAAAGGATTTTAAGTCCTTCGTGTCTACCATTCCACCATTCGAGCAACAATTCAAAGATCATTGGAGCGAAAGACGGGACTCGAACCCGCGACCCTAACCTTGGCAAGGTTATGCTCTACCAACTGAGCTACTTTCGCGTTTTTTCAACGGGTGCAAAGATAATAGCTTTTACCGTATCTGCCAAACTTTTTTATACCAAAATTAGCAGGCAACAAACATTTATTAAGCAACACCCGTCTATCAGCCTCACTTTCAGAGGGTTTATTCTCCCGTAGCCAACAAAGCTTTCTCGGCCTCAGCCATGGAGCAGAAGTTAAACCCTTCGATAACTTCCTGCATCAGCAAGTTAATGCGATCGTTGCAAAGGTTTCCTATGCTACCCTCGTGTGTGTGGTGCACCTCTTTGCTATGGGTAAACTTACCGGCCTCAATATCCAAGCCGACTTTCTTATATGCATCACGAAAAGGCATTCCTTCGCGCGCCAGGCGGTTCACCTCTTCCACGCTAAAGATAAGCAGGTAACGATCATCATCCAGAATGTGCTCGTTGACTTTGATCTCATTCATGATGTAAGTAGTCATTCGCAAACAGTCCTTCAGCTCATCAAAAGCCGGGAGGAAGACTTCCTTAATAATCTGCAAATCGCGGAAATAACCCGATGGCAGGTTATTGGCAATCATCATAATCTGTTGCGGAAGTGATTGTATCTTATTGCATTTGGCTCGCGTAAGTTCAAATACATCGGGATTCTTTTTGTGGGGCATGATGCTGGACCCTGTGGTACATTCGTCGGGCAATTTAACGAAACCAAAGTTTTGGCTGTTAAACAAACAAGCATCGAAAGCCAGTTTCGACAGGGTTCCGGCTATGCTGGCAAGTGCAAATGCCACGTTACGTTCCACCTTTCCGCGTCCCATCTGTGCATATACCACATTGTAATTCATAGAATCAAAACCCAACAGACCGGTGGTCAGGCTACGGTTTAGCGGGAAAGAGGAGCCATAGCCGGCAGCCGAACCCAACGGATTTCGGTTGCACATCTTAAAAGCCGCCTGAAGAAACATCATATCGTCCACCAAACTCTCGGCATAGGCACCAAACCAAAGACCAAAGGAAGAGGGCATGGCAATCTGAAGGTGGGTGTACCCCGGCATCAGTATGTTTTTAAACTTTTCGCTTTGATTGATGAGTACATAAAAGAGTTGCTCAGTGAGTTCGGCTACTTCTTTAAGCTGAGCACGGGTAAAAAGCTTCAGATCAAGCAGAACCTGATCGTTACGAGAGCGTCCGCTATGTATTTTCTTACCTACATCGCCCAAACTCCGGGTCAGCATCAATTCAACCTGCGAATGAACATCTTCAACTCCTTCTTCAATCACAAAATTGCCTTGTTCTGCCTGAGCATGTATCTTTCTCAACTCAGCCAACAATTGTTTCAACTCATCTTCAGTGAGCAGGCCGATGCTTTGCAGCATGGTAATGTGCGCCATCGAGCCTAACACATCATGTTTGGCTAGATATAAGTCCATTTCACGGTCACGACCTACGGTGAATCGTTCAATTTCCTTGTTTACCTGAACTGATTTCTCCCAAAGTTTCTGCGCCATAGCTATGTTGATTAGTTGTTAATTACCTGTTGATTTCTTGTTAATACTGTATCATAGCCAACATGTCGGCCATCTTCTCAATGCCTTCTTGCAAAGGCTTTTGAACCATTGCTTTCATAAACGGATTGATATCAACACGGATGGTTAATTTCATTTTGCACCCCTGTTCAGAGTCGGGCACTAACTGAATCCACAAATTAAAAGGTAGTGGCGACTGTGTTGTTTCAAATTTAATACATTTGAACGGCTCGCGTTCTATAACTTGAAGGGTAATCTTACCAACCGGGTCCACGCTAAAGGTAAGCGTATCCGAGTCAAAGCTAATGTCTTTCACTTTGTCTTGAGGAATACGGTCTTTCATCGACTCCAGATTACTTAAATCGGATAACTTGGCATACACGCGTTCCTGACTGAAAGGTATCTGCTTCACGCTGCTTTCGAATTGACTCATTGCTTTTGTTGATTTAGGATGATAAAAAATAATTCAGACACTCTCGCGCCCGAATTACATATTTTATTCTTAAGATATTATTCTTAGTTACGGGAATACTCCCGAAGTTCAATTATTTAGGCTCCCAATGAGAAGGGTCTTTGCGCCATTCTTCAAGCACAGCCACATCGGGTTCGTCAATATACTCCGTACGAAGAGCCGCTTCAATCACTGCTTCATAATTTGTCAAGGTAACCAAAGGAACCTTGGCATCTTTGAATGCTTTAACCGCTACATCAAATCCGTAAGTAAAAGCGGCAATCATTCCTATGACTTCACATCCGTCGCGACGAATTGCTTCAACCGCTTTAAGACTGCTACCTCCTGTTGAAATCAAATCTTCAACAACCACAACCTTCATTCCGGGTCGCAATTCTCCTTCAATCAAATTCTCCAACCCATGATCTTTGGGAGTTGAACGCACATAGACAAAAGGTAAGTTCAGTGCATCAGCAACCAAAGCCCCTTGCGGAATGGCACCGGTTGCCACGCCTGCTATAGCGTCTACCTGCCCAAAACGTTCAAGTATGAGGCGGGTAATTTCAATCTTAACAAAATTACGGAGAGAAGGATAAGAAAGCGTTTTACGGTTATCGCAGTAAAACGGAGATTTCCAACCTGAAGCCCACGTAAAAGGATTGGCGGGCTGTAGTTTAACTGCCTTGATCTTTAGCAATTTCTCTGCAAATAGTCTCTCTAACGTTTTCATAACTAATAGCTACTATAATTATATGGCACAAAAATAAGGAAACTCAATGAGAATGAAAAGAAGAATTCAAATATTTTTGGATAAAATACAGAAATCACTCTAAAAACTCATCATCTTGTTTGCCTAAACACTGGTAAATATCTTTTAAATGGAAGCCTCTGCTCAAAGCAAACCGTATGAGTTTGCCCTGTATTTGATACTCATTACCGCCTTTAATCGTTCTCTTTTTTTCGGCAATAAGATGGCGTAACATCGCTTTATATTCATCCTCATCAATCTGCAACAAATATTTCTGAATAATTTTATCATCTATCTTCTTCATAGACAATGCCCTAGATATTTTCATTTTACCCCACTTGGCAAAGTTTATTTTATCGGCAACAAAAGCGCGGCAGTATCTGTCATCATCCACGTATCTTTCTGACTCTAGTTTTTGCAGTATCCGCCCAATGGCTTGTTCGTCGAGCGACCATTTTCTCAATTTCTCTTCTACTTCGTAACGGCAATGTTCGGCAGAAGAACAATAGAAAGCCACACGGCTCAAGGCTTCACTTTCCGTTATTGTTTTCATATACAGGCTTTAACAAATCTCTTATTGTTAAACATATCTTTTATTAAACGCACACGGCTGTAACCCATATCATTCAACATCTCACAAACCTCTTTACCGTAGGCTTGGTTTACCTCAAAATACAATTTGCCTTCGGAAGAGAGTAGAAAGAATCCGAGTTCTGCTATACAAGAATAGAATAACAGCGGATCATCATCGGGAACAAACAGTGCAGTAGCCGGTTCCCACTCCAGCACATTCGGATCCATTCCTGCTTTCTCGGACTCGGTTATATAAGGTGGATTGCTAACTATCACATCCAGATTAAGCATTTCCTCCAGATTGGCCGGAAATTTGTATTTCAAAATGTTTTGCTTTTCAAAACAAACAGATGCACCTAAGCGCTTGTTGTTCCGGCGGGCAACCTTCAAGGCTTGAGCTGAGATATCACAGGCCCTTACCTCACAATCAGGCAGTTTTTTAGACAATGATATAGCAATGCAGCCGCTCCCGGTACCCATATCAAAAATCAACTTCGCTTTGGGGTTTTCCTTGGCAATGAGTTCAACAAGTTCTTCCGTTTCCGGACGGGGAATCAGTACATGTTGATTGACCTCAAAAGAATGACCGCAGAAGGGAGCATGCCCAACTATATACTGAATTGGTTCGTGATTGATTAATCTGTGAAGAATTGTTTCGAGCTCTTTCTGTTTATTTTCAGATAAATGAATATCTTTGCGAACATAAAAGTCGAGCTCACCGATTTCCAACAGGTCGCAACAGATTATTTTCGTCAGGCTTTTTAATTCGGCAGGCGGGAAATGACTCTCGAGCGTTTTTTTAATATACGGAAGAAGATGATTCATGCTTTAAATTTTTAGTGTGCAAAAGTACTAATTATATTGTTACAAGCCTAAGAGATGACAGAAGAAAAATACATGCGGCGATGCATTCAGTTGGCCAAAAACGGCCATGCCAATGTTTCGCCAAACCCCATGGTAGGAGCAGTAATAGTATGTGATGACAAAATCATAGGTGAAGGCTACCACATACGTTACGGAGAGGCACATGCCGAAGTTAATGCCATTCGATCCGTAAAAGACGAATCACTCCTGAAACGGTCAACCATTTATGTAAGTCTGGAGCCTTGTTCACATTACGGAAAAACACCTCCCTGCGCTGATCTGATCATTTCCAAAGGTATTCCACGAGTTGTTGTGGGCTGCGAAGATCCCTTTGTTGAGGTTGCCGGTCGTGGCATACGCCGCCTAAGAAATGCCGGTTGCGAAGTTATGGTGGGCATGCTCCAAGAAGAATGTAAAAAGCTCATCAAGCCCTTTACCACGTTCAATCTATTGAAACGGCCTTACATCATTCTTAAATGGGCCGAATCTGCCGATGGATTTATTGATTTGAACCGCACGGAAGGAACACCCGCTATCTTATCTACGGAGCTAACTTCCATGCTTGTACATAAAAGAAGAGCAGAAGCAGACGCCATTATGATAGGATCACGTACGGCAAAATTAGACAATCCGTTCCTCACCGTGCGCAATTGGGAAGGCAAACACCCTACACGCGTGGTGTTGGACCGTCACCTCACGTTACCCGATGACTTGCATCTTTTTGACGGAACAGTATCTACGCTGGTCTTCACAGCCAAAGAAAGAAAATCAACTTCCGGTGTAGAATTCATCACGCTGGATTACACAGAAGATATCCTCCCGCAAATTTTAACGGCTTTATACAAAAAGAAAATCGAATCGTTATTTGTCGAAGGAGGCAGCCAACTGCTACAGTCATTCATTGACAGTGGTTTATGGGATGAAATTTATATAGAGAAAAGTCGTAAGCAATTGGGTTCGGGGGTAAAATCTCCGGAAATAGACGAGAGAATAAGCCATTCCGTCGATAAAAAGTTTGGCATACCCATCTGGCATTTCATTCGTAATAGACAACAAACTCAGAAAAAAGATGATTTATAAAGCTTTTAAAAAGAGGGCGATTATCTATAATTTTATATAAAACTTGCCCAAGATGTTCAATATAGAGAAATTTGTTTCTATTTTTGCAATTTGTAAATAAACACCAAGCTCCAAATGAAAATAAAGTTTTTATCAGTAATTCTTTGCTCCTTTGCTACGGCTATTATTGTCAGTTCATGTTTGAGCTCCGACGAAAAGAACATTGAATACAGTTCAGACGACACAATTCACGCATTTGCCATTGATACGATATATGGCGAAAACTACGCTTTTACTATTGACAACGCCAATAATAAGATATATAACGTTGACTCGCTCCCGGTAAGTTCCGATACGATTATTAACAAGGTATTGATTAAAACGTTGACGGTATCCGGTTATGTGACTTCAGCCGACACCCTGTTTAATGTGGCCGACTCTCTGGATCTGTCTAAGACCATGGAGAAGCCACTCGAATTAACCGTTCACTCGGCCGATGGTAAATACACTCGCAAGTATAGCGTGGAAGTACGCAGACACAAGCAAGATCCTGATTCTTTGAATTGGAACAAAATGACTGATTCTTTCTCTGCCGGAGAAATTACCGAAACACAAAAATCAGTTGTATTCAATAATCACATCTGGACATACGGAAGTTATTCTGTTGCTTTCAGTGCTTCTGTGAACGATGGCAAATCGTGGACGAAAAGCGCTGTTACCGGTCTGCCCGCCGATACTAAGATGCATTCTTTAATGGTGTTTGGCAGCAAAATATTTGCAGCAACGCAAAGCGGAAAATTGTTCTACAGTGAAAATGGGACCAGCTGGTCGGAATGGACTGCACTAAGTGGCCATGTGGTTGCACTGACAGCTGCATTCCCCAATAGCTTGGCTGCTGTTGTTGAAGCAAACGGAAAGAATCTATTTGCCATTTCAGACAACGCTCTAACTTCTTGGCAAACAGGCTTAGAGGTTCCGGCAGCCTTCCCGCTTGAAAATATTTCGACCACGGTATTCACCAGCAGAACTCAAATGACAACTGCATTCATTGCTGGAAAATCAACGACTAAAACCACTCCTTGGTTCTCTTTTGACGGATTGGAATGGAGTGATTCCGAAACAACTACATCTTATGCTCTGCCGGCCATGACAAACCCGCACATCATGAGATACAGTAATAAATTCTATGCTTTCGGAGGCGACTTCAGTGCCTTGTATGTATCAGAAGAAGGCATCGTATGGAAACCTGCCGAAACCAAAATGCTCTTGCCTTCTCAATTTAAGGGAAGACAAAACTGCTCCGCAGTTGTAGATGCAAACAATTACATCTGGATTATGTGGAGCAAAGCATCTAGCACAACAGATGAAGTTTGGCGCGGGCGAATTAATAAACTAGGTTTTATAATCAACAATGATTGAATATAACATGCTGCTAAGGCGTGCCTAAGTATACTTAAACAGTTACAGTAATGGACAATAAAGAGCAAATAGATATTAACCGGATACCCGAACATGTGGCTATAATCATGGACGGAAACGGACGATGGGCTAAGCTCCGCAACAAGGAGCGTAGTTACGGCCATCAGGTTGGTGCAGAGACTGTCCATGTCATTACTGAAGAAGCGGCCAGGTTGGGCATTAAATTTCTCACGCTGTACACCTTCTCTACCGAGAACTGGAACAGACCCACAGATGAAATCGCCGCCCTCATGAGCTTGCTCATTGACTCCGTAGAAGAGGAAACTTTCATGAAGAACAACATCAGCTTCCGAATCATCGGTGATATTGAAAAGCTACCGGCCAGCGTGCGGGAGCGCTTACAACAATGCGTTTCACATACGGCCAACAATACGGGTATGTGTCTGGTACTTGCTCTCAGCTACTCTTCGCGCTGGGAACTAACAGATGCCATGAAGAAGATAGCCGCACAAGTGCAAAAAGGGGAATTGAAACCCGAGGACATTGATTGCGACTGCATAAACAGGCACCTAAGTACACACTTCATGCCCGACCCCGATTTACTCATACGTACCGGAGGAGAAATACGTTTAAGCAATTACCTGCTGTGGCAATCTGCCTATTCGGAACTCTATTTTTGCGATACCTTCTGGCCTGATTTCAGAAAGGAAGAATTTCATAAAGCAATTCTCGACTATCAGCAAAGAGAACGCCGCTTTGGAAAAACCAGTGAGCAAATCAGTTAACTTTAGAACAATAACTCAAAATAAATAAGTAAATGCACAATCGTATTTCTGCTATACTCATCGCGTTTGTAGGCTTATGTAGCCTAACAACTTCAGGTTACGCACAAAATGTAAGCACAGACGACTCCTCAAAGCCGGTGATTCTTTATTCGGGTACTCCCAAAAAATATGAAATTGGCGGTATTGAGGTTACCGGTGTAAAAAACTACGAAGATTACGTTCTGATTGGTCTTTCCGGACTATCCGTTGGCCAAACCATTACCGTACCGGGTGATGATATAACAGGGGCTATTAAGCGATATTGGCGGCATGGACTTTTCTCTAACGTGGCCATTACCGCCGAGAAAATAGAGAATAATAAGATATATCTGAAAATATCTTTGACGCAACGTCCTCGTATCTCTGAAATTCACTATTATGGAGTGAAGAAATCTGAGAAAGAAGACTTGGAAGCCAAATTGGGCTTGGTGAAAGGTAGTCAGATTACACCGAACTTAGTTGACCGTGCCAAAACGCTCATCAAAAGATACTTCGATGACAAAGGCTTTAAGAATGCCGATGTAATCATTGGGCAACGAGACGATGCTTCGGCCGAGAATCAGGTTATTGTTGATGTTAAAATTGACAAGAAGGAAAAAGTAAAAGTGCATAAAATAACCATCGTGGGTAACGAGGCTCTTAAAGCGTCCAAGTTGAAAAGAGTCATGAAGAAGACCAACGAGAAGAATAAACTGCTGAATTTGTTCCGGACCAAGAAGTTTGTAAACGAGAATTATGAGGCCGACAAGCAGTTGATCATTGACAAGTACAACGAGTTAGGTTACCGCGATGCACGCATTGTGGAAGATAGCATCAGTCCGTATGATCAAAAAACAGTGAACGTGTTTATGCGTATTGATGAAGGTCAAAAATACTTCTTACGTAACGTTACTTGGGTGGGTAACACTTTGTATCCGTCCGAACAGCTCAACTTCCTGTTGAGAATGAAAAAAGGTGATGTTTATAACCAGAAGTTGCTCAACGAACGTGTTACTACTGATGATGACGCTATTGGTAACTTGTATTACAACAACGGTTATTTGTTCTACAACCTGGAACCCGTTGAAGTAAACATTGAAAATGACTCCATCGATTTGGAAATGCGTATTTACGAAGGTCGTCAGGCTACAATCAGCAAAATAAAAATCAACGGTAACGACCGCGTGTATGAAAACGTTGTAAGACGTGAGTTGCGTACTCGTCCGGGACAATTGTTCAGCAAGGAAGACCTGATGCGTTCTATGCGTGAAATTCAGCAAATGGGCCATTTTGACCCTGAAAATATCAAGCCAGACATTCAACCTGATCAGGTAAACGGTACGGTTGACATTGCTTATGACCTCGTATCAAAGGCTAATGACCAGGTAGAATTCTCTGCCGGCTGGGGACAAACGGGTGTCATCGGTAAGCTTAGTTTGAAGTTCACTAACTTCTCACTGCCTAACTTATTGAAACCGGGAGAAAACTACCGTGGTATTTTGCCGCAGGGCGACGGTCAGACACTGACCATCAGCGGACAAACCAATGCTAAGTATTACCAGTCATACAGTGTGTCTTTCTTTGATCCCTGGTTTGGTGGTAAGCGCCCTAATTCATTCTCTGTCTCGGCTTTCTATTCTGTGCAAACAGATATCAGTAGCAGCTATTACAATACCGGCTACATGAACAACTATTACAATAGCCTTTACGGTGGCGGATATGGCAATTACAACTATAACAACTACGAAAATTACCTTGACCCCGACAAATCGATCAAGATGTATGGTCTTTCTGTAGGTTGGGGTAAGCGTTTAAGCTGGCCGGATGACTACTTTACTTTGTCGGCCGAGCTTTCTTACCAACGCTATATCTTGAAAGAGTGGCAGTATTTCCCTGTAACAAACGGTAAATGTAACAACATCAGTCTGAACCTTACACTGGCTCGTAACTCTACTGATAATCCTATCTACCCACGTCAGGGTTCTGATTTCTCACTATCTGTACAGGTTACACCGCCTTACTCTCTGTTTGACGGAGTTGATTACGGTTCATACAATCTGAGCAACCAAGACGATGTAAACAAGATGCATAGATGGGTTGAATACCACAAATGGAAGCTGAAATCAAAAACATATACCGCCTTCACCAGCGGTGCCAAAGCTCCGGTATTGATGACGCGTGCCGAATTCGGTATCTTGGGTCATTTCAACAAACACAAGAAATCTCCTTTCGAAACATTCGATATGGGAGGTGACGGTATGACCGGATATTCAAGCTACGCCACTGAAAGTGTTGCACTTCGTGGTTACGAAAACAGCTCACTGACTCCTTACAGAGGAATGGAAGGATATGCCTACACACGTTTGGGACTGGAATTAAGATACCCGTTAATGCTTGAAACAAGTACCAGCATCTATGCATTAGGATTCCTCGAAGCAGGTAACGCATGGAACGACATCAAAGACTTCAACCCGTTTGAGCTAAAACGTTCTGCCGGTGTGGGTGTACGTATCTTCCTGCCTATGATTGGTATGATGGGTATCGACTGGGCATACGGATTTGATAAGATATTAGGTTCCAAACAATACGGTGGCAGTCAGTTCCACTTTATTTTGGGACAAGAATTCTAACTTATGTATAATCATTTAAAGCTAAACGTCATGAGAAGATCTGTTCTGTTATTTGTTTTGCTGCTCACAACAGCTGTTGCAGCCAATGCACAAAAGTTTGCATTAATTGATATGGAATATATTTTAAAGAATATTCCATCGTATGAGAGAGCCAACGATCAGTTGAATCAGGCTACCACCAAGTGGCAGTCGGAGATTGAAAACTTATCGAAAGAGGCACAGAACATGTATAAAAGTTATCAGGCAGATGCCAAAACATTATCTGAAGCTCAAAAAATAAAAAGAGAGGAAGATATTGTAGCCAAAGAAAAACAGGCATCCGAACTGAAACGTGCATATTTTGGTCCGGAAGGGGAAGCCATCAAACTCAGAGAGAAACTGATTAAGCCCATTCAAGACCAAATCTATGAAGCAGTTAAGCAAGTGGCTGAGTTGAAAGGATATTCTGCTATAGTCGACAGAGCGTCGGCAAATAGCATAATATATGCTAATCCACGTATCGATATCAGCAATGAAGTATTGGCGAAATTAGGATTTTCAAATTAATTTCATACATTTGCATCCAAGAAAAAATAATTATTTAAATAAAGAATAGAATTATGCTTAAAAAAATTGCAATTGCTCTTATGCTTATCTTACCGATGGGTGTAGCTGCTCAAACCTTGAAATTCGGTCACGTTACATCGAATGAAATCATCATGGCTATGCCTGAATTCACAAAAGCTCAGACCGACTTACAGGCTCTTGAGAAAAAATACACGGACGAAATCAAAAGAACCAACGACGAGTTCAACAAAAAGTACCAAGAGTTTCAACAAGCTATGGCGAAAGATTCTTTGCCACAAAATATCGCTGAAAGAAGACAAAAAGAATTGCAGGATATGATGCAAAGAAGCGAGCAATTCCAACAAGAAGCTGCTCAGAACATGCAAAAAGCGCAAACAGAACTAATGGCTCCTATCAGCAAGAAGGTAGAAGATGCAATCAAGGCTGTGGGTGAAGCTGAAAACATGGTTTACATCTTTGATTTGGCCAGAACTTCTATTCCTTTCGTTAATGAAAAACTTAGCGTAAATGTAACACCGCTGGTTAAAGCAAAACTGGGGTTGAAATAATAACAATATTGTTAACGCGGATAACGCGGATGAAGCGCCAATTCGCTTCATCCGCGTTTTTTTAGTATAACTCTTATGATGAAGAAACAGTTACCCGAAGCACCAGGCCCCATCGGAGTGTTCGATTCCGGTTACGGGGGACTAACCATTCTGCAACAAATCAGAAAAACATTGCCCCAATATGATTATATCTATCTGGGCGACAACGCACGTACTCCTTACGGTACGCGTTCTTTCGAAGTTGTATATGAGTTTACCCGGCAAGCAGTGACCAAATTGTTTGAAATGGGTTGCCATCTGGTCATCCTGGCTTGTAACACAGCATCGGCCAAGGCACTTCGTAGCATACAAACCAATGACTTGCCTCAACTGGATTCATCGAGAAGAGTTCTTGGAGTTATCCGCCCCACGGTAGAAAGGATTGGCGAAATGACTCGTAGCCGGCACATTGGAGTGGTTGCAACAGCCGGAACCATCAAGTCAGAGTCTTACCCGCTCGAGATTCGCAAACTGTTTCCGGATATCACCGTGACCGGAGAAGCTTGTCCCATGTGGGTGCCTCTTGTTGAGAACAACGAGGCAACGGGTGACGGAGCCGACTTCTTCATTCGCAAGAATCTCAACAGCCTGCTCGGTAAAGATCCCCAAATAGATGCGATCATTTTGGGCTGTACCCACTACCCGCTCTTACTTCCTAAAATAAATCAATACGTTCCTCAAGGAGTACAAATCATCACACAAGGTGAATTCGTGGCTGTCAGTTTGCAAGATTATCTTAAAAGGCACCCCGAGATAGCCGATAAATGTACGCAGAACGGCGTTACCCATTTCTATACCACGGAAGCAGAAGAGAAGTTCTCGGAATCGGCCAAACTTTTCCTGAATGAGGAAATTGAAGTGAAGAGAATATCACTGGAATAAAACTTCATTCGTCGTTAACTTTTCGCCGGTTTACTTTGTTCTATCATAAAGAAACAACTAAAGAGAAATACCATGAAAGAGAATGATGCCAATAAATTAACGGAAGTATTTGTCGGAACGCCCTGGCAAGCCGAACTAGTCAAAGGGTTATTAGAGAGCAACGGAATACAAGCAGCGCTCAAAGACGGAATCATGGGAACCTTGGCGCCTTACATAAGCCCGGAAGTAGCGGTTTTTGTAAGCGAAGAGAACTATGAATCGGCTGTAACCCTGATCAATGAAAACGAAGATAAAAAAACCGACTAAAGTTGTTTTAAGAACCGCTCCAAGCGGTCAAGCCCTTCCTTGATATTCTCCAGCGAGTTGGCATACGAAAACCGGATGAAACCTTCGCCACAAGTCCCGAAGTCGATACCGGGAGTGACACCTACGTGTGCCTCCTCCAAGATTCGGAATGCAAACTGATAGGAATCTTTCGTGAATTTACGGGCATCGGCAAAGACATAAAAGGCTCCCATCGGTTCCACATCGATACCAAAACCCATCGCTCTGAGGCGTTCAATCATGTACAATCGTCGCTCATTGTAGATGCTACACATATTCTCCACATCGGGAGCCGCTTCACGCAAAGCAGCTATCCCCGCAGCCTGAGCCATAGACGGAGCACAGATAAACAAGTTTTGCTGCAACGTTTGCAAAGCGCGCATGTAGGGCTTGGGCGCAATAAGATACCCCAAACGAAAACCGGTCATGGCAAAACGTTTGGAAAATCCGTTGACCACGAAAGCCTTGTCGGTAAACTCCAATATGCTTCTTGCTTTCCCGTTATAAACCAGTCCGTGATATATCTCATCCGATATAACGGGCACTCCCAAAGAAGCTATTTCTTTCAAAAAAGAGTCGGGCAACAAGTTTCCCGTGGGGTTCATGGGTGAGTTTATAAAGACAGCCCGTGTGCGCGATGAAATGGACTTACGGATGTCGTCCATGTGGTACTCCATTCCTTTGCGCAACGGTACCAATACCGGATTGGCCTGAACAGCCAGCAGGAAATTACGGTAACAGGCATAACCCGGATTCGAAAGAATAACCTCACAATCGGCCTCGCAGAGTAACATCAAAGCCAATAAAATGGCAGGTGAAGAGCCCGAAGTTACCACAATGCATTCGGGGTCGACCGTCACATCGTATTCATCTTTGTAAAACCGGGCAATTTCTTTCCTGAGCTGCACATCGCCCAAAGAATGGGTGTAATGTGTGCACTGATTATCCAACGACAACTTAGCCGCTTGTAACACACAAGCAGGCGTATCAAAGTCGGGTTCCCCCACTTCTAAGTGGATAATGGAAACTCCTTCACGTTCAAGTTCTTTGGCTCTTTCGAGTACATCCATTACAATAAAAGGAGTCATTTGCTCCACCTGGGGATTGATATGCTTCATGAATTATTTTGTATTAAAAGGATGCGCAAAAGTACAAAAAAGAGTGCGAAAACGTATCAACAAAATCAAGAAAGCAGAGCGGTAAAATACTATTTGATGACTTTTAATGGGCTCCTAGCTTACAGATTAGCAAAAATAGGCTATATTTGTAATTCAAATCGTAATAGAAATGGAGCATCAGTTTACACGCATCGCTGTTAAAATAGGGAGCAATGTGCTTACGCGAAAGGATGGCACATTGGACGTCACACGCATGTCGGCCCTGACCGACCAGATTGCCGGGTTACACAAAGCGGGAATCGAAGTGATTCTCATCTCTTCGGGGGCGGTTGCCTCGGGAAGAAGTGAGGTGAAAACCAACAAGAAGCTCGACAGTGTGGACCAACGACAGCTTTTCTCGGCTGTGGGACAAGCCAAATTGATTAACCGTTACTACGAATTATTTCGCGAACACGGCATTGCGGTGGGACAAGTTCTTACCACGAAGGAGAATTTCGGAACCCGCAGGCATTATCTCAATCAGAAGAACTGCATGAGTGTGATGCTGGAGAACAAGGTGATTCCCATTGTAAACGAAAACGATACCATCTCGGTCAGCGAACTTATGTTTACCGACAACGATGAGCTATCGGGCCTTATCGCTTCGATGATGAATGCTCAGGCATTGATTATCCTCAGTAACATTGACGGTATCTACAACGGGGTACCAAGCGACCCTTCGGCCTCAGTAATCAGAGAAATAGATCGGGGGAAAGACTTGTCGAACTACATTCAGACGAGCAAGTCAAGTTTCGGACGGGGTGGTATGCTTACCAAGACCAACATTGCCCGTAAAGTGGCCGATGAAGGTATTACCGTTATCATTGCCAACGGCAAACGAGACGACATATTGACCAACCTCATCAATTATCCCGACACCACCTTGTGCACTCGTTTCCTGCCCTCCGAGCAGCCGGTATCCAGCATCAAAAAATGGATTGCCCACAGCGAAGGTTTTGCCAAAGGAGAAATACACATCAACGAGCAAGCCACTCAGGTACTTACATCCGACAAAGCAGTAAGCATACTGCCCATCGGCATAACCCGTGTGGAAGGAGAATTTGAAAAAGATGATATTGTGCGTATCATCGACAACCAGGGAAACGCCATCGGAGTGGGTAAAGTAAACTGCACCTCCCGACAGGTAATCGAAGCACTAGGCAAGCACGGGAAAAAAGCCGTAGTACATTATGATTACCTATACTTGGAATAACGCTTAAAAACAAAAATATGATGGAACAGTTAAACGACACGTTTGCTGCCGTGCAAGCGGCTAGCAGAAAACTGGCATTGTTAACCGATGACCAAATTAACAGTGTGTTACTGGCCGTTGCCGATGCAGCAGTGGAACATACCGCATTCATTCTGTCAGAGAACCAAAAAGATCTGGAAAGAATGGATCCGGCAGACCCTAAGTTCGACCGGTTGAAGCTGACTGAACAACGAATCAAAGACATTGCAGCCGACATACGCAACGTGGCTTCCCTACCCTCTCCGTTGGGAAGGGTATTGGCAGAGACAGTGAGGCCCAACGGCATGAAGCTCACCAAAGTCAGTGTGCCCTTCGGCGTGATCGGTATCATCTACGAAGCTCGCCCCAACGTGAGCTTCGACGTATTTTCCCTTTGTTTTAAGAGTGGAAATGCTTGTCTGCTGAAAGGCGGAAGTGATGCCGAATTCTCCAACAAAGCCATTGTAAGCGTTATTCACAGCATATTGAAACAACATCAGCTCGACACACATATAGCTGAGCTGCTGCCGGCAGACCGTGAAGCAACCAACGCCTTGCTTCACGCCGTGGGTTATGTAGATCTTATCATACCTCGCGGCAGTTGCGGACTTATTAATTTCGTCCGCCAAAATGCGTCCATCCCCGTTATTGAAACCGGTGCAGGTATTTGCCATACCTATTTCGATGAAGACGGCGACTTGGAAAAAGGAACCCGCATTGTGAACAATGCCAAGACCAGACGTGTAAGCGTATGTAATGCACTCGACTGTCTGGTGGTTCACCGCAAGCGCCTGGCCGACTTACCAGCTTTGTGTCAACTGCTTCCAGCCAGTAACGTACTGGTTTACGCGGATGCCGAGGCTTACAACGCACTACAAGGACATTACCCTGCCGAGTTACTGAAACATGCTACAGATGAAAGTTTCGGTACCGAATTCCTGTCGTATGCCATGGCTGTGAAAACAGTTGGCAGTCTGCCGGAGGCATTGGAACACATACACATGTACAGTTCCAAGCACAGCGAATGCATCATCACTGAAAACAAAGAATCAGCAATCCTTTTTACCAAAGTGGTTGATGCGGCTTGTGTGTACACCAACGTATCCACGGCCTTTACCGACGGTGCTCAATTCGGATTGGGTGCTGAGATCGGCATCAGCACGCAGAAACTGCACGCCCGGGGACCTATGGGACTGGAAGAGATTACTTCCTATAAATGGATTGTTGAAGGCAACGGGCAAATAAGAGTATAAACCAACTAAATAAAGTGAACATGAAACAATTTACATGTGTACATGACTTGGGCAATTTGAAAAATGCCCTCGATGAAGCTTTTGAAATAAAAAAAGATAAATTCAAATACGTGGAACTGGGTCGTAACAAAACCCTGATGATGATATTCTTCAACTCCAGTCTGCGCACCCGTTTAAGTACGCACAAAGCCGCAATGAATCTGGGCATGAACGTCATGGTACTTGACATCAACCAGGGAGCCTGGAAACTGGAAACAGAACGAGGCGTGATTATGGATGGTGATAAGCCCGAGCATTTGCTCGAAGCCATACCCGTCATGGGATGTTATTGCGACATCATCGGCGTACGTTCTTTTGCCCGTTTTGAAGATCGCGAATATGATTACAACGAAGTAATCATCAATCAGTTCATTGAACATTCCGGTCGCCCGGTCTTTTCTATGGAAGCAGCCACACGCCACCCCCTGCAAAGCTTTGCCGACCTTATTACCATTGAAGAGTATAAGAAAACGGCACGTCCCAAGGTAGTAATGACCTGGGCACCTCATCCTCGCGCACTTCCTCAGGCAGTGCCCAACTCGTTTGCCGAGTGGATGAACGCAACCGACTATGAGTTCGTCATCACACACCCCGAAGGTTACGAACTTGCTCCCGAATTTGTGGGTAATGCACGGGTAGAATACGACCAGATGAAAGCCTTTGAAGGAGCCGACTTCATATATGCCAAGAACTGGGCTGCCTACACAGGCGACAATTACGGCAGAGTTCTGAGTAAAGATATGGACTGGACCGTGAGCAACAAACACATGTCTGTTACCAACAACGCCTATTTCATGCACTGCTTACCGGTACGTAGAAATATGATTGTTACAGACAGCGTGATTGAGGGTCCTCAATCTATTGTTATTCCCGAAGCTGCCAACCGCGAAATATCGGCTACCGTTGTATTGAAAAGAATGATTGAAGGGTTGAAATAAGAACCTCTCCCCTATAAAGTAAAAGAGCTGCAACCCTGAAAGAAGTTGCAGCTCTTTTGTTATTTATCTACCGGTTTACCGGCCCGTTGCCAACCGTTGAATCCTTCAGCCAGTTCGTAAACCTGAAAGCCTTGCTTTGCCAAAATAGAGGCAGCCTTTTTGCTGCGATGCCCGCTGCGACAATAAAGTGCTACCGGCACATCCTTCTGCAACAGCGAATCGGCTATGGCCTGAAAAGATCCGTCGAGCACATTGATATTAATGGATTTGGCAATGTGGCCTTCCGAGAATTCGAGTGGTGTGCGCACATCAAGACGTTGCACAGACTCCTCTTTAATCAGCGATTCGAACTCATTAGTGGAAAGAGTTGTATAGTTTTTCGGTTGCTGACAAGCAAACAAAGACGACAATATAAACATGGTAGTTACAACTAAGTGATACATTTGGTCAATTATTAAAGTTAAACTAATTCGACGAAGGCGCAAATTCGTACCGATAGGTCTTCACCCCTTCATCGTACGTGTTAACGCTAAAATAAACAACCACCCCATTCGTATTGTTTAGAAGATACCCGTTCAAAGGCACAGAAACATAAGCCCGGCGGGTAAACGCCTGCAAGTCGTCCCCATCATCGTGATACAGCTTGAGGTACACTACCGTTCTTCCCTCACCGTCAATAGCAAGCGCCTCCTCCACAAAGTGAAACAGGTGTTTGGCACTGTGCATTTTTACCAGTAGCACAGCATTCAGGTAAGCATTTCCTTTCCACACACTCTGTATGGCCACCGGATCAGTGAATACCCCATTCTTAAAGGCAGAAGCCGGTTCGGGCTTCGGTGAAATGGCTTGCAGTAAAGCATAAATCTTCACCCGGGGTACTCCATTTTGACTCACCTCTTTCGTTTCATAATTGGCTACCAAACGCAACGTATCACCCGGCGATGCCGTGGTGGCCGATGCATCCTCCGCTACCTCCAACAACTGTCCGTTGTCTCTGGTTAACGTAGCCAAACTCCCATTGACTCCTGCTCTTCCGGTCAGAAATTCCAGTTGAACCGAAGGATAAACATAATCGTCATCTTCCTCACAAGAAGACAGACAGCAGATGCTCAGGAGACTGATTAGAAAGAGTCGGAACGTTTTCATCGACTTGCGGCCAGGTAATTGATTACAGGATTGGCATACATCACTAATAACTTCTCACGCAAAAACTCCACATCTTTATTGGGAATAGAAATTTTGTCGAGCTGCCCTGCAATATAATCTTCGAATGTTTGCTTCTCTTCAGCCGAATAATTACCGGCAAAAGTGGTCGTTCCATTGAGTAAATCACACGCCACATAATTGCCGGGATACAAACGATAATTGGCATGAATCTTCCGGTCAATCAAAGCTGAGACACAAGCAAAAAGTTCCGTTTTCGGCAAAGAAGCATCCAGTTTCAAGAGGTCGTCGTTGATCAGCTCCGCCACTTGGAAGTGAACCCTTCCCTTGAAACCGAACAACCCGGTTTTCATGTTCAGCAAATCATCCTGAGTTGATTTCTTGTAACCCTCAACATCTCTTTTCAGTTGAAATTCCTGCGCTTTGAGGTAATCACACGGATCATACTCATACGAAAGAGACAGCGGTGCGATGTTCATCTCCGCCAGTCGCTCCAGCACAGAACCCTCACCACCCATGGCCAACATCTTGAGTACACTATCTTGCGTGCGGTCGTTGGAATCTTTTGCACGTCCCTCGCGCTGCGCAATCCAGATAGATTGTTTCTTGTCGCGAATGGTGTAATGCATGTAGTTCGACATCAGTGCCGATGCTTCCAACATCTGGCGCATGGTGAGCGCCCGTTGCACAATAAATGATTTGTTGATGCGCACCACCTTTTTTATCCACGGATAAATCAGCAGATTGTCGCCAATGGCAATCTCCACCGTACTCATATCCAGATCGAGCAACAAGATAGACAAGAAACCCGAGTCGAGAATAATATCGCGGTGATTGGAAATGTACGTATACGGCTTCTCCTTATCGGGCAAAGCAGAGTGGTCAATGGTAAGCCCACTGGCACACTCCTTCACGATATTCCAAAGTAAACCATAACAAAAAGCCTTCTGAAACTCCAGCTTGGTACGGCAAGAACGCATTTTCTGCGCAATAGCCTCGAAAGGCACCCCCGGCATAATAGACGAAACAGCCTTTTGAAAGGCAGGATCGGCAATCAGCTCCTCATAAACGGCAGGAAGCTCCTCGTCATGATAAGGTCGGATGTCATCAAAAGCAGTCGGATTCATAATTTATCTTCAATAATATCAGTCATTACATCTTTAATATCCAGTCCGGCAGCACGAATCTGCTGTGGAATAAAGCTGGTTGGTGTCATTCCGGGCGTGGTGTTAATCTCGAGCAGATTAATTTTTTGCGACTCGGTAATGATATAGTCAATGCGTATAATACCCGAACAGCCTAGAATATCATAAATGGCCGAAGTGAGCAGTTGCACCCGTTCGGTCAACTCTTCAGGCAAACGTGCTGGTGTAATTTCCTCCACCTGTCCGTTATACTTCGCATCATAATCAAAGAATTCATTTTTAGTAACTACCTCCGTAATAGGAAACACTACCTCTTTTGATTTTGTTTTGTAACATCCGCAGGTAATTTCTATTCCGTTCATAAACGCCTCAACAATTACCTCATCGGCTTCGCTAAATGCTTTCTCGAGAGCCGGTTGAATTTGCGATTCCTCCTTCACCTTCGTCACGCCGAAGCTAGAGCCACCCAAGTTGGGCTTAATGAAACAAGGCAATCCCACCTTGCCGATAATCTCCTGATTGAGCACCTCGTGCCCTTTGCGAATCATGAGAGATTCTGCTACCCGTATGCCAAACCCTTTGAGGTACTGGTTGCAGGTAAACTTGTTGAATGTAATGGCGGCAGGCAATACCCCACAGCACGAATACGGAATGCGCAACATATCGAAATAGCCCTGTAGCAGACCGTTTTCACCGGGTGTACCGTGAATGGTGATATAGGCAAAATCAAACTTCACCTTATCCGTTCCGTTGTGGAAGCTAAAGTCGTTACGGTCAACAGCAGCCTTTTCGCCACCGGGCAGTTGCACTTCCCAGCGAAGTCCCTGCATTTCAACAATGTACAAATCATATTTTTCCTTATCTATAAAGGAATAAAGCCCCTGGGCGCTGCGAAGGGAAACAGGCAGTTCAGAAGAATCTCCACCTGCTACAATGGCAACAATTGGTTTCATACTAAATCTCTATTACTAATATAGCCTCTCCATCTGTCGATAAGCTGCGTCATGTCATCGGGCATTTCAGAGGTAAAATACACCTCCTCACCGGTGTGAGGGTGTACAAAACCCAATGTCATGGCATGAAGCGCCTGTCGGGGACAAATATCAAAGCAGTTGTTTACAAATTGTTTGTATTTACTAAAGTGAGTTCCTTTGAGAATTTCGTGTCCGCCGTAGCGTTCATCGTTAAACAGCACGTGCCCAATGTGTTTCATGTGCACGCGTATCTGGTGTGTTCTTCCGGTTTCGAGCACACACTCCACCAGCGTAACATAGCCCAGCCTCTCCAGCACCCGGTAATGCGTAACGGCATGTTTGCCTATTTCCGGGTCTTCGAAAACCGCCATCTGCATGCGGTCTCTGGGGTTACGGGCGATGTTTCCAACGACTGTGCCCTCGTTCTCCTCAACAATACCCCACACCAGCGCGCGGTATTTGCGTTTGGTTGTTTTATTAAAGAATTGCAATCCCAGATGCGTCTTGGCATCGGGAGTTTTGGCTATAACCAGCAAGCCCGACGTGTCCTTGTCGATGCGGTGCACCAGTCCCACCCTCGGGTCATTGGCATCGTAATCGGGATCATCCTTCAGGTGCCAGGCCAAAGCGTTGACCAGCGTACCGTGATAATTGCCGTGCCCCGGATGTACTACCAGTCCGGCAGGTTTATTCACCACCATCAGATACTTATCCTCGTACACAATGTTGAGCGGAATATCCTCGGGCATCACCTCATTTTCGTAACGCGGACGGTCCATCATGACCGTGATTACGTCCAGCGGCTTCACCTTGTAGCTGCACTTCACCGGCTTACCGTTTACCATGACGAATCCCGCCTCAGCCGCCTTTTGAATGCGGTTGCGCGAAGCATTGACAATGCGGTCGAACAAATACTTGTCAACCCTTACGAGTGCCTGCCCTTTGTCGGCCACCACCCGGAAATGTTCGTAAAGCTGAGCCTCGTCGCCAATGGCTTCTACCTCATCAATATCGTTATCTTCTATCTCTTCTGAAAAGTTTTCTATCATCTGACACTCAAAAACGGATGAATTATTTAGAACCAGCTATCCTCAGATTTCGAGGGCGCCTGCTCCGCCCCGGTGTCATCACCGCTATCGTCGGCACCGATGCTGTCGGTACCCATATCCAGACTCTCCTCCGTTCCATCGCCCACCATGAGAGTAAGCGTTGAACCGGCCGGAACCTTCTCGTCGGCCATCAAGCGTCTGCCGCGGTACTTCACTCCATACACCCAGTCCTTCTCACCGCTCACATATTCGTTCTCGGTGAGCTTGAATCCTACAGCCGACAAGCGTGCCTCGGCCTGACGTACCGAACTGTTATCGGCCACATCGGGCACCGGTTTCAGCGGCACGTTCAACGTGTTTATGGTCAGATAAATGGTTCTGCCCTCCTTCACCTTTTGTCCGGCAGCCGGAGTATAATCGAGGATACACCCCGCAGCTTTATGTTTATCGTAACTAGAGTCCGTTACCATGCAAAGCAATCCCCTGTCGGCAAAGATTTTGGCAGCCTGCTGCACCGTCATGTTGCGCACATCGGGCACGGCAACCGATTCACCGTGGCGCGTGTAGAAATCAACTCCCGTGAGTGCACCGAATACGAGCACCCCGGCTACAACCACCATCACAATGATGTTTACCCAAAAGTATTTATTCTCCCTGAAAGAAAAAAAATCTTTTATTGTCATAATTACCAGTCATTATTTGGGGTCAAAGATAGTATATTTAGTTGATAAGATGCATACGCTTTCGGAAGAATCGGCTGTTTGAGGGGACAATTCCGTACAAATAATCCGTTTTAATAACTGATTTTGATTCCGGCAAAATAGCTTCGAGGCATCGAAGGACCGTAAATATAGCCTGAGTCTCGCTTCCTGCCTTTATCGAAATCATTCTGATAGGCATTAAACAGATTCTGCACACCCGTATTCAACTGTAACTTTGTTGTTTTATAAACATCAAAATCATAAGCCAGCTTGATGCCCAAATCGAAGAAGTCACGGGTAGTAACCGCAACATCCTTTTCCACATAGCCGGCCATGTGCTGAACCAGCATGGAGCCCGTGTAAGTGCCCGACAAAGCAATGCTCAACGGTTTAACCGGTGTATAGGTTGCAGTGAAATAACCATACGTATCGGGCGTACGGAATATCTTTTTCTCGGCAGGTGCCGTTTTGCTCCACTTCTCGGGTTCATCATAACGGCTGCGTTGCAAAGTAAGCCCCGCCTGCAATTGCCACAGCGACAAATAAGCAAGCTTTCCCTCCAGAGTGAGCCCCATCACACGAGCTCCCGAACCGTTGCGGCGTGTTTTTATCAAAACCCCGTCCTTGTACGTGCCCGTATCTTCGAGCACAAATACATCGGCTAACTTCGTATAGAAACCTTCCACCAAGAAATTAGTTTGAAAAGCGCCAAACCGGTGATACCAATCGGCCGAGGCACTGAAGCTTTGTGATTTCTCCTCTTTCAAATCAGAAGCCAGTTCGATCATGGAAACAGTTCCCCCCACATTATCAATATGCAAATCCTCATCAAAGGCCTGCGGAGCGCGGAAGCCGGAAGCATAACTCAGTCGGAAGTTCAGGTTCTCCGTGGGGTTGAAGCGCAAATTAGCCCGCGGACTCACAACGGCATCATCCATCAGGTTATGCTTGTCGATACGAGCCCCGATCAGTATTCCCCACCTGGCCGTTTTCCACTCATTTTGCAAAAAAGCACTGGCTATGTTGATGGTTTGTTTCGTGTACCGGTTGTAGCCC
>MTLE01005119.1_pt1 | contig 29318 bp, 24 predicted proteins | sample 1982461 | NCBI WGS metagenome assembly MTLE01 (sample SAMN05712605, study PRJNA340218) | biofilm metagenome | isolation source: sample SPL anode biofilm adapted to -200 mV | place: USA | collected 2012-02-03
GAAAGTGTCGAAGTCAGGAAAAGATAAGAGTGTGAAGTAATAAACAAAATGAGTATAGATATAGTAAAAAAGGCTGCCAGAAGATGGCAGCCTTTTAAAAATTGAGTAGTATGTATGATTTACCGGAATAAATGTTTTGGTTTCTATATGAATAGATATTCATCCAGAGACAAGGTATTACAAGTCTCTTTTTCTTATAATTAAATAAGAGAGGAGGGCAAAAATAATAGCCCAAGCCAAAACGATTACTACATCCAAGAAATCGATATAAGTTCTGAAGTTTACACCAAACATACGCATCAATCCACTGTTTGGAACATCTATTAATCGTCCGATAGAGGCAAGAGGATAGATTCTTTGTAGCCATTCCGGTGAATAGTGGTGAGCGATAGGCTCCAGTATGACGGAGTATGTAAGAAGAATCCCAATAGCAAATAGTGCTTTTTTTACAAGTGTACCTATTAATAGCGCAAGCATTCCAAATGCAAAAACCTCAAGAAAGTATGCTCCTAGGTAGTGTAATTTCTCAAAGATTAATGAAAAAGAGGCGTCTTTTGAATGAATGAAACCAAGCAGGAATCCATTAATAAGAAGCAAGATCACCAGAGAAATAGAGATAACAAAGACCAGAATGATCTTTGATGTTACAACCTCATTACGACTCAGTCCGTCAATAACATTTTGCCTCAAGGTTCTATAAGTGTATTCATTAGTTACAATAAGTGTAATAAGTAGGGCAGGGAAGAGCAGGAAGAAGCGCATCCCTGCCAGAAAAGTTAAATTATGCCATATGCTGGGGAATTCATAAAGAGAGAATTGAGGAATTGGGATAGGTGCATTTGAAGGACCTTTTACATTTTCATTAATAAAAGGTTCTATCCCCCAGTAAAGTGTAGAGAGGCCTACGATAAGTATGATAGCCATTCCCCAGAAGATCCAGTATCGGCTGATTTTATTATACTCAATTTGAAGTAGTTTAATCATTTTTTAGCTCTTAGAGGGGTTTTTTAATAATTCCAGAAACTGGCTTTCCAGTGATCTTTGACGATAGGCCAGATGACTTAGATAGATTCCATGGTTGGTTAGCCATTGGTTAAGATCAGCAGGATTTGGTTTTTGATTAAAGTTCACGATTAGGAGACCATTTTCTTGATTGACCTCTTTAATGTTTTGGTAATTCAGAAGGTGTTGTTGAAGAGAAATCATATCTTCCGCACCTAATTCCAAGCTGTCAGTGGTACCGAGCATGCTATCTACAGCCCCAGTGAAGAGTAGTTGTCCCTTTCTGATTATGGCAACATGTGAACAGATTTTTTGGACTTCATCGAGTAGATGGCTGGCAAGGATAATTGTTATTCCTCTAGCTGCAATCCTTGTTACCAATTGTCTGATTTCGGCAATTCCTTGCGGATCCAGTCCATTTGTTGGTTCATCGAGGATTAGGGCTTGAGGGTTACCCAGAAGAGCTGCTCCGATTGCTAGTCTCTGTTTCATCCCATAGCTAAACGTTCTAAAGGGGCTCTCAGCTCTTTCAATAAGGCCTACGGTTGTCAGGACTTCATCAATTGTTGAGAAGTCAACGCCTTTGATTCTAGCGGCTAGTTTTAGATTGTTTTTAGCACTTAGATATGGGTAGAAGTTTGGTGTTTCAAGAACCGATCCAATTTTTTTGCGGATATCATTTGATGGTTCCTGTCCAAACCATTTATAGGTTCCTTCCGTTTGATGTACTACACCAAGAACCATTCCGAGGGTTGTGGTTTTACCACTTCCGTTTGGGCCTAAAATGCCGAAAACCTCTCCTTGGTTTATGGAGAGGTTTAGGTTTTTAACGGCTTCAATTTTGCCAAACTTTTTACTTAGGCCTTCGATTTGAAGTATTGAATTCATGAAAATAATTTTAGAGTCGAATCATGAAAGAGGCTTTAATCATAAAGGGATAGACCTTCTTATCAGAAAGAGGACCCCTATCAAGATAATTTAGACGATGGAACGCTTGGATTCTTACAACTTTAAATAAATTTTCAATACCATAAGAGATTTCAACGTATGGTTTTTCCCATGTCATAGTCCTAAACGGAGTCATTTCTTTTCCATTATAAGTAGGTGCGAGAAGTCCATCGGGGTTATCACCACCAGGATTACCATTCTCATCGAACGTACGAATATAGTTTTTATTATCATAGCTTGAGAAGATGACATTAACGCCGGCAACTTCACGAAGCTTGAGTCTCTTAAGAAGAGGGATACGATTAAAAAGTAAACCATCAAAATGGTGAAGAATAATGGCTTCTACTGATGCATCACCAGCAAATTCAAAGAAATTCATTAGGTTATAGCTTTTCTCAGAGGAGAAGATAGGCTCATTACCTTGGAAAATGTTGGCAAGTGGGTAAGGAACTTTCCCAAATACTTTTGTTGCAGTGATATTGTAATCTAATCGTCCAAGGTACCCAGTGTTCCAAAAGCGTTGAACGTTAAGTGAGAGCTTGGTATAATTAAAGTCACTACCTAGGACATCCTTAACACCCACTGTAGCCTTAAATGTCCAAACATTGCCACGAAGAGACTCCGCACCAAAGCGCCAGTTATCTTCGACGAGCCAAACTCGTTTAGCCGAATAGCTTGTCACAAAGGTAAAGTCGGTTGATCTAAAATCAGAATGAAGCTTATTGTTATCATCATACCAAGCAAAAGTATAATCTCCAATTGGTTGGAAATGTTTATGATTTATGATAAACTTACTATTCCATCCACGCCAGTGGTCAGTTTCATACCAGATACGGGTCTGATCAGTCAGACTCATTCTTTGTAAAAAGCCGAACTGGCTTGAGAATATAAACAACCAGTTTAAAAAGACATGCGATTCTAAGAAGTCAGGATCAATGCCTAGTCGTTCAATGTCATATTGGTGCCTGATACCAATCTTTTTCCATTTAGATCTATCTAAGAAATACTCAACCTGTCCATTGTATTTTAACTTTGTGTCTTTAAAACCATAGGCAAGATGACCTTTTAGAATCCATTTCTTGCTCCAATCGATATTAGTTTGAAGGGTTGTCTGGAAACGGAACCCTTCCACATCATTATATCCAAACATGGTATACCAGTGCCCAAGTTGCACATATTTAAAGTTGTAGTAGCCATCCCAGAGAATACGGATTGCTTTTCTTATAGTTGATATTCTCGGTGATTTTCTTAAAGAATCTATGACAGAGTAAGATCTTTCAACAGATTCGGCATCAGTAATCATTTTTCGACGTTCTGCTTGCCAGTATTCCTCCTCTTTATTTCGACTGTTTGGATCAATCTCAAGGTTTTGTTGATAGAATTTCAGTGGTTTAGGTTGATTTACAATAAAATCTTTGTTGGCTATATAGAATTTTCCAATTAGACCTGCCGTTGAATCTCCTAAGTCTTGTAAATCGACAAGAACACGTGTTTTGGCTGGTACAAACGATTGATTATCCTTGATTTGTTCGTAATCCTGCTGGATTTTATAACGTTCTATGAAATTGATGTTTGCAGTAGGAAGGATCTCAAGGTCAAGTCTTCTAAGAGCGTAGTTGTTTTTGGAGATCCATATTTTCCCGCTGAAGAGAAGGTCGACATTGTTTCTGGGTTTTACTTTTAGTTCAATACAACTGTCATTTTCAATGGCAACCGTGTCTTGGATATAATAATCGTAGAAAGAAAGTGATCCTGCACCGATAGGTGATAAAAATGATCTTTCAAGGATATTAACGAAGTTGTCATTGAAGTTATACTCTTGAAAAGCCTTTCCAATAAACTGCTCGAAGATTTGAAAGTTCTCTATTACTAGCCCAGTGATTTTATTGCCATTTATGATGGTTTTTTGTCTTTTGGGGTTCTTCATATAATAGACATCACTAAGTTGCTCTGTGATAAAGAAAGGCAGAACCACTTGTCCATGCTCACCTGCTGCTTTTTGCAGAGAATCAAATATTGGGGCAAAGGGTTTCATTGTTTTGGAGTTCCTGAATTTCTCAGTGATTTTGTCCAAAGAGATGTCAATCTTGGTATAGCTTTTATATTCATAAGCGTCAAGATTGTTCATGTTAAAGTTCGTTTTGTTTTCCCTGGCCTTTCTAATGATTTCATAAGCAGGGTTTTCTCCAGCTTTAATTACTACCAGACTTAAGTCAAATGAGGCTGGTTTTAGTTGAAAGTCGATAGTTTGTGAGATGCCCTTCTTAATCTTTTTACTCCATCCCTTGTAATTAATTACCAGAACACTTAAAGAATCAAGGGGTTTATCCGTCTTTAGTGAGTAGTTTCCATCAAAATCGCTTGTTGTTCCAACTGTTGTTCCTTTGAAGAAGATATTAGCAAATGGTATAGGCTCATTGGTTTGAGCATCAGTAATTTTTCCTTTAATAAGGGTTTGTTTACTTTGTGCAAATATTGAAATGGGTAGCAAGACAATAATAAGAAGCAAGATTCTTTTTGTAACAGATGCTTGAAATGTCATAAGGTGATATTCCTTTAATTGCTTTACTCTTAGATAGTTTTGTAGCTTTTAAACAGTGCGCTGGTCTAAATGTTCTCTTTTTTATCTCCTTAATCGAAATAATTTCAGGAGAGCGACAGGAAAACAGATAATTTTGTTGCCAAATTACATAGACGCAAAATGAAGACCAGAGTTACATTAATTTTATTATTTCTCTTTTCAGGCCTATTTTCTCAGTTGAATGCTACGTCTTCAACTAGTGATGATAGTCCATATAGATTATTTCATATCGCCAGATCGAAAAATGCAAATCTAGTTTGTTATGATGTAAATCTAAAGGGGAAATATCCCGATGAGGATAGTCCTATTCATGTCTATTGGATCAACAGAACAGATCATCCGGGCGAGAGAAGTGAATTGAATTATATTCAAAGAACAATGGCATATGGATATTCGTCAAAAAAGCTTAGTGATGGCTCATTTGAAGTATCACTTGTTGCCTTTCCTGAAAGGAAATTAATCGTATTAAAAGATGGCAACGTATGGAGGAGTAGAATTATAATAAATGGAAAATTGGCTTGGCTTCAGAAGATCTTTGTACAAGCAAAGCCTGAGAGTTTTATGAAAGTGGCTTGGGTTGAGCTGACAGGTGTTGATATTAAAACCGGTGCAGCCTTAACCGAGCGCATAATTCAGAAATAGAAGATTTATTTGGATAGTTATAGAAAAAGGGGTGCCTCAAGAGAAGAGGCACCCTCTTTTTATTACTTAAACATCTTTATTTTTTCATCAATATGGTTGACAGGTTCTTCATCCATAATCTCTCTCATGGTATTTTTCAGTTTGATATGCTGAATAAAGAGATCATGTTCTGGAACCACATTTTCTGAATGCATAGGACTCTTGAAGTAAAATGATAACCACTCCTGAGTGCCAGAGAAACCAATGCGATGAGCTAAATTCATTAGTAGAACAAGGTCAAGTGCAATAGGTGCAGCAAGGATAGAATCACGACACAAGAAGTCAATCTTAATCTGCATAGGATAATTAAGCCATCCAAAGATGTCAATGTTATCCCAACCTTCTTTGTTGTCTTTTCTTGGTGGGTAGTAGTTGATTCTAACTTTATGGTAATAATCTTTATAAAGTTCAGGATATAAGGTTGGCTGAAGGATGCTTTCGATTACTGATAGCTTACTTTCCTCTTTAGTTTTAAATGACATAGGATCATCTAAAACCTCACCGTCTCTATTGCCAAGTATGTTTGTAGAGAACCAACCTTCAAGGCCGAGCATTCTCATTTTAAGCATAGGTGCGATGATTGTTTTAACCATGGTCTGCCCAGTCTTAAAGTCCTTTCCAGCAATAGGAAGTCTCTTTTCTTCTGCTAATTGATGAACACATTTCATGTCCACAGTCAAGTTTGGCGCTCCATTGATATATGGAGTGTTTTCAAGTAGAGAAGCCCATGCGTAAATCATACTGGGAGCAATGTCTTCATGGTTCTCAGCAAGGCCTTTTTCAAAGCTCGTAATAGTTTCATGAACTGCTGAAGGTTTTATGAAAACTTCGGTACTACCACACCAAATCGTCACCAGATCAGTAAGGCCGTTTTTTGTCTTGAAGGAACGGATATCTTCTCTAACTTGCTCAACAAGTTCAGCCTTAGTAGCGGCTTGTTTAACGTATGTCCCTTCTAAACGTTTAACATAATTTTGATCAAAGACTGCTTTCATGGGGCGAAGTGCTTTCAGTTCGTCTTTAATAGGATCCAGATCCTTGTCAAGAAGAACTTCAGCAATTTTAGCACCTTCATAAGCACTTTCATCTCTGATATCCCAGCCACCAAAAACGATGTTGCTGAGATCATATAAAGGAAGGAAGTCTTTAATCTTAGGGAAATTGTTTTCTTCACGCTTGCCAATACGAATGGTAGCCATCTGCGTTAAAGATCCTACTGGTACTCCATATCCTTTTCTTACAGCCATAACGCCTGCAATAAAAGTTGTCGCAACAGCACCGTTCATTCCTACAACAAGTACTCCTAACTTGCCGATAGGCTTTTCAGGTTTTCTTTCCATTATTTAAGAATTATATTGATAATATTTAAGAAAAATAGGTTTCAAATTTTCAAGATTGTCAACTATTAGGTCAGCATCTTTGCTTCTGGTTTCTTCTTTCCAACTACGCGATTTCAACCATATAGTTTTAAATCCAACTGATTTGGCTGGCATAATGTCACGGTCATATGAGTCTCCAATAACAACCGTTTTTTTGGGATCACATTGAAGTGACCTAGTCGCAGCAAGAAATATCTCAGGATCTGGTTTTCTTATACCTAATACTGCTGAATCAATTACTACACTAAAGAATTCATTTATCTTAAATTCTTTCAGTACGGTCTGCATGTTACCATAGAAATTACTTACTATACCCAACTTATAGTGCTTATTCAAAAGTTGTAGAATAGTTCTTGCTCTCTCCATGTTAAATAGAACAGTTTTATAACAAGAATCTAAAATGAGCTTATGGTAAATATCTATATCCTCGCTAGTTATTAGCTTTTCCTGATTGAGAATGTTTAGCTGTTGTTTTATTTGAAGAGAGATTGTATCGTGAAAAGTGTTTTCTGGTTTAATCAGATTTTCAAGTAATTCTTCTCCTGCCTTTACGAATGCTTTTTCATACAGGGCTTTCGAAATGTCCACCTTAGCAAATTGATATCCGTCCCAATAGGCCTCACTCCAGTGAACCCCATTAGTATCAAGGGTGCCTCCGAAATCGAATAGAATGGTAGTAATCTGATCCATTAATCTAGTTTTTTGAAGTTGAAGATGATATTCTTAGTAAAATAAGTCCAATTAGTATCCAGAAGAATTCTCGAATTCGTGTCACGAAACTTACAAATACACCTAATGCTGGTGTGAATTTTAGACTATCATAGACTAGCCATAGACTTCCTTCTCTAGTGCCTAATTGCAAAGGAATAAAGAAGAAGAGGTTAGCAATTAAAGAAGAAGCTGCCGAAATGTAAATAGACGAAAATAGGTCTATATCGACTGATATGGCTTGCATAATAAAATAGAACTCAAAAGCACCTACTATACGAGCGACATATTCAAGAACTAAGGCCTTATAGAAGGCACCTCGTCTATTTGTATATAAATCAATTATCTGGTTTTCAATGTTAGTAAGAGTAGTTTCGTTCTTATATAAATTCTCAACCATCTTCTTTAGAAATGGAAACTTTCCGAAAAAACGTAACATTGAGTATACCACTCCTTTCTTGTGCCAAGCGTAAAAAACAGAGATCATTAAACATAAAACCAACAAAACAATTCCCATGGATATGTATGTTGTTTGAGTTAATACAATGTCCCAAAATGAGCTTAGCGTAATCAATACAATGGCGGTTATCCAAAAGAAAAAATGAGAAAGGATATGCATCATATTGTAAAGTATGATTGAGGATGTGGCTCTTTCAATTCCAATGCTTTTTTGAATATTGATGACTTTGTATGGCTCACCAGCTAGTCCTACGACGGGCGTAATGTAGTTGATGGAGAATCCACTTATAGTCAATTGCAGTAAAGTCCTAAAGTTAACACCCTCAACTTTTCCCAGAATTACAAACCATGCGGCTGCATTCATAATGTATATCACTAACCAGATTCCTGTTATAGGCAGCAGCCACCAACCTGTCTTGGCTACATTTGACGCAATGTTTTCAAAGCCAAAGTCCCAGACCAGGAAAACTAACATGATTAATCCGATCAGAAAAAAACCTATGTTTAGTGACCTCTTTTTCATTCGCTAATTTTTGGTGTTCTGTACAAGTGTCAAATGATGTTTGCTAATCATCTCTTGTCTTATGACCATGTATAGAAAGATCAGGTTAAGTATAGTGATCTCGAAGATCCAATACCAGATGAGTTGTCCTGAAAGTACTGATATGAAGATTACAATCGCCCGAGTATTAAACGTGAGGATATTGGTGTATTTCATGAGGGGCTTGTTGTCTTTTCTGAAACTCTGAATAAGCCAATCAGGAAGTTGATTTGGGTAATATCCTTTGACTGTGTTAACGAGTCTTTGGAGATTTTTAGTCAGTATTTCTTGCTCTTTTACATAGTTCTTGTAGTTAGCAAGAAATAACTTGTTGATAAAGTTGTCTTTCCAGGTTAGTTGGTTGTATTGCTCAATCACTTTTGCTGAATTATCAAACTCGCTTCCACTAACTCCTTTGATGAAAAAGAGATGCGCATTTCTATAATAATCAGCAACTGCAGCCTGGAAGATATGAAAAAGGCCTGTTAAGGCTGCAAATCCCCAAATCCATGACCCATAACCTTCATTCTGTAATCGTAGTGCAAAGTGAATATAAATGCTTACAAACCAAAAGTTTCCTGCCAGACCATCAAGAATTCTTCCTAATTGAGTTTTATTGTTGGTCATTCTGGCAAGTTGTCCGTCTGCACTATCTAAAGAATTAGCGATTATAAGGCTAACAATCCCCGCAATATTTATCCAGATGTTTTCATAATAGAATAGATGTCCAGCTAAAACGCCCCAAAAAATACTGATAATTGTAAGTGTATTAGGGGTAATAGAAGCCTTTTCACTTCCTTTGGCTATGAGATAACCCACTTTCCGATAAAAGTGAATGTCAAGGAATTCTTCCGTATCTAATGATTTATATGTCTGGCTTACGTTATTCATCGCTTTTTGATCTTTGGTGCTGCTCTAATTAACCGGACTGAGTATTTTCTCTTTTATCAATTCTGAAATGTGTTTTGATGCTTTATCTCTGATTGGCGCAAAACTTGGCCAATCATTCAGATCGATTATCCAGATCTTCCCATGTATATCAATCACAGCATCCCCTCCATAAATATCAACATCAAGTATATCTGCACAACGAGCAGCAATGTTTGATAGATCTTTCTCCTCAAAGGGAAGCTTTCTGGAGCCTGGATGGTAATACCAATGGAAAAAACCACTATTTCTAACTGCATAGAATTTAACTACATCACCCTCAATCTGCTCCTGAATTACCGCTTCCTTAATTCCCCTTCTGTGGTATTCCCTTACTGTACTGGTAAGTTCATCATAACTATACACTAGTGTGACATCCTCTCTATGTATAGCATGTACATCGCCTCTCTTGATCCACACTTTAAATGACCCATTAATAGACGGAAGTTCAATTTCAGGAAGAACTCTATCGCAAGCCACTACCACACTTTTAGGAAATGGTACTCCATTAGCAGGAAGTAACTCGGCAGTACGTGCTCGGTAGCAGTTTGATACACCTAAAGTGTTGTTTATTATTGTAATGCCCTTCTTCTCTAGTGTTTTTAATATATCAAGAGCATATCTGCTCCTAATCATACTAAAGATGAGTTGATAGTCTTTTAGTAGTTCTATGTTTATTTCATCTTCCCCAAAGAGGTCAATATTGAATCCTTGTTTCTCAAGGTTTTCAATTGTCAACTTAAGAATAAGAGCATCATTTTCAATATGATTTGGGGAGTATCTATGCCCGCGAGAGATAGCTGCTATTCTCATTTAACTAGTTATTAAGGGGTTTTAACAAACTCTGCTGATTAAGCTCTTGGAGTAATTTCAGTCCAGCATCTGTAGAAATACCTCTTACATAGTTGATAATTAGATTTTCAAATATTATCCTTCTATTATCCTCACTATGCCTAATAATGTCAGGTGCTAATGCCAGATTGGTGTGTTCTAATAAAACACGTGCAGCAATGGCTAAATGTATATCTGGTCTGATAAAGCCTTGCTCTATACCAATCTCTAGAAACTTCCTAATTTCTTTTTGTTTTTCAATATTATTCCGATAAATGCAATCCTTCCATAGATTAGGGTAAAAGCGCTCTATATCTTGAAAAAAAAGCGGATTAATATGTTGAAATATCTGAAGATGATGGTTTGCTATCTTAAACAGTGCGACTAAAACATTTTCGCTTTCTGCAATAATTGCAGCTGACTCGCTGCTTCTGGACTCTTCGAAGTACTGAATACAAGCCCTAACTAGCTCCTCCTTGTCCGAGAATAACTCATAAACAGTCCTTTTTGAAGCACCTGCATCTTGGGCAATCTGATCCATTGTAACACTTCTGACCCCATAGGCCAAAAATCGTTTAATTGCGCACTCTACGAATCGTTGTTGTAGTGGTTCCATAGTTTCTATCTTACCGCAAAGGTAGAAAACTATTTTGGTTTATAAAGTTTTCTCTGAAATAAAATATTTATTTTAAAAAATCGGAAGCTTTCTGAATATCACTAAAATGATCTATATCAATTATTTTAGTGAATTCATAGGTCTTAAGACGAAGATTTCTGTTAATAAGTGCCTGTTGAAAATTACGCATTTTGTGCATACCTTCATCAATTAATTCACGAAGAATTGGTATTACTTTCGGGGTTAAGTAGTAGAATCCACCACTGACTACCATTGCATTATTTTGTTCAGACTGGAAACTCTGAATGATCCCATCTGAATCTGCTTCAATCCAAAGAGGCTTTTCATCGTCAACATATCTGGTAACGGCCATTATTCCGTCATATTCATTGTGTTGTTTACAAAAGCTTATAAAACCTTTGAATTCATCCTCATTGAAAATGGGATCAACTGTTGTAAGTAAAAAAGGCTCATCACCTAATTGATTACTAAGTTCAAAGAAACTATGCATCGAACTTTCGGTTGTTTTTGCCTTTATATAAATCGGAATACGTGACTTAATCTCATTAACATACTCAAATAGTTCTGGGTAAATTGTATTAACGATGATATGAATTGAAGTAAAATCGTTATTCGTGGCTCTTGTAACCAATCTGTCTATTAAGGATATTCCATTGATTTGAACAAGCGGTTTAGGAATAAGTATGCCTTCTTGTCGTAGTCGTGAGCCTTCTCCTGCTGCAATAATTGCTAGTTTCATTAAAAAGTCGGTTTACCATAAGTGCACATGGATTATGCCAAAATCATCAACTTCTTATGGTAATTATCTAAATTTGAAAGAGAAGGTGTATTTCTCTGTAAAACAACTAAATTTTGGTTATGCATAAAATGCTTAAATGATTGAACTAATACCTTTTATGCTAACCCATAATCCCAGGGCTATCAATACCAAACCAAGTGCATTTATCAGAAGACCGAGGGTTGCGAGTTTGATTTTAAGACGATATTTTACAAGAATAATGGAAAGTAGATAAAACCAAATGATACTACCCAATGAAATAAAGAAGGCATATACAGTACTAATTAGGATTGGGTAGGCTGGTTTTGATTCTGGTTCTGGTTTATTAGTATCTCTTTGTGTAAAGGTAAATTCTTTTGTAATTGTACTACTTGAGTCAGCTGGTGAAATCTTGGATATTTCTTCAACATTCTTTTTCAACATCTGGTCTAAACCACCCGTATTAAAACCTAACCAAGCTACCATTGAGATAGTTAGAAAGGATGATGTTAACCAACCAAGAAATAGGGTAGGATTAAGGAAATTAATAAGGAAACCAGAAAGAAACCCATTACGACCCTGATTGATAATCTTTTCATCGCTGCTCGGAAGCTTAATTTTGGTTCTGAATATTTTAATACCAATGGCAATTATAAAGAAAGAACCAAGAATGAGTGCATAAGGAATATAAGGACGATATAAATGATAAGTCTCTGTAAGACCTAATACTCCTAAGAAGACATATACAAAATCAGCAAACGAGGCTCCCAGTGCAGCTAATATACAGAAACGTAATTTTCCTGATAAAGCATTGCTTGTAATCAAGATACTGATTGGACCTGCTATTGGCATTGAAAACACAAAACCGGCCAACAGACCAATCAGAGCTATGGTTATGAACGGGGAGATCATCACAATTACGTTTTATCTATTTTCTTAGCTATCTCATGGGCAATCTCAAAATCTTCAGGAGTATCCATCTCCATACATAATAGATCTCCAACAGCTATTGGCTTTATTTGAAGTCCTTTTTGTATGCTCTTTTCAAAAGCCACCTCATAATAGTCATTCAACTGGTTTAGACTATTTATATGATGATCCATGATTTCAAAAAGTGAATCAGTCGCTTTCGCGGCAAATAACTCTATCCCAATAGACTCACCTATTGCTTCTTTTGGATTGACAGATTTATTTATCTCTTTTACACATCCTGAAGAATCTAAAGTCACTTTTATCTCTTCCTCACTCAAATTTGGGGACTCTCTCAGAGCTATGACATTTGACCCTCCTGATTCTAAAAGAAGGGGAATAATTCGCTCATCAAATAGAATATCACTATCAAGTAGGAGCATCCCTGAATTTTCTAGAAAGGGCCTTGCCAAGAATAGTGAATACATGTTATTGGTAGACTGATAATCGGGGTTATTAACAAAATCGATCGTAATTCCTATATCCCATTTTGCAATAGAAGACTTTATTTTCTCGCTACAGAACCCTGTAATTATTACAACATTTGAAATTCCAGATGCTTTAAGGCTTTTGAGAATTCGAAGAAGTAGTGGTATGCCATTTACTTCTAGTAAAGATTTATGGGTATTCTCTGTCAGGATTTTTAATCTTCTTGACATACCCGCGGCTGGAATAACTGCTGTCAGTCTATTTTGCATAGTTCTTAATCAGGTCTTTGTCTATTTTCTTTTGAATCAAAATAAGGGAGATTGTAAGGATATTCATTGGAATGATCATCCAAAAGGCATAAAACTCCGGAATAAACAGAATGGCAGAGAGAGCCATTACGGTAATTTGCATCGTAGGCCCTAAGATAGTCCACCATCTCATTAGTGGACGGTTTACTTTGTAATAACCTACAGAAGGTACATTCTCAAGAGCTTTAAATGAGTTATCCACTCTCGCAATTTTCCCTTGTCTGCTGGCGTAGTTTAAATAAATCGTAAGAATGATTCTATTAAAAAGCTGTCCCTTAATTTTCCTAAGACGTTCTCTTTCCTCTGAGAATTTAGCAGTATCAATGGTATTAGATAAGGGCTCACCCAAGGCAAAGTGATTAAATCTAAGTCTTTGATGGTCAATCAACATACTGTGAATTACATTACTTGCCCCCGTAAATATAATAGCAAGCCACCAATAGACCGGCTCTGAAAAAGTTGAGCTATATCCGATAAGGAATCCCAAATACATAAAGATGCCTACAATGTAATCAGCAACTCCATCAATGATCCTTCCAGTTAGTGTTCCGTTTTTCTTGATTCTCGCTAATTGACCATCAGAACAATCAAGAATATTAAATACCATATAAAGAATGCCAGCAATCAGAAAAGCCTCTCTTCCACCTGCCATTGCAAAACAACCGCCAAGTATCCCAAGTACCATCGCACTTAATGTAATCTGGTTAGGTGTTATGCTTGTACGATATATTGTTTTAACGAATAAGAAGGCAATAGGACGATAGAAAAACAAATCAGGCAGTTCTTCTGTCTCTATTGCCTTTAAGGAACTTCTATATTCTTTAAACCAGTCTTTTATCATTAAACCCGGCTAGCTACAAATTCTTTAATGGTTTGCATCAATAACTTATTCTCTTCAGGCGTACCAAGTGATACTCGAATGTGATGAGTAAGGTTATCTTCATCCATGAACTTTACGATTAGTCCCCGCTCAACCAGGTAGTTCTTCATAGGAACCTTAATTTCTTCAGGTATCTCAACAAGAATAAAATTGGCTAATGATCTGAATGCTTTAAACCCTTTAAGGCTATTGAATTCATTGAAAAACATGTCCAGGTCGGCCAGCATACTCTGTCTCATCTCTTCATAATATTCTGGAGAATCCAATGCTGCAATAGCAATTCTCTCAGAAATTCTATTGTAACCAAGATACCTTGCTGAGAATCTATTAAATCGGGCATGGTTTGTTCCCATCAATGCATAGCCAACTCGAACACCAGCTAATGCGTAGTACTTTGAAAATGTTCTGATGATTAATAGATTGGGATATGCGTCAACCAATTCATGAAGATAGTTTGTGTCAGGATCGGCAAACAGGGTGTAAGCTTCATCTATTACCACTGTGATATCCTTACTTGCATCCAAAAAACGGATAAGATCAACTTTACTTATCGCATTTCCTGTTGGGTTGTTAGGAGACGAGATGAGCGCTAATTTTGGCTGTTCTTTTTCAAATATTTCAATCATAGCATCAACATTGTAGGTAAAGGTATCTTCCTTTATCTCAATAGGATACTCGATTTTAATTCCACCTACCTCGTCGGCAATTGCTTTATAGTACCACCATGAATAAGCAGGAATAAGTATCTTATCGCCTTTACTTATATAACAATGAACCGCTTGTTTTAGAATGTCTTCACCACCATAACCAAGTAAGATTCTGGATTCTTCGATTTGCAAATCATTGGCTAGACGTTCAGATAATTTACTTTTTACCCCGCGTGCAAAGTCACGTGAGTAATTACTCATCTTTTTAAAATTGGGCTTAGACAGCGATTTAAAACAGGCCGGTGCAGGACCATAATGATTCTCATTACGGTCGAAGTAGATTATTTCTTTTTTTGCCATTCTTTTTAATGTAGTTTTTGGAGAGGATTTAAAATCTATCGAGCTGACAGAATTAAAAGTGCTTAATAAACGCTCTTCTGCGTTTATGGTTTCTCTTTTCAAAATCTTCCCACATATTTTGAATCTTGTGGTTTTCTTCTAACTCGATGTTGGTCTCCGCTTTAAGAATCTTGTATTTGTTATAAGTTGGAATTAGTTGAGCAAATAATAATGCATTCACCCCCTTGTTCTGTAATTCAGGCTTAATTGCAGTAAGATAGAAATCAACGGTGTCCATCTTTTTTAAGGCGCGAAGTAGGTAGATAAACCCAAATGGGAAGAGCTTTCCTTTAGCCTTTTGTAATGCCTTACTAATATTTGGCATAGTTATTCCAACGCCAACCACTTTGTTGTCTGAATTCAAAACTACAGGCACAAACTCAGGATTTACAAATCCAAAATAGAGTTTTGTGTAATATTTTACTTGTTCTGCGTTTGCAGGAACAAAACCATATATATCACGATATGATTCGTTTATAAGATCAAAGATTTGAGGGATGTATGGAATGAGCTCTTTCTTACTCTTAGCATTTAGTAGTCTTAAGCCATTCTTTTGCTTTACTAATTCAGCAATCCTCTTGTGCTTCTCGGGCAATGTTATATCAGCCTTTATCTCAAATTCTACCCAATCTGCATCTTTATGATAACCGGCCTTCTCTGTATGAGCCTGATAGTAAGGATGGTTATAAATAGTAGCCGTTGTACTAAGTTCATTGAAGCCAAAGATTAACATTCCCTCTTTGTCAAAATCGGTAAAACCTAATGGTCCATGTATGGCTTCCATTCCCTTTTCTCTGGCAAAGGACTCGGCTGCTCGGAATAGCGCAGATGAAACCTCATAGTCATCAATAAAATCAATCCAACCAAATCTTGCATGTTTGCTTTTCCAAACTTCATTGGCCTTATGATTAATAATCGAGGCAATTCGTCCTACAGGTTTATTGTTTTTTATGGCTAAGAATAGCTTTACATCGCAGAAATCAAGAGCAGGATTTTTACCTTTTGTAAAGGTCATTTTCTCCTCCATGATGATTGGTGGAACCCAGTAGGGATTGTTCTTGTAAAGTTCAAAAGGCAGTTTAATAAATTGATCAAGCTCGCGCTTTGATGTTACCTCCTTGATTTCTATTGGCATATAGTTAAATATTATCTTCTATTCTTGTGCTGTTGATGAAATATTTAAGATAGCATCTTCTCTTTTTATGTTGCCTTTTCTCGAAACGGCGCCATAGTGATTGTACTGCTTCATTACTCTCATACTCCATATTGGTTTCAGCAAACTCAAATTGTTGTTCAATCAAAGAGGTTCCAATGGCATCAAAAAGGACAGCACTTAAGCCTCTACTCAGCCAACTTGGTTTCACACCTATAAAATACATATCTACGATCTTGTTTTTAGGGTAATTACCCAGAAGCAGATATGATTTTAATGCTAAGGCACTGCCATTCGCTTTTTTGAAGAGCGGACTCATTGATGGCATAGTTATTCCAAACGCTATAAGTTTGTTATCCTTATCTAACACTAATGCTATCAACCTTGGATCTATATAGCTAACGTACTTTCTAACATAGAACTCTTTAAGCTCTTCTGTAATTGGGACAAAACCATACATTAAACTATAGATCTCATTAAGAATTGAGAAGATATCATCAAGGTAGGGGAGTATTTCTTCTTTCCTTGTCAGCTTTGGGACATGAAGACCATACCTATTCTTTAAATAGGCAGCTGATTTTGAAATCTCAACTGGAATGCTTTTTGGAACTTCGATCTGATATTCAATCCAATCAGCATCCTTTACAAAGCCTAAATTCTCTAAATGCCGACTGTAATATGGGTAGTTATATCGTTGCACTATTGTTGACATCTCATCAAAGCCTTCAAAGAGAATGCCTTGTGGGTCAAAGTCAGTAAATCCCATTGGCCCATTTAATGCCTCCATTCCTTCACTGATCGCCCATGCTTCTGCTTTCTCAATTAATGCAGCTGAGACATTTTCGTCATCAATAAAGTCTAACCAACCAAACCGTGCAAAACGCTTTCCCCATTTGTTAATGTAGGAGTGATTTATAATACCGGCAATTCTGCCAACTATGTCATTATCTTTAAATGCCAGCCAATACTTTACTATACATCCACCAAATTCAGGTTTACTAAACGCAGTCAGTATTTGTTCTTCTTCTTTACGAATACTTGGAACATAATACTGACAATCTCGGTAAAGCTTATTTGGAAAACTGACAAAGGCGTCAAAATCTTTCTTACTCGAAACCTCAACAATTTTAATATTGCTCATGGTTCACTGGTATTGGATACAGATTAATGCAATATATCTAACTTTTTACCAATCTTTTGGCAGACTTCTAAGGCTCTGTCAATCTGTTCTTTGGTATGAGTAGCCATTAATGAAAAACGAATGAGAGTTGAATCAGGAGGGACAGCAGGTGCTACAACTGGATTAACAAAAACCCCCTCTTCTAATAATAGCTTTGTAAACTTGAACGTCTTTGCGTTGTCTCTGATAAAGAGAGGAATAATGGGAGACTCAGTTAAACCTGTATCAAAGCCCATAGCTCTAAATTCATTTAACGCATAGTTAGTGTTGTCCCACAAATCTTTTATGATGCCAGGATTCTCTTCAATAACATCAATGGCAGCTAATACACTACCAGCTGAAGCAGGTGATATGCTAGCGCTAAAAATCAGAGAGCGGCTGTTATGCTTTAGAAAATTAATGGTGTCTTTGTCTGATGCAATAAATCCACCGATCGAAGCAAGGGATTTACTGAAAGTTCCCATAATTAGATCAGTATCTTCAGTTAGTCCGAAATGAGATGAGGTTCCAGCTCCATTATGACCAATTACTCCAAGAGAATGGGCATCATCAACCATGACCGTAGCATCATATTTCTTTGCCAACGCAATAATCTCGGGAAGTTTTGCTATGTCACCCTCCATACTGAAAATGCCATCAACTACAATAAGTTTGATTTTATCAGGCTTACATTGCTTGAGAACCTTCTCAAGTGAAGCCATATCATTGTGCTTGTATTTGAATGCTTGAGAAAAACTTAACCTGCGTCCTTCAATAATTGATGCATGTACTAACTCATCAAGAATAATATAATCATCACGGCCTGTGATTGTTGAGATAACACCCAAATTAACTAAAAAACCAGCACTGTATACAATCGTCTCTTCTTTTCCAACAAACCTTGCTAGACGATTTTCAAGTTCTATATGAATATCAAGTGTGCCATTTAAAAATCTGGAACCTGCACAACCACTTCCGTATTTTTCTACTGCCTTAATAGCGCCTTCCTTAACTCTTGGATGGCTAGTGAGTCCTAAATATGAATTAGAACCGAACATCAAAACCTTTTTTCCACCAATCAATACTTCAGTGTCTTGCTCAGATTCAATTACCCTGAAGTAAGGATAAATTCCCATTTGTTGAGCCTTCTGTGGAATGTCGTATTTTGCCAGTTTTTGTTGCAGTAATTTCATCTGCTCTTAAGTTTGGTTTAATTAACAATTTTTTGCCTTTGGAGTAACAAGACTGTTTATGGCAGTTTCTATGGCAAAAGAACGCAAATATACGAAAAATCATTTTTTAAATGCTCTTTCTCGTATTTGTGTAATTTGTTGTTTTGTAGTTATTTACGATTCAGGGTCTGCCGATTATGAACACAGCAGGTGATTTACCCAGCATTATCCTCTCTTTTTCTAGATCTTTTACCATCATCGTACGAATTATCTGCTCTTTTGTGTCAATTGAGAGTGCTATGGTAATTAGTGTATTAGGTTTGCAACTACTAATAATTGCACCTGCCATTTGTTGATTACGATAGGGCGTCTCGATAAAGATTTGTGAATATCCACTGCTCCAGGCATGCCTGTCTAACTCTTTTAATTTATTTGACCGAGCAGCTCCATCAACAGGTAGATAACCATGAAATGTGAAGTTTTGTCCATTTTGGCCACTCGACATTAACGCCATCATCAAACTGGAGGGACCAACATGAGGTAAAACGGTATGTCTCTTTTCATGAGCATATCTTACTAATTGCCAACCTGGATCTGCTACGCAAGGTAACCCTGCCTCAGACATGAGTCCAACTATTGCCCCTCTGTCTAAATGAGACTTTACTATACTTAGTTCATTCTCCTTAGTATGCTCATTAAGTAAATGAAATTCACTGCTATCTATTGGAAAATTGGGGTCAACTTTTCTAAGCCAACGGCGAGCTGTTTTAATCTCTTCGATGGCAAATATTCTGATCTTGCTTAATACCTCAGCCGGATACCAGAAATAGTCCTGATCTTCTATGTTTCGGATTGGAGTAGGTAAGAGTATGAGCTTTCCTTCTATTTGTTCTGATTCCATGGGAGTTTTGTTAGGTCTACATTGCCACCTGAAAGAATAATAAGTATATTTTGTCCTCTTATTGAAAGGTTCTTCTCTAAAAGAACTGCCAGTGGAACTGCCGATGAGGGTTCTATGACTAATTTCATGCGTTCCCAGATCAGTCTCATTGCTTTAACGATCATCTCTTCGCTGGCTGTCTGGATAGAATCAACATGATCCATAATAATAGGGAATGTCTTGTCTCCTAGCGAGGTAAGTAATCCATCTGCAATTGTGCTTGGACTGACTGAAGGAATTAAACGTTTTGATATAAAAGACCTATAAGCATCATCAGCATTCTCTGGCTCACATCCCAATACTTTTGTTCCTGGCATATAATAGCTTGCAGTCAATGCGGTTCCACTTAACAGGCCTCCTCCACCAACCGGAGCTAAGATGTAATCATAAGCAATGCCATTTGATTTCTCTTCAAATAAACAGGTTGCTTGTCCTGATATTACCTCATAGTTATTATATGGATGAATCTCGGTAGCTCCAGTTTTTTCAATCAATTGCCTGACTGTAGATTCTCTAGCTTCTAGTGTTGGCTCACAAAAATGTATTTCAGCGCCATACTCTTTTACCGCGTCTTTTTTTATCTGCGGCGCATTTGAAGGCATTACTATGATGGCCTTAATTCCCAACAAACCAGCGGCTCTTGCAAGGGCTTGTGCATGATTTCCTGAACTATGCGTTATGATACCTTGGCTCTTTTCTTCATCTGATAACTGCAAAAGTGCATTAAAAACACCTCTGGATTTGAAAGCACCAGCTTTCTGCATATTCTCGCATTTAAAGAAGAGCTTATTGCCAATTTGTCTATTAATAAGCTCACTCGTCAAAACCGGAGTATGGTGGATATATGATTTAATTCTTTCATGGGCAAGGCTGATATCTTCAGCAGAAGGGCTAGCAGTTAACTTTTTTCTCATTTACCCTAATTCTTTTTTTAGTTTGATGGTATGTTAATTCTACTCCGGTCTAAAGCGAATCGAGATTTGCCGAATCGCTGATTAGTTTGGCCTATAGCTGATTTACTAAGCATTCAGCAGCCTCATCCAATTGATTAAAGACCAATTCAAATCCGGAATTTCCTCCATAATAGGGATCAGGGATCTCACTGTCAGGCGCTGTTTTTGAAAGATAAGTAAAGAATCTTACTTTATTTCTATCTTTTTCGGTTCTGGCTCTTGAATGTACATCATGTAGATTGGTTCTATCCATCACAAGAATATGATCATATGTGTCAAAGTCGTCAATCTTAAATTGCCGTGCACGATGTCTGGATAGATCTAAACTATGATTGTGACAGGTTCTAATTGCTCTTTCATCGGCATTTTCACCGCGGTGGAACCCAATCGTTCCTGCCGACTCTATAAGCCACTCCTTTTTATACTTGAGAGCTTTTTCCTTAAGAACGATCTCTGCCATCGGTGAGCGACAGATATTTCCCATACAAACGACAAGTATCTTCATAATCTATTTATTTACTATAAGAATGTTACATCATATCACCATGTTCTTTGAGTCTAACTTTAGAATCAATGATCAACCTTTAGTGATAACTCTATGTAAAGTGCAAATTTACAATTAAGATGATTGGTAGCCTACTGGTTGTGTGGTCTGAGTGCTGGCTGAAGGTTAAAGCTTCTTATGATTCGCTATTCTACTAGAATAGTCATTGAAAAACGAACTAGATAAGAATAAATGTGATAGGAGAGGGGGGCGTGAAGATAATCTATAAAAGAAAAGGAAAGCGATAGAGCTTTCCTTTTATAAAACTAGAGTTTAATTCTCTTTTCTATATCTTCAAAAAATCCTTTAAACTGTCTATCTGTTTCAATGAGATTATTGACAGTTTTACAGGCATGTAGCACTGTTGCATGATCCTTGTTTCCACAGTGCAAGCCAATGCTGGCTAATGATGCAGAAGTGTGTTCTTTGGCAAAGTACATAGCTAGTTGGCGAGCCTGAACAATTTGTCTCTTTCTGGTTCTACTGTTAAGGACATCAACCGGAATTTGAAAGTAATCGCACACAACCTTTTGAATGTAGTCGATGCTAATCTCTTTTGCTGTTGAGATAACCAACTTATCTATTAACCTTTTAGCAAGCTCAAGAGAGATAGGCTTTTTGTTTAGTAGAGAATGAGCAATTAGACTATTTAATCCACCCTCTAATTCTCTAATATTTGTGGTGATACTCATTGCAAGATACTCAACAACCTCATCAGGAATTTCAATGCCGTTATTGTAAATTTTACTTTTTAGAATAGCAATCTTTGTTTCGAGATCAGGCATCGACAGATCAGCAGCAAGTCCCCATTTAAAACGTGATAAAAGTCTTTGTTCAATGCCTCCCAGCTCTACAGGTGGCTTGTCACTGGTTAGAATGATCTGCTTTGAGAGCTGATGCATGTGATTGAAGATATGAAAAAAGATATCTTGGGTCTTTGCCTTACCACTGAGAAACTGTATATCATCAATGATTAATACATCAATCATCTGATAGAATCCAATGAAATCATTTTGTGAGTGATTTCTAACTGCTTCAGTGAATTGCAGCATGAAGTTGTCGGCAGTAACGTATAAAACCGTTTTATCAGGAAAATTATTCTTTATCTGAAGTCCGATGGCTTGTGAAAGATGTGTCTTTCCAAGACCTGCATTGCTATAGATAAAAAAGGGATTGAAAGCTGTTTTACCAGGATTCTCAGAGATGGCATAACCAGCAGAACGAGCAAGACGGTTACATTCTCCTTCAATGAAATTCTCGAAAGAGTAATTATCATTGAGTTGAGAGTTTATCTTGATTTTCTTTAATCCCGGAATAACAAAAGGGTTTGGAATGTCCTTTGAAATACCATCAGCATTGAGGTTTAACGGAATCGAAACAGGGTCATTTTCTGTGCTTTTGCGGTTAGCTCCTGGCATTCTTACAGTATAAGGGGATGAATTATGAAAACTATTATCCATCACAACTTGATATTCAAGATGTCCATCAACGCCCAATTCCTTCTTGATAGTCTTTTTAAGTAACAAAACATAATGCTCTTCAAGCCACTCGTAAAAAAACTGACTTGGAACCTGTATCGTTAAAACATTACGATCCAACTTAACTGGGACTATAGGGGTAAACCATGTTTTAAAGCTGGCAGGACTAATATTGTCTTTTATGATTCTTAGACAGTTATCCCATACCTGCTTGTGGTCTTTTTCCATTGGCGTTGTTGACATACTTTTTAGTTTGACGGCCTACTTTCTTCGCTTTCAGTCGCTATCCTGCACCTGTAAGATGGACACAGATTTGATCCTTCTTTTCAACAAATTTGACACTAAATAAGTGAATAAAAAAGCCAAAATGCACTTGTTTTATTCAAATCTTTCAGTATACTTTTAGGAAATTCTGCTTGTTTAAAAATAACTTGTTAGTGCTTATCTGCGAATGTTGAGCGTTTAAGTGGTTAAGAGTTTAAGTAGCTAATTGTTTAATATAGTGTGCTTTGTGTTTTCAGGCGTTTCCATCTCAAAAAACAATCCTGTAGTTTTTCTAAGTGTGACTAGTAATTTTCTAGTAGTTCCCTGAGTTTCTAAATTAGCGAAAGTTAATAACTATACAAATTTTGTTGATTATTTTTTTGAGGTTTAATTGTAATATAAATTACATATTCTTATATTACTGCATTTCAGGTGCTTATATATAGTTGATAATCAGAGTTGTCTTGCTGCTTTTGCAATGAATAGCTTGGCAACTAATTGTTAATTAGTACATTATAAACGATATGGTTGAGGTGTTGCTTTAGGTATAGCTTTATTCCAGTGAAATTATTCGTTTCCTTTTGCTAACTCTTTTATTATCCCTCGATTACGGTTCTGTAGAAAGAATGAAGAAGCGTAGGAAAGGGAATTATGTTGTATTCAAACCGTTCTGGATGGTCACTCCTTTTGTAAGTATCAAACACCCGTTTAAGGTAAATCTACTTGACGGAAATGAAAAAGGCTGGGGTAACCCAGCCTTTTCGTATAATCATTGATGTATCTATTTTACTGTGGTAATTTCGAGGCTTTTAACTGTGATGTCGCTGTTTTCTGAGATAAAACTCATCCAATCGTTAGATGTTTTCCATCCTGATTGATCAGTTATTTTGAAGATATAGATACTTTCATTACCTCTATATGGGAGACGATATACAAAACCACCATTACTGCCAGTTTTGTTTCCATAGTTTACAACTAACTTAACGTTCGATGCATTGGGTATGTTGGTAGTTACTATGATGTATTGAGTAGTGTTTCTTTCGTAAAGATCGTTAGCAATTTCAAACTGACCCTCTTTGCCTTGAGGGATATCAATGGGATTTTTAATAATTGCTACTGTTTTATATGCTTTAAGATCGTTGACGATTTTGTTTAATTCTTCATAGGGCTGCTTTTCTTCAGGTTTTAGTTGCATTGCAAGTAAAAACTCATCTGCAGCTTTGTCATATTCTCCTTTTGAAAGGCTGTTCCGGGCTTGAGACATAACCTTTGAGTAGCTAAGTCCGCGTAAGAATTGAGGTTGGCTTAAGTAATCATTGATTTCATTCACTCGATTATTAATGTACTCATCATGGAAACTGCTCTTTTGGGCCTGCTCATAGAATGAGAGTGCGTCAGCGTGAAGCTTGTTGTTGAGTAAACTATCGGCGATTCGTACTATTTGATTATATCTCTCCTTTTCTTTGTTGAGATCAATTATTGCCTTCTGCGCTGTTGCAATTTTTGAAAGAACAAACTCGGAGCCTGGTCTTAATGATTCAGCATTTTGGAAGTTTTTTAGTGCTTCCACGGGTGCAGTAATAGCTAATAGTGAATCTCCTGATTTAACGTATCTCTGATAGAGCTTTTCCTGTTGAGCTCTGTTAGCAATTGTTTTTCTAATTGTGTTGATCTTACCTTTAATAGAATCTGTAGCGAAGATCTGATCGGCAGCGATATAACCATTTAGCGCTGCTTCAAGCTCTTCTTTTTTGAGTTTTATAGACGCTTCATTACATGCTACTCTGAAGGTTCTCAGAGTGTTCTCTCTCAACTGAATGGCATTTTTGAGATCACCAATTTCTTTTAAAATTGAATTCTCAGATTTAATGGCAAGAGCTGACTCATAAGCTTTAAGGCTTTCGTCAAGTTTACCGGCAGTTTTAAATGTTGCGGCTTGAGTTACGTACGTTTCATAGGCCAATTGTTTAGCTTTCTGATCATTGATTATCCGTTCAAGCTCTGCCACTTTTACTTTAGGATAACTTTCTCCGGGCTTAAGTGTCAATGATTTTCTATATGATCCAAGTGCTTGTTCAAACTCTAATCTGTTCATTAGTGAGTCGCTTGACTTGATCAGTTGAGCATACTGTCTGTTAAGTTGAGCCTCCTCTTGTTTTAATCTTTTAGCCTCATTTAAACCTGCTAATGCAATTGAATGATCAGCTTTTAGAGAGAGTACTTTCTCGTAAGCAGCAATAGCTGAATCCCATTGCTTTTGGCTCAAAGCTGTTTTAGCGATCTCACTCTGGTTTGCTATCTCCTGGTCAAGTCTTACCTGATTTGCTTTGATAAGATCATTAATCTTGATGATCTGATTTTTAGGGTACTCTTCGGCAGGCCTACGAGTTAATGCTTGTGAATAGCTTTCCAGAGATCCGGAAAGATCGTTAGCATGGAAAAGCTGATCGCCTTTGCTAATAAACTCATTGTACTCAGTCTGTAATTTTAACTCCGCTTTCTCGATTGAGTCAATTTTAGTTAGCATATTAGTAGGATAAGATGCGTCAGGTTTAACCTGTAAGGCAGTCTGATAGTACTCGATAGCTGATTTAAATGAACGACTATTAAAAGCCTGATCTGCTGTACTAATTGCTGCCTGATACTGACTCTCTGTCCTTTTAATTGTCTCAATGGTTTGGGTAACTTTTATGATCTGATCTTTTGGATAGGTCTCATTTGGTTTGATGGAAGAAGCATTCTTATACTCAGCTAATGCTATATCTAATGATTGTGTTTTAAAAGCATTATCGGCAGTCTGAATAGCGGTGATATATTTCTGATTGACTTCTGACTCGGCAGCTAAAAGGCGATCTATCTGAGCAATCTTCTCCTGAGGCATTTTTTCTGTTGGTTTCAGAAGCCCTGCTTCTACAAAGAGGGCACGAGCTCCTGTAAGATCTTTTGCCACAAATGCTGAATTACCTTTATCAATTAATTCGTTGAATTTGCTATTAACAGCAATCTCATGCTTATTAAGACTATCCGCTTTTGCTTTAAGATCTTGGACCTCCTTGTTATTGGCCTTTAATGCAAGTGCAAGATCAGCGTACTTTATCGCTGAAGGGTAATTCTTGGATAGGATGTTCTCATTGATCGACTTAAGATAGTTATTGAATTGATTCTCCTTTTGATTTTGATCAGTTATGGTCTTATCAATTTCAGCAATTCTTTGTTTAGGCAGAGATTCAGAAGGTTTAACTTTTAAAGCCTGCTCAAAAGAGATACGAGCGTTAGCTAAATCATTCTCAGTCATTAATTTTTCGCCCTCGGAGATAGCAGCTTGATATGCAGCATTACTTTTTTCCTGATTATCAACCATTAAAATAAGTTCATTCTTACGATCAATATATGATTTCTGCTCAGGTTTTAGTGCTAATGCCTGATCATAGAGACTAATTGCCTCTGTAAGCTTATTTAGAGCGACTAGCTTCTCAGCATCTTTGACAAATTGGTCAACCGTTGCTGTTGTCTGTTTATTCTTAGCGATGATCTGATCTATCTCAGCAATCTTTTGAATAGGTAATGCCTCTAGCGGTTTTAACTTATTTGCCTCGGTATATTTTTGTTTTGCGCTGTTGAGATCATTATTTGTAAAAGCGATTTCAGCTGCTTCAATAGCTTTAGAATAGGTTAAGTTAAGGTTTTGAGCTTTATTTAGCTGAAGTTCTGTTTCATCACGTCTGCTTTTTATGGCTGCATTTTGAGGTTGAATAAACAGAGCTTGATTAAAGAGAGTTAAAGCTTCAGTGAATGAAGCTTTTGAAAAGTAATCTTCAGCATTCTTTAGCAATTGGCCTACCTGTTCGTTTTCAGCCGCAATTAGTTTAAGCTTCTGCTCAATCTCATTTACCTTTGATTGGGCAACTTCGTTGTTCGGTATCAATTCAAGAGCTTTAACAAACTTGGCTTTGGCTTCATTAAGTTTATTTTGACTTAAAAGAAGATCACCATCATTCATCGCTTTTTCAAAGGCGGTAATGATGTTTTGCGATTTCTTAAGCTCCGCTTCGATAGATGCGATTCTTAAGTTCAGATCCTTTTGCTCTGGCTTAAGAATTAAAGCTTCTTTATAAAGAGCTATTGCTTCGATAAAATGTTGCCGTTTTAGTTCTTCCTCTGCCGAAGTAATTGCGGTGTTATATGCTTTCTCATTTATTGATATCAGTGAATCAAGTTTTGTCAATCCAGTAACTGGCTCATTAGATTCCGGAATGATAGTCTTAGCACGTTGAAAAGCATCTCTACTTTTTGTCCAATCCCTTTTATTAAGAAGATCGTAACCTGAAGTAATCTCTTTTTTAAAATCGTCAGCTCTCTTCTTTTCAAGCTTTAATTTTTCATCAACTTTAGCCAACCATGATTTAGGTTCTTGTGCGATAGGGTTGAGTGAAGCAGCTTGAGAAAAGTTTTCACGAGCGTTTTCAAATTCATTTTTTTGGAAGAGGGCTATTCCGTTTTGCATGGATTGAGCGAAAAGTTCCTTCTTTTGCTGATCAGCCATCTGCCTAGATTCAATCTCACGTATTTTATTCTTAGGATAAGACTCATCAGGTTTAGCATCGATGGCTTCACGATACTTTTTGACAGCTAGAGTTGAATTACCCGATGCTAAAGCTTTATCCGCTTCAGAGATACTTTTTTTATAAACCTGCTCAAGTTGATCTTGATAACTTAGAACCGCTTCCAATTCGCTAATTCTGTCAGCTGGAAATTTTTCCTCAGGCATCAGACCGGCGGCTTGTTTCAATTTCTCAATCGCTTGAGTTATGTTAACCTTTGAGTACTCTGATTCGGCTTGAGCAAGTAGGGCAGAGTATGCCTTTTTGGCAGCCTCTCTATCTTGACTAATCTTCTTCAGCAGAGCCACGGCATTGGCCTCATTTGGGAAGATTTTAAGAGCAAGACTACAATTATCCGATGCAGCAACAAAATATCTATTAACTAATTGATTTTTAGATTCAGTAATAAGCTTATCAAAGTCATTCTTTAGCTTTATGTTTTTATTTACCCTACCATCTACATCACTGTATAAATCAGATATTTCATGATTATTAGGGTCAAGTTTTAGGGCAGTACCTAAAAGCCCTAAAGCTTCACTATCTTTTCCATCTTGTATAGCAGCTTTGGCTTGTTTTAGAAGGAGATTTGATTGTGATTTCTGCCCTTTGATCTCATTAATTTTGGCAGTGAGCTGGTCGATAAGTCCCTTTACAGTAGCATCATTTTGATTGAGCCTTTGAGCATATTTATAGGCTGCCAGAGCGTTTTCTAATTCATTCCTTTTATAAACGCTATCAGCAAAATGCTTTGCTTTAAGGAAACCACTTGATGAATTTTGAGAGAGGAGGGTGGATGAGGTAAAAAGGATTATTCCACTAAGAATAATTGTTACTTTGAGATTATGCATATTAGTTAGTCTGAATCAATCAATCAGTAATAACGTGAAAAAATAGTGATTATTGCATGTTTACAAATGTAATAAATATAGAATTTACTTGAAATAACAAGGTATTACAAATGTAAACGAAATTCATCAGTATACGATCTTAGAATATGTTTACATACGTAACAATACAATGAAATCGTATTAAATCAGACTTATATTACATATAACCAGTGATTTTACATGATTAAGTGAAATATAAAGTTTAATGAATACTATGGATTAGTTACAATTGTAATCTAATTTTCGAGTTCTAATAGTTACAACTGTAATCATAATTTGTATTAGTTTTGTGTTTAACGATGTAAAGTCAATGGTTACATGAATAACAGGATAGAAAAGATAATGACAGGGTATAATTTATCTGCAAGTCAGTTAGCAGATAAGTTAGGTATTCAGCGATCAGGTTTATCGCATATACTTAGCGGACGAAATCGTCCGGGACTTGATTTTGCAATTAAGGTTTTAGAAAAATTTCCTGATATTAATCCTGATTGGCTTTTACTGGGGAAAGGTGTTATGTTAAGAAAAGATTCTTCATTACAACCCAAACCCGAACCTTCTGGTAAATCCTCCAATAATGCAGAATCTTCCCCCATTGACCTTTTTACAGAATTAGCTCAGAGCATGGTTGATCTAAAGAAGAGCCATGTAGTTAAGGAAGAGAAAAACAAGGTAGAAAACCTTCAACGTAATAACGATCATGAATCAATGGAGGCTAAACAAATCAATTACAACGCACCGGAACAAAATTTGCCGAACGAACCGTCTCTCAGTGCTGTCTTAACTACAAATGCGAAAGTTGAGAAAATTATCTTAGTTTATTCCAATGGACAATTTGAGTTGTTAAATCCAAAGGTTTAAAATTTAGCTCTTTTCAATCTTATTTAGGCATTGAACAAAACCAATGTCTGGAAGTGATAGTGGATGGGGTTCATAAGTTGTGGGGAAGGGAAAAAGACTCTCCAAACAAAGCCCTTTTGAATCTCTCCTGCCAGCCACAAATACTCATGTTTCAATTCTCTAATAATCAGCATCTTTAAAGGATCTCTCTTATATCTTTAATCTCAACATCTTCTCAACATCT
>MTLE01000057.1_pt1 | contig 29309 bp, 25 predicted proteins | sample 1982461 | NCBI WGS metagenome assembly MTLE01 (sample SAMN05712605, study PRJNA340218) | biofilm metagenome | isolation source: sample SPL anode biofilm adapted to -200 mV | place: USA | collected 2012-02-03
CGCACCGTGGCGATGTCGCCGCCCGACATGGCGGGCAGGCCGCAGCACTGCTGCCCCTTGGGGATGATCACGGTGCAGCCCAGGTGACGCAGGAGCGCCAGGGCCGCTTCGCCCACGGAAGTGTAGACGAAGTTGGTCATGCATCCCACGAAGAATACCACCCTGGGTTTGCCCGGCTCACCCGGTATCACCTCCGGGTGGCGGTCCATGAAGGGGGTCCGGGCAATGGCCGGTATGTGGCGCTGGTTGCCCACGAAGGGGGCCGGAAAGCGCAGGCGCAGCCCGGAGGTGGCCGGGACTTTCTTGAAGAAGAGCGGGCCCAGCAGCCCGGCCATCCGTGCCCCCATGGTCATCAGGGAGCGGTTTTTGATCACCCGGCCCACCGCCGCGTGGAAGGTGGTCAGCCCGCGCTTGCGGGCCAGGGCCTCGCGGGCGGCGATGACGATCTCGTCGGTGGGTACGTCGTTGGGACACTTCTCAACGCAACTGCCGCACAGCAGGCACTTGGACATGGCCAGATAGGTCTGGTCGTCCAGGCCGATGTCGTCCTTGAGGATGTGCTGGGCAAGGGCCACCTTGCCGCGGGCCACGGCCGGTTCGCGGCCAAAGACGCTGAAGGCCGGGCAGTTGGCGCGGCAGGCGCCGCATTTGACGCATTTTTTGAGCTGGTCCTGGATCCTCGTGAGAGGGGCATTGGTCTGCTGGTCCATCATGAAACCCTTTCCCGCGAGAGCGGTGGGGAGAAAACGGTAGTGCTAGTGTAAAGAAAACATCCGCTTGTGGCAATGCCGTAAACGGGGAATCAGCTGCGCTCAGCCTGCTCAGCCCCGGTCGCCTCTCCCGTCTCCCGGCTCGGGGGGGGAGACCTGTTCCAGCCAGCCCGACAGGGATGCCAGGGCCCGCTCGGCCAGTTTGCCGCGCCGCTCTTTCTTCTTGATCCGTCCCTCCAGATCGGGGAACAGGCCGTAGTTCACGTTCATGGGCTGGAAGTGGCGCACATCGGCATTGGTGATGTGGCAGACCAAGGCGCCCAGGGCTGTCTCCGCTGGCGGCACGGCCGGGTCCGGCATCCCCGTGAGCAGGCGGGCGGCGGTGATGCCGGCCAAAAAACCGCTCCCCGCAGATTCCACGTACCCCTCAACGCCGGTGATCTGGCCGGCGAAGAATATGCGCGGATCGCTCCGCAGCTGCTGGGTCGGCTGGAGCAGGGCGGGGGCGTTGATGAAGGTGTTGCGGTGCATGGAACCGAGCCGCACGAACTCGGCCCGCTCCAGCCCCGGTATGGTCCTGAAGATGCGGCGCTGTTCCGGCCAGGTCAGCTTGGTCTGGAAGCCGACCAGGTTGTACATGGTCTTCTCCCGGTTCTCGGCGCGCAGCTGGATCACCGCGTGCGGTTCGATGCCCGTGCGGGGATCCGTCAGGCCCACCGGCTTCATGGGGCCGAAGCGGAGCGTGTCCTCTCCCCGTCCGGCCAGTTCCTCCACCGGCATGCACCCCTCGAAGTGCACGAGCTTCTCGAACTCGCGGGCCGCTACCTTCTCCCCCCTGTTCAGTTCTTCCACAAAGGCCTGGTACTGCTCCCGGTCCAGGGGGCAGTTGAGGTAGTCGTCGCCGTCCCCCTTGCCGTAGCGCGACGCCGCGAAGACCTTCTCCCGGTCCAGGGACTCGGCCGTGACGATGGGGGCGATGGAGTCGTAGAAGTAGAGCCGGTCGCCGGTCAGGCCGGAGAGGGAGGCGGCCAGGGCGTCGCTGGTCAGGGGGCCGGAGGCGATGATCACCGTCCCCTCGGCGGGGATGGCATCCATTTCGCCATGCACCAGGTTGATCAGGGGATGCGCCGTGATCTTTGCCGTGACATAGTCGGAGAAGATCTTCCGGTCCACCGCCAGGGCTCCGCCGGCCGGGACGCGGGTGGCCTCGGCGGCCTCCATGATCAGGGAGCCGCCGCGCCTGAGCTCCTCCTTCAGGAGTCCCACGGCGTTTTCCAGGGAATCGCCCCGCAGGGAGTTGGAGCAGACCAGTTCGGCCAGCCCGGGGAGATGGTGGGCGGGAGATCGCTTTTCGGGCTTCATCTCGTGCAGGGTGACGCTGATGCCGCGTTGCGCGGCCTGCCAGGCGGCCTCGCAGCCGGCCAGGCCGGCGCCGATGATGGTGAGGGAGTGGTTCATGGTATATGTCCCGTCTGAATCATGTGCAAACGTCCCTAGCCACCCGCTTTCCAGGGGTGACGGGCGCTAGCCGTGGTGATCAGGTGTAATGGTTGATGATCCGCGTCAATCGGCTAAAAAAATGACCCCGCGTATCTTTCCGCGGGGTCAAACAGTGCTGTGTATCCGCTTCGTGGGCCTGCAATTCGCTCCCGCGGCTGTTGCCTCACTCGCTGGTGTAGTCGCACCCTTCCTTGGGGCATTTGAGGAATTCACCCTTGCGCTTGTAGACCTTCTTCACCAGCAGCGGGAAGCCGCATTTGGGACAGGGCTGCTCCACCGGCGGGTCCCAGAGGGCGAACTTGCACTGGGGGTAGCGGTTGCAGGAGTAGAACAGCTTGCCGAAGCGTGATTTCTTCTCGGTCAGCTCGCCCTCCTTGCACTCGGGGCAGACCACTCCGGTGCCGCGCGGCTTGACCAGCGGCTGGATGTTCTTGCAGGCCGGATAGCCGGAGCAGGCCAGGTACTTTCCATAGCGGCCGTCCTTGATCAGCATCTGCTGGCCGCACTTGTCGCACTTCTCGTCGGAGAGCACCGGCTCGGACGGCTCGCTGGCGTCGGATTCAAGGTTGCGGGTGTAGGTGCACCCCTCCTTGAAGCCGGTGCAGGCGATGAACTTGCCCCGCTTGCCCAGTTTGATGGCCAGTGGTTTGCCGCATTCCGGGCAGACCTCGTCCAGTTCCGTAGTGGTCAGGTCGTCCTTCTTGACCTCTCCCTCCTTCTGCTTCAGCAGGGTGATGAACGGTTCCCAGAATTCTTTCAGCAGCGGCTTCCACTGCTTCTCCCCGCGGGAAACCTGGTCCAGCTCTTCCTCCAGGCCGGCGGTGAAGTTGTAATCCACGTAGCGGGAGAAGTGGGCCACCAGCAGGTCGTTGACCACCATGCCCACATCCTCGGGGAAGAAGCGCTTTTTGTCCAGGCGGGTATACTTGCGCTCCACCAGGGTGTTCATGATGGAGGCGTAGGTGGAAGGGCGGCCGATGCCGTACTCCTCCAGGGTCTTGACCAGGGTTGCCTCGGTGTAGCGCGGCGGCGGCTGGGTGAAGTGCTGTTCAGGGAACAGTTCGTGCAATTTCAGGTCGTCCCCCTCCTGCAAGGGGGGGAGCAGCCCCTCTTTCTCCTCGTCCTGGTCGTCCAGTCCCTCGATGTACAGCTTCATGAAGCCGGGGAAGCGGATCACCGTGCCGGCCGCACGCAGGCCGCAGCGCTTTGCGCCCGTAAAGGGGCTGGCTGCGCCGGACTCGGCGACTGTGCAGTCCGCCACCGCCTCATTCAACTCGGCCGCTATGTCCACCGAGGTCTGGTCCAGGAGCGCCTCGGCCATCTGGCTGGCCACGGTGCGCTTCCAGATCAGTTCGTAGAGCTTGAACAGGTCGGGGGTGAGGTGCTTCTTCAGTTCGGCCGGTGTGCGGGCGATGGAGGTGGGGCGCACCGCCTCGTGGGCCTCCTGGGCGTTCTTGGTCTTGGTTTTGAAGATGCGCGGTTTGGCCAGGGCGTACTCTGCTCCGTAGGCCGCGCTGATGACCTCGTGGGCCTCGGTCAAAGCCTGGCTGGAGAGGGTGACGCTGTCGGTACGCATGTAGGTGATCAGGCCGACGGTTCCCTCCTGGCCGATGTCGATCCCTTCGTACAGTTTCTGGGCAGTTGACATGGTCTTCTTGGCCGAGAACCCCAGCTTACGGGAAGCTTCCTGCTGCAGGGTCGAGGTGGTGAAGGGGGGCGACGGGTTACGCTTGCGTTCCGTCCTGGTGATCTTTGCCACCCGGTAGCTCCCCGACTTCAGTGCCCGGTTCAGTGCCGTTGCCACGTTCTCGTCGGGGATGTCGAACTTGCCCAGTTTCTTGCCGCCAACCTCCACCAGCGAAGCCCGGAACTCCGCTCCCGGCTTTACCCCCAGGCGCGCGGCAATGGTCCAGTACTCCTGTTCCTTGAAGGCCTGGATCTCTTTCTCCCGCTCGCAGACCAGGCGCAGCGCCACCGACTGGACGCGCCCGGCCGAGAGGCCGTAGCGGATCTTCTTCCAGAGGAAGGGGGAAAGGTTGAAGCCGACCAGATAGTCCAGCACCGAGCGCGCCTGCTGGGCATCCACCAGGTCCGTGGCGATGTCGCGGGGATTCTCCACGGCGTGGATGATGGCGTCTTTGGTGATCTCGTGGAAGACCACCCGCTGGATGGACTTGCCCGGATTCTTCTTGTCCAGCCCCAGGGCCGCCAGCAGGTGCCAGGAGATGGCCTCTCCTTCGCGGTCGGGGTCGGTTGCCAGGAGCAGGTTCTTGGCGTCCTTGAGGGCCGCCTTGATGGCGTCGATATGTTTCTTGCTCTCGGGGAGGATGTGGTACTTGGGGGTGAAGTCCTGTTCGATATCCACCGACCCCTGCTTGCTGGGCAGGGCCCTCACGTGGCCGAAGGAGGCCAGTACCTTGTAGTCCTTTCCCAGGAATTTCTCTATGGTCTTCGCCTTGGCGGGCGACTCAACGATGACGAGGTTCTGCGGCATGGTGTCTCTGCTGTCCCTTGGTGGTGGATTTTGGCACGCAGCGGATCAATGTCCGTCGCGCACCCCTTATCCTGCGCCGTGAATACAGGCTCGGCGGTGGTTGTGTATGGTCAGTCGCCGCATGCGGCGTAATGGGCTCCCGGGAGCGGTGTGACCGCCCCCTTGAGCTCAAGGTGAAGTAACATAGAGGAAACCTCGGCGGCTGTCAATTCAGTTTGGACGATGATATCGTCGATGTGCAGCGGCCCGCGGGCCAGCAGTTCATAGACGCCGGCCTCCCGGGGAGTCAGGGCGAAAACGCGGGGCTCGGGCGGAGGGGAGGCATCTCCGGAGGGAACGCACCAGCCGGGCAGCTCTTCCAGCATGTCCTCCACGCAGTCCACCAGCTTGGCCCCCTGCTTGATCAGGCGGTTGCTGCCGCGACAGCTGGCAAAGCCGATCTGTCCCGGCACGGCGAATACGTCCCTGCCCTGCTCCAGGGCGTACTGGGCGGTGATCAGGGAGCCGCTCTTCTCGGCCGCCTCCACCACCAGCACGCCGTTGGCCAGTCCGCTGATGATGCGGTTTCGACGGGGGAAGTTCTCCCCCAGGGGGAGGGTGCCCAGGGGGAACTCGCTCACAAGGCATCCCCGCTCGGCCATCTCGTCGAACAGATTGCGGTTTTCCGGGGGGTAGATCTTGTCGATGCCGCAGCCCAGCACGCCGATGGTCCTGCCGTCGCCCGCCAGTGCCCCCCGGTGAGCGGCCGTGTCCACGCCGCGGGCCATGCCGGAGATGACCGCCACGCCGTGTCGGGCCAGTTCCTCGGCCAGCCGGGCGGTGGCCTGTACTCCGTACCTTGTGGCCCGGCGCGAGCCGACCATGGCGATGGCCGGCTCATGGGAGCGGACTTTTCCTTTCACATAGAGGAACGGTGGCGGGTCACTGATCTGGAACAGTGATTTGGGGTAGTCGCTGGAGGTAAAGGTGACCAGTCGCGCGCCACTTTTCTCCAGCCTGCGGCCCTCCTCCTCGGCCTGACGCTGCCAGGCCCCGGCCCCGATGGCCGCGATGCCCGCCGCGGTCATGCCCCTGACCCTGGCCAACTCCTCGGGCGCGGCATGCAGGGCGGCCCGGGGGGTGTCGAAACGCTCCAACAGGCGTCGGAATGTGACGCTGCCGACGCCGGCAACACTCTTAAGGCCGATCCAGTACAGCTCTTCACTGGTGTCATTGCGCTGCGGCATGGTTTGTTCGGTCGCACTCCGGAGGCCTGATGGCCGGGAGTCCTCTCCTGTGTTCGTCGGGAGATGCTCCCGGGTAAAAAAAAGACCGGCCGTGGGGCCGGTCCGGGGATGGCTGGAACGCTATTTCGCCTGGCTGACGATCTTATCGCCAATGTAGATGACGTCGATGCTTTTGACCACCAGCGCCGTGGCGGTCTTCCTGCCGGTCTCCAGGATTACCAGCGCACCCAGCAGTTCCTGGGGCAGCTTATCGACACGCCCCTGGGTGACGCTTCTGTCCACGGCGACGTCGCGGACCACGTAGAGCATGTTGCCCTTCTCGGCGCCCCGGGCGCTGCCCAGATCCAGGTAGACGATGTCGCCGGCGGAGATTCCCTGGGTGCCGCTCTGGCTCTCGATGATATACCCTCTCAGCTCACGGCTGGGCATCTTGAGTGATACCTCGCGGGTGCGGTCGCTGCGGTAGGGTATCAGGAAGGCTCCGGGAGAAATCTCCTTGTAGCTCATGGTGATGATTGCCCGCGACGACTTCTGCTCCACGTCGGTCAGCTGCAGCGTCCCCAGGGGGATGATCTTTCTGCCCATGATCTCGTTGGTCGCCGGGTGGCTGACCGGCCCCTCGTCGCTGAAGATGGAGAAGGTATCTCCTCCCTTGGCGCCGTTTGCGGCTCCGATGTCGGTGTAGGCGATGTCGTCCGCACCGAGAATGACCCTGCCATTGTGGGTGGCGACCACCGAGCCGAAGGGCATGGCGCCGTTTTCCAGCAGATGCCCCTCGCTGCCCCGGATGGTGAAGCTGCGCTCCTCGGCAACGTCGCTTTCAGCCGGTTTTGCTGCGGCCTGGGCCTCTGTGCGGGGAACCAGTTCCAGGCGGTCGGGAAATACCCTGACCTTCTGGCCGGGGTAGACCAGGTGCGGGTTGGTGATATCGGTGTTTTTCGACCACATGTTCGGCCAGTACCAGGGGTCGTTCATGAAGCGCTGGGAGAGTCCCCACAGGGTGTCTCCCCGCTTGATGATGTAGGTGGTCGGCTGCTCCTGCTCGACAGCCGCTGCCAGGCAGGGTAACAGCATAGTCAGCGCCAACAGGAACACTATCACTGATCTGATTTTCATGGCGGGCACCTCTCTGGAGTTGATTGGATAATCGACGGGCACGTCAGTGCGCGGTCAGACGCTCACGCGCCCTGCTGGCGGCCGGACTGCTGGGGTACTGCCTGATCAGACTCTCGAACGTTCTGGTCGCCCTGTCGCGCTGCTTCATGGCTGTCTGGGTATAGCCCAGTTTCAGCAGGGCGTCGGGCGCCTTGGCGCTTTTGGGGTAGCCCTCCGCCAGCTTCTTGAATGCCGCCGCTGCCTGGGGGAAGTCGGAAAGGGTGTAGTGGCATTCGCCGATCCAGTAGAGGGCATTGGGGGTGTAGTCGCTTCCGGGGGAATTGGCCAGGAAGGCCTGGAAGGCCTGGATTGCGGCGCTGAAGCTGTTGGCGCTGTAGAGCCCGAAGGCCTTGACGTATTCGGCGGGTGGGCCGCTCTCCCCTCCCTTTGTCGCGGGCTCCTTGTTGACCAGCTCGATCGTGGGGGCGGGCTCCGGGTGGCTCGGCGTTGTCGGGTCGCCCTTGACCCGCATCTCGCCCATGGAGGCCTGCAACTGGCTGATGCGGCCGTTGGAGTCGCGCAGTCGCAGCTCCAGCTCCTGCAGCTGGCCGGAGAGGGCGTTCATGCGCTGGCTGTTTCTCTTGTCGGCCTCGATCAGGTGCTCAATCTTTGCCTCTGCCTCGGCCTGACGCTTGACCATCAGGTCGTGGGAGGCGCAGCCGGTCAGGGCCAGGCAGGAGACGGCGCAGGCCGCGGTTCTGATGCCGAAGGGCATATTTCCTCCAGATATCGAGCGTTTCGTTACCATTAAAACCGTGTCACCCGGTTTGTCAAGTGAAAGCTGCCTTTTCAGGTTTAAATGGCATGGGTGATATGATACCATCCGCCCTGTATGACCGCCACCAACGATGACCGGGAACCCCCCATGCAAAGGCCCGAGCTGCTGGCCCCTGCCGGCAATATGGAAAAACTGCGCACAGCCGTACACTACGGTGCTGATGCCGTCTATCTTGGAGGCCGCGCCTTTGGCCTGCGCAACCTGGCTGACAATTTCAGCATCCATGAGATGGCGGCTGCCCTGGAGTTCTGCCACGAACGGGGGGTAAGGGCCTATCTGACGGTCAACAGCTATCCCCACAACGATGCCCTGGAGCGCCTGGAGCGCTACCTGACCGAGGTGGCGGAGCTCCCCTTTGACGCCTACATCGTGGCCGACCCAGGGGTCATGGAACTGGCGCGGGAGATCTCGCCCCGGCGTGAACTGCACCTCTCCACCCAGGCCAACACCATCAACTGGCGCTCGGCCCGCTTCTGGCGCAGCCAGGGGATCTCGCGGGTCAACCTGGCCCGGGAGACGACCCTGGAGGCCATGGCCGAGACCGTCGCCAAAAGCGGCCTGGATGTGGAGGTCTTCGTCCACGGCGCCCTGTGCGTCTCCTATTCCGGCCGCTGCCTGCTCTCCAGCGCCATGGCCGGCCGCGACGCCAACCAGGGGGAGTGCGCCCACCCCTGCCGCTGGAACTATCATCTGGTGGAGGAAAAGCGGCCGGGCGAATTCTTCCCGGTGCATGAGGATGAGAGCGGCACCTTCATCTTCAACTCCCGCGATCTCTGTCTGCTGGAGCATCTGCCGGCGATCGTCTCCAGCGGTGTCGCCTCGCTCAAGATCGAGGGGCGCATGAAGGGGATCAACTACGTTGCCTCGGTGCTGCGGGTCTACCGTCAGGCCCTGGACGAGTACGCGGCCGACCCGCTGGGGTATCGCTGTCGCCCCGAGTGGCTGGAGGAGTTGTCCAAGCTGAGCCACCGCGGCTACACCACCGGCTTCCTCTTCGGCGCGCCCCGCGACGTGGGGCAGGAGTACACTTCCGCCTATCTCCGCAGCCATGAATTCGTCGGCCTGGTGGAGGAATTGCGGGAGGATGGTTCGGTGGTCGTGGGGGTGCGCAACCGCATCAGGGTGGGGGACGAGCTGGAGTTCGTCGGGCCGGGCATGCGTTCACACCGACTGCGCCTGGACGGCCTCCTGCTGCTTGACCCCGAGGGCGGGACCCAGGATGGGGGTGCCGCCAACCCCAACCAGCGTGTCATCATGCGTCCCCCCTTTTCCGTGGAACCTTTTGACCTCATTCGTCGGGAAAAAAACTCCATGCCATGAGAGACTACAAGGTATATGCCCGTAGCGGTTCGGAAGGGTGGCTGCGCGACCTGCTCTTCCTGCTGTTGCTGTTCAGCGTTCCCTTTCTCGCATCCCTGGGACGGCTGCCGCTGTTCGGTCCCTACGAAGGGGCGTATGCCGAGATCTCCCGCGCCATGCTGGAGCGGGGAGATCTGATCACCACCTCGCTGGATCATCTCAACCGCTTCGGGAACCCGCCGCTGCTGTTCTGGCTCAACGCGGCCTCGCTGGCGTTCTTCGGACAGAACGAGTTCAGCGTCCGTTTTCCCACTGCCTTGTGCGGCCTGCTGACCCTGCCCGCGGTCTATGTCATTGCCCGCCGCCTGTACGACCGCCGCACCGCGCTATTGTCGGCCATCCTCCTGGGCAGCTGCACCGGCTTTGCGCTCCTGTCGCGCGCCATCCTCACCCAGCTGCCGCTCTGCCTCTGCCTGACCGCTGCCCTGGGGAGCTTCCTCGTGGCTGGCCAGCGGGACGAGCGATCGCGGGAGGCCAGCGGCCACTGGTATTCCTTCTACCTGTTCTGGGCCCTGGCCGTGCTGGCCGGCGGGATGGTCGGCATCCTCCTGCCCGTCGTCGTCATCCTGGTCTATCTCCTGCTGGCCGGGCGCTGGGAACTGCTGCCGCGCATGCGGTGCGGCAGCGGTCTGCTGCTGTTCCTGGTCGTGGCCGCACCCTGGTTCGTGGCGGTCTGGCTGGAGAGTCCCGAATCGGCCCATCTCCTCTCCGGTCAGGGGATAGGGCGATACGGCGCCTCCCTGGCGGAGGATCGACGCCCCTTCTGGCTGGTTGTACCGCTGCTGGTCGTTGGCCTGCTCCCCTGGTCAGGCTATGTCCTTCCTGCGCTGTCCCGGGCCTGGCGGGAGCAGGGACGGGGTGGCGGCCGCTCCGGCCTGTTCCTGATGATCTGGGCCCTGGCGATACTGCTGTTCTTTATCCTCTCCGGTTCCCGGCCGATTCCCGCGCTTTTGCCGGCCTTCCCCCCCCTGGCCATCCTGACCGCCCATCTGGTCAAGGGGGAACTGGAGCGGCGCAGCCGGGGGCTGAGGCTGGTCACGCGACTGCAGGGAGCCGTCATGGCGCTCCTGGGGGTGGCGGCTCTCGCCTATCCCCTGCTGCTGCGCTCCGTCCAGAGCCTTGCTGCGCTCCTGCCCGCCTGGGGCCATGCCCTGGAGCGCTGGGCCGAGCATGCGCCACGGCTTTCCCCGGCGGCCTGCATGCTGGTGGCCGGGCTGCTGCTTCTCCAGGGGGTTATGTCCCTGGCTGTTTCGGAACGGAGGACGGGCAGGGCGCTGATCGTGCTCTGCCTCTGCTCTTTTGCCCTTGAAATTATCGTGCCGCGCCAGATAATGGGGACGATCGCCCGGGCAGAATCACCCCGCGATCTGGCCGTGAGGGCCGTTGAATTGGCCGGGGCTGACACGCCCATCGTTACCCTTGGCCCCCTGCACGGGGTTTCCTGGTATGCCGGCCGGCCGGTGCCGGATGCCGGAAACAGGCAGCAGGACCTGGCCGCCCTGTGGCGCGGCACGGCTCCCCTGCTGGTCATCCTCGAAAAAGGGGAGCTGGATGCCCTGCTCCCCTCCCTGCGCCCCGCCCCGCGCATCCTGATGGAGTCGGGGCCGCGTCTTTTGATCAGTAACCGCTAGACCGGGTCCCGATTTCCCGCGCAGCTTCCCGGATCAAGGCCCTGCCCCTGATCCGGTCGGGCCCGTAGGGAAGATTACCCGCACTTCACTGTTTTCCGGAGAAGAAATACCCCCATGACCAACCCCGATCTTCGCAAACTCCCCCCCCAGAGCCTGGAGGCTGAAATGTCCGTGCTGGGGGGCATCCTGATCGATAACGATGCCATCAACCGGGTGCTGGAAATCCTCGGCGCGGAAGACTTCTACCGCGAGAGCCACCGCAAGATCTTCCAGGCCATGATGCGCCTCTCGGACCAGCGCGAGCCGTGCGACCTGATCACCATGACCGACATGCTCAAGAAGCAGGGTGAACTGGAGGAGGTGGGGGGCGCCCCCTACCTGCTGACCCTGGTGGACTACGTCCCCACCGCGGCCAACATCGCCTACTACTGCAAGATCGTGAAGGAAAAGGCGGTCAACCGCAAGCTGATCAGCGTGGCCACCGAGATCGTGACCCGGGGGTACGACGAGCAGGCCGATATCAACGAACTGCTGGACCTGGCCCAGAAGAACATCTACGAGATCTCCGAGAACAAGCTGCGCCCCCAGTACGTGCCGGTGCAGGCGGTGCTCAAGGAAGCCTTCACCATCCTGAAGACCCTGCACGACCGCAAGGAGCATGTTACCGGCGTGCCCACCGGCTATGTGGACCTGGACCACATGACCGCCGGTTTCCAGCCCGGCGACCTGATCATTGTGGCCGCGCGCCCCTCCATGGGTAAGACGACCCTGGCGCTCAACGTGGCCGAATACGCCAGCGCCGATCCCCACAACAAGAAGAAAGTCCCCTCGGTGATCTTCTCCCTGGAGATGGGCAAGGAACAGCTGGTGATGCGTTTCCTGGCCTCCATCGCCAAGGTGGACTTCGGCAGGATGCGCACCGGCCACTTCCTGGATTCGGACTGGCCCCGCCTCACCAGGGCGGCTGGCATCCTGCACGACGCCAAGATATTCATCGACGACACGCCGGCCATCTCGGTGCTGGAGTTGCGCTCCAAGGCGCGGCGCCTGAAGAGCGAGCATGACATCGGCCTGATCATCATCGACTACCTGCAGCTGATGAGGGGGGGCGCCAACCCGGAATCCCGCCAGCAGGAGATCTCGGAGATCTCCCGCTCCCTGAAGGCGCTGGCCAAGGAGCTGAACGTGCCGGTGATCGCCCTGTCCCAGCTCAACCGCGAGCTGGAAAAGCGCGCCGACAAGCGCCCCATGATGAGCGACCTGCGCGAGTCGGGCGCCATCGAGCAGGATGCCGACGTGATCATGTTCGTCTACCGCGAATCGGTGTACTGCGAGCAGTGCCGCAAACGGGACGGCACCTGCACCCAGAACCACGAACGCAACTCCGAGATCATCATCGGCAAGCAGCGTAACGGCGCCATCGGCACCGTCAACCTGGCCTTCTTCGGAGAGCACACCCGCTTCGAGAACCTGAGCGCCCGGGAAGGCTGAGGCGCCCCGGCGGTTCCCGCAGTGAGGGCGTTTTGGCGTAGTGCCAAGGCACATTCTATGGTATGAACATCCAGTTACGGGAGAGGAACCATGACCGAGTTGACGAAAAAGGGAAGTTTGGGCCAGATCCTGACGGCATCCAGAATCATCAGTGAGATCGATATTCTGGCCGCGCTGGAGGAACAGGCCCGCAGCGGCTGCCGCTTCGGCGAGGCACTGGTCCGGCTGGGGGTCGCCACCCAGGAGGATGTGGACTGGGCGCTCTCCAGCCAGCTGGATATTCCCTATATCCGGCTCAAGCGGGAACTGGTCGATCCGGGTGCGATTGCCCTGGTGCCGGCCGCCATGGCCCGCCGGTTCTCCTGCATCCCGCTCTTCCGCGCCGGCGACGAGCTGAACATCGCCATCGCCGATCCCCTGAACCGCGCCGCCATTCAGGCCCTGGAACTGGCCACCGGTCTGCGGGTGAGCATCTCCGTTGCCCTGCTGCGGGAAATCATGGAGATAGTCGACGAATGCTACGGCCCGGCCATGAACGACAGCCTCGGCCTGGAATCGGTGCTTTTTTCCGGCAGGGTGCTGGAAGCGATCAACGCCGATCTGAGCGGCTCCAAGCTGCTGGACGGCTTGCTGATCACCATCATCAAGAACAGGCTCTCCTCCCTCTCCCTGCATCCGAGCGGCTCCCGGGTGCTGATCCGCGGACGACGGCAGGGGGTCTCCTCGGAGATCGGCACGCTCTCCGGCGAACACTACCCCGATTTCCTCCAGAGGCTGCGCCTGCGCGCCTCGATCTCCCCCGCCGCGGACCCGGTCTCGGAGGGGTGTTTCAGCTTCGACTACCGCTCCCGCAGGGCGCACTTCCGGGTCGCCCTGCTGCTGACGCCCGCCGGTGACTATGTAACGCTTACGTTGCTGGTTCCGGAGAACTTTCCCGAGCACCTGGCCGACCTGGAGCTGCCCGAAGAGCAGCGCGGCGCTTTCAGGCACCTGGCACGGGCCAAACAGGGGATCACCTTCTTTGCCTCATCCTCTCCCGCGGAGCGCAGCCATTTCATGGGGCTGATGCTGGAAGAGGGCGGGACCGACGGCAGGAACGTCCTCATTCTTGGGGACTCCCCCGTCTGTCCCGGCAATCCTTTTCCGCAGATACCGCTCCCCCGGGAGGGCAAGGAGCGCGCCCGCCTGATAACGGCGGCCCTGGATCACGATCCGGATATCCTGGTGATCGAGGATGTGGGGGAGGGGCTTGCCTTCAGCGCTGCCTGTCGCGCCGCCATGCGCGGCAAGCTGGTGCTGGCCGGGCTTGAGAGCAGGGGGAGCCGCGATGCCCTGCGCCGGCTTTTGTTCTGCCAGCAGCATTTCCTGCTGCCGCTTTTCGTCAATGGCCTGGTCTCCCTCAGCGGGGTGCTCAGCCTCTGCCCGCAGTGCCGCGCCGAATATACCCCCTCCCGCGAAGAACGGGCCGCCCTGCGCCTGGAGCAGGAACCCGCCAGTTTTTTTCGTTCCGTTGGTTGCGATGCCTGCGGGGACAGCGGATTTCGCGAGCGGCGCTTCCTGATGGATGCGCTGGTCTTTGACGACGAACTGCTGCAGCTCTTCCGCCAGGCGGCCGATGTTACCTCCCTGGAGGTTTTTATCTCCCGGCGGGGCCGTCAGGGGATCAGGCAGCAGGCTGCGCGGCTGCTCAAAGAGGGTGAACTGTCGCCCGAGGAGTACGTCTCCTCGGTGCTGATGTAGCGGGGACCCTGTCCGGGCGCTTTCCCGCCATACGGGACGCCCTTTCCCGCAGATGATAATTTCGGGATTGATGGGAGTATATTCATGGCACGTATTGACGCACTTTTCAGGATGATGAAAGAGCAGGGGGCATCGGACCTGCACCTCTCCACCGGCAATCCGCCCATTTTTCGCCTGCATGGCGAGATGGTCCGGCTCAACTTCAAAACCCTGGGGCACGACGAATTGCACTCGATCCTGTTCGAGATCTTGAATGCCAAGCAGAAGGAACAGTTCGAGACGACCAAGGATCTGGACTTCGCCTATGCCGTGCCCGACCTGGCGCGCTTCCGGGGCAACATCCTCATGCAGCACCGGGGCATCGCCGCGGTGTTCCGCATCATACCGGGCAAGGTCCTCTCTGCCGACGATCTCAAGCTGCCGGACGGGGTGCGGCGCATGACCAATTTCAAGAAGGGGCTGGTGCTGGTCACCGGTCCCACCGGTTCGGGCAAATCCACCACCCTGGCGGCCCTGATCGACCATATCAACTCCACCCGCAAGGAGCACATCCTCACCCTGGAGGACCCGCTGGAGTTCATCCACGAGAACAAGCAGTCGCTGCTCAACCAGCGCCAGATCGGAGAGCACACCCAGAGCTTCTCCGCAGCCCTCAAGGCGGCCCTGCGGGAGGATCCGGACATCATCCTGGTGGGGGAGATGCGCGACCTGGAGACCATTCAGCTGGCCATGAGCGCCGCCGAGACCGGACACCTGGTGTTCGGCACCCTGCACACCAACACGGCAGCCAAGACCATCGACCGGATCATCGACGTCTTTCCCACCGAACAGCAGCAGCAGGTGCGGGCCATGCTGTCCGAGTCGCTCAGGGGGGTGGTCTGCCAGCAGCTGCTCAAGACCGCCGAGGGGAAGGGGCGCGTGGCCGCCTTCGAAATCATGCTCGGCACCCCTGCCATCGGCAACCTGATCCGCGAGGCCAAGACCTTCCAGATCCCCTCCATCATCCAGACCGCCAAGAAGGACGGCATGCAGCTCATGGACCAGCATCTTCTGGACCTGCTGAAGACCAAGAAGGTCAACCCGGAAGAGGCCTGCCGCTGCGCCATCGACAAGAAGCAGTTCGAGCAGTATCTGCCGGCTGACAGCGCCAAGGCAGAGTAGGCCCGGAATACGAAGATAACTATGCGAGGAATGATATGAATTTCAACCATTTTGATGAATCCGGCAATGCCGTGATGGTGGATGTGAGCCACAAGCAGCCGACCCTGCGCACGGCGGTGGCGGCGGCCCGGGTGGGCATGTCGCCGGAGCTTCTGGCAGCCATCCGCGAGGGGGGCGTGGCCAAGGGGGATGTGCTGGGGGTGGCGCGTCTGGCCGGCATCATGGCCGCCAAGAAGACCCCGGACCTGATCCCGCTCTCCCATCCCCTGGCGATCCACTCCGTTGCCGTGGATTATGAACTGGACAGTGAGGCCGGCACCATCCAGGTGCGTTGCACGGTGCGGGCCCTGGAGCGCACCGGCGTGGAGATGGAGGCCATGACCGGCGCCAGCCTGGCGGCCCTGACCATCTACGACATGTGCAAGGGGAGCGACAAGTCCATCACCATCGGCGACATCCGGCTGCTCTACAAGGAGGGCGGCAAGAGCGGCGTGTACCGGCGGGAGGAGGGGAAATGAGGGCGGCGATCCTGACCCTGAGCGACAAGGGGGCCCGTGGGGAGCGTGTGGACGAGAGCGGCCCGGCCCTGGCTGGCTGGCTGGCCGGGCACGGGGTGGAGACGGTGCGGTCGCTGATCATCCCCGACGACCGGGACACCATTGTCAGCACCTTAAGCGAGTGGGCCGATGCCGACCTGGCCGACCTGATCCTGACCACCGGCGGCACCGGCGTGTCGCCACGTGACGTTACCCCCGAGGCCACCATGCAGGTGGCTGACCGTTTGATACCGGGCATCGGCGAGCTGATGCGGCTGAAGAGCATGGAGAAGACCACCATGGCCTCCCTGTCCCGGGCCGTGGGCGCCATCCGCAGGGGGTCGCTGATCATCAACCTGCCGGGGAGCCCCAAGGGGGCCCGGGAAAACCTGGAGGCGGTCTGGCCGGTGATCGGCCATGCCGTGGAGAAGATCCGGGGGGACCAGAGCGACTGCGGCGGCAGGTTCGACCGGTGAGAGCGGGGAATACTCTGCTCAACTCTTTTTCATAGATGCGATCAAGGGCGCGCTGCCATTGGGAATTTCCTGGCAGCGCGCCCTTGGTTTATTCAATAAATGGGTAGCCGGGTGGCTCATATCTGCGTCAAAGACAGACTGAAGGCTCTATTAAAACTGATTGCAGAAAAAGGTATGACAATGCGAGAAAAAGAGGATTAACCGCTTGAGGCAGTCTCTTCATGAAATAAACAGGAAAATCGAACTGCTGCCGGCATGGCTGTTAACCGGTCTGACGCTCATCGGTCTCGGGATCATCGGTTTTTTTGACTATTTCACTGGCCCTGATTACTCTTTTTCCATTTTTTATCTGGTCATTGTCGTTGCAACCGCTTGGTATCAGGGGCGGAAATCGGCACTTCTGCTGTCAGGTGCGGGCACCGTTGTCTGGTTTGCCGCTGCTATCGCCTCTCGGGAATATACCGATGACTATCCGCTGTCTATCTTCTGGAACGATCTGGTTGAACTGACCCATTTCCTTTTTGCCGTTGTTGTGATTTCCACTTTGAAAGATTTACTTGATGCCTCGGAAAAGACATCCAGAATAGATCCGTTGACCGGTATAGCAAACCGGCGCCTTTTCTATGAGGTGGCCACTACAGAGATAGTCAGGGCTCACCGGACATCTGAACCATTCACGGTTATGTATATTGATATAGACAACTTTAAAACCGTTAACGATACCCAGGGGCATGATGAAGGAGATATGCTTCTGATTGCGGTTGCCTCAACCATCAGGCATCAGATACGGGAAATCGATACTGTGGCACGACTGGGTGGCGATGAATTCAGCGTGCTGCTTCCCGCAGCCGCAAACGATGCCGCTCAGGTTGTTGGCAGAAAGCTGAAACGTGAACTTGCGGATGCTGTTGAGACAAGATGGCCGGTTACCTTCAGTATCGGAATGGTTACCTACACCACAGCGCCTGAATCGGTTGAATACATGATCCGGCAGGCTGACCAGGTCATGTACGAAGCCAAAAAATCAGGGAAGAACCGGTTGTGTAGCGTTGTAATACGTGGAAATGACGAGGGGGCCTGCCTGCGCAATTGACAATAACAGGGGCAAAGGGAATTATCGGGGTCAAGTGTGATATTGGGAATCCTTCACCGGGCTTAGCCCCCCAGGACGAAAATGTTGAGAAAAAGAAGGAAGCTGTTGAGCGGTTAACCGTTGACGGGAGAAGAGCTCGTACACACCCCTTATCACATAAGGAGCACCATGCAGAACGATTCATTGTCCCGACTGCAGCGGCGATTCGCCACAACAGCCACGGCGCACTTCCAGGCGCTGGAAGCATTGAACGAAGAACGGGCCAATACCTGTGCACACATGATTGCCGGATTGCACCGATCAATTATCGAAAGCGGAGAGAGCGGCAGGCAGGCCCTGCTGGAACTGGTTGACGACAACGACCCGGTTGTGGCCGGAATGGCGGCTGTCTATTCGATCCGCTTCGACAGCGAACGCTGTCTGTCTACCTTGAGACGCGTGGCGCTGGTGCCGGGGTTGTTGGGATTCCGGGCGCAGGTCGCGATCGAGCGCTGGGAAAGCGGAGAATGGCAGGGACCGGAAGAATAGTTTCGGCAAGTTTTCAAGCGTCGGCACGACCGCTCTCACCAACCTTCCGGGGTGAGGCCTGGGTTCAGGCATTTAAGATTTGAAAGATGGTTGAGCGACACCTGACTTTTGAACTGTATCGGCGTGCTCATGGCACTGAGGATGCTTTTTAGACTGAAAGCAATCTACGGCAAGCAGTAGGAAAATCTATAACAGTGGAAGCGCCTTCACGGAAAGAATCAATGAAAAAATGGATAAGAAAAATCGGAGTCTCTTTTCTGCTTTTATTTGTTTCATGGCTGATGGCCCTATACTGGAATGACCATGGCGCCTGGTGGTTTTCATTTTTTCCCAAATGGGCTTTCAATTCTATCCATTTTGTTTCAGGCCCCATACTCTCAAAAGAGGTATGGGAAGCAGAGGAGCAAATTGAATTCCTCGTCTTCTGGGTGCCTTCATTTCTTTTGCTATCGATTGTCACACTACTGACTCTTATGGTTAGAGATAAGTCTGGCAGAGGGAAATATCGGTGAGGCCTGAGTCAGAGGCCTAGGGGAAAGCATTGAGGGCTTGAAGGTGGTTGGTCGACATCCGCTTTTCGGCCGGGGGACGGAATGGTCGAACCCGCTCCTGGCCATCACATTAAGGTCCGCCGGGCCGGTTCAACCCGCCGACGGGGAGTCAGCGATGAAGAAGCATCCGACGATAACACGAGAGAGCGGCAGATACTTCCTGACCGACCTGATCCGGGATGAGGTGGATTTCAGGGCAACGGCCCAGTCCCGCGGAATCCGGCCGCCCTTGCCCCAGAAACCGGTGGCGCCCCACAGCCGGATCATCCGTCTGCCGGATCAAGAGTCGTGGTCGATTCCCCCCTGCGACCTGGTCACCGCCATGGCCGGCCGCGAAAGCCGCCGAAAGTTCACCTCGGGATCGCTCTCCCTGGATGAACTGGGCTTTTTTCTCTGGGCCACCCAGGGGGTCCGGGCCGAGCTTCACCCGGCGGCAATCCTGAGAACGGTCCCCTCAGCCGGCTGCCGCCACCCCCTGGAAACCTATCTGGCTGTCATGCGGGTGGAAGGGCTGGAGAGCGCCCTCTACCGCTACCTCCCGCTTGATCACTCACTGGTACAGGAGAGAGAGGTGGAAAACCTGGGGCTGCGCCTGACTGCGGCAACCCGCGGCCAAGCCTTCGCCGGCCAAGCGGCGGTAACCTTTCTCTGGGCCGCCATCCCCGAACGCACCGAATGGCGCTACGGTGACGCTTCCTACAAGGTGATCGCGCTGGATGCAGGCCATGTCTGCCAGAACCTCTACTTGGCCTGCCAGGCCATCGGCTGCGGCACCTGCGCCATAGCCGCCTACGATCAACCCCTGGTGGACGAACTGCTGGGCCTGGACGGGGATGACGAGTTCGGCATCTACCTGGCGCCGGTGGGGAAGGTCGCCCGGTGAACTGGCAGGTCTACATCATCCTCTGCTCCGACGACTCACTCTACACCGGCATCACCACGGACATGGAGAGACGCTTCCTTCAGCACGCACAGGGGAGGGGAGCCAAGTATTTTCGGGGACGCAGACCGCTGCGGGTGGTCTACCGGGAAGACGGCCACAGCCGCTCCTCTGCAGCCAGCAGGGAAGCACGGATCAAGGCCATGAGCCGCCCGGACAAGCTGGGCCTGGTGTCCGGGGCTATCGAGAGAACTGTTTGAGCGGCAGGCAGCGTTCCCTTGCCTCTGCTCAGGGCGCACCTGCTTTCACCTCTATGGCGCTCTCAAGGGTCGTATCCCCCACCGTCAGATAGATGGTCCCCTCGGTGATGGTGACTGACCAGGTGATGGAACGCTCCAGGCGGGAAGCCAGGGCGGCGATGAAGCCCTGGTCGACGCCCACGATGCTGAGGTTGGCAAGCTTCTTCAGCTTGGGAAGGTGCTGCTGATCCCAACTGGCCAGTGCTCTGCCGCAGGCCAAAAGACAGACCCGCTCCCCATGGCGGGAGGCCTTGATGATGCGATCAGATTCCGGCAGGCCGACTTCGACCCACAATCGAGTCCTGCCGTCGGGCCCGACTACCCAGAGGTCCGGTTCGTCGGCCGCGCAGAGCCCCTTGGTAAAGGTCAGCTCCGGCTCGTAAAAGATGGCCAAAGCCAGCAGGCGGGCCACCAGCCGTTCCCCGGTTTCAGAGGGGTGCTGGGCAGCGGTGGTCTGGATCGTCGCGTAGATTCCACGATCGATGTGGGAGAGTTCAATCTGTGTTCGATATATGGTTGAGGGGAGTGCCATGGTATGTGGGTCGCTTTCCTTTGCGTATTCGTTGATCAACCCTGTCAGCGGAACCGCCTTGATGACAGGGGCGCGCCACGGCAGGATGTCGTCTGCGCACTGTAGCAAATAAAGCGGACTTCACCGATGAAAAAACGGCTTTCGCCTTTGATCGATAGAGTGGTAGCATGCTGTCCGTGAAATCCGAGCCGACTACCCACACTCCCCGACCCATCGCCATGGCGTGATAACATGACTACCAAACTGCCGTTGTTCATGAAATCCCATGGATTCTCCCTGCTGCTGATCCTCTCCCTCATCGCCGGCGCCGGCCTGGGCGTGGTCTACAAAAATGACGCCGTCCTCTTCAAGCCGCTGGGCGACGTATTCCTGAACCTGCTCTTCACGGTGATCGTTCCCCTGGTCTTCTTCTCCATCTCCTCTGCCGTCGCCTCCATGACCGACCTCAGGCGTCTGGGCAGGATCCTGTCGGTCATGTTCCTGGTCTTCGTCGTCACGGGACTGATCGCCTCCAGCGTCATGCTCCTTGGTGTCATCCTCTACCCGCCCGCTTCGGGCGTTGCCATCCCCCTGGCCGCGGCTCCCGTTGCCCGGCACCTCAGGGCTGCGGATCAGATCGTCGGGGCCGTCACCGTCACTGATTTTCCGCTGCTCCTGTCCAAGAACAACATGCTGGCCCTGATCCTGTTCTCCATCCTGACCGGCCTGGCCACCTCCGCCGTGGGGGAGAGGGGAAAGCCGTTCGCCGCGTTTCTGGTTTCGGCCAACGAGGTGATGATGAAACTGGTCTCCTTCATCATGTACTATGCGCCGGTCGGCCTGTGCGCCTACTTCGCCTACCTGGTGGGGACCTTCGGGCCGGAGCTTTTGGGCTCCTACGGCCGGGCCATGGCACTGTACTATCCCCTGGCCGTTGCCTACTATCTGCTCGCCTTCAGCCTGTATGCCCTTCTCGCCGGCGGCGTCTCCTGTGTCGGCAGGTTCTGGCGCAACATCATACCGCCGTCGGTCACGGCCCTGGCCACCGGCAGCTCCATGGCGGCCATTCCCTCTAACCTGCAGGCTGCTGACAGGATCGGCGTGCCCCGGGATATCAGCGAGGTGGTCATTCCCATCGGCGCCACGCTGCACATGGAGGGGTCCTGTCTGGCAGCGGTGCTGAAGATAGCCTTTCTCTTTGGCGTGTTCCGGATCCCCTTTTCCGGCATCGAGCCGATCGCAACCGCCCTGGGCATCGCCCTCCTGACCGGCGTGGTGGTCAGCGGCATTCCGGGCGGCGGCACCATCGGGGAACTGCTGATCCTCTCCCTGTACGGCTTTCCGCCGGAAGCCTTTGCCCTGGTCACCATGATCGGCACCCTGGTGGATGCGCCGGCCACCATGCTCAACGCCGTGGGGGACAACGTCTCCAGCATGCTGGTGGCCCGGGTGCTGGGGGGGAGGGGATGGATGGAAAACCAAGGATGAGCGGGCGCGGGGAGAGGTAATGAGAAAGAGGAAACTGGGCGGGTATGTTCTTTCAGTCGTTCTACTCTGCATTCTGTCAATCGGATCGGTGTCGGCCGCACGTTCGCCGGATGAGACTGCGGCGGGATGGATGGAAGCATCTCTGGATACCCTGGCCCGCGGCTCATCCCAGGTCGTGCTGGTGACCGGCGACGATTCCCGCGGCTTCCGTGCCACCCTCCATGCCCTGGAGAGGCGCGGGGGCGCATGGCGCTACGCCTTTCCGCCCCTGCCGGCGCTGATCGGCGAGAAGGGGTTTGCCCCGCCGGGCGGGAAGCGGGAGGGGGACCTGCGGACACCGACGGGTGTTTTCGCCCTCAGGCGCGCCTTCGGCTATGCCCCCGAAATCCCCACCCGCATGCCCTATTGCCGGGTGGGGAAGGACGACCTCTGGGTGGACGACCCCTCCTCTGCGGATTACAACCGCTGGGTGAAAAGGGGGGAGACCTCCGCCTCCTCCTTCGAGGTCATGAAGCTGGACGATGACCGCTACAGGTACGCTATCGTCGTCGAGTACAACACCGACCCGGTGGTCAGGGGTGCGGGGAGCGCCATCTTCATCCACCTGCGCCTGGGAGAGGGGGAGGCCACCCGGGGATGCGTTGCTCTGGCGGAAGAAAGCATGGTGAAGGTTCTTGCCTGGCTTGACCCTGCCGCCAGTCCCGTTGTGGTCCTGGGGACGCGTGAGTTGCTCGTGGAGCTGGCGCGCCGCGCCGGGCACCGGACAGCCACGGAGGAGGCGGGAAGCGCGCATGGTTTTTGCCCCTGTCTCCGGGAGTCGTGGCGCTTGGCCCCTCAGGCGCGGTAGGAGTCGATCAGGGCGCCCAGCTTCTCCCGGTCAACCCTGCGACTGAAAAGCGGCCTGGCATCATCCTGAAATATTCCGCAACTCTCCTCGAACGTCGGACGCCCCCCGTGCTCAAAAAAGATTCCCAGCGGCAGCCTGTCAACCTCCGAGGCGCGCCGGAAGGCCTCCTCCCGGTTGCCCCTGTCGTGGCTCTCCTCCAGATAGTAGCTGTTTTCCCTGAACCAGTGGAACGTATTGACCTGGTTGAAGGTGACGCAGGGCTGCAGGATGTCCACCAGGGCATAGCCCCGGTGCCGGATCGCCCGTTTCAGGATCGCGCTGGTCCCGGGGATGTCGCCGGCAAAGGCCCTGGCCACGAAGGAGGCGTTCAGCGAGATGGCGACGGTCAGCGGGTTGAACGGTTCACTGGTTACGCCCTGAACCTGGATGGGGGTCCGGAAGCCCCTCTGGCTGGTGGGTGAGGCCTGGCCCTTGGTGAGGCCGTAGACCATGTTGTTGTGGACGATGGTGGTTATGTCCGGGTTCCTCCTGATGGCATGCAGGAAGTGATTGCCCCCCTCGGCGTAGATGTCGCCATCGCCGCTTGCAACGATCACCGTCAGCAAGGGATTGGCCGCCTTGATGGCGGTGGCGGTGGGAAGCGCGCGGCCGTGGAGTCCGTTGTGGTAGTGGGTGGCCAGATAGTGGGGCAGCTTTGCCGCTTGGCCGATGCCCGACACCGTGACGACCCGGTCGGGGGACAGCTCCAGTTCGGCAAGAGCCTTCTTGACGGCGGTCAGGATGCTGAAATTGCCGCACCCCGGGCACCAGGACATATCCTTCTCGTTGGAATCAAAGGCGCTGTTGTTCATGTGTGCTCCCCCTGTGCAACGATCTCTTCCAGTCTGGTTCGCAGCTCTTCGACGGAAAACTGCCGGCCATTGTACTTGAGAATGCGGTGCCGGCAGGTGATGCCCCAGGTTGCCCTGAGAAGCTGGCCGAGCTGTCCGCTGGCATTGCCCTCCACCAGGATCAGGTTGTCCACCCTCTGCAGGCGCGTTCCGGTCTCCCCGTGCAGCGGGAAGAGCTGCTGGAAATGCATGACGGCCAGACGCTCCATCCCCGGGCCGGCCACGGCCTCCAGCACGATCTCCCGCGTCGAGCCCCAGCAGATGACCAGGCTGGTCGCGTCTTCCGGGCCGATCCACTGGGGTGGCGGAGTGTTTTCAGCTATGGCGGCCAACTTGCGGAGACGCTTGTCGACCATCTCCGTTCGCGTGGAGGGGGTTTCGTCGATGTGGCCGTCCTCGTTGTGCTCATGGCTGTCGCATACGACCAGGCCCGTTCCCCACCCGGGGATGGCGCGGGGAGAGATCCCGTTTTTCGTCAGGGCGTAGCGCCGGTAGCCGGGCAGGGCTGCGACGGCCGTTGATTCGAAGGGAGGATCGGGTAGCTGAAAGCCCTCCCCGTCAACGCCGGAATCCATCAGGTACTGGTCGGTCAGGATGATCACCGGCACCTGATAGGTGTCGGCCAGCCGGAAGGCGTCCCGTGCGCAGTCAAAGGCCTGCTGGGGATTGCCGGGGGCCAGGATGATTCGCGGAACGTCTCCATGGCCGGCGTGGAGCGCCAGGTTCAGGTCTCCCTGCTCGGTCCTGGTGGGAAGCCCGGTGGCAGGCCCCGGACGCTGGGCAAGCAGGACGACCATGGGGCTCTCGGTGATGCCGGCCAGGCTCAGCGCCTCGCTCATCAGGGCAAAGCCGCCGCCGGACGTCGTGGTGAGCGCCCTGGCTCCGGCATACCAGGCGCCGAGCACCATGGTGGCGGCGCAGATCTCGTCCTCGGCCTGTTCGACGATGATGCCGAAGTCGTGGCCATGCTTTGCAAGAAACGATGCCACGCCCGTTGAAGGGGACATGGGGTAGAAGGAGACAAAGTTGCAGCCGCCGGCCATGGCGCCCAGGGCAATGGCCTCGGTGCTGGTGAGGTGCAGGTCCCTCCGGGCGCTGCCGGGGGGGGGGAGCGTCAGGGACATTAGCCCCGTTCGCCTGAGCTGACTGCCGACGTCCATGCCGCTTTTTGCCGCAACCAGGTTGTGGTCGATGGCTTCAGCCGCTTTTCCTCTGAACACACCCTTGACAGCCTGTTCCAGCGTCTCCGGGGGGGCGTTGAACAGTCCCCAGATCATGCCGGCGGCGATGGTGTTGGCGAACAGTCTCCCCCCCGCAGCCTCTGACAGCCGGGCAAGGGGAACATCGATGAACTGCTGTCCTTCGATTCCCTTCAGGTCGTCTCCCAGGACAAGGGTGGCGGGCCCGATCCTGTCTCCCAGGTGGGCGAGCGCCTTCTGGTCGAAGACAACGCAGAGGTCGCAGCGGTCGGACCAGGCACGTACCGGCTCTGCCCCGATGCGCAGCAGGGTCGAGTTGCTGCCGCCGCGGATGCGGGACATGAACTCCGGGGAGGAAAACACATGGTATCCCTCCCGGCGAAAGGCCCGGGTCAGGAGCGATTCGATGACCTGTATGCCCTGTCCCGCCTCCCCGGCAAGCACGATGGCACAATCCCTTGCCGCTCCTTCTTTCAAACCTGTACCCATATCCCCGACCTCCTGATTCGTCTGCCTCTGTGGACTGCGCCTCACGGCAGGGTATGATTGTACCATGCTCCGGCAGTAAACATGTTGCCTGCCCCCGAGTCCCGTCCGGACCGGGCGGTTTGGGCAACCATTTCCGTAACAGCTGAGGAGGAAACAGTCATGTGCATGCGTCGGGAACGGGATTCGCTGGGAGAAATGGACGTGCCGGCATCGGCATACTACGGCGCCCAGACGGCACGGGCCGTAAGGAACTTTCCCCTCTCGGGGCTTAAGCCCCACCCGGCCTATGTCTGGTCCGTGGTGATTATCAAGAAGTGCGCTGCCCGGGCCAACATGTCCACCGGCAGGCTCCCCGTCGCCATCGGTGACGCCATCGTCGCTGCGGCCGACGAGGTCCTGGGCGGTGGGCTGGCCGATCAGTTCGTGGTTGATCCCTTTCAGGCCGGGGCCGGAACCTCCCACAACATGAATGTCAACGAGGTGCTGGCCAACCGCGCCCTGGAGTTGCTCGGCCGCCAACGGGGCGATTTTTCGGTTCTGCATCCCAATGACCATGTCAACATGGCCCAGTCAACCAATGACGTCATTCCCACTGCTATCCGGCTGGCATCCCTGGAACTGTTGGAGCCGCTGCTGGAAGCGCTGACCGGGCTGGGGAACAGCCTGGCGGCAAAGGGGGAGGAGTTCGATCGGATCCTCAAATCGGGGCGAACGCATCTGCAGGACGCCGTCCCGATCCGTCTGGGGCAGGAGTTTTGCGCCTATGCCGCCGCTGTCAGGAGAAATGGCGAAGGCCTCGAGGCGTGCATTCCGGCCCTGCAGGAGCTGGGCATTGGCGGTACCGCAGTCGGAAGCGGCCTGAATGCCGAACCGGCCTATATCAGGGCGATGCTCGAGGAACTGGCCATTGCCACCGGCTTTCAGCTGAAGGCGGCCCCCGATCTGTTCGAGGCCATGCAGAACATGGACCCCTTCCTGGCGCTCTCATCCGCCCTGCGCCGCACGGCGGTGACGGTCGGCCGCATCGCCAACGACCTGCGCCTGCTCTCCTCCGGGCCGCGCACCGGGCTGGACGAGATCCGCCTGCCTGCGGTCCAGCCCGGCTCATCGATCATGCCGGGCAAGGTCAACCCCTCCATGGCGGAGATGACCAACATGGTCTGCTACCAGGTCATGGGGTGTGACCAGGTGGTGATGCTGGCGGCCCAGGCGGGCCAGCTGGAGCTGAACGTGATGATGCCGCTGATTGCCTATAACCTGCTGTTTTCACTTGAGCTGTTAAAAAATTGCCTGGGCAGGTTCAGCGACTCCTGCGTCAGTGGCATTATCGCCAACGGGGAGCGCTGTCGACGCTACCTGGAGGAATCCCTGGGGCTGGTGACGGTCCTGGCACCCTCCATCGGATATGACGCCGCTGCCGAGGTGGCCAAGGAATCCATGGCCACAGGCCGCTCCATCCGCGAGATCGTACTGGCGCGTGCTTTGATGACCCCGGCGGAGTTGGATCAGGCCATGTGTCCCGGGCACCTGACCGAACCGGGCTTGCCCCTGGGGAGGAAATGATCCGTACATATGCGCTGCCTGCCCTTCACGTGACTGACGGATATGCCGAGGAAACGTGCGGGGCATGATTGCAGCAGTGCACCGCTGCCTTCAATGTGCAATCATGCAATCCCGACCCCGTCCCTGCACCCTCTGAAATCACCCATACAAAGCCAGGCACCGGTTTTTTCCCTCGATCTCAATCACTCTTTCCTATCGCATTATCCTTGAATTTCTGCTACAGGATCAGGAAAACATTCCGGTAAATGTCGGCGACTACGATACGTGTACTGAAACAGCACCTGCAAAGCCAGGCATCGGTGCTTTTGTGGAAAGACTGTAAAAGACAAGGAGAAAACAGGATGAAACAGACTTCCGAAAAAACGCGCGGAATTCAAACCATAGACCGTCAGGTCTGGAACGCCCCGAAACTCAGGCGAATTGCGGCAGCAAAAAGCACCAATGGTAAAGGTGTCTATGCTTCTGGTGAATTCGGCTCTTACGCAGGCCTCTCCTAGGTTGTGCTCGGTTTGCCATTACCGCTGTCCGGTGCGAGCAACGGGGTCAGAGGCTACGGCCCGGTAATTTATCGAACCGCCCGGTACGGACCTGCATGCCGGGAGGGGGAGAGAAAAGCTCCCCCTCCCCCGATTGGCCGTTCGTTTTTCTTGAAAGGTCTGGCGTTCCTTAATCATCCACCTTGCTGAAATAAGGCACGAACCTCTTCGATGCTGTAAGCTGGACACCGGTTGTGCAAGACCGCATGACAGTTGGGGCATACTGGGCGCAGATCCTCCACTGGGTCAACAACATATTCACAACCTATCTCAGACAGAGACCGGAGGTGATGGACGTGGATATAGCCCTCGACCATTGGCCCATAAACTGCTCCGAAGCTGAAACCACATACACAGCAGGATGTACCGTGTGCTTTTATGCATGTTCGGCGGGCTGCTGGGTTACGCTCATAAGCGTTGACTAAAACCGTGCGGATCGCACCCTCAACGAACTGTTCACCAGTCTGATCAGCAGCTACCTCCTCTGGCAGGGAAAAGTCCGTAGTGCCGGAAGATTGCTGCAATTTGATCCTGATTTTTTCAAAGAAGGTCTCGGGTATTTGAAAGGCGGCATCACGGTAGAGAGGAAATTTTACTGCTTTGGCTAGCCCTTCAACTTCAACTCCTGAACGAACTACGTGCTTCCAATCGTTGACATCTACCCTTTGAGGGTACCGCCAGTCTTCCAACTGGCGAGAGTTTGAGTTGGTAACGATGCGATTCCAAGGGTCTGTAAAGTCTTCATAAAGCACAGTCGCGTCCGTGTAGCGAATAACCCCGCTCAAAAATCTATGCTTGTGCTCAAGTACGGTGCGCTTAATAGTGTCCTCTTGATGCGACTGCCCACGGTGCCGCTCTCTGAGTCTCGGTTCGATAACTTCGCCAATTGCATAAAAACGGTTTTTGGGTAGATATGCCACTAACCAATCGCCGGGATTAATTCCTCGAAGGGTATTCCAGTTCCTGCTCGTGGCAGCTTTCCCTTTCTCTCCTTGATAGGTGTGGCCGTCGTGAGAATATTGATATTGCATCAACCAGAGAGATTCATCTAGTCCATGTTCAAGAACACAGTTTTCGATATCAAAATTCACGCACCAAAAAGTAGGCATTACTGTTCTCCTTGTGAGATTTTGACTTGGTCACTGAGGTCGTAACTCTGAGTCCTCTTTACTGGCGGGGCAACGGGGCCGGCCATGACCCGCCCGCCCAGAGTTTTCCAGGCGGTCGGCGTCTGTGGACGTGGTTATGCGCTCTGTTTTCCGATGCTCTTTTCGATTGTCTCGGTCAGATGATGTAAGCTCGCGCGAGCCACTCTCTTGCCGAATGCAACTAAACCAAGACCCCCTGCGCCCATGAGCAATGGGAAAACGATGAATAAAAGAGCACCTATCCATGCAGGTGTGCTAAAGAACTTTCCTTTGCTGTCTAGAATCAACGTAGTTACGGCAATCGTACTTCCGCCAGCTAACCCGCCGAACCAAACGCAGAGAAAAACCGTGACGAATCTGTGCATTCTGTACGTACCGCAAAGCACAGAACCACTTCCATTCTGCTGAAATTTCCCAACAAAAATTGGATTGAAAGAATTTCTCATTCCCGCTGTTGCATAGATTAATTTAACTCGGTTGAGGGATACTTTGCCGATAACTGCATTCTCGGGAAATGTCCAAAACAGGAATGGGGTTTCAACTATTTCTTTTTTCAGTTTCACGACAGCGATTTCTGTAGGAACCTCGCTCTTAAATTGCAGTTTTTCCCCTACGAATGCAAATTTCAGTATGCCTTTCGTCTCGGGCTCGCCCGGTGATTGGTAGGTGGCAATCTCCTCGTCCTTTTTCCTGAAGGAGGTAACAGCAATAGCTGCGATTCCGCCACCAACCACCGCCAGCATCATTGAAAAGGGGATGGAGAATTTAAAGTCGATTCGTTGAAACTCCTTCAGCTGGTAGCAAGTCACTAGCGCGAAGAAGGCAATGAAAATGGTTACTGCAAATGACCAGAAAATTTTCCTCATAATTTCTTTCGCACAACGGGGCTGAGGGTGTGCGGGCTTCACCGCACCACCCGATGGTGTACGCCCGTCATGGGCGTGAACTTATGGGGTGCAAGTCCCCTGTATTTGAATCCAGTACCGTCGTGAGACGGGGCAAAAGTACTAGCCGACGGCAAGGGCGTCTC
>MTLE01003391.1_pt1 | contig 29284 bp, 27 predicted proteins | sample 1982461 | NCBI WGS metagenome assembly MTLE01 (sample SAMN05712605, study PRJNA340218) | biofilm metagenome | isolation source: sample SPL anode biofilm adapted to -200 mV | place: USA | collected 2012-02-03
GCTACGCCTCCGCAGTCTCTCCTCCGGGTGCGACGATCTGGCGCAAAATCCGCAGCCTCGGATAGGCAAATGGGGCCGGATTTTAGGAGAAGCAATGGGGAAAGATACTTATGGCAACACCACGCATATCATCGGTTTCAAAACGCTGACGGCGGTCTGGGCCGCTCTCCTGTTTTTCACCGCCCTCACGGTCTGGGCCGCCCGCCACGCCACGGGCTTCGGCCATGTCTGGGGTTCTCTGGCCATCGCCTCCGTAAAGGGGGGGCTGGTGATAGCCTTCTTCATGCACATGCGCTACGAGGGGAGGCTGCTTCGCTGGCTGCTGTTCGTGGCGCTGGTTACCCTGGCGCTTTTCATCGGGCTGACTTTTTTCGACGTTCTCTACCGGTAAGGATCTGTCGTGGACCCGAACTTCATAACCACAACCAGCGCAGTGGATCCGGTTTTCATATTCATCTTCGGGGTGAGCATTGTGCTCCTTCTGGGGATTACGGCGACCATGGTGGGGTTCGTCATCCGCTACCGCCGCTCCCGTGCGCCGGAGCCCACCTCCCGGGCGGACGGCAATGTCTGGCTGGAGATCGTCTGGACGGTCCTTCCCACCATCATAGTCCTGGCAATGTTCTACTACGGCTGGGCAGGTTATCTGACGCTCCGGAACGTGCCGAAGAACGCCATGGAGGTGACGGCGACTGCCCGCATGTGGTCGTGGAGCTTCACCTACGCCAACGGGAAGACCAGCCCGAAGCTCTACATCCCAGTCGGCAAGCCGGTGCTGGTGCACCTCGTTTCCATGGATGTGCTGCACGGGTTCTCCATCCCTGCCTTCCGCATAAAGCGCGATGTGGTGCCGGGAATGAAAAACCATGTCTGGTTCGTGGCGGAAAGGCCCGGCTCCCATGAGCTTTTCTGCTCCGTCTACTGCGGCCTGGGGCATTCCTCCATGGTTGCCGCGGTGGAGGCGGTCCCGGAGAAGGAGTTTGATGCGTGGCTGGAACGTCGGGAGGATGACGGGGTGAAAGATGAGGGGTCCCGTGGCCGGGAGCTCCTGGAGAAGAACGGCTGCCTCGGTTGCCATTCCCTGGACGGTTCCCGCAAGGCGGGGCCAAGCTTCAAGGGCGTTTGGGGAAGGGAGGTTACGGTGGTGACCGGCGGCACCGAGCGGAGCGTCACCGTTGACGGGGCCTATCTGAAGCGTTCTCTCCGCGAGCCGGCGGCCGACGTGGTGAAGGGGTATCCGCCGGTAATGCCTCCTTATCCGAACCTGTCCGATGACGAAATCGAAGAGATCGGTGAGTTTTTGAAGGAGGTCCGGTGAGCCGGGGAGGCGCAAGATTGCTTCGCCCCCGCCTGGCCCTGCTGAACGGGGCAGCGGCGGCCGGCGGGTGCCTCCTTGCCGCGGAAGGGGGTTGGGGGATGCTCCCTTGGGTGGCATGGGCGGGGGTGGCGCTTCTTGCCGCGGGGGGGTCGGCCCTCAATCAGGTGCTGGAGCGGGATCTGGACGGCCTCATGGAAAGAACCCGCCAGCGGCCCCTCCCTCGCGGGGATATCTCTCCGGCGGCAGCGGCCCTCGTGGGGGCGGCATGCATCGCCGCCGGCCTTCTGGCCCTTGGCGCCATGGGGGGACTTCTGCCGCCGTTTATCGGGGGGGGAGCGCTTGGGTGGTACCTGGCCGTTTATACCCCCCTCAAGCGCCGCACCTCTCTCGCCCTCCTGGCAGGGGCGGTGAGCGGGGCGGCTCCGCCCATCGTCGGATGGACCCTCGCCGGGGGAAACCCCGCCGACTACCGGATTGTGCTCCTTGCGGGCATTCTCTATCTCTGGCAGATTCCCCACTTCTGGCTTCTCCAGTGCCGCCATGGGGAGGATTACCGGCGGGCGGGCATCCCCATGCTTGCGGACGGCGTCAAGGACGGCGCCCGCTCCCCCATCTTCGCGGTCTGGCTTGGGGCGCTCGTGGCCGGCGCGCTGCTGCTTCCCGTTTTCGGAATCGTAGGTGGAGTGGCGGCGGCGGGGTTAGCGGCTTTTTCCCTTTTCCTGCTTATTTCTGCGTTCTTACGTGCCGAAGAGGCGCTGTTCTCCTGCCTTAACCTCTTTCCCCTGCTGATCGTTCTGGCCCTTTCCTTACAGCGTTGAAACGTCTTTACTTCCTGGCTTCGGCTCGGGGGAGGGACCAGTTATAGCGAATTGCGAGAAGGCGCAGGCCGATTACCGTCAGTGCCGCGGCGAGAAGCGACCAGGTGTGGGGGAAGGAGAGCCGGTTCAGCAGGTAGAGAAGGGCCGCCCCCACAAGGCAGGCCGAGGCGTAGACCTCCTTCTGCAGCACCAGGGGGACCTGGGTGGAGAGGACGTCGCGGATCATCCCTCCGGCTACGGCGGTCATGACCCCCATCATTACCGAGCCGACGAATCCCATCTTGAAGGCCAGCGCCTTCCCCGTACCGATGACCACGAACGTGCCGAGCCCGATTGCATCGAAATAGAGGAGCGGGTGGTGCATGAATTCCAGCCGCCGGTGAAACAGGAAAATCGCCAGGGAAACGGCGATGGAAATGTAGAGATAGGTTTCGTCCTTGAATATGAATGGGGGAGTGTCCCCCAGAAACAGGTCGCGCAGGGTGCCGCCTCCTGTGGCGGTAACCAGGCCGAGCATCAGCACGCCGAAGAGGTCCATTTCGCGGCGGATGCCTGCCCAGGCGCCGGAAGCGGCGAAGGCGGCGGTGCCGAGGAGGTCGAGGGCGTAAAGCAGGTTCATGGGCGTTCTCCTTTCGGCGAGAGATTACCTTCTCGACTCAGGGAATGCAATGCGAAGATTGTGTTTGCTGCCGTTGCTATGAGAGGCCGGGTGGAGGGTTTTGGGTGGATGGGGGGGCGGAAAGGCGCTTTCACCCGTTCCGCCCCCCCCTTTTGGGAATTGCTCTCGTTGCGGAGTGTTGCTCCGGTCAGCTACTGAACATGGCACGCAAGGCAGAGAACGTTTCCTGCCATGGTGGTCCTCAGGAACGGGCTGGCGTCATTATTGTGTACCGTATGACAGGAGGCGCACTCCAGGGTCCTGTTGCCGCGGGTGGAGGTGAACAGCGGCATGCTCTGCTGGACACGGCTCGTCTTGATGGCAAAGTAACCGGGGTATGTCTCGATGATATCCCCCAGCCCATTGGCGGCTCCGCCGGCGGTCACGTTGAAGTTCACCGGATGGTGGTTTCTGAGGTCGGGACCTTTGTATGCCTTTCGTTCCGGCGCTATCCCCACTTCTCCGTTCGGCCCCATGACGGTTGAGAGCCCGTCGACGGGCTGGATACGGAGGTTCGTTCCCCCAAGGGGACTTCCATCGTGGCAGCTGATACAGAGCGACGAGACGCTTTGCTCGGATATGCCGCTGCCGTTGGCGATGTTTTTCATGGTGGGAGAGGTGGAGTAGAGGCGGTATGACGCAAGGGGCGCGATCCCCGGGTAGCGGTTCCACAAAGGGGTACCGATGGGGGAATGCGGGGTGTGACAGAAGATGCATACCATTGTCGTTCCGCCGCTTACCGCCCTGTAGTCGTTGGCGGTGTTGGATGCCAGGTTGTGTTTGGTACCGACAACGTTCCCTCCCCACGCAAGCTGGATGGACATGAGAACTGCCGCAGCAATTATTATTATCCGCTGTAATCCTGATTGGTTTTGTTTCCGTTCCATGGCCTGCCTCCCCTAGCGTGTCTTCTTGACGGGTTGCACCGCCACGGTGTTGACCGCACCGTTTACCGTCCGGACCTCAACGCTGTCGCCGGTCTTGATTCCCTTGAACACAACGGTGATTTTGGTGTCCGACCAGGAACGTATCTCGGCAGCAGTGCCATCCACGTATACCCCGAGCCCCGATGAATATTCTTCAGACGGAGGAGCCCCAAAACCGCTACCCACTATGGTCAGGTTGCTCCGGGTGCCCAGCGTGGCAGTCCTGACCGACAGATAGGGGACTACGGTTATGCGCATCCGGTTGCTTTTTTTGTCCTCTTTTTGGATGCGGAGATCGTAGTTCCCCAGAGCCAGGGGTGGCAGCAAGACCTGTAATTCCCCCTCGGAGTAAGTGGTGGGCGAAAGCTCAGTCGAACCGAGCTCATTGCTCAGGACAACCGTCGGCATAAAGGTTATGCCGTTCGATTGATTGGTGAGACCGGATCCCTGGATGGTGAGGCTAGCCTGCGTTCCCTTCGTAACGGTCCGGCTGCTGATTCCGGTCACGGCAGGCACCGTTGCACCAGCCGGTCCCGCCGACATGCCCTGGACGGCCTTGAGGTGGCAGCCGTTGCAATCGAAATTGTTGCCGACATGGCCCCAGCCTGCGTCTTCCTCGCCGGGGATAACGACGCCCACGCTTGCCGGGGAAGGCGAATCCTTCTGGATGTTATGGAGCGATTTGACGCCGTGGCAGGTCTCGCAGTACCTGATGTCCTTTATTGCACCATGGATACCATGGCATGTGGCGCAGGAAATGTTGATGGAGTGGTGTGTCTGGGCGTTGGTGAAAATAGGTCTCACGGTCCCCGTTGCCGGGTCTATTGCCCCGTCATCGCTCTGGTGGCACGCGGCGCACCCGCCGGTAATTTTCTGTTGGCCGGTGCCGGGGTCGGTGTACGGTGTTCCGTAGGTGTCCGGAGTGACTGAAGATTTTGGGTAGGTTGGTATGTAGTGCCCGTCATCGTAGTTGTCCACAAAGCTGCCGTGGCAGGCGTTGCAGTGCCGCTCCCGGGCGGCAGGGGTGATATGGTGGGGCGACGTGGTATGGCAGTTCTCGCAGGTCCTGAAGTCTGCAAACGTGAAGCCGCCGGTGCCGTCCGGGATAAGGGTGTGGCAGGTGAGGCATTCATAGGTTTTAGCCGGCGAGACATTGTTGAGGAGCGCATGGTGGCGCTGTACCAGAATAGAATCGTTTCCGTGGCACTCAAGGCATTTGAGGCGGGTCAAGCTCCCGAAAACCGTATCGTAGATTCCCAAAAACTGGTTGGCCGGGGGGGGCGGCACATTTGCCGACGCGATGGTCGATAGTGCCAGAAGTAAGGTGCAGGCCAGGCTTGCTGCGGCTGATACAACTTTTCCCTTTCTCATCCTTTGCTCCTTTCATGGAGGATTTGCGACGCCGGATCTGCTCGGTGGCGCGCAGCCATCTAATGCAGCGGTTGATGAGAAAACATGCATTACAATAAACAAACCATAAGGCCGCCTCTTTTGGAAATAACTCAAATAATCGATTCATAAAGAGAATTGTCCGTAACGGCCCGAGATTATAAATTTAATATGAGGTGGAGATATTTCTTCTCTTGCTATCCGGGGGGCTGGTGGTGAGTTTCTGACCGGAAAACAACGTCATATGGCCACCGATACGTCTTTTGCCGGACAGGACCCGACAGCCGGATTTGCCCCTCTCCGATGGTGCCGCCCCTGCCGAAAAAACCATCCATCATTCTTAAAATCATGATATAACCCGGCAGGTTGTTATCTATCTGAGAAGTACCATCCAGCCGGAGGAGCATCAATGACCGACACCCTTATTCCCCGTACCGCTTCTGCCTATGACTATCCCCTTCTCATAAAGAACATTCTTTTCTGCCCCGTTGTGGATAACCCGGATCAGGAGATCATCTACCGCAACCTCTATCGCGGCACCTACCGCTCTCTGCGGGAGCGGGTCCGGCGCTTGGCCAACGTTTTGACCGGTCTGGGCGTGAAACCCGGAGACACGGTGGCGGTCATGGACTGGGACAGTCACCGCTATCTGGAGCTTTTCTTCGCCGTGCCGATGATCGGTGCGGTGCTCCATACCATCAATGTCCGGCTCTCGCCGGAGCAGATCCTCTACACCATCGACCATGCCGAGGACGATCTCCTGCTGGTGAACAGTGAATTCCTCCCGATTCTGGAGCAAATCAGGGGCAGGCTCGATACGGTCAAGGGGTATCTCCTTCTTACGGATGATCCGGCAGAGGTGGGAGATAGCGCCATCCCCTTCCGCGGAGAATATGAGGCGCTTCTTGCGGCCGCCTCCCCGGAGTTCGATTTTCCCGATTTCGACGAGAACACCCGCGCCACCACCTTCTACAGCACCGGCACCACCGGCATGCCCAAGGGGGTCTACTTCAGCCACCGCCAATTGGTGCTCCATACCTTCGGTGTCATGACGGTGCTCGCGACCGCCGTGGGGCACGGCACGTTCCGCCGCACCGATGTCTACATGCCGATTACCCCTATGTTCCATGTCCATGCGTGGGGAATCCCCTATATCGCCACCATGCTCGGGGTGAAACAGGTCTACCCGGGCCGTTATGTGCCGGAACAACTTCTTGAGCTGATCGAGAGGGAGAAGGTGACCTTTTCCCATTGTGTCCCCACCATCCTGCACATGCTGCTGAAACACCCCCATGCAGAGCGTATCGACCTTTCAGGGTGGAAGATCATCATCGGGGGAGCAGCCATGTCCCGCATCCTCTGCATCGATGCGATGCGGCGCGGCATCGACGTCTTTACCGGCTATGGCATGTCCGAAACCTGCCCGATACTGTCCATGTCCCACCTGACGCCGGAGATGCTGGAATGCACACCGGAGGAGCAGGCCGCCATCCGCTGCAAGACCGGAGTGGCCATCCCTCTGGTCGATCTTCGCGTGGTGGGGGCGGATATGTGCGAACTCCCCCGGGATGGTGCGAGTGCCGGGGAGATCGTTGTCCGGGCACCCTGGCTTACCCAGGGGTATCTGAAGGACCACAAGGCCTCGGAGCGACTGTGGGAGGGGGGATTCCTCCATACCGGCGACGTGGCCGTGCGCGACGAATTGGGATATGTGCGGATTACCGACCGGACCAAGGATGTGATAAAAGTGGCCGGGGAGTGGGTTTCTTCCCTGGAGCTGGAGGACATTATCGCCCACCACCCGGCGGTTTCCGAGGTTGCGGTCATCGGGCAGCCCGACGAGAAGTGGGGTGAGCGTCCCCTGGCGCTGGTGGTCCCTAAAACTGGCGAAGCCGGACAGGTTACGGAGAAGGAGCTGGTCCACTACGTGCGGGAATATGCCGAAAAGGGAATCGTCAGCAAGCAGGTGGTTCTTGCCAGGGTGCGGCTGGTGGCTTCGATCGACAAGACAAGCGTCGGCAAAATCAATAAGGTGGCTCTGCGGGAGAAGTATCTGTAGCCTTTACGGCTGCGGGATGGAGAGTAAATGATCAGTAACAGCCGTATCCGCCGCCAGCGTTGGGTGATATTTTCGGTGCTGGCGTTGATGTATATACTTGTCTATTTCTACCGGGTTTCCCTGGCAGTCGTGGCGGGTGACATCTCCCGCGAGCTTAATCTCACCCCGCAGCAGCTGGGATCCCTGTCGGGAATTCTCTTCTACGTCTATGCCGTGGCCCAACTGCCCCTCGGTCCCATGATCGACCGTCTGGGGAGCAGGCTGGTAATCAGCGGCTGCGGCGTTCTGACCACCATCGGCGGCATTCTCTTCTCCCAGGCCGACAGCCTCGCCATGGCCATGGCGGCCAGGGTGTTCATCGGCATCGGTACGGCGTCGGTGCTCATGGCAACCTTCACCATCTTCAGCCACTGGTTCACCAAGCAGGAGTTCGGCCGGGTTTCCGGCTTCATGGTGGCCATCGGCAATATGGGAAACCTCTCGGCAACGGCTCCCCTTGCCCTGGCCGTGGCTGCGGTTGGCTGGCGCTCTTCATTCCTGGCTATAGGGCTTCTCCAGGCGGTGGCTACGGTGCTGGTCTTCGGCATGGTCAAGGACCGTCCTCCGGTGTCCGGCGATGAAGCCGCCCCGGATGCCGGCAAACCAGCCAACATGCTGAGCGCCTGGGGGGAGATCTTCGGCAATCCGCACTTTCTGCTCCTGGGGCTGATATCCTTTTTCTGGTACGGAAACTATCTGGCCCTCCAGGGCTTGTGGGGCGGACCCTACCTGATGGAGGTCATGCACCTCTCCCGGGCCGCCACCGGCCAGATGCTCATGTTCACCTCCCTGGGATTCATTGCCGGAAGCACGGTGATCGATGTGGTCGCCCGGCGGATATTCCGTTCCTACAAAAAGACCCTCCTGGCCGGGCAGTTCGTGCTTCTGCTGCTCATGTCCGGCTTCCTGGGGGTGGTGGAAACTTTCCCCCGTCCGCTTCTGGCGGCCGTTTTCTTTGCCATAGGGATGGCCGTCTCCAGTGGGGTGATGATCTATCCCATCATTCGTTCCATGTTTTCCGTGCGGATCGTTGGGACGGCCCTCACGTCCCTCAACTTCTTCGTCCTCATGGGGGCTGCGGTGACCCAGCAGGTCATGGGGGTGATTGTCGGCTCCTTCGGGCGCGGAGCCGCCGGTGCCCCCCCGGCCGCCTTCCATGTTGCCTTCCTCTTTCCTGTGGCGGGGCTGGCTATTGCCATCATTGCCTTTTTCTTTGCGCGGGATTATTCCGAGAAGGGGTAACATATGGAACTGGGGGCGTCGGGAGCCCCGTTTCGCTCAACGCGCCGCTCGCGCCGCCGCTGTACGGCTAATTCCGCGCCAACCCATCAACTCGCCCTGCGGGCTCAGACACGATGGGTCGGCTCTGCTCCATTTCGCCTACAGCGGCTGGCACTCGGGCACATTCGCTGCACGGGGCTCCCGACGCCCCCAGTTCCATGAAACGTGAAAAGGCCCGCCAAACGATTCGGCGGGCCTCTTTATTTCTACTTCTGTTCTCCCCATTTCAGGGTTATTCCGGCGTAATGAAACCGCCGGCCGGGTACTGCGTCAGATTGTGTTCGGGAGTAGCTTCCCCTATAACGGTGCCCTCCTTCTTGTGCTGACGATCTGTTTCCGGTAGCGCTACCTGTCTATACTATAGCGTTGTAAAAATTCCCTGCAAAGGCTGTTATTAAAAATTTTTCCGTGTATAATGGCATATTGTGTCAAAGGCAGCGGGAAACCGCTGCCTTTTTTATGGTAGCTCCTCCAGGATGGCGCTGAAAGCCCGTATGGTCCTGGCCTTTTTGAGCTGTTTGAGGCTTTTTGCCAGGGAGGGGTCATTCATGGTGGCAAGCACTCCCTTGATTTTGCCCAACACCTGGGTATCGCCACAGAACAATTCGCAGTAGCCTGCCAGCAACTCCCGCATGTACTTCCTGAGAATTTCCTTCCGTTCTTCACCGGCTGGTTCGGCCGGGGCGTTTCCCCTCAGCCGCTCAAAGAGCAGGGGATCGGCTATTGCGCCTCGCCCCAGCATGAGACCGGCAGCACCGGTTTCCCGCAGAACCCGCAGTCCTTCGGAGGCGGTGCGGATGTCGCCATTGGCAATAACCGGAAGGCGCGTTTTGCTCACCACTGCCGCGGTAACGGCATGGTCGGCTCTGCCCGTGTATTCCTGCACCACAGTCCGTGGATGGAGCACCAGAAAGTCGATTCCTGCGTCCTCGAACAGGGGGAGGATTGTGGTGATCTGGGCGGGGTCGTCGTAGCCGGCTCGCACCTTGACGGAGAATGTTCCCTTGACGGCCGAGCGCAGAGCGGTAAGCAACTCGCCCAGCGCCTCGGGGCGCCGCAGCATACCGCCGCCGGTGAGACCGGATGTCATCCGTCCGTAGGGGCAGCCGAGATTCAGGTTGATGTGGACGGCCCCCGCTTCCTGGGCCGCCCTGGCGGCGGTCACCAGGGCTTCATGATCGTGCCCGATGAGCTGCACCACCAGCGGTACACCCTCCTCAGAGGCAGTCACTTCCAGTAAATCTCCTTCCCTGATTGGCTGCCGCGACCCGGCAGGATTGACCCTTACAAATTCGGTGAAGACCACATCGGGGCGAACCCAGTCGATGAACAGGGAGCGCAGGGCGCGGTTGGTCAGCCCCTGCATGGGGGCCAGCATCAGGGGGATGTGGCCGGCGGGCCAGGGGAGGGGAGCGTGCGAAGGTGCCACGGGTGATGGTGTCGTAACGGGCATAGTGGTTAAGGAGGGAAAGAAGACAAAGGCGGCCATGGGCCGCCTTTGCTGTTTCCTCAGGGGTGATGTTTGTGGCTGATTCTAGAGGATTTCCACCAGCTGGAATTCGTAGGTGAGGTCCTCGCCTGCCAGGGGATGGTTGGCGTCGAAGGTGACGCTGTCTTCGGTCACTTCAACCACGGCGACGCCGATTTCTTCTTCGTCATCATTGGCAAGTACCAGTTCCTGGCCGACTTCGGGGATCATGTCTTCGGGGAGATCGCTCTTGGGGACCGTGAAGACCTTTTCCTCGTCGTACTCGCCGAAAGCGTCTTCGGCCGGTATCGTCACGGTCTTCTTATCGCCGGGGGCCATGCCGATCAGGGCCTCCTCGACCTGCTCGAAGAACTCTCCGCCGCCGATAGTGAGTTCCATGGGGCCAGCTTCGCAGCCGCAATCATCGTCATCGCAGCAGGAATCGGATTCGCAATCGCACTCGTGGGAGTCGCATTCTTCCGCTTCGAGGGTGCTGTCGAAAACGGTTCCATCTTCAAGCTTGCCGGTAAAGTCTATTTTAACCCGGTCGCCCTTCTGTGCCTGTTTCATTTGGTTCATCCTTCCGTACTCTAAATTAATATCCGGCAGTGACCGGTCTATTGCATCGTACGCAAACACATGCCCGGCAGTCCAGTGAAAATTATTCCATCATTCAGTAAAGGCCAGCTTCCGCTCCAGATCCATGGAGCGAGTGATATGCTTCGCCTGGTCGAAGGTGATGATTTCCTTCTCGCAGAGTTCCAGCAGGTGCTGGTCGAGGGTCTGCATCTGGTAGAGGGAGCGGCCGTTCTCGATGTGCTTTTCGATCTCGTCGAGGCGCCCCTCCCGGATGCAGGCCTGGATGGTGGTGGTAGCCCGCATGATCTCCACTACCGGGAGGATGCTTTCTCCGCTCTTGTCCTTGATAAGCCTCAGCGATACGGTAGCCACCAGGATGTCGGCCAGCCGCTGACGTATCACCTCCTGGCAGTCGGGCGGGAAGTGGCCGAGGAGGCGGTTGATGGTGGAGGCGGCACTCTGGGTATGGAGCGTTGAGAAGACCAGGTGCCCCGTTTCGGCAGCCTTGATGCAGGAGTCGATGGTCTCCTGGTCACGCATCTCGCCCACCATGATGACGTCGGGGTCCATGCGGAGCGATGAGCGGAGCGCGGCGGTGAAGTTTTCCGTGTCGATCCCCACTTCCCGCTGGATGATGCAGCTCTTCCGGGAGGTGAAGAGGAATTCTACCGGATCTTCGATGGTGATGATGTTGAAGGTGCAGGTCTCGTTCAGATGGCGGATGATCGACGCCAGGGTTGTTGATTTGCCGTTGCCGGTGGGGCCCGTGACAAGAATGAGGCCGTTGGGGGCCTTGGCGATCTCGGCCAGCACCGGCGGGAGGTTCAGCTCCTCAAATGTTCCCACATGGGGGGGGATTACCCGCATGACGATGCCAATGGCCCCCCTTTGCCGGAAAATGCTGACCCGGAACCGTCCGCCGTTGGCGAGGGAGTAAGAGGCATCAAGTTCGCGCAGGTTGTCGGGAAGGGTGCGGCGGTTCTGCTCCATGACGGTCTTGGCGATGAACTCCGTGTCCTGGGCGGTCAGGCGGGGGAGTTTGGAGCGGAGAAGCTGCCCTTTGGCCCGGAAAAAGGGAGGATTGTCCACTTCGAAGTGAAGGTCGGATACCCGCTTCTCGAAGGCTATTCCCAATATCTGGTTCAGAAGGTTCATGTCCATGAAAGATACCTCGTGGCACCTCCTCCCTGCAGCTTGCTAGGGAGTCGGCTTTTCGCGCTTTCTGTGGTAGAGGGCATTTTCCAGTACGAGACCGGCTTCCCCGGCCAGAAGCTCCAGTAAGTTAACCTGGATGGGGGAAGGTTCCCGCTGGCCGAAGTCTCCGTAAATAAGGGAGATGGTCTTTCCGAAGCCCCTCAGGGGGAGAAGGAAGACCGTCGGGCTAAGCGGGGCGCCAATGGCGGTGAAAAGATGCCTTACTACTATCTCATCGTCAGTTTTTCCGAAAAATGCACCGGTTTTTTCAATAACCTCACTAAAAAGAGATGGTTGCTCCAGGGGGATTGCGAAGCGCAGTGGGGGGGTGGCCCCTTCTCCGCGATCACCTCTGATGCCGATTGAGCGTTCGGCAATGAGCCCATTTCCCTGGACGACAAGAGTGAGTGCCCGGTCAAAAACTTCGGCTACCGATTGCAAAAGGGACAGGGCCACATCCTGGGGCCGTTCAAGCCTTCTCAGGGCCGCAAGCTCCTGGGCCAGTCGGTCGGCCGGCGTTCTTCCCTGCTCGTGCCCCATGGCTTTCAGGTAAGAGGGGAGGGTGCCAAGGAACCGGAGAGTGTCTTCAAGGAAAGTCCCTTCCCGCCCGTCGCGCACGGGTCGCGGAAGGACCGCCCTTACCCCTTCCCTGAGCGAGTCGAGGGCGAAAACGTAATCACTGGGAGCGACGAGTTGGAGAGTGACAATCCGGGGGTAGGCCTTCTTCTTCTGCTGGCGCAACCCCTCGAGCTTTTGGGGTGAAAATCTGACACCTATGCTGTCGGGGGCGTCGAGGATGAGCACCGGCTGGGAATTTTTCGCCATGAGCTGCTCGATGATGGGGTCCAGGTCCTGCTCCTCGGTGGTGGCGAAGACGAAGATCCCTTCCTGCCGGCAGACGGTGGTAACGCAGTAGGCCATGAGCTCGTCGGCGCTGAAGAATACGAGCGACGGGGTTGTCCCTGCCCTCTCGGTTCCCTCTTTTGAGGTGCGGGCATAGCTCCCAAGAAAGGCAAGAAGTTCTTCCTGCTCTTTTTCCGAGAGGTCGGCGCCCAGTTCCTGAATCTTTATCTGCGGGGTGCGGTCCTCCAGGCCTGAAAAAACCTGGGGAATGGTTTTTTCCAGGCTATCTATGTCTGACAGTCCCAGGTCGTCGGCGGAAATGATCATCCCGGCCGCCTCGGCGGCAGCGTCGTGAGTCGGGACGTTCTCGTCTTCCAGTTCATCCTCAAGCAGAAGTCCGCCGTGTTTTTTTTCGTCGTAGATTCTGAGGGCGTCCATGAGGACGTTTTCGGTGTGCAGGGTAATCTCTTCGTGGAGTTTTTCCGGGAAATAGCGGTATTCGTCGGATACCGTGACGTTGGTCACGTCCAGGTCGAAAGTTCCCCGTTTCCAGGTGAGAATATCGACCACCGTCAGTTCGATGAGCGCTTCGAGCCCCCGGTAGGCATCATCTTTTCCGACCTTGTCGCCTTCAATGAGGGTGGCGATCAAGGGGCGGCGGTTGCTTCCCGCGTTCCGCTGCTCATCGAGGGCCGCGGATAGTGTCCCGGCGCTGATGACCCCTGCTTCCACAAGGATATTGCCTATCCTGAGGCTGTTGTCATAGTGGTTCGCACTGATGATGTAGCCGTCGTTGAAAACGAGTTGGCTCTCCCCCTTGCGCCCCTTGACCGTAAGAGTGCCCGATTTTCGCGTCGCGTGAAGGAGTTGAATGACATCAACGATGGACAGGTGTTCCAGGTCTCCAGTGAATGACATCCCTTTGCAATGCTCCTCTCTGGGCAGGTGCCGGGGCTTCCCCGAAAGCACTATTTAACTCGAAAAGGCGGCAGCATTCAAGCACTAACCAGCGGAAATCGCGATGCTTGACCAAAGTGCCGCATATTTTCTCCGGAGCGTGCCGGGGCGATTAATGAATGCAAGACACCCTTGACCTGCGGCAGCGGTACCCTGTATGGTTTGCAGAGATTGCCGGATGTGTCCCGCCGGAAAGGAGCTGCCCATTGGAAATCGTTCTGAATCCATTTGAAGTCCGAGTACTCGGCTGCCTGGTCGAGAAGGAGCTTGCGACTCCCGAGTATTACCCCCTGACCCTGAATGCCCTGACGGCGGCATGCAATCAGAAATCGAACCGGGATCCGGTTGTGTCCCTGGAGGAAGCCGATGTGGTGCGCGCCCTCGATTCGCTCCGCGTGAAGGGTTTTGCCCGGCAGTCGGCCGAGGGGGTGCGGGCCATGAAATACTGCCACTGCCTGGCTGAAAAGTTTCTTCTGGAGCCGCCGGAACTGGCCGTTCTGGCCGAACTTCTAGTGCGGGGCCCCCAGACAGTGGGGGAACTGAGGACCAGGGCCGAGCGGATGCGCCCTTTCTCAGATCTGGCGGCTGTGGAAGAGGTTTTGCGGCTGCTCATGGAGCGGGATGAGCCCCTCGTCGTCCGGCTCCCCCGTCAGCCAGGGCGCAAGGAACATCGTCACGCCCACCTTTTTGCCGGAGTGCCCGAGGCGGATGGAGATGAGTGCGCCCCACCAATGGAGGGGGCGCGGCTTCAGGTGCGGGCTGAGGACGAACGGGTAACACGCCTGGAGGAGGAAGTGGCTGCGTTGCGCACCGAAATCGATGAGTTGCGCCGGGCCATGGAGGAATTCCGGTTACAGTTCGAGTAGAGGCTGGCTTTGCCAGACCCGGCCAGGGAGGCTCATTATGAACGCGATCATCAACGGCATCAACCTCGCTTACGACGACCACGGCAGCGGACCGGCGGTGGTTCTCATCCACGGATTCCCCCTCTGCCGCAAGATGTGGTATCCGCAAATCAAGGCGGTGACGGCGGCGGGGTTTCGACTCGTAACCATCGATCTGCGGGGATTCGGCGAGAGTGACGTTCCGGAAAGCCCCTATTCCATGGATATCTTTTCCGACGATGTCGTGGGGCTCATGGACTATCTCGGGATCGAGCGGGCGGTTGTCGGCGGAATGTCCATGGGGGGGTATGTTCTGTTCAATCTTGCGGAGCGCCATGCCGGCCGCCTTGCCGGTGCCGCGTTCATCGCCACCCGCGCCACGGCCGACGATGAGGCGGGGAAGGCCCGCCGTCTCCGTCAGGCCCAGGATATGATGAAATTCGGTCCCCAGGTCATTGCCGACGCCTTCGTGCCGATTCTCTTCGCCGAGGCATCCCTGGCCGAGAGGCCGAGGCTTGTGGAGGAGGTTGGCGGATGGATCGTAGGGACCGATTCGCGGGGGCTTGCGGGCGGGCTCCTTGCCATGCGGGAGCGCAAGGACTACAACGGAATTCTTGGCAACTTCGGGATGCCATCCATTGCCATCGGTGCAGAAGACGACCGGGCCGCGCCGCCTGAGACGTCGCGGGCCATCGCGGCCGGAATCCCCGGATGTCGGCTTGCGATTGTTTCCGCCGCGGGGCACATGGCCAATCTGGAGCACCCCGGGGCCTTTAACGATGCCCTGATAGGGTTTCTGAAGGAGTTGGGTAGGTGGTGATGCCGGTTATGGCGGGCACTTACCGCAGACGGACCGGAAGAGCACCGTGCTGAGATAGCGGTCACCGCGGTCGGGGAGTAGGACGACGATGGTGCTCCCCGCCGGGGCGTCTTTTGCTACCTGGATGGCGCCGGCCACCGCCGCGCCGCTGGACATCCCCACGAATAGCCCCTCGCGGATCGCCAGATCCCGCGCTGTATCGAAGGCGGGCTCATCGTGGACGGTGAGCTTCAGGTCGAGGGCGGCGGGGTTGTATATCGGAGGGACAATGGCCTCCTGCATGTTCTTGAGGCCTTGCACCTTGTGCCCCAGGCGGGGTTCAACCCCGACGATGGTCACTCCGGGCTTTGCCTCTCGGAGATAGCGGCTTACCCCCATGAGGGTGCCGCCGGTCCCCATCCCGGCCACGAAAAAGTCCGCAGTGCCGCCGGTGTCGCGGAAGATTTCCGGTCCGGTGGTTTCGTAATGGGCCAGTGGATTGTTGGGATTGGCGTACTGGTTGGGCATATAGTAGTGATCGGGCTCTTCATCCAGTATCCGGTGGGCCAGCCTGATGGCGCCGTCGGTGGCCTCCTGAGCCGGGGAGAGTACCAGTTCTGCGCCGTAGGCCTCCAATACCGCCCGCCGCTCCAGACTCACACAGGCAGGCATGACGAGTTTCACCCGGTATCCCTTTGCCGTTCCGAGCATGGCGATGGCGATGCCGGTGTTTCCCGAGGTGGGCTCCAGGATCGTCTTTGCGGCGGTCAAATCCCCGTCGGCCTCGGCCATGGCGAGCATGTAGAGGGCGGGACGGTCCTTCACCGAGCCGCCGACGTTGTTTCCTTCAAGCTTGGCGAGGATTCTCACTCTCGGGTTGGGGTTCAGGTGTCTGATCTCCACAAGTGGGGTGGAGCCGATGCTTTTGGACAGGGAAAAGGGGGGATATTCCATGGATGATGCCCTCTGCTTGATTGGTTAATAAGGGTTTATGCTATAGGAATGCGTGGGAAAATACAACATTTGCGAACAATTCAATCCGCCGGGCTTCGTGCAACGAGACAAACGCCATGACAATTCCTGCTCCAGACCCTAAGTTCCTTGAACTTGCCGCCAGGTTTACGGAGCGTCTTCATGTGGAGATTCCCTCTTCGGCGCTTTTTCATGCCGCCGTGGCGCTCATACTCAGGATGGGGAACAATGGGATCGAGGTTCTTTTCATCGAGCGGGCCGCCCATGATGGCGATCCGTGGTCGGGAGACCTGGGATTTCCCGGGGGGAAGATTGAGCCGGGGGATGACGGGCCGCGAGCAGCGGCGGAGCGGGAAACATGGGAAGAGCTTGCACTCAATCTTGGCGAGGCTCATTACCTGGGGAGGCTGGACGATATTGCCGGTGCCAATCTGCCGGTGAGGGTGTCCTGTTTTGTCTACGGCCTGACGGCGGAACAGCCCCTGACGCTGAGTGGCGAGGTCAGGGACGCCTTCTGGGTTTCCCTGGCCGATCTCTGCAATCCGCTCCGCCATGTGGCCGCCATGGTCAACTTTGACGGCAAATCCTTCCAGCGGCCGGCAATAGTCCTTCCCGCGGAAGGAAAACCGGTATTGTGGGGCATCACTTACCGGCTGACCCTGCAATTTCTTGAGGTCGCGGCAGGCGATGACTGCCCCCAGTCCGTTGGCGGAAGCATGGAGTTCGACGGGGAACCGTAGAGTTTATGTGACGATGCCTTCCTTGCCGGGGGCAAGGGTGCCCGCGTGGGAGAGGAATTCCTCCATGAGTTGCGGCGATTCGTAGCCGAAGGATAAGACCGATTCGTAGCTGAGGAGCTGGAGCGGATCCAGGTGGGGCGAGGCAAAGCCGACACCGTCCGTACCGGTGCGGACGATACGGCCCGGCATTGTAATGGTGAGGGTTGAGGTGCCGTTCAGGAAATAGATGGAAACAAGGGCATCCTCGTCGGGCTTATGGTCTCCCCGTACTGACAGGTAGAGGCCGTGAAGGCTTATGTCCCGCACCTCTCCGAAGGTGATGTTTGAATCTTTCTGCAGAAATGCCGGGGCTGTAAACGGAACCCGAGGATAATGCCGCCGTTCGAATTGTCCCATGGCGTCCTCCCTGTGTAAATCATTGATTCGTTTTGTACTGGATTTTTGATAGAAATTATAGCGCAAAATTAATTTTTTTGTGTTTTTTGTGGGCATCCAGGGCAGCATTTTTGTGCGGCGTGCAAGTGCCGGGACATCCCGTCTCTTCTGTGTTACCCTTGTAGCCGTGCTTGTACGGGGTCGTCGCGGAAACTGCACTGGCGAATGGAAAGGAGCGATCCATGAAAGCAAGAGATTTATTCGCGGGGATATTCCTGTCGGTGGCAGCTATCTGCAATCCGGCCGGAGCCGGGGCGGAGGCGCGCCTCTCAAAGGGTCAGATTCTTTACGTGCCGGTTTACTCCCATGTCTATACCGGAGACAGGGCGCTCCCCTTCAATCTGGCGGCCACCATGGGGATCCGCAATATCGATTTGACGAATCCGATTACCGTCACCCGGGTGACCTACCATGATTCAAAAGGGAGGCTCGTGAAGCGTTTTCTGTCCGGTTCCCTGACACTTCCTCCCCAGGGATCCACCAGTTTTTACCTGAAGGAACGGGATACGAGTGGCGGCTTCGGCGCTCATTTTATCGTCGAGTGGGAGGCTTCCCGGGAGATCAACGAGCCGATTGTGGAGAGCGTCATGATTGGTGCCCGGTCCGGCCAGGGAATCTCCTTTGTGAGCCCGGGCAGGGAGATCGGCACTCCGGTCGGCCGGTGAGGAGTGGGTGGGAACAATGAAAATCATCGACTTGCGGAGCGATACCGTCACCAGTCCCTGTCCTGCCATGCGCGCCGCCATGGCGGCAGCCGAGGTGGGTGACGACGTCTACGGAGAGGACCCCACCGTCAAGCGCCTTGAGTCGCTGGCGGCGGAGATGCTCGGCACGGAAGCGGCTCTTTTCGTGACGAGCGGCACGCAGTCAAATCTTCTGGCCATATTGACCCATTGCGGCAGGGGGGATGAATATATCGCCGGCCAGACTGCCCACTGCTACCGCTTCGAAGGGGGCGGAGCCGCGGTCCTGGGCGGGGTGCAGCCCCAGCCCATCGATGTGGAGGCCGACGGCACCCTTGATCTGGATAAAGTGCGCGCTGCCATCAAACCCCACGATCCCCACTTTGCCCGCACGCGGCTCCTTTGCCTGGAGAACACCCAGGCGGGGAGGGCGCTTCCCTTCGATTATCTGGCCCGTGCACGTGCCCTTGTCCGGGAAAAAGGACTTGCCTTCCATCTGGACGGGGCACGGCTTTTTAATGCCGCTGTCGCCCTTGGCGTGGAACCCCGGCAGATTGCCGGCTATTTTGATTCGGTCTCGGTATGCCTCTCCAAGGGGCTTGGCGCGCCGGTGGGGTCTCTCCTTTGCGGGGGAAGCGAGTTTGTGGCCGAGGCCAGGCGGTGGCGAAAGATGTTAGGTGGCGGCATGCGCCAGGCGGGGGTTCTTGCCGCTGCTGGGATTGTCGCCCTCAGCGGGAACGTGACCCGTCTCGCCGAGGACCACGCCAACGCACTGCGCCTTGCTGCGGGGCTCTCCGCCATCAAGGGAGTCGCCGTATTGCCCCCCGGGGCCCGGACCAACATGGTCTTTATCTGCCTTCCCTCCGGCCTGGACAGGTCGCTGGCAAGTTTCCTCCGGGAGAAAGGGATTCTTGTGGCCGGAAGAGAGAGCCTTCGCCTTGTCACTCACCGGGATGTGGCTGCGGAGGATATCGATCGGGTAGTGGGCGCCTTTGGGGACTTTTTCGGGCGTTCGTAGCTTCCTCAGCGACCGGTCCGCTTAATTGAAAAAAACCTTCCCTGTGCTTTACTTGAAAAGTGCTCCTTCACTACGCTGTCCGGAGAACGATCATGTTCAAGAAGAAGATTACTGGTTGGATGTTGGCCGCAGTTGCCGGATTCCTTGCATCATGTGCGTTCATCACCGTCAATGTCTACTTCCCCGAGAAGGAAGTCAAAAAGGCCTTCCAGACTTTGGACGAGAAGTACCTGGGACAGGAAAATGAGCAGAAGCCTGCTCCGGATGCCGAACCGGCCGGGGGAGAGGCTCCTTAGGTCCGGAAGTAAACAATCATGTCCGGCTGCGCTGGCGTATATGGCGGCCGGTAACCGTAAGGTGGATACAATTATGAGTCAATTCATGAAGTTAATACCGTTTGCAACCCTTGCCATCATCCTTGGCATTGGCGTTGCCGTACCCTGGGCCGCGGAACGGCCTAAGGTGGATGTGCCTCCTGTTGCCGGTAAGAATCTCTGCCTCCTTGAGTCCGAAGGCTGCCCCAACCGTAAAATGACCATAGTTGAACTGATAAAAGCGCTGCGGCTGGAGTTGTCCAAGGGGGAAGCGGTGTATACCCCTTCTGAGCTTCGCGTTCTTGAGGATAAGTTGGGTGAGTACGAGTTAATGTACGAGCGTCTGATGTTCGGTAACAGTGAGTAGAATAATTTTACGTTTGAATGATATTAAGAAGTTAGTCTGGGAAATAGCTTAGTAACCTTAAATTAAATATTTAGCAATTATTGACATTTAATGTAATGTTGTTTACTCTTGCGCGCTAATCGCAGGAGGCGACGGTACCTGAATATCCGCTGAATTCTACGGACCCCTTCTTGATTCCCCAGGGAATCATCTACAGGACACACCCCCCCCATCCTGCAACACAATCACCCTGATTACGTGTACATCCATTAAACCGAAGTTCCGGCTCGTGGCTGCGGTTCTTTCCGTTCCGTTTGAACGGGAGGCGGGTCGGAGTCTGCTTTTTGCGAGGTTTTTCATGCATTTGACCGACTGCTTCATGGAGCTGGTGGCCTATGTCACCCATGTCCTCCGCACGGCTGCCGTGCGTCAGCCCTCCTATCCGGAGGTCCGCCGGGAAATCGACCTGCTTCTGGCTGCGGGGGAGTCGTGTGTCAAACGGGAGGGGTTATCCCGGGACGACTTCTATGCGGCCCGCTTTGCCATCTGTGCGTGGATCGATGAGGCGATACTTTCTTCGGTCTGGAACGAGAAGAACCTCTGGCTCCGGGAGCAGCTCCAGCGCCTTCACTACAACACCACCGAGGCGGGCGAGGAATTCTTTACGAGATTGAATGCCCTGGGGCTCCACCAGCGGGAGGTGCGGGAGGTCTACTATCTCTGCCTCGCCCTGGGTTTTACCGGCAAATTCTGCAAGCCCGGCGACGAGTACCAGCTTGAACAGGTTAAGACCGCCCAGCTGAAGCTCCTGGTGGGGAGCTCCGTGGGGCTTCCCTCCCTTGAGCGGAGCGAGCTCTTTCCCGAGGCCTACCCGGGGGATACGCCCACCCTGGCCCCGGCGCGGCGCGGACGGGGTTTTTCGCCTCTGGCTGCCGCCTGTGTCGCCGGACCGGCGGTGCTCTTTGCCATTCTCTTTTTTGTTTACCGCTTCACCCTCTCGGGGGTGGGGGAGAATTTTCTAAGGACGGTGCCGTACTGAGATGAAAACTAAGCTTGCGACCTTTCTCAAGTGGTTTCTCCTGGCGGGGGGGGCGGTGGTGGTTGTCCTCCTTGTCTTTGGCATTGTGCTTGCCCTCAACTGGCCCTGGTGGGTGGCCCTTTGCATCATGCTGCTTCTGGCGGGGGTTGGCGTAGGTATCGTCCTCCTGCGGAACCTGTGGCTTCGCAAGCGGGAGCAGAACTTCGTCCAGGAGGTGATTGCCCAGGACAAGGGGCTTATGAAGTCCCTCTCCGGCAAGGAGCGGGAACACCTGGCCCAGCTCCAGGAACGATGGAAGGACGCCGTCGGCACCCTGAAGAGCTCCCACCTCAAAAAGAAGGGCAACCCCCTCTATGTCCTCCCCTGGTATCTCGTGATCGGCGAGAGCGGCTCGGGGAAAACCACCTCCCTCAACAGCGCCCGGCTTTCCTCCCCCTTCATCGACGTCTGCAGCACCTCCGGCGTGTCCGGCACCCGCAACTGCGACTGGTGGTTCTTCGAGGAGTCCATCGTCATCGACACGGCCGGCCGCTACGCCGTACCGGTGGATGGCGAGAAGGACCGGGACGAGTGGCAGAAGTTCCTCTCCCTTCTCGTCAAGTACCGCAGGAAGGAGCCCCTGAACGGCCTCATCGTCACCGTGGCCGCGGACCGGCTCCTGGCGGCGGGGCGCGAGGAGAACGCTGAAGAGGGGCGCACCATGCGCAACCGCATCGACGAACTGATGCGGGCGCTGGGGGTCCGGTTCCCGGTCTACGTCCTCGTCACCAAGTGTGATCTCGTGGATGGGATGAACCGCTTCGCCGGACTCCTGCCGGAAGCGGCCCTCCGGCAGCCCATGGGGATGGTGAACCGGGAGCTGGCGACCGACGTGGCCTCCTTCACCGGCAAGGCGGTCTCCGCAGTGGTGGAACGCCTCCGGACGCTGCGGCTCCTCCTCCTGCACCAGCCCGAGGCCAAGGACGCGGACCCGGGGCTCGTCCTCTTCCCCGAGGAGTTCTCGGCCCTGCGGGAATCCCTCGCCGCCTTCATGGAAGGCGCTTTCCGGGAGAACCCCTACCAGGAAACCCCAATCCTGCGAGGACTCTTCTTCTCCAGCGGTCGCCAGGAGGGGAATCCCCACTCCCGCTTCTCCGAAGCCCTCGGCCTTGCCGGCGAGCGGGAATCCCTGCCCGGCACCAGCAAAGGGCTCTTCCTCCACGACTTTTTCGCCAAAATACTCCCCGCTGACCGGGCTCTCCTGGCGCCGACCCGGCGGGCCGTGGAGTGGCGCGCCCTCACCGGCAACCTGGGGCTCGTCTCCTGGATGCTCCTCGGCGTGGCCCTCTGTGGGATCCTCTCCTTTTCCTTCGTGAGAAACATGACCACCATCCGGGAGGTGTCGCGGCAGTTCGAGCGGACGCCGCGGCTCTCCGGCAATCCCACCAACGACCTCCTGGTACTCGACTCCTTCCGCCAGGGCATCATCAAGGTGGAGGAGCGCAACCGCTCCTGGTGGATCCCCCGCCTGGGCCTCACGGAAAGCGTCGCGGTGGAACGGACCCTCAAGGAGAAGTTCTGCCGCCAGTTCCGGGACGGGTTCCTCGCCTCCTATGACCGCCAGCTGGCCGCAGGGGTGGCGGGGCTCTCCGCGGGCACCCCCGACGAGCTTTTTGCCCAGTACGCAATCCACCTGGCCCGGCGGATCAATATCCTCAATGCGGGTATAAATGGGAAGAAGCTGGCGGAGCTTTCCGCCATGCCCCAGCCCGCCTCGGTCTCGTTCCTGACCGGCGAAACCGCGGCCGGAGCCGATGCCCGCAAGCGGTTCGGCACCCTCTACCTCCACTACCTGGCCTGGCGGGGGGATTCTCCCGATCTGGCCCGGGAGACCGCCCTGCTCCAGGGGTGGCTCCGCCAGATCATCGGCCTCAGGGGGGGAAGCCTCACCTGGCTTGCCCCGTGGATCGATCGCCAGTCCGGCCTTCCCGCGGTGACCCTGGCCGAGTTCTGGGGGGGCGGCGCGCCGCTGCCGGGAGAGCCGGCGGTTCCCGCATCCTTCACCCGTAAGGGGAAGGCGGAACTGGAGAGCCTGGTGACGGAGCTGGAAACGGCCCTTGGCGACCCGCGCCTCGTGGCAGCGGGCAAAGGGGGGCTCGGCACCTGGTACCGGGGAAGCTGTCTCGCTGCGTGGCAGCGTCTTGCCGCCACCTTCCCGTCGGGGAAAGACCGGCTTCGCACCATCCGCGACTGGCAGCAGGCTGCCGTCAAGATGGCCACGGAGCAGGGCCCTTACTTCGCCTTCATAAACCGCATGTCATCGGAGCTTGAGACCCTGGTGGGGAAGGAGGGGACGCCGCCGTTCGTGTCCCAGCTCTACGCATTCCAGTTGGCCCGGGCCGGGGGAGCCGTTCCCGGCGCCGTAGGCAAGGCTGCCGAGAGCAGCAAACGCTTCCTCAATTCCCTGGGGGAGAAACTCAATCCCGATGCGGTTGCGAAAGGGATCGATACTCCACTCGCGGCCACCAGGGCGTGGCAGGAGTACCAAGCGGCACTCGCTGCCATCGCGCCGGCCGCCTCGTCGCGGCAGCAGGCCTTTCAGCTTGCCGCCCAGACCTTCACTGACGATCCCGCCACGGGGAAGACCCCCTTCGTGGCCGCCTGGGGTGCGGCGGGGAGGCTTCGGGCCGGCGTTGCCGGCAGCGGCGCCGACGGTGCCTTCTGGCGGCTGGTGACCGGTCCCCTCGACTACCTCTGGACCTACGTGCGGCGCGAGGCCGGCTGCCAGCTCCAGACCCTGTGGGAGGAACAGGTCATCGCCGCCACCCTCGGCATGACCCCCCAGCAGGCGGGTCCCCTGCTCCTCGGTCCCGACGGCCTTGCCTGGCGTTTCGTCAAGGGGCCGGCTGCTCCCTTCGTCCGGGGGACTGCCTCCGGCTACGCTCCCCGGCAGGCCCTCGGCGGAGCGCTCCCCATCGAAGGGGCCCTCTTCGCTTTCCTCTCCAAGGGGGCCCAGGTGCAGGCTTCTGCCGCCGGCCGCCAGCCCAACTACACCGTGGCCGTCAAGGGGCTTCCCACCGATGCCAACGCCGACGCCCGGGTCAGGCCCCATGCCACCCGGCTGGAGATTCAGTGTGCCGGCGCTCCCCAGACCCTCGTGAACCAGAACTTCCCCGTGGGGAAAACCTTCTACTGGTCACCGGAAACCTGCGGCGACGTCATCTTCCAGATCGAGGTGGGTGACCAGGTTCTCACCAAACGTTACGGTGGTCCCCAGGCCTTCCCCGACTTCCTTCGGGAGTTTGCCGGCGGCTCGCGCACCTTCCCCGTCCGGGAGTTCCCCGGCGAGAAGGATGCCCTGGCCCGGATGGGGATCAAACATATCCGCGTCAACTACCAGATCATCGGCGGCGCCCAGGTGGTGAAGCAGGGGAGCGCCATGGCCGGCGCCATGGCCCCGCGGGTCATTGCCCGGTGCTGGTAACGGCAGCCCCCCCCCATCTCACGGAAGAGAAGGAGTGCGACTGATGCTCGGCACTGACATGACAACCGGCTGGAACTGGTCAGCCTTCGGCAAGCACCCGGCGGCGGCCGATTACTTCCGCCTCGGCCACGCTTCCCCCTTCGTGGAGGGGGTAACCAAGTGGGTGGAGAGTGGCTACCGGCTCCTGGCCGAGCGCGGCGATGCCACGCCCCCTTTCTGCTCCTGGCGCTTCTGGGCCCGGGGCTATGGCCGGGATTCCCTCGTCATTGGGGTGGTTCGGGTCTCCAGCGACAGCATGGGGCGCCCCTATCCCCTCCTCATCATGGGGAGCGGCCCCCTGGAGGGGTGGGAGGGAAATTGGGACTTGCTCCCCTTTGCCGGGGAGAAGAGCTGGTGCCAGATCGAGTTCCTGGCCACCCACACCTTCGGGGAGCTGAAGAAACTGGAGGAGGGGCTCCAGGGCCTGCGCCCCCCCGCCGCCGAGTGGGACGAGCTGGCCGAACGCCGCCGGGGGCTGAACCGTCTCGGTTCGCCCCTGGACCCCTATGCGTCCTTTCTGGATATGCCCCGGCTGGAAACAGTGGCCGCCGAGCGGGCCGGGAAGGAGGAGTTCTCGGTTCGGCTCGACCGGGGCCCCGTCAACGACAAGATCACCCTCGTGAGCCTCTGGCACCTTCTGGCCAAGGGGGCCGCCAAGGGGGTTCCCAACGCCCTCTTCATGGGGGGAACCCTGGAGCGCTCCTTTCTCGCCTCCTACCGGCGGGCCCTGGCGCCGGGGGATTTTCTCCACCTCTGGTCCGCCTCGGACGCCGGGGGGTGGCATACCAGCATCGGAACGGAGTACGCCATGGATATAGCAACCCTGGGAAAAGAGCCGGTTCGCCCCGACCAACCGGTGGGGGAGGACGTCCGCTACGATCCCCTCTTCGATACCCTTCAGGCGGAGGTGGACAAGCTTACCTCCCCGGCCATCGCCGGCACCATCGACTGGGAGAAGGTGGTGCGGCTCTCAGCCGACATCCTGGCCACCCGCTCCAAGGATCTGCTGGTGGCCAGCTATCTGGCCGTGGGGCTCGTCCAGACCCGCGGCGGAGATGGCTTGGCCCTGGGGCTCAAGGTCTGGCGCGATCTTTTGGAGCGGTTCTGGAACGACCTCTACCCCACCCGGATGCGTGGGCGGCAGCGGAGCGTGGAGTGGTGGCTGGACCGGACCGGGATCGCCCTCCGCCAGCAGGGGGAGCAGAGCCTCCCCCCAGTGCAGCACGCCCTTGTGCTGGAGACCCTCGGCGCCATCGACCGCTTCCTCGGCGAACACCTGGAGGATGCCCCGTCCCTTACGAAGCTTCGGGAGCTGGTCGTTGACCTGGCGCCGGAAGCGGGCGGGGAGGCGGCATCCGAGGCCGTAGTTGCCTCGCCGGTCCAGGCCGAAACGCCGGCCGATCTTTTCACCCCGCCCTGCCAAACCGACCCCGTTGCCGTGGAGCCCCCGCGGCAGGCGATCACTCCCGGCTCACCCCTCCAGGCCCTGGAGGCGGGACTGCGGCAAGTGGGGGAGGCTGCCGGAGCCCTGCTCCAGCAGGACCCCTCAAGTCCGGTACCTTACCGTCTTTCGCGGCTCGCCGCCTGGGGTCAGGTTACGGAGCTTCCGCCGGCTGTGAACGGCCGCACCCGCATCCCCCCTCCCGAGCGCCAGGTGCTGACCCTCCTCCAGGAGCTGGCCAGCCACGGCGACGGCGAGGCGCTCCTAAAGGCCGCTGAGGCGCGGCTTCCCCAGTTTATCTTCTGGCTTGACCTGAACCGCTTTACCGCCGAAGCCCTTTCCCGCCTCGGCGACCGTTTCTCCTCTGCCCGCGAGGCGGTCAGCGCCGAGACGGCGGCCCTCGCTGGGCGGCTTCCGGGCCTTGAGGGGCTCTCCTTTGCCGACGGTACCCCCTTCGCTGATGGGGAGACCCGTCAGTGGCTGACTGGGGTCATGCAGCGGGAGGCGTCCGCCGCCCAATGCCCCGCCGAAGCCGATACCGAAGGCCGGGCCGAGGCCATTGCCCGGGAGGTGGAGGAGGCCCAGGCCCTCATCCGGAGCGGGAAGCTCCTGGAGGCGGTGGCGCGGTTCCAGAAACAGCTCGGCAACGGCGCTTCCCGCAAGGAGAAGCTCCACTGGCGCCTCGCCCTGGCCCAGCTTCTCGTGAACACTAACCGGGCCAGGCTGGCGCTCCCCCACCTGGAACAGGTTATGGCCGACATCGGGGCCTTCGGCCTCGAGGAGTACGACCCGGCCCTGGCCCTGCGGGGGCTTAAGCTCGCTTGGCACGGCTTCGATTCCCAGGCCGAGCCCCGCTTCAAGGATAAGGCCGCCGAAGCCCTCCACCGCATCGCCCGCCTCGACCCGGTGGAGATGGTGCGGCTGGCCAAGGGATAGCAACGCAATCACCGTGAAATGAAGGGATACACGCCAAGGATGGCACGTTCCCATTCCACTCCAAAGGAGAACGACATGTCGAAAGAAGCATCCGTAGCACCGAAGGAACGGGTCAACATCGTCTACCGTCCGGCCACGGACGGAGCATCGGAAGAGGTGGAACTGCCGCTGAAAATGCTCGTCATGGGAGACTTTACCGGCGCCCCCGACGAGCGCCCCATCGAGAAGCGCGATCCCATCGCCATCGATAAGGACACCTTCAATGACGTCATGAAGGCCCAGGGGATCTCACTGAACATCGCCGTCCCCAACCGGCTCGCCGGCGAGGCGGGGGATGAGCTCCCCGTGAGCCTGAAGGTGGAGTCCCTCAAGGACTTCGGCCCCGAGGCAGTGGTGGAGCAGGTGCCCGAGATGAAGCGGCTCCTGGAGCTGAGGGAAGCCCTGCGGGCCCTCAAGGGGCCCCTGTCCAACGTTCCCGACTTCCGCAAGAAGATCCAGGAACTGATCACCGACGACGCGGCCCGGGCCAAGCTCCTGGCCGAAATCGGCATCGAGGAAGGGTAAGGAGGAAGAGCCATGAGTACCGAAATGAACAGTGCAGCACCCCTTCAGGATCAGCCCGGCACGGAAGTGTCGCTCCTGGAGGAAATCGTCCAGGCCACAAGGCTCCAGCCCGCCGACGAGGCCTACTCCATCACCAAGAAGGGAGTCGAGGCCCTCATCGCCCAGCTCCTGGAGCCGGGGACCGAGACTCCCAAGGTCTCCAAGGCGGTCCTCGACGACATGATCGCCGAGATCGATACCAAGCTCTCCCGGCAGATGGACGAAATCCTCCACAACGCCGAGTTCCAGAAGCTGGAATCCTCCTGGCGCTCCCTCCACTTCCTGGTGGACCGGACCGATTTCCGGGAGAACAACCGGATCGAGATCATGAACGCCGCCAAAGACGAGCTCCTGGATGACTTCGAGGATGCCCCCGAGGTGGCTAAATCCGGCCTCTACAAGACCGTCTACTCCGCCGAGTACGGCCAGTTCGGCGGCAAGCCCTACGGCGCCATCATCGGCAACTACGATTTTGGCCCCGGCCCCCAGGATATCAAGCTCCTCCAGAGCCTGGCCGCCGTCTCCGGCATGGCCCACGCCCCCTTCATCGCCGCTGCCTCCCCCCAGTTCTTCGGCTGCGACGACTATACGGCGCTGCCGAACTTGAAAGACATCAAGTCGATCCTGGAAGGCCCCCAGTACGCCAAATGGCAGTCGTTCCGCGAGAGCGAGGACGCCCGCTATGTGGGCCTTGCGCTGCCCCGGTTCCTGCTGCGGCTCCCCTACGGCGAGGCCACCAAGCCGGTGAAGAGCTTCAACTACGAGGAGAGCGTCTCCGACAGCCACGACCGCTACTGCTGGGGGAACGCCGCATTCTCCTTCGCCACCAGGCTCACCGAGAGCTTCGCCAACTTCCGCTGGTGCGCCAACATCATCGGCCCCCAGGGGGGCGGCGCGATCCACGACCTTCCGCTCCACCAGTACGAGGCCATGGGGGCCATCCAGACCAAGATCCCCACGGAAGTGCTCGTCAGCGAGCGGCGTGAATTCGAACTGGCCGAGGAAGGGTTCATCGCCCTCACCATGAGAAAGGGGAGCGACAACGCCGCCTTCTTCTCCGCCAACTCCGTGCAGAAGCCCAAATACTTCGGCACCAGCAAGGAGGGGAAAGAGGCCGAGCTCAACTACAAGCTGGGGCTCCAGCTCCCCTACATGTTCATCGTGAGCCGCCTCGCCCACTACCTCAAGGTCATTCAGCGGGAGCACATTGGCACCTGGAAGGAGCGGGGAGATCTGGAAAACGAGCTGAACCTCTGGATCCGCCAATACGTCTCCGAGATGGACAACCCCATGCCCGGCGTGCGGAGCAGAAGGCCCCTGCGCCAGGCCGAGGTCACCGTGGAGGAAGTCCCCGGCGAGCCCGGCTGGTACCGGGTCGGCCTTAAGGTTACCCCCCACTTCAAGTACATGGGGGCGTACTTTACGCTGTCGCTGGTGGGCAAGCTGGATAAGGAATAAGCTCGTACAGCCGTGCGCGATGAATTCACGGTTTATGTGTTTTGCAATGCGGCCCATCCCGGGCCGCGTATCCCACACCACAAGGAGGTAGTAATCAATGGCAATGCCCGCACACCTCACCCTCACCGGTGAAAAACAGGGGAAGATTGACGGTTCCTGCGAACTGCAGGGACGTGAAAAAACCATCCTCGTCTACTCCATGAATCACGACATCCACATGCCGAAGGATCCCCACTCCGGGCTCCCCACCGGCAAGCGGGTTCACGGCCCCCTGAGCATCGTCAAGGAGTTCGACGCCAGCTCCCCCAAGATGTACCAGGCCCTCTGCACCGGCGAGCACCTCAAGGACGTCACCCTCAAGTTCTACCGCATCACCAAGCAGGGGACCGAGGAGCACTACTACACCATCAAGCTCGAAGACGCCATCGTGGTCAGCATCAAGCCCTACATGCCGGTAACGCTCCTGGCCGAGAACGAGCCCTACCGCCACATGGAAGAAGTGGCCTTCACCTACCGCAAGATCAAGTGGACCTGGGAGCCCAACGGCATCGAAGCCGAGGATTCCTGGAGCGTGCCCAAGTAGTT
>MTLE01001667.1_pt1 | contig 29219 bp, 17 predicted proteins | sample 1982461 | NCBI WGS metagenome assembly MTLE01 (sample SAMN05712605, study PRJNA340218) | biofilm metagenome | isolation source: sample SPL anode biofilm adapted to -200 mV | place: USA | collected 2012-02-03
AGGGTTTTTCAGGGCCGACTATTTACTTTCCGGGTTCTTCAGGGCCGACTAGGCAGGGCTTCCGCATGTACCAGAAATGGGATTCAGCCAGCTTGAGTTGCGATGTCCTCTGATTGCAGCCTCCTGAAGAAGTTTTCTATGAAGTTTTGTACCTCATGCCTGAAGACGGAAATTGGCTGTCATGGAGGCTACAACCATGCGGGCCAAAATCCGTTCCCTGGCAGACCATCTGGCCGACCTTCCGGACCCTCGCAGCACCCGGGGCTAACGCCACAACCTGCTCGACATTATCCTGATCGCCGTCCTGGCCACCCTGTGCGGCGCGGAAAGTTGGGAGGACATCTACCGGTTCGCCGAGTTCCAGGATGACTGGCTGCGGACCTTTCTGAAGCTGCCGCACGGCATACCGAATTCCGACACCATCAACCGGGTGTTCCAGCTGCTCGACACCAAGGCCTTTGGGGAGTGCTTCCTGGCCTGGGTTCGGGAGGTCCGGAAGAAAGTCCCGCGCGACATTGTCGCCCTGGAGGGCAAGACGCTTCGCTCCTCCATGGCCGAGGGACAGCCCGCCCTGCACCTGGTGAGCGCCTTCTCCACGACCAACCGGCTGGTGCTGGGCCAGCGGTCCGTGGATGGCAAGAGCAACGAGATCACCGCCATCCCAGAACTGCTGAAGGTCCTGGATCTGAAGGGCTGCATCGTCACCCTGGACGCCATGGGCTGCCAGCGAGAGATCGCCAAGAAGATCGTGGGGAAGCGGGCCGACTACATCCTGGTCGTGAAGGCCAACCAGGCCGGCCTCCACAAGGCCATCCAGGCCTGCTTCAATGCCGTGGACGCGGCACCCCAGGCGATGACCCACTTCCTCGCCGAGACCATGGAGGGCACCACGGGCGCCAGGAAACCCGCAGGTCACGACCCTGAACGCGGTGGCCTACCTGCCCGAGAAGCAGCTCTGGGATTGGCCCAAGCTGGAGACCCGGGTGCGCGTGGAGTCCACGACCATGCGGTCCGGGAAGACCGCTTTCCCGACGCGCTACTTCATCAGCTCCCTGGCGACCAAGGACGTGGATGCCATTGCCCAGGGCGTCAGGGCCCATTGGGGCATCGAGAACCGCCTGCATTGAGTCCTCGCCGTCACGTTCAACGAGGACGCCAATCGCACCCGCAAAGGTCATGGCCCGGAATGCAGCGCCATCCTGCGTCATATCGTCCTCAACCTGCTGCGCCAGGACCCCATCCCCTTCGGCAGCATCAAAACCAGGCGCATGCGGGCCGCCCTGTCACCCAACTACCGGATGGACGCGCTGTTCGGATTCCCGGTCGCCGAAGGTCAGGGGATTCATGTCTGAAGGGATCATGCGGAGGCCCGGGCCGACTAGGTAAGGCTTGGGTCAGCGCATTCAGAACCCACCTCTGCCGACCCATCCAGGTATTAGCCATGCGGGACGGGAATGTCAGGTTGTAGAAGCCGTCCGTGATAATCGCCAATGGGGGATACCGTTGTGAGCCGGCGTCACTTGATATGAACCCGTAAGGGTCTATCTCGCCTCGCGTGATTTCACCACCCTGTGTCATTTTTGGGTTGACAAACAGGGCGTTGATGTATAGGGTTATTCCTAATAGAATACTGCGCAAATGAATATTGTCCAGTAGGGCGAAATTTCTCTCCTTTGGGGGCCATAATGTTGCTGCAGGTTAAAAAGGGAACTTTGTCATTGGCGACTGCAATGACTTTGGCTGGCTGGTCGAATACCTTGTTCGGCCAACAAGAGTTCTTTTCTCCTGTTTCAATTCAGAAACAGGTTGTTGCAAGCTACAAGCATGATTATGTAAGCATAATTCACGGGCCTGGTCAGATCAAGTTCGAAATGCCCCTTGCTCCTGGAATCCAAGCTAGAGGTTTATCGTACAGACCGACATTTAGAATGCATCCAAGTCAAAAAACGATGGCAAATATTACGGGAAAGGGAAACTGGCATTCAGAATGGTACATGGGGTTGCAGGAATGGGTTTTGGTGGGAGGAGTTGGATCTTCTACTGGTTTTAATAATCTATGGTTTAATCAAAGTGGCGCAACAACAGTGAATCCTTCACCAACGTCGGGTGGGCCACCAACTACTTTGTTATGCCAAAATTTCAACCAAGATCCTTCAAGTGTTCATCTGATAGATCCGGGTTATATTACATCTCATTATGACGATTGGGGATTGAAGATCATTGTTCTTCCCACTGGGGAAACGCTTTCGGTGGCATGCTGTCAAACGGCTTTGGAGGTAAATCCAGCTACATATCTGCCTTTATTGCAAGCATTTGGAATATCAGGGCTTGGCTTATCGCCTATGAAAGCTTTTAAGGCAGATCCGGACTCGGTTATTATTCCAATAACGTATGAGGATGGATTAGATCCTGTTGTTGTTGATCCAAGTAATCGAACATGCAAAACTGCCGGTCGCTACGTGGTGCTAAAATCTGGTATTGCATATGTATTCGAATACAGCGGTCCGTTTGATGTTACGACGATTCCTGCAGAATATGTGGGTGCAGATATGGTAACCCCCCAGCGTACCTATTTTGAAGTGGGCTATTACGCACTCAGCAAAATGTATAATCGTTTTGGTGATCGAATAGAGTTTGTTTATGGTCAAAATGATTTTGATTTTACAGCTACTTTATTTGTTGGGGGTCAAGATCTAGGAGATTCAATTTCTTTAAACTTACAAAGTATTCCGGCGCAATCTTCAATACCAGATATGGGGAGCCCTTACGATGCAACACCTGACTACGACTCCATCCCTGTAAGTAAATCAATTACTGTAAAGCAAAATAGCTCTGGCGGAGAGATTAGTTCTTATTCGATTATTGGCGCTTTATCTAGGGGCAGGTGGGAACGAGATGTGCCTCAGGGTTGGGTGCCTGTTGGTTATACAAGGAGGCGGACAATTCAGCCAATTTCCATAACTGAAGATCAATCTGGGTTCCGAGTTGATTTCTCTTATAAATGGGAACATGGGTATTTGGATTATGCGCAAGGCCTTAATGTAGCTGCTGTATGTATCGATTCAATCACCTTCAATCAAAACGAACGATACAAATTCACGTACAAGTCTTTGAAATTTTATTCCGAAAGCCCCTTGAGTGGTTGGGATGGAATGGCCTGGGGGGTTTCCCGTATGGATCATTCTGATCTCGCTTCGGGTAAGTCGAGAACGTGGCTATACGAGCGCTTGCTTCCTACGGCCGCGAATTATGGTCCTGGAGTAGCTCGTTTCCGCCCTTGGACAAATACGGAATCATATGAGGCCGAAACGCTTCCCGATGGAAGAATTATCGTTAGGCGGTTTATGCCCCCTAATACCTCTGAGACGGTAGATTCATATTCAATGAATATCGATGATCAACAATTGGCCTATTTTAATTTATTCTTGAAAGGAACTTTGTTTGAAGAGAGAAAATATTCGGCCGGGGCAGATTGGAAAAGCAAACTAACTTCGGCCGACCCCTCCGTCCTTTCTTTAAAATATTTGGACGGTTGGTCGCCAAAAAGCTGGGTGGATATTGCAAACAAGCCGTATGGCGCTGACACCAGTTGTGACGGCGTATCGGGTTGGGTGATTTATCGAACCTTGACTCCAACCCGGACCACCGAGTGGAATAGTAATTCGAAAGTAGCAGTGGTGACTCGCCAGGGAGATTGGGAACCTGCAAGCGCTAAATGGCGTGAGACTAGTAGCACCTACTACCAAGCAATAGATTCGCCCTGGTCCTCGTTCTCCTTAGAGGTTGGTCTCCCATATGAAAGCCTGTCAAGCAATCCTGCTTCTGGCTTATCACGTAAAGACAAAACGCTGTATCGCCCAGTCGACCAATGGCTGTTGTTCGCGGATTGGACAGAAAAGTCATTTCTTGAAAACGGCGTAAATCGCCTTCCATCTCAGAAGCGGGCAACGAACCTCTCGACGGGGGTTGCGTTAACTGAAGAAACTGTTGGGACGGACTCCGAACTCGTCCAGAAGAAATTTTCTTACACTAACCCTGGCGATGCATTGCCATGTTCGATTACATTTAAATCCAATGGATTTTTTAAACTAGATGGTCTTGTTGGTGTTAACCTTGAGTATGATTCATATGGTAGGCTTAATTCAATCCAAAAATTTGGAACTGAATATAAATCCACCCGGACGTTTACACCCAGTGGACAGATTGATTCCATCACCGACATAAATCTGTTAAAGACTTCCTATCAATGGGATAGCCTGCAACGTTTGACATCGGTAACCCCTCCGTCAACCTTGTTTGGTACTGCTATTTCATACGACTCGGATTTCCTGGGAATGCAGATAACTACCGGTTCGCAAGTTCAGAAATACCGATTTAATGTATTTGGAGAACAGGTCCGAGAGGTCAGAAAGGTTTCTGAGGACGGATATGCGCATCGGAAAACGGGGTATGACGCTTCCGGACGGAAAATCTGGCAGACGGTTTGGCAGGCCGGTGCAGGTGAAGACGTCGGGTGGGATGGCACTGCTCCTGCGGGAATCGCCGTTTCAAAGTGGTCTTTTGATGACTGGGATAGAGTCATAGCTGTAGAAAATGCGAATAAGGAAAGTAAAAACTTTGAATATTCAGGATTGACCAAAAAAATTACCGTTGCGCCGAATTCTCTGGATATATCGTCATCTCAAACTTTCGATCCTCTTGGGCGCCTAGTAAGCGTGAGCGATCCAACTGGAAAGTTGGACACCCAGTACTCTTACGATTCAGCTGATCGATTGGTTTCGGTGACGCAGAAATCATTGAATGGGATACAAACTCGGAGTTGGGAATTTAATAACTTGGGATGGCAATCTGCTTCCGTGCAACCTGAATCGGGGCGTACTGAATTCAGTGATTTTGATGTCCTTGGGAAGCCAAACTTGACGATTTTTGGTGCAGGAAGCATCGCTCCTCGGTCTGTCAGCAGCGTGCATGACACACAGGGGCGGTTGAAAAAGGTCTCGAATTCGACAACGGGATTTACCCAATCATTGACTTATGACGAGGTTGGTCATGGGTTTGCCAATGGAAAACTAACGACGAGTCAGGATGGGCAAGATGGACCCGTCATCCGTTCCTACGTGTATGACCAACTAGACGGTCGCCTTGGATCCTTGACAACGCAGCTTCCGGGACTTCCTTACCCTCTTTATCAATTGTTCTCGTACGATAACAATGGCAACCGAGTGGGCTCCAATATTCATGGCCATGAAGTTTCGACACCATTTGACCCCATTTCCGGTCTTCCCACAAAGTTGGCATACAAAGGCAAGGATATAGTTGAGCCAAGTTACTTACAAGAATCGCAAAGCTTGGAAAGCCTGAAGTGGTTTCATCTCGGTGTCAAAAATGGAGTTGAACATCATTTCACCTATGGACTGGACCAAATCCAGCTGGCTTCCTCCCAATTCAAATATAAGAATATGGATGGTTCGCCTGCAATGCCCATGTGGAGTATGACTTTTGACGAGGCTGGTCGACTTCAAACCGATGGTGAGGATCTATATGCTTATGACTCCCTCCATCGTTTGACCCAAGCTGTCATTCGGCGGTTAGACGGAAGCGTTCTTACACAGGAATTCACTTACGACCCCTTCGGGAATATGCTCTCCAAGGCATTATCTGGGAATACCTCTGGAGTTGCGGCGGGTTTTGTTTTCAGCGAAGCGGCTCTGGCTCCCAAGAACCAAATCCCTTCTGCGATAACTCTCGCTCATTATACTTATCAAGGGAATCTGGATCAAATTCTGACGGAACCAGGCGGAGCGTCTCTGTCAATGACCTATGATGACGTGGGCCGGATGCTAACCTTATACAATAATAAGACTGGCATTACCGAGAAATACAGGTACACCGTTGACGGTCTCCGTACCCTGATCGAGGAATGGAACGGGACGGTTCTTCAACAGATGCGGATCAATCTTTACAATGACCAAAAGCAGATCGTAAGCCAGTGGGTGATGGAATGAGAGCCCATTTGGTCTTTATATTTCGTTTCTTACTTGCCGCTTTGATTGCGACGGGTCTGAATGCTCAATCTCCTGCCATCATTTCCCCTGGTTCTGGCCCATTCACTAGCGGGCAAGTGATTTCATTTGTCGCGGCTGATCCCTCTGGGGGAGAGAATCCACGCTGGGATTTCGGAGATGGAACGACCGCTTCAGGATGGACCGCAACCCATTCTTACTCCTCCTCTGGGTCGAAAACGGTGGTTTTCACGGTTTCTACGACCCAGGAAGTATGCAAAAAATGGACTTTTGATTCGAACGGGGATGCGGTATGCAGCCAATGGCAGTCGGTTACGACCAACTATTCCGATGCAAATACGCTCAATATCTTTCCGCCGCCCTCAGTCCCCGCAGTCACCCTCCCCTCGGTCGTTACCGCAAGTCTAGGGTATTCCGCGAGTATCTCAGGGCAATCTGCCTGTACCTATAACTGGTTAATTAACAATGGATCGATTTCCTCCGGCCAGGGAAGCACTCAGATAGCCTTCACCCCAGGAGGCAGCGGGAATTTGGTTCTCACATGCACTGTTACCAATTCTGCAGGAGCATCTGTATCGGGAACGGGATATGCCCTAATTGTTGCTCCGCCGAGTGCGCCTTCAATCTCTTTACCCGCCCACGTAACGGCCGGAGGCAGTTCCAGCGCCTCCATTGCCCCTCAATCGGGGATGTCCTATTCCTGGACGATCAGCAATGGTTCCTTTTCGACTGGCGTAAATGGAACATCAGTCACTTTTATTGCGAGTGATCCGGGGACGGTAGGCTTAAGCTGCGTAGTCACAAACGCCGCAGGAACAACCGCGACTGGTACAGCAAATGCCGCAGTTGCGGCCCAGCCTAACGAGCCCTTCGTTTCGATTCCGCCAAGCGTTACCGCAGGTTTGGGGTACTCGGCTTCGGTTCCTGCTCAGGCTGGAATGAATTTTGCATGGACTATCTCCAATGGAACAATTACAGGTTCGGGGAATGGAACCACTGTTACGTTTACGGCCGGAGCAAGTGGCACAACGATTTTAACTTGCCAAGTTACCAACGCCGCAGGGACTTCCGCATCAGGGAATGGCTCGACTGCGATTTTTGCCGCACCTGAGGCCACGGTGAGTCTGCCAGCCCAGGTTACTGCAAATCTCGGCGGATACCTCGCTTCCGTAGCCGACCAACCCGGATCCACCTATTCCTGGAATATTGGCAATGGCTCAATTTCCGCTGGCATGGGAACTCGTCAAGTCACCTTCACGGCCGGGGGAGGTGGAAGCACTTCACTCACGTGCACGGTAACAAACCCGGCGGGGAACAGTGCTTCAGGAACATCAAGCAGTTCGATCCTTGCAGGGCCGACCAAGCCTGAACTCACCGCTCCAGCCTGTATCACCTCGGATCAAAGCGGCTATCAAGCCACGACCCCACCCCAATCTGGGTGCACGTTCGCATGGACCATTTCAAATGGCACCCTCACATCGGGTCAGGGATCCAACACCGTGACCTTCAAGGCTGGCCTCGGTGGAACTACTACCCTTACATGCACAGCCATAAACTCAATTGGAACCGAGTCGAATCCTGCCACCGCATCCTGCTCGATTGTCGATCCGCCAATCCAGCCCATCATCAGCATTCCGGCCACGGTAACTGCGGGGGGCACCGGATACGTCGCATCGGTCCCACCCGATACAAGTTCGACCTATTCATGGGGCATTTCCGGCGGAACGCTGACATCCAGCAATTCGAGTTCCTCTGTTGTCTTCACTCCAGGAACCGGGGCCTCCGTCACCTTGACCTGCGTCGTTACCAACGCCGCGGGCACGGCCTCCACCCAGGGGACGCAGACGGCGACAATCGTACCCGCGGATGGCGTGACGGTTTCTGTCAGCCCTGCGTTCGCAAAAGTGGTCGCTGGCGCCTCCACCACATTGACTGCAACGGTCACCGGGCTATCCAACAATGCTGTCACCTGGACAGTGGACGGCATCCCCAACGGAAATGCCACGGTAGGGTCCATCACGCCCCAGGGCGGCACCCCAGTGGTTCGACAAACCTATCACACCGCCTCGACCAAAATTCAAACAGGTGTGAGCGTCATGGCCGGCGACCTGATTTGCGTCGGGTGGATTGTCGCCAACTCTCCCTGGGGAGCCAACACCAGTTGTTCCGATAGCTCCGGCAATACATACTCCGAGGTTGGCGGGACTGGTGCCAACGGTTACTCCTTCCTGGCAGCGGCGGGTGCGACCATCTACCAGTTCTATACCATCGCGGCGACGGCCAATCCCTCCCTTACAGTGACCATTTCTTCTTTGGATCCCAACTCTGTTGACATGTTCGTGGTGGTGGTCGGAGGCATGTCCTCAAATCAGGCCACGGTCCTGGACGCTTTTGCTAATGGAGCAGACGCGGCCCTTACGTCGAACCACACCACTGGAACCGTAACCACCACCAGCGCTAATGACTTCCTGTTCACCCTCTGGGGAAACGACCAGTGGAACGGAACGCTCACGGAAACCAGCGGTTTCACGATTGCGTCCAGGAATGCCGGCGGCGCCAACGCCGTTTGCTACAAAATCGCCGGCGCCGCAGGGAATTATTTCCAAACCTTGAATTCTTCCCCTGCAATGCAGCAACTGAGCGTTTTGGCTGCATTCAAGGCCGCAGCAGTGGCCAACACGGTCATCTATACAGCCCCCGCCACCGGTGGGGCCCATACGATCGTGGCCACCAGTATCGCAAAACCTTCCAAATCGGCTTCGGCGGTGCTGACTGATTCGGCACCCGCGGCACCCGTTCTCGGAGCCACTCCTCATCCCGTGTTTCTGCCTGGGATCCCCGGAAGTTTCTCCTTGCCGACCGCCACGGGTCCATCTGGTTTCCCCCTGACTTACAATGTCCCCACGACCCCCGATGGCTTGACCTTCAACCCCTCTACCTTGGTGATCAGTGGGTCGATCAGCACCGTCGGAACCTATCCCATCACCTATACGGTGACGGTTGACGGGGGGCCGCCGGCAACCGATACGATTTTCGTGACTGTGGCCCAGAAGCCGGTGATAACCAGTTTCACTGCCAACTTCTTAACCATCGTCAATGGCACCAATGCGACCCTGACATGGTCAGTCCAGGGTGCAATGAGCCTTAAACTTAACGGCGAGGATGTCACAGGAAACACCTGCGTTATTAGACCCAGCCAAACCACCACCTATACTCTGGTCGCGATGAACCTGGCCGGGACCGCAAGCGCTAGCATAACGATTACGGTCAAAGCACCCGCGGCACCAGTTCTCGGGCCCACCCCACAACCCGTGTTTCAACAGGGGGTCGGTGGAACCTTCTCCCTGCCGGTTGCCACGGATCCGAATGGTTCCAGTTTGACATACGGGATTCCCAACACCCTACCTGCTGGATTCGCCTTTGATGGCGTACAACTTATCACGGTGTCTGGTGAAAGCATCGGGACCTATTCCCTTCTCTACAAGGTTACGAATGGATTCGGGGTGACAGCATCCGACACGATCACCGTGACCGTTGCCGCTAAGCCGGTGATATCCAGTTTCACCGCCACCCCTTCCACCATTACCAAGGGGACGACCGCAACCTTGGCATGGTCGGTTCAAGGCGCGACGAGTCTGGAGCTAAACGGTCAAAATGCCGCTGGAAGCAGTCTCGTTGTTGGACCACCCGAGACATCGACCTATACCCTTGTCGCAACAAACTTGGTTGGAGCCACAAGCGCAAGCGTTACGATTACGGTCAAGCCAAAGGTTCTGGAATTGAAATGGAAGAGGGACATCCTCTATCTTGGACAGCGGGAGGTTGGTGAGGTCGATGCGAATGGCGTGAAGATTACCTTGACCGACCACCTGGGAACTCCTCGTGTGGTTGTTGATGCAGGTGGAATTATCATCTCCGAACAAAAATTCACTCCCTTTGGTGAATCCTTGACCACGGCTCCTGAATCGCGGGGAACCGGCAAGGGGTTCACGAATCACGAGCAGACGGATCCATCTGGACTTATCTACATGCAGGCGAGGTTTTCCTTGCCTATGTATGGACGTTTTGGAAGGCCAGATCCTGGAATGGATCAAGAAGCAGAGGATATTCAATCTTGGAACATTTATTCTTATGTTAGAAATAATCCAGTCAATTTCGTGGATCCATTTGGAACTGATCAAAACCCAAAAAATGATAGAGCTAAACCGAATGACCCTCCTCTGGAGGCTACAGTTGAGGTTTTGGATACGATGCCCACGGCAGAACCCCCTGTTCGAATGGCCTATTTTATTAATGCTGCATTTTTAGCTATTTATTTGAATGGTGATCTCAGCAGAACAATCAGGGCAACGTCAGGTCGCCCCCAGATGATGAACCAAGTGAGATATGTGGATTCCCCGGGAGGTCCGATTTATCCAGGTTCATATGCAATGAATAAGAAGCACCTTAGAAAGGGATTTTTAAAAGCCGTGGCTCGCTTTCTTAAAACCCGTCAAGATTGGGGTTCCTTCAGAATTCCGCTGGAACCGTTGTTTGACCTTCCGGAATCCAGGGATGATGGGAAGAGGTTTCAAATGCATGGAGGTTGGTTTGATGGATCCGCTGGCTGTATTGATGGTGGTGGCGGCATATTGGGGAATTCTAATACCCAGGCGATCATAGACGCGATAGCAAATAGTCCTCAGGAGTATATACTTCTAGAGGTGATCGAATGATAACATTGAGACATTCGGCATTTCATTACTTTGTATATTTTGTAGTTGTAGGTTGGTACCTGGCAGCACCAATATTTTGGAAATCCGATCAAGAAGATTATTCGAAGATACTTGTATTCTCTTTTGTAATTTCAATTATTATTTCTGTTCTGATTTTGAAAAACATTTCATTTCGACGGGCGATTAATCTAAGTTTGTTTTCGCTTGTGTTTGTCGCTTTTGAGGTGCATTTCTGGGGAGCGATTGTTTCTACGGGTGATCTTATGGAAACAACTATGGGTAAGATGGTATTCTCGATTGTCCTCTGGGCTATTGCTTGCTCCGGTCTTTGGATTGGACATCTTTTGGTGTGGATTTGGTCTTTGAAGTCAAAAATTGGGATTTGACATCGAGGCACAAATGCTTGGATTTGAGTTGGGGTATTTAAATTCCTTCGCTATTTGATGTAGGTGAGGCAATAGAATTTGCTGGTGAGTTAAAAGGCTACCATGTATTTTCCCCAAGCTTCCTTGCCGGTCCCCGAGGCCCGCCTCCCATCGCTCGAACCGTTTGAAATGTCATAGGCCACTCTAGGAGTGGGCCACCCATAACCTGCTTGTTTCAATCTCTGTCTACCGCGCCCCGGCGGCTGATTCCGGTTGCAGGATCCCCGCCTCCCGGAACTTCTCGAAGACCGCCTGGGGGTAGAGGGGGATCCGGTCGAAGGCGACGCCGGTGGCGTCCAGGACGGCGTTGCGGATGGCGGGGGCGGGGGAGATCACGGGGCACTCGCCCAGGGCCTTGGCGCCGAAGGAGCCGCCGGCGTCGCAGGTTTCCACGAAGGCGGCGTTGATCTTCGGGGTGTCGAGGATGGTGGGGAGCTTGTAGTCCAGCAGGTTGTTGTTGAGGGTCTTGCCGGTGGCGGGGTCGGCCAGGAGCTGCTCCAGGAGGGCGGCGCCCAGGGCCATGCTCACGCCGCCGTGGACCTGGCCCTCGGCCAGTTTGGGGTTGATGATGCGGCCGGAGTCGTGGATGTTGTAGAGCTCCAGGACCTCGATCTTGCCGGTGCGCAGGTCGACTTCCACCTCCACGAAGGTGGCGCCGTAGGCGATGGCGCTGTTGCGCACGTTGGCCGACACGTCGGCGCGGATGGGGTCGGCGTGGATCCGGTCGTAGTAGGACGCCATGGCCACGTCCTCCAGGGTGCAGACCTCCCGTCCCAGGGCCTTCTCCACCACGAGGCCGTCCCGGAGGTCCAGCTCGAACGCGGGCAGGCCGCACCTGCGGGCGGCGATGTCCAGGACCTTGGACCGGGCCTCCAGCGCGGCCTTGCGCACGGCCACGCCGCAGATGCTGGTCTGCCGCGAGGCGTACGAGCCCGGGTCGAAGGGGGTGACGTCGGTGTCCTGGGACGAGACCACGTGGACCTTGTCCACGGTGAGGCCAAGGATCTCGGCGGCCATCTGGGCGAAGGCGGTGTCGCTGCCCTGGCCGATCTCGGTGGCGCCCACCTGCAGGGTGATGGAGCCGTCCTGGTTCATCACGACCCGGGCGCCGCTGATCTCCTGGCTGAAGGGGAAGGTGCCCGAGGCGTAGCTGAAGCAGGCCATGCCCACCCCCCGGCGGAGGTCCCCGGTCTGGTTCGCGTGGGCTCGCTTCTTCTCGTCCCAGCGGATCAGGGCCTTGCCCTTCTCGATGCACTCGGGCACGCCCATGGAGCGCACCGTGATGCCGGTGAGGGGGTCGGTGTAGCCCACGCCGATGAGGTTCTTCAGGCGGAGCTCCGTGGGGTCGAGCTTGAGGGCCCGGGCGATGTCCTCCAGGTGGCTTTCGAGCGCGAAGAACACCTGGGGCGAGCCGTAGCCGCGCATGGCACCGGCCACCGGAAGGTTGGTGGTGACGGTCTTGGGCTCGAACTTCACGGCGTCGAGCTTGTACAGGGAGCGGAAGTTGCCGCCCCCCGCCATGGCGATGGAATGGCCGTGGGAGGCGTAGGCGCCGGAGTTGGAAAGGAGCCGGATGCCGATGGCCTTGAGCTGGCCGTCCTTCGAGACGGCGGTCTTCAGGTCCATCTTGAAGGCGTGGCGGGTGCGGGAGTCGATGAAGACCTCCTCGCGCGTGAAGGCCAGGCGCACGGGGCGCCCGCCCACGGCCAGCGTCATGGCGGCCACCAGGGGTTCCACCACCACGTCCTGCTTGGCGCCGAAGCCGCCGCCGATGTAGGGCTTGATCACCTTCACCCGGCCCCAGGAAAGGCCCAGGGCCTGGGCCACCACCCGGCGCACGATGTGCGGGATCTGGGTGGAGGAGTTGATCACGATGCGCCCGTCGGTGTCCACGAAGGCGAAGGCGTTGTGGTTCTCGATGTGGCAATGCTGCACGACGCTCGTCTCGAAGTGCCCCTCGAAGACGTGGTCGGCCTTGGCCAGTTCCGCGTCCAGGTCGCCGAAGCCCACGCCGAAGTCGCTCAGGACGTTGCGGGGCCGGTCCTCGTGGATGAGGGGCGCGCCTTCGGCCATGGCGGCCTCGGGGGTCAGCACGAAGGGCAGCACTTCGTATTCCACGTCGATGAGCGCGAGCGCCTTCTGGGCGGTGAGGGCGTCCACGGCCACCACCGCGGCCACGGCGTCACCCACGAACCGGGCCTTGTCCGTGAGGATCAGGCGGTCCTGGGCGTCCCGGTGGTGGGGGTCCAGGGACCAGGGGTGTCCGGCGGTGCCGAAGGGGCGCCAGGAGGGGTCCCCGGGCACCAGCACCGCCTCGACCCCAGGCAGGGCCCGGGCCCGGGAGGCGTCCACCCGCAGCACCTTGGCGTGGGCGTGGGGGCTGCGCAGCACCTTGCCTACCAGCATGTCGCGTTCGAAAAAGTCCTCGGAGTACCGGGCCTTGCCGGTGACCTTGGCCACCGCGTCCAGGCGCTGGACGCTCTTACCCACGATGTTCATGCCCATGGCCCACCTCGGAATGAAAAAATTTTATCCCGAACGGCCAAAAAATATATCAATTGATCGAGGGTGCGACCTTGAAGGCAAGGCCGTCCGAAAGGACCCGCTTCAGGTCGGCGCGGTCCTTCTTCCACCGGGCCAGGCCCTCCTCAAGGCGCCCCGCGTCGAAGAAGGCGGGCCGGACCTTCTCGGAGAAACGCAAGTCCACGGTGGTGGATCCGTCGCGGGTGGCCGCGCTCACTTTCCAGTTCAAGGTCCGGAAGGGCGAATCGGCCTGGAATTCCGGCAGCACCGGCACCAGGGACCACGGCAGCCGGATGGAGGCCTCGAATTCGCGGGTGAGTTCCCATGCGCCGGTCTCGATGGGGAAGCGGCGGGCCTTGCCCGCCTCCTGGAGGGGCGGCAGGGCGGCGGGAAGGCCCCAATCCAGCAGGGAGGCCTCCCCCGCGGCGAAGGTGACGCCCCGGGGATGCCGGAAGGCCACCACCACCTCGAAGGGGCGGTCCAGGTCCATGGGGTCGCCCAGGCTCTTCACCTCCAGGGTGCCCGTGGGCGGGAGGCCTTCGACGTGCTCGAGGAAATAGTCCTTCATACGGGAGGGGCCCTGGTCCCGGGCCGCCTCGCGCAGTCCCAGGGCGTTCCCGGTTTCCTGGAGGCGAAGGGTGCCCGACACATCCCCGCCGGCCCCGGCCACGGCCTCCAGGCGGATCCGGATTGCGGGGCGCACCACCGCCTGCGCCGGCGGAACGGTCCAGACCCCCCCCTCCGGGGTGCAGATGAGCATGGGCTGGCGCGCGTGGGCATGGTGAAGCTTGCCAAGGGGCGTGAACCGGTCGGTGGGATCCACCAGGAGGAACCGGCCCGCCGGCGTCTCCACCTCGGCGTCCAGGCCCAGGGTCCGCTCCAGGCGGATGGCGCTGATGACGTGGTTGAAGCAGACGAGGCTCACGGGCTCGTCGGGCTCGACGCGGCCGCCCTGGATCCGGGCTTTGACGGGGCAGGCCCCGAAGCCCAGGAGTGCGGCCTCGCCGGTGAAGATCGAGGTGAGGTCCTTGCAGTCGCCGTACCGCTTCCGGAACACCTCGGCCCCCCCTTCGGGGATCCAGCCCCGTTCCGGCGTGAGGTATACGGCCTTGTAGGCGATCTGCCCGATGACCTCCCTGTGGAGGGCCCGCAGGCGCTCCAGGGGCGACGTGCCGCCCGAGGCCAGCACACGGGTCGCTGGGCGCCGGGACGCGTAGGACCGGTAGACCCACGCACCGAAGTTACGCCAGCTGTCCAACGGGGGCAGGTCACCGAGGGAAGGATCCAGGAAGGCCACGGCCACCCAGGGAAGGGTGTTTCGGGAATGGGGCGTGGCCCGTTCTCCCTTGGGAATGGCGGGGACGTTCACCGCGCGGATGCTTTTGCCCGGGACGATTTCGGCACCCTGGAGCCACGGGGAGAAATGCCGCGGCTCCATCCGCGCGGGCACGTCCTTCCAGGTGGAGGCGGCCACCGCCAGTTCCCAGACCCGCACGGGGTGTTCCTCCATGGGGAAGGCCGCGCCGAGGGGCCCCATGGGGGTGCGGAAGGTCTCCACGGATTCGAAGGCCACCAGGCTGCCCGGGGCCACCCGGCCCAGGACGGCGAGGGTGCGGGTGCGAGCGTCGATTCCCCCAGCCTCGTCGCCACCTCCGGCGGCGACGAGGACGTCGTCCGACTCGAGCTTCACCACTTCGTCGTCGGCGCGGAGGTTCCACCCCTTGAGCTTGCGAACCTTGCTCGCGCTGCCTCCGAGCCCGTGCACCTCATAGGCGCCTTCACCAGTGCCCAGGCCCGTCAGGACCTTCACGAGCCGGAACCTTCTGGACTTCACGTCGCCGGATCCGGTGTAGGTCATCTCGGTGCGGTCCAGCAGCACCCAGGCGTCGGCCCCCGCCGGCGCGAGTTCACGGGCGGCGGCCTGGGCGGCCTCCCGGGCCCAGGACGGAAGGCGGCCGAGGTCCTGGGCGCCCAGGGCGGCCGCCAAGAGAAAGGGGACCAGGAGCGCCCGGATCACACCTTCTCCATCAGCACGCGGCGGCGCATGGCCTCGTCGATCCAGCCCAGGAAGGTCCGGAAGGCCCCATAGGACGCGGGCCCGGTCGAGGTGACCACCACCTCCACCTTGAAGGTGATCTTGACCTCCTCGGTGCCCAGGGCCTCCGCGGACCAGGTGACGCGGCCGAGGCCGTTGGTCATGCGCATGTCCTCGGTGGGGGCCAGCCGGTATCCCGGTAGGACCTTCATGACGCATTCGGCGGTCTGGATGCGGCTGTAGGGAAGGACGATGCGCGCCTTGCGGGTTTCCGGGAAGGACTGCGGGATCCAGAGGGGCGGCGGCATGCAGGGGAAGGGGGCGAGCTGGATCCGCCGGCCTTCCTCCAGGGGCACGGTCCCCGCCGCGTCGAACGTCACGGTGCGGGAGGGGTCGGTGGCGTTGAGCACCTTCGCGGAGGTGACCTTGGCGGCCGGATACCGGGCTTCCAGGGAGGTCTTCAGGTCCTCGTCCTGCCGGGCCTGGGACATGGGGAGGAAATGATCCCGCTCGCGAAGAGCGGGCAGCCCCGCGTGGGCGGCCTTCAGGGTGAACATGCACTGTTCGTCACCGGGTTCGACCCGGTAGTCGAAGTGCCGGCGGTTGACGTCTCTGGACTGGAAGGGGATGCTGCCCGGGGTGGTATCCCAGGTGCGGGTGTCCACGAAGAGGCAGGGCGTGCCCTGGAAGTCGCTCTCCAGGATGCCCGCAGGGGAGTACCTGGCCTCCGGATTCATCCACAGGGTGGGCTTGCCGGGCTCATCCACGCCCACAAGGAAGGTCTGCGCCTGGTGGAGCGAAGGGAATCCGTATTCGAAGAGTCCCTGGTTCCGGTTCCGAACCAGGGCGAGCTTGGGATCCACCCCCGCGCCCTTGAGCAGGTTGACGTACAGGAGCACCATGCCGAGACCATCGGTCTCCTGGGTCTGGGCGGCAGCGTCCAGGTCGAAGGGCACGATGGGGTCCTTCACCTTCTCCTTCTCCCTCGCCTTCTGCTGCGCGGCCTCCTCGTCGTAGGTGAGGAGGTCGAGGTTGCGGATCTTCCCCTCCATCCGTTCCAGGATGGCCGTGGCCCGGGCCTGGGGTTCCGCGGGAAGGCCTTCGCAGACGGTCCTGGCCAGTTCCCGGTAATGCCTCCCCAGGGTGGTCCGGTCGAGGAACGCGCCCTTGAGGACGAACTTGGCCGCCTTGGACCAGTACTCGGGGATCTGGCCGGTCCTGGCGATGTCCTGGAGCTCCTTGGGCTGGGAGAAGGCGGCGAACCGCGGGTTGTCCAGGTACCTCAGGGCATAGAAGGTCCCCCAATCGCCGGGCAGGTCGCGGGTGATGAAGGAGATCTGGTTGCCCTTGACAACCCGCTCCGTGGGCGTCACACGGCCCATGAAGAACTGGAAGGTCCAGGGAAAGCTCACCGGCACGGTCACGGAGCAGATGAGGGCCCGGTATGCGCCCCCCTGGGCCCAGTGACCGTAGGTCTTCATGCGCTTGGGCAGGGGCTTGCCGCTCTCCTTCCAGCGGAACTCGACGACGCAATCCCCGGTCACGCCCGGCGGAATGACGACCTTGCGGGCGGTCTCGTCCCAGCCAGCCGCGAGCGTCAGGGTGGCGAGGTCCTTGACCTTGTTGAAGGTGACCTCCCTGCCGTCGCGGTAAACGGTGCGCCCTTCGAAATCGTAGGCCTCCTCGGGGAACTCAGCGAACTGGGCCGCATCCTTGCCGGATTCGTCAATGATCCGGACCCGGTAGAGGTGTTCGATATAGGTGTTCTTGAACGTGAGGCTCGACTCGAGGACGACGGCTCCCGGAGGGCCGTCGGCGGGGTCGACCTTGAGGGCCCAGACCTGGGGAGGGATGGGAGGCCAGCCCGCCATCAGGAAGGGGGCGGCCAGGAAGGGAAGGACAAAGCGGAGGGTCATGCTTGCTCCAGGGCCCGACTGTCCGGGTAGTCTTCGGAGGGCCGGAAATTTCATTGTTTTCGAATATCCTAGCTTCGTTTATCGGGGGCCTGGAGCACAACACCTTTTTCGCCGGGTTGCATTCCGCGCGGGAAGTACGTAAACTTCCCCCTTAATCGGAGACCCGCGTGTCCCATCGCCTGAACAACTCGACCTGGAACTGGAGCTGGTGGCCCCAGGGGTCGGGCGTTCGCATGGGCAGCCTCCGCACATGAGGCACTAGAGACCCAGAGCAGGCATCCCGGCCCACCTTCACGGTGGGCTTTTTCGTATCCCGAGGAAAAATCATGACACCTGCATTTCCCAGTCCCACCCCGGCGGCCGCGGCCCCCCTGGTGATCTCCTTCCCGGCGGACCTCACGACCCCGGTGCGAGCCTTCCTGGCCCTCACTGAGCCGGGCCAGGACGCCTACCTGCTGGAATCCGTCACGGGCGGCGAGTCCCAGGCGCGCTTCTCCTTCATCGGCCTGGACGCGTCGGAGGTCTTCGAGGCGGGGGCGGAGGCGGCGCTGGTGCGGGGCGGCGTGCGGGAGGCCCTGCCGGGCCACCCCCTGGCGGCCCTGGAGGCCTGGGCCGCGGGCCTGAAGGTGGAGACGCCGGAGGTGCCGGTGCCCTTCCTGGGCGGCGCGGTGGGCTGGGCGGATTTCAGCGCCTTCGCCCTGGCCGAGCCGGTGCTGGAGGCCTCCTTCCCCGGGGCCCGCGAACCCAGGCTGCGCTTCGGGCGCTTCGCCTCGGGCCTGGTGCTGGACCACCTCAAGCAGCAGGGCTACCTCTACCACTTCCCCACGGGCGGGGACGGGGAGGCGCGTCTGGCGGACCTGGCCTCCCGGCTGGAAGGGGCCCTGCCCGGGCGCCCCGGGGCTCCGGTCTTCATGACCACCCGCACCCCGGACCGGGCGCGGTTCGAGCGCAACTTCAAGGCCGCCCAGGAGGCCATCCTCGCCGGCGACGCTTACCAGATCGTGCTGAGCGAGCCCTTCGAGGGGCGCTTCGAGGGGGACGCCTTCGAGGTGTACCGGCGGCTGCGGCGGCTGAATCCCTCCCCCTACCACTTCTTCGTGTCGTTGGGAGGCCGGCAGCTGGTGGGGGCCTCCCCGGAGATGCTGGTGCGGGTGGAAGGCCCCCGGGTGGCCACGGTGCCCATCGCCGGCACGCGGCGGCGCACCGGAGATCCGGCGGAGGACGGGCGCCTCGCCGCCGAGCTCAAGGCCGACCCCAAGGAGCTGGCCGAGCACGCCATGCTGGTGGACCTGTCCCGCAACGACCTGGGCCGCGTCTGCGCCCACGGCTCGGTGACGGTGCCCGTGCGCGAGCAGGTGGAGCAGTTCAGCCATGTCATGCACCTCATCTCCGAGGTGCACGGCAGCCTGCGTCCGGAGCTCCGGCCCCTGGACGCCCTGTGGAGCACCTTCCCCGCGGGCACCCTGAGCGGCGCCCCCAAGATCCGCGCCACCCAGATACTGGCCGCCCTGGAGGGCGAGGACCGCGGCGCCTACGGCGGCGGGGTGGGGATCCTGGACCGCACCGGGAACCTGGAGATCGCCATCACCATCCGCAGCCTGGAGATCCAGGACGGCGTGGCGCGGTTCCGCGCCGGGGCCGGCATCGTGGCGGATTCGGTGGAGGCTTCGGAGTGGGCGGAGATCCACGCCAAGGCCGGCGTGCTCCTTTCGGCGCTGGGCGCGGAGGTGAAGGGATGATCCTGTTCGTGGACAACTACGATTCCTTCACCTACAACCTCGTCTCCATGATCGGAGTCCTGGAGCCCCGCCTCGAGGTGGTGCGCAACGACGCCCTCACGGTGGAGAAGGCCCTGGCCATGGACCTGGACGGCCTGGTCATCTCCCCGGGGCCCGGGCACCCCCGGGACGCCGGCGTCTGCATGGAGCTGGTGCGGGCCCTGGCGCCCAGGGTCCCCATCCTGGGCGTGTGCCTGGGCCACCAGGTGATGGTGGAGGCCTTCGGGGGCCGGGTGGCGCGGGCGGGCCGGCCCATGCACGGCAAGGTCTCCCTGATGCCCCACGACGGCTCCGGCCTGCTGGCGGGCCTGCCCGACCCGCTCCCGGTGGGCCGCTACCATTCCCTGGCCGCCGAGGCCGCGAGCCTCCCGGACTGCCTCGCGGTCCAGGGCACCACGGCCGACGGGGAGATCATGGCCGTCCGCCACCGCACCTTCAACTGCCACGGCGTGCAGTTCCACCCGGAGTCCATCCTCACGCCCGACGGCGCGGGGCTGCTGGCCAACTTCGTGGGGCTGTGCCGGAACCCTGTCCTGAACTGAGGCCACGATGATCATCAAGCTCAAGCACCCCGTTCCCGCCCTGGAAGCCCTGGAAGGCGCCCGCCGCCTGGATTTCCCCTTCGGCCTCTTCCTGGCCCTGCTGGGCCCCGGCGGGCCTTCCCTGAAGGAGGTCCAGGCCCTGGAGGGCGTCGAGTGGGCCAAGGCCTCGGGCGCCAAGCCCATCCTGGCGGCCCGTTCCGCGGCGCCCCGGGGCACCCGGGTGGCCCTGGGGCGCGCCGAGGTGGGCGGCGAAGCCATCGCCCTCATGGGCGGTCCCTGCTCCGTGGAGGACCGGGAGCAGATCGTCTCCACCGCCAGGTTCATCGCCGCCTACGGGGCCACCGGCCTTCGGGGCGGGGCGTACAAGCCCCGCACCTCCCCCTACGCCTTCCAAGGCCTGGGGCAGGAAGGGGTCCTGCTGCTGCGGGAGGCGGGGGACGCCTCGGGGCTGCCCGTGATCACCGAGGTGATGGACCCCGCGGACGTGGAGGAGATGCTGCCCTTCGTGGACTGTTTCCAGATCGGCGCCCGGAACATGTCCAGCGCGCCGCTGCTGCGCGCCGTGGGGCGGGCCGGGAAGCCCGTGCTCCTCAAGCGCGGCCCCTCGGCCACCCTGGAGGAGTTCGTGCTGGCCGCGGAGTACGTCCTGCTGGAGGGCAACCCCCAGGTGATCCTCTGCGAGCGCGGCATCCGCACCTTCGAGACGGCCACCCGCAACACCCTGGACCTCAACGCCGTCCCCGTGCTCAAGGCCATGACCCACCTGCCGGTGGTGGTGGACCCCTCCCACGGCACCGGGCGCCGGGACGCGGTGATCCCCATGGGCCGGGCCGCCGTGGCCGCCGGGGCCGACGGGATCATCGTGGAGGTCCACCCCGAGCCCGCCCGGGCCCTGAGCGACGGCGCCCAGTCCCTGCATTTCCCCGAATTCCGACGCCTCGCCGAGGAACTGGGCCCCGTGGCCCGGGCCGTGGGCCGGCGCCTGGACAATGCCCGGAACCCCTCCGGCGTTCCGTACATCCGGCGCGCCGTGGGCTGGGGATCGGCCACGTGAGGAGCCTGCCATGACCAACCCCCTGCACCTTTCCGAGAACCTCTCCCTGGACGGGGCGCGGGCCTTCATGGAGGCCTGCCTCGATCCGGATTCCGACCCCGGGGCCGTGGGCCGGGCCCTGCTGGAGCTCAACGGCCGCCCCTTCCGGGGCACCGAGCTCACCGCCTTCGCCCAGGTGCTGCGCGGCCACGCGGTGGCCTTCCCCGCCCCCCGGGCCTCCCTGGACACCTGCGGCACCGGCGGGGACGCCCGCCAGGGGGTGCACACCGCCAACCTCTCCACCCTCTCGGCCCTGGCCCTGGCCCACCTGGGGGTGGACGTGGTCAAGCACGGCAGCCGCTCCGCCTCGAGCCTGTGCGGGTCCGCGGACCTGCTGGAGGCCCTGGGCCTGGACCTGGCCCGGCCCATGCCGCTCCTGGAGGACGACCTGCGGCGCAGCCACTTCGTGTTCCTCTTCGCGCCCCGGTTCCACCCGGTGCTGGCGCGCATGGTGCCCATCCGCCGCGCCCTGGGCGTGCCCACGGTGTTCAACATGCTGGGTCCCCTCCTGAACCCTGCCCGCCCCGCCTACCAGGTGCTGGGCGTGGCCCGGGAGGCGTGGGTGGTGCCGGTGGCCGAGGCCCTGGCGGCCCTGGGCCTGGAGCGGGCCCTGGTGGTGCACGGCACCACCGCCGCGGGCGCGGGCATGGACGAGGCGTCCCTGGAAGGCCCCACCCTGGTGCAGCCGGTGCGGGCGGGGCGGCTCCTGCCCGCCGTGCGTTTCACGCCCGGGGAGGCCGGGGTGCGCCGCGGCCTCGAGCCCGCCGCCGCCGGTTCCCTGGAAGCCTGCGTGGACCTGGCCCGCGGCCTCGCAGGGGGCAAGGGCCATCCGGACTATTCCCCACGCGTGGCCGAGGAGGTGGCCCTCCAGGCCGCCCTGGGCCTCGCCCTGGTGCGGGACCAGGAGCTGTGCGGGCTGGGGCGCCTGGTGGCCGAGGTTCGGGCATCCCTGGAGGCCGGGCTGCCCCTGCCGTCCCTCCTGTCGCTGGCGGCCTAGCCATGGCGGAAATCCTTTCGGCCATCGTGGAGCGCGAGCGGCTGCGCATCGCGGAGCAGACCTTCCAGAATCCTTTCCGCGGCCCGCTGCGGGGCGAGGGCCCCTTCGAGCTGGCCCTGCGCCGGGCGCCCCTGCCGGTCATCGCCGAGTTCAAGCGGGCCTCGCCCTCGCTGGGGCCCTTCGCCCTCGACGCGGACCTCGCCTTCCAACTGGGCGCCTACGCACGGGGCGGGGCGGCGTGCCTTTCCGTGCTGGCCGAACCGCACTGGTTCGGCGGGCGCCCGGGGGACATCCCCCTGGCCCTGGGCTTCGGCCTGCCGGTGCTCTACAAGGGCTTCGTCTGCACACGCAGGCATCTGGAAGAGGCCGCGGCCCTGGGAGCCCAGGCGGTGTTGCTCATCGCCAGGGTGCTGGGCGGCGAGCTTCCGGCGTACGCATCCGCGGCGCGGGCCCTGGGGCTGGAGCCGCTGGTGGAGCTGCACGCGGTCCACGAGATCGCCGCGGCCCAGGAAAGCCATGCGCGCCTGGTGGGGTGGAACGTGCGCAACCTCGCGGACTTCTCGGAGGGTCCCGCCGACGCGGAGCCCCTGCGGCGGGCCTTCCCGGGGGCCCTGCTCATCCGGGAATCGGGCCTGCGCAGCCCGGAACTGGCCCGGGAGTCCCTGGCCCAGGGCTTCGACGCCCTGCTCATCGGCGAGTCCCTCATGCGCACCGCGGACCCGGCGGCGTTCCTCAAGGCGGTGCGGCCGTGATGGCCAAGGTCTGCGGCCTGACCACCCCCGGCGACGTCGCTTGGGCCCTGGCCTCCGGGGCGGACTGGCTGGGCTTCCTCGCCCATGCCGCGAGCCCCCGCCACTGTCCGGACCCCCTTCTGCCCCGGCTGGCCGGGGACAGGGCGGTGCTGGTGGCGGTGGCGGATGACGCGGAGGAGATCACGCGGTGGGCCGATCTCTGCGGGGCCCGGTGGGTGCAGCCCTACCTGCCGGACCGCGGCGGCCTGGACCGCCTGCGGGCCCGGGGGCTGCGCATCCTGCTGCCTTGGCCCGACGAACCCGGGCAGGAGCCGGCGCCCGCAGACCTGTACCTCTGGGAGACCGGTCCCAAGGCCACCGGCCTTCTGGGCGGCTCCGGCCTGGCCCACGCGGGGGCCCATCCTCCGCCCGGGCCCTTCCTCCTCGCCGGTGGACTCCGGGGGGGCCTGCTGGCGGAGCGCCTGGGGGCGCTGCCCGCGCACCTGGACTGCCGGGGCTTCGACGCGGCCAGCCGCCTGGAGCGCGCCCCCGGATTGAAGGATCCCGCCCTGGTGGCGGCTTTCGTGGCCGAAGCCCACGGATTGGAGACTCGATGACCTCGGAATTCACCCTTTCGGGGCGCTACGGCGCCCAGGGCCTGGGGGGCTGCTACGCCCCGGAGACGCTCATGCAGCCCCTGCTGGACCTGGAGGCGGCCTTCGTCTCGGCCCTGGCCGATCCGGCCTTCGTGCGCGAACTCAAGGAGGAGCTGCGCACCTTCGTGGGCCGGCCCACGCCGCTCACCTCCGCCCCGCGCCTGGCGAAGGAGCTGGGCCTCCACGCCCTCTACCTCAAGCGCGAGGACCTGGCCCACACCGGCGCCCACAAGATCAACAACGCCCTCGGCCAGGCCCTCCTGGCCCGGCGCATGGGCAAGCGCGAGGTCATCGCCGAGACGGGCGCGGGCCAGCACGGCGTGGCCTGCGCCGCGGCCTGCGCGCGCCTGGGCCTTTCCTGCATCGTCTACATGGGTGAGGCGGACATGGCCCGCCAGGCCCCGAACGTGGCCCGCATGCGGCTCTTCGGGGCCGAGGTGGTGCCGGTGACGGCGGGGCGGCGCACCCTCAAGGAGGCCGTGAACGAGGCCCTGCGCAGCTGGGCGGGCCGCTGCGACCGGGCCCACTACATCCTGGGCTCGGCCCTGGGCCCGCATCCCTACCCGCTCATCGTTCGCACCTTCCAGACCGTCATCGGCGAGGAGGCCCGGGCGCAGGTGCTCGAGGCCTGCGGCGAACTGCCGGAGGTGGTGGTGGCCTGCGCGGGGGGCGGCAGCAACGGCCTGGGCCTCATGGTGCCCTTCAAGGCGGACAAGGTCCGCCTGGTGGCCGTGGAGGCCGGCGGTCACGGCGACGGCATCGGCGAGCATGCCGCGCGCGTGGACGGGGGACGCGTGGGGGTCCTCCACGGCTGCAGGAGCCTTCTGCTTCAGGACGAGCACGGATGGACCGCTGAGACCGCGAGCATCTCGGCGGGCCTGGACTACCCCTCCCTGGGCCCCGAATTGGCCGCCCTGTGCCTGGAGGGCCGGGTGGAGGCCCTGCGGGCCTCGGACGCCCAGGCCCTGGACGGGGCCCGGCGCCTCTGCCGCGCGGAGGGCATCCTGCCGGCCCTGGAATCCAGCCATGGCCTGGCCGTGCTGGGGCGGCTCGGCGCGCGCACCGTCCTGGCCGGCCTTTCCGGCCGCGGGGACAAGGACCTCGCCGCCTATCAATCCGCCCTGAATCCGGGAGCCTGACATGGAACCGATCCTTCCCTTCCTCATGGCGGGTGATCCCGCGCTCGCGGACCTACCGGCCCTGCTGGCCCGGTGCGGCGCCCTGGGGGTGGGCACCGTGGAAGTGGGCCTTCCCCATTCCGACCCCGTGGCCGACGGCCCCGTGCTGCAGGCCGCGGCCCACCGCGCGCTGGAGGCCGGGACCACGCCCCGGCGGGTGCTGGAGACCCTGGCCGGGGTGCCGGGGCCCGACGTGGTGCTGTTCACCTACTTCAATCCCCTGCTGGCCCTGGGGGACGACCTGGAGCGGCTCCTGGCGCCCACCCCCGTGAAAAGCCTCCTGGTGGTGGATCTCCCCGCCGGGGAGGAGCCCGGGTGGGAGGCCCGGCTGCGCGCGGCGGGCTACCCCATCGTGCCCCTGCTGGCCCCCACCACGCCCCCGGAGCGGGCCCGCCGCCTCCTGGACGCCCGGCCCGACCCCGGCCCGGGATGCCCCTTCGCCCAGCGCTTCGCCTACGTGGTGGCGCGCCTGGGGGTGACCGGCGCGGGGCAGGGCGCCGACCTGGGGGCCGTGGCCCGGCGCCTGGAGGCCCTGCGCGCGCCCGGAGATCCCGCCGGCCGGCCCCTGGCCGTGGGCTTCGGCCTGGACGACCCGGCGAGCCTGGAACGCGTGCGGGCCCTGGGGGCGGTGCCGGTGGTGGGCTCCGCCCTGGTGGCGGCCCTGGCGGCGGGCGCGGACCTGGAAACCTTCCTGGCGCCGCGCCTGGGGTCCGGAAGCCCGGAAACCGGCCGGGCCCATTAGGAATCATTCCTGCAAAGGGCGAGCCGAAGCCCTGGCGGCACGGCCTCACCGCACGGTGAGCCTCCTGCCCTCGGGGCTCTCCAGGTAGTCCAGGAGCCGGCGAAGGCTGGCGCTGGGCTTCCTGCCCTTGATGAGCAGGAGGATGGGCCGGGTGATGGCCGGGGTGACCGGGCTGTTGACCTTCAGGCTCTCCTGGGAGGCCTTGGGGGCGAAACCGATGGCGTGGGGCGTGGCGGCCACGGCCTGCACCAGGGTGACGCCGGCCGGGAACGTCCACTTGGAGGGGCCGAAGGCCGCCCCGTCCAGGACCTGGCCCCGGAAGGTGTCGTTGGTGGCCACCTGGGTGGGGTCCAGGAGGAGGACGACGGGGGCGTCGTCCCCGCCCACCTGCTTCCAGTTGGTGAGCCTCCCGGTGAAGAGGCCCTGGAGGTCCTCCCGGCCCAGTTCCAGGAGCAGCACGTCGGGGCTGGTGACCACCTGGATCTGGTCGGTGCCGATCTGGAACCGGGTGATCTCCTCCTCCGCGGGCACGCGCAGGTGCTTGGCCCGGATCGAGGCCAGCCAGTCCTCCCAGGTGAGGCCGCCCGAGGCGGCCTCCACCTGCCCGGCGTCCAGGAGGCGCCAGGCCTCGGGACTGCGGGCGTCCTTGAGCACCAGGCGGATGCCCGTGGCCTTCTCGAAGGGGCCCTGGATGCGGTTGAAGATGTTCTGGGCCGGCGTGATGCCCACGGCCAGGACGAGGTCCTGGGCCCGGAGGCAGATGGCGGCGAAAGCGAGGAGGCAGATCCGGGCCCGGTTCATGTGAACTCCTTATAGGCTGGAGGGGCGGTGCGTGCCGCAGATCGTCAAACCTCCTTATCGGAGCTTTCGTGATTCTCTTGATTTCCTCCGCCAAGAAGATGGACTTTGAACGGCCCGTTCCCGAGGTTCCCGCCGCCCTGCCGGCCCACCTCCCGCAGGCCCGCACGCTCGCAGGCCTCCTGAAAAAACTGGATCCCAAGGCCCTGGGAAAACTCATGGCCATGTCCGAGGACCTGGCCGTCCTGACGGCCGGGCGCTATCGCGCCTGGAAGCCCCCGTTCACTTCCGTGAATGCGCGCCCGGCCGCTCTCGCCTACAGCGGGGAAGCCTACAACGGGCTGGGCGCCTGCACCCTGGGCGCCGAGGACCTGGCCTTCGCCCAGGACCGGCTGCGCATCCTTTCGGGCCTCTACGGCCTCCTGCGGCCCCTGGACCTCATCCAGCCCTACCGGCTGGAGATGGGAACCCGCCTGGCCAACCCCAAGGGGCCGGACCTCTACGCGTTCTGGGCGGGGACGCTCACCCACGCCCTGAAGGCGGACCTGGCCGGAGGCCCCCTGGTGAACCTGGCCTCGGGGGAGTTCTCCCGCGCCGTGGACCTCCCGCCCGGCACGCTGACTCCGGTGTTCCTGGACGGCGGCAAGGTGGTGAGCTTCCACGCCAAGCGGGCCCGGGGCCTCATGTGCCGCTTCGCCATCCGGAACCGGATCACGGAGCCCGCGGGGCTTAAGGCCTTCGATGCCGAGGGCTACGCCTTCGACGCGGCGGAGAGCGCCCGGGAGCGCTGGGTCTTCAGGCGTTAGAGAAACCTTCCCGCGGCCCCAGTCCCCCGGGGTACCCCGTTCACGAACACCTCCAGGATCCCCTCCGCGGCCTGGGCGGGGTGGTCGTAGGTGGCCGTGTCCCGCACCCGGGCCGGATCGAAAAGCACCAGGTCCGCGTGGCACCCGGGCTTCACCAGGCCCCGGCCCTCCAGGCCGAAGACCTCCGCGGGCAGGCTCGTCATCCGGTGCACGGCTTCCTCCAGGGTCAGCAGGCCGCGCTCGCCCACGTAGACGCGGAGGAAGCGCGGGAAGGTTCCCCAGAGCCGGGGGTGGGGGTGGACGTCGTGGGGCAGGCCGTCGGAGCCCACCATGCACCGGTCGAAGGTCAGGAAGCGTTCCACGTCCGCCTCGTCCATGTGGAAGTAGACGGCGCCTCCGGGCTTGAGGCGCTCCAGGGCCTGGGCCTCGGTGCAGCCCCAGCCCTTGGCCACCTGGGCGAGGGTGTGGCCCGCGGCCCTGGGGTGGGGCAGGGACCAGGACACCAGCACCTTGACGGACTGGGACGCGAAGGCCGGGTCCAGCACCGTGGAACCGGCGGTGTAGGGGTAGGCGTCGATGGCGAAGGGGACGCCGGCGCCCTCCTCGGCGTAGATGCCCAGGAGCTCGGGGCTGCGGCCGCGGTTGGCCCTGCCGCACACCTTCTGGTGGCTGAGCACCAGGAAGGCTCCGGATTCCCGGGCGCAGCGGAAGGCTTCCCGCGTGGCGCCGGCGACCCCGTCGAACTCGTCGCGCACGTGCATGGCCAGGCGCCCCCCGCGGAGGGCCGCGGCCCGGGCCAGGGCCACCACCTCGGCGGTGTCGGCGCCCACGTTGGTCGGGTAGGCCAGGCCGGTGCTGAGGCCGCGGGCGCCGGCCTCCATGGCCTCCTCCACGTCGCGCACCATGGACCGAAGCTGGGCGGGATCCGCCGGCCCGGTCCAGTCCTCCATGGCGCGCACCCGGAGCGTCCCGTGGCCCACCAGGGCGGCCACGTTCGTGGTCAGCGGGGCCTCCTGGAGGGCCCGGGCGTAGGCGGCGAAGGTGGGGAAGGCGAAGTCCTCGGCCGCGCCCAGGAGGTCCAGGGGGGCGGGGGGGGCCTGGCGGAGGGACAGGGGCGCCAGACTGATGCCGCAGTTGCCCACCACCACCGTGGTGACCCCCTGGCTCAGCTTGGGAAGGATGGTCTCGGCCCGGAAAACCGCCCGGTCGTCGTGGGTGTGGGTGTCCACGAACCCCGGCGCCAGCACCTGGCCCTCGGCGTCCAGCACCGCGGCGGCGCGGGCCGCGCCCAGGTCCCCCACCGCGTGGATCCGGCCGTCCAGGAGCCCCACGTCCGCCTTGAAGCGGGGGCTTCCCGTGCCGTCCACCACGAAGGCGTTCCGGATGAGGGTATCGAAGACGGGCTGGGGGGCGTCCATGTCATTGCCAGGATAGCTGAGATTGCGTATCATTGGTTACTTCCGAGAGGCGCTGCAAGGCATCTCCATGTCCCAGGCTCGGAAGCTTGTGCTCCCAACGGCGCTTACCTTGAAACCTCAGCCGGGTTCGCGGGTAGGCGAGGGAACGCCGCCCGGTTTCCCCATCCGGCAGCCGCACAGGAGTTACCATGACCGCCACCGATTTCAAGGTCGCCGACCTGTCCCTGGCCCCCTGGGGCCGCCGTGAGATCGCCATCGCCGAGACCGAGATGCCCGGCCTCATGGCCATCCGCGAAGCCTACGCGGGTTCGCAGCCCCTCAAGGGCGCACGCATCGCCGGTTCGCTCCACATGACCATCCAGACCGCGGTGCTCATCGAGACCCTCCTGGCCCTGGGCGCCGAGGTGCGCTGGGCCTCGTGCAACATCTTCTCCACCCAGGACCACGCCGCGGCGGCCATCGCGGCGGGGGGCACCCCGGTCTTCGCCGTCAAGGGCGAGAGCCTGGACGACTACTGGGACTTCACGCACCGCATCTTCGCCTTCAAGGAGGGCGCGGCCAACATGATCCTGGACGACGGCGGCGACGCCACGCTCCTGGTGCACCTGGGCGCCCGGGCCGAGAAGGACGCCTCCCTCCTGGACAAGCCCGGCAACGAGGAGGAGCGGGCCCTGTTCGGCGCCATCCGCCGCACCCTGGCCTCCGATCCCGGCTTCTATTCCCGGCAGCTGGCCGCGGTCAAGGGCGTCACCGAGGAGACCACCACCGGCGTGCACCGCCTCTACCAGATGGCCGCCAAGGGCGAGCTGCGGTTCCCCGCCATCAACGTCAACGACTCGGTCA
>MTLE01003361.1_pt2 | contig 29177 bp, 22 predicted proteins | sample 1982461 | NCBI WGS metagenome assembly MTLE01 (sample SAMN05712605, study PRJNA340218) | biofilm metagenome | isolation source: sample SPL anode biofilm adapted to -200 mV | place: USA | collected 2012-02-03
CCAGCCATCCCGCCATTCTCGAATTCGCCAACCGCTTTTTCACCGGGTTAATGCGCGAGGCCGCGGGCGGTGTGGATTACTCGACGGAAACCGCCTTGCAGCCCGGCGATCCCAGCCACGCGCGTTTTCAAGATTCTCCCGCGATGCCCTCCCGGCCGCGCGTGGAATTGCATTTGCTATTGTCAGACGAGGAAGAGGATTTCCCAGAGGCTTCCGGTCTTTCGGCGGCGGAAGGCGAAGCGCGGCTGATGGGCCAGCGGCTCCTGGCCTTGCGTCAGCAAGCCACGCCCGTTTGGGACGAAGCGGCGAGCGCCTTGCGGCCGGTGGAGTGGCGCGATATGGCCATCCTGCTGCGTGCCCCCAGAGGCCAGGCCGAGGTAATTGCCAAGGAGTTCGCCCGGCTCGGCATTCCGCTGGGCGCCAGCCGCACCAGCTTTTTTGAGGCGATCGAAACGACGGATTGGCTCAACCTGCTGCGCCTGCTCGATAATCCTTTTCAAGATTTGCCTTTGCTCGCGGTGTTGCGTTCGCCGCTGGCTAATTTCACCACCGAAGATTTGGCGCAACTGCGTCTGGCGGGGCGCGCTTGCCCGCTTTGGACCGCCCTGCAAGCTTTGGCCCGCGCCAAAAAGTCCGAAGCCGCTAGCGCCAAAGCCCGGCAATTCCTTCAGCGCCACGCCCGTTGGCGGCAAATGGCGCGCGTTTCCGCGTTGTCCGATTGCCTGGCCGCGATGTTGGACGAAACTCTGTACGAAGCTTGGCTTTCCTTGCAGCCGCGCGCCGCCCAGCGGCTCGCCAATATTCGCCAATTGCTCGAGATCGCGCGCCAGTTCGACCAATTCCAGCGCCAAGGGCTATTCCGGTTTTTGCGGTTTGTGGAGGCGCAGATCGACGCCGAGGCCGGTTTGGAGGCCGCCGCTCCGGAGACCGGCAATGCCGTCCGCTTAATCAGTATTCATCATAGCAAAGGCTTGGAATTCCCCGTGGTCGTGGTGGCGGGCTTGGCCAAAAAGTTCAACGACCAAGACCTGCATGGCACTTTGATTTTAGACCAGCAACTGGGCTTGTGCCCGTTGGTGCGCGCGCCGCAGGGGGGTGCGAAATATCCCAGCCTAGCCCATTGGTTTGCCCGGCGCCGCCAGCGGCAGGAATTGGCGGGGGAGGAAATGCGCTTGCTGTATGTGGCCATGACTCGCGCGCGCGATTATCTCTTGCTCTCGGGACAGGCGAAGCTGGCTAAAATCGGCGAGTGGGCTGAGAGCGCGGGCCAGCCGCTAAGCCTGATGGAAATCTCCGGCGCGCGCAGTTGCCTGGACTGGGCGGGGCCGCGTTGCGCGGCGTTCGCGCCTGGGGGCGATCTTTCCATCGCCGGCCAAGCGGATGGTTTTGCCTGGCAGATTCACGCCATTAATGAGTTGTCCGAATCCATTCCGAGTGCGAAAGCGGAAGTTGCCGCCCATGCGTCGAGTGCCTTGACTCAGGCCGATATGGAAACCTTGCGCGAACGCCTGGCTTGGGTGTATCCGCACTTATCGGCGACGAAGGAACCGGGCAAAACTTCGGTCTCCGCCTGGCGCAAACGCGTGCTTGAGGAAACGCGCACGGAAGCTTATCCCTTGTTTGCCGACGAACCTTCCGTCGTCGAATCGGTGGCGGCCGCGGGCCAAACCAAAGCCGTGCCGTCACTGGCGGCCACCGAAATCGGCACCATCCACCATCGTTTCCTCGAATGGGTGGCGTTCGATAAAACCCATTCCCAGCTGGAATTGGAGGCCGAAGCGGATCGCTTGGTGGCGGCGGCGGTGATAACCCCGGAAGAACGCGCGGCGCTCGATATCCCCGCGCTGTGGGGCTTTTGGAATTCGCCATTGGGGCAGCAAGTGCGCGCCCACGCGCCGCAGGTGCGCCGGGAATTGCCGTTTACCGCGCGGTTCACGCCCGAGGAATTGCGCGCCTGGGTGGCCGGGCAATTGCCACCGCTGGAGGCCAGCGAAGCGGGGGATTTCATCATCGTCCAAGGTGTGGTTGACTTGGCGGTGATTTTGGAGCGCGAACTTTGGGTGGTGGATTACAAGACGGGCGACGTGCGGCCCGAGGATCTAGACCACAAGGCGCGCGCTTACGCCCCGCAATTGGCGCTGTACGCCACGGCCCTGGCCCGCATCTACCGGCGGCCGGCCACGCAATGCTGGCTGCATTTCCTCATGCCCGGCCAGTCGGTCAACGTCACCGCGAAGAATTTACTATGAACACACTGCAATTTGCTTTGCTCGTAGCCCTGAACCTGGGCGTGATTGGCGTTGGCCTTTGGCTGGCCCTGCGTTTAGGCAAACTGGAACGCAACAGCCAATCCACCCTCGGCCCTTTGCTGGGGGAATTGGAACATAAGCTGCAACAAACTTTTTCGCAGGCGAACGCCGACATGGCCGGGCGCGTGGGCGCGTTGAAAGGCGATTTGCGCGCGGAGTTGACGGACCGTTTCCAGGACGGCTTTCACAGCGTGCGCAATTCCGTCGAAGCGCAACTCCAGCAAGGCCGGGCCGAGATGGCGCAATCGTTGGGGCAAACGACCCAGCAATTGGCCGCGAAATTCGAGGCGTTGGAGGCCAAGACCACGCAAAACCTCGAAACCTTGCGCGCGCGCGTGGATGAGAAGCTTCAAGCCATCAACGAGCAGGTGCAGCAGAAGTTGGAGAAAAACATCCAGGAAGGTTTCGCGCATTTCCAAAAGGTGCAGGATCACTTGAAGCTGGCCGAGGAACAGTTGCGCCAGGTGGGCGCCGTGGGCCAATCCATCGGCGAGTTGAACAACTTGCTGAAAATGCCCCACCTCCGCGGCAAATTCGGCGAGGCCGAGTTGGGGCGCTTGCTGGCGGACTTCCTCCCGGCGGGCGCGTACGAGGAGCAAGCGATCGTCGTGCCCGGCTCCACCGAGCGCGTCGATGCCCTCGTGATTTTCCCCAAGGCCAAGCTGCCCATTGATAGCAAGTTCAACCGCGAGCAAATCCTGCCGCTGTTCGAGACCAACGACCCCGCCGCGCTCACCGCCGCGCGCGAGCAATTGGCCACCGTCATCAAGGCCCAGGCGCGGGATATTCGCGACAAATACGTCCACCCCGAGCACGGCACGGCGGACCTGGCGCTCATGTTCCTGCCCAGCGAAACGGTCTATTTCGAGGTCATCCGGGATCTCGCGCTGTGCGAGGCGCTGCACAAATTATCCGTGTTCCCCGTGTCGCCCAACACCCTGGCCATCACGCTCAAATCCATCGCGATGAGTTTCAGCTTTTTCGAATTCGCCAAAAACGTGGAGAACACGCTGGAACAAATCCGGATGGCGCAAAAGAGCTTTGGCTTCTTCCAGAAAAAATTCGACGAAGTCGGCAAAGGCCTGCAAAAAGCCCAGGAAGCCTTCGGCACCGCCTCCACCCACCTCAACCGCTACGCCAACCGCGTCACCCAACTCACCGGCGAACCCGCCCCGGAACTGCCCGAGGGAGGGCCGGGGGTGGGGTGAGGTTGAAGACTAGTTTTCTTTACTCCAACTGGCAGTAATTAGGCCACCGATAGCAGTTCGCCCATATTGTGGTCGGACGGCATAGGTATTTTCCCTGGCGATAGGTTGACATCCGTGAGCTGGGGTTATAAACCAAGGTGGTCAGCAGCCGTTAATCATATGCCCTGAGTGGATTCGGGTTTCCGTGCCCGTGGAGTATGGAGAATTCGCGTGATTCGGGGCGTTCCCTGGGGAGTGAAAATGATGTTGGGAAAAACGATCCAGATTTATCTGCCCGATGGCAACCCGCGCGGAGTGAAGATCGCGGAGTTTACCAGCCGCATGGTTCTAACCGTTCTGGTGCCTCGCGCGCAGGTGGAATTGGCCTGTTCCCGGCCGGAGTTGGGGCATGTGGGGGTGTATTTCCTATTCGGTGAGGCGGGAACTGGCAGCCTGGCGCAGCTTTATGTGGGCGAGGCCGAGGTGAGCGCGGCGCGCCTCAAGCAACATCACCGGGAGAAAGAATGGTGGACGGCGGCCCTGATTTGCGTGACCAAAACGGGTGGGTTCACCAAGGCGCATGTGAAATACTTGGAATGGTTTTGCCACCAGGAAGCCCTGGCGGCGGGCCGGTTCCAGGTGGATAATTCCACCGTCCCCACCAAGCCGCATATCCCCGAGCCCCTGGAGGCCGATCTGCGGGACCATTTTGACACGATCCGCATCCTGGCCGCCACCCTGGGGTATCCCGTGTTCGAGAAGATCACCCAACCCGCCCGGGAACGCTTGCTCACCTGCCAAGGCAAACAAGCCCGGGCCACGGGCGAATACCGGGAGGATGGCCTGGCCGTCTTCGCGGGCTCCACGTGCAACCGGGAAGAAGCCAAATCCATCCATGCCTACGCGAGCGTGATCCGCCAGCAATTGCAGGCCGCAGGCATCCTGGTTCCCGACGGCCCCAAAACCCTGCGCTTCACCCAAGACCACCTATTCCCCTCCCCTAGCCAAGCCGCCATGGTAATCCTAGCCCGCCCCGCCAATGGTTGGACAGAATGGAAATACCCGGACGGCAGAACACTGGATGAGGGGGAGAGGAAACTCTTATCATGAGCAATTGGACCAAAGAGCGATTGGTTAGTTTCATTACGACATGCACCGAGGAAAGTCTTTCCTTGGAATACAAGAGTGGAGAGGCCCTTGCTGATGGGGAAAAACAAAAGCCTGAAATTACTAAAGATGTTTCTGCCTTTGCCAATGCCGCCGGCGGCGTCTTGATTTACGGGATTTCAGAATTCCCCAAAAAACGCCACTTTCCTGAACGCCTTTCGCCCATCAGGCGTTCGGACACTTCAAAAGAATGGCTTGAACAGGTCATTCAAACTATACAGCCACGGATTGATGGTGTGATCATTCATCCAGTAGTCATTGACGAGAAAGAAGACACCGTTTGTTATGTGGTTGAAGTGCCTCAATCCCACACGGCGCATCAAGCTCGCGACCGTGTTTACTATAAACGGCACAATTTTAATGCGTTACCGATGGAGGATTACGAGGTTCGAGACATAATGAACCGTAAGACTCATCCCAAAATTCGCGCATCGCTTCTAATCACTTTCAGCGGCTCACCCATTTTTAATGGATTCGTGAAAGTTAAAATCGAAAATCTTGGAAGAAAGCTGATTCACTATGTGATGGCTGAAATTGAACTGCCTATCTGTTTAAATGGCAATATCCGTCCAGATGGTGATTTTATATTGCGGCATACTGATAACGATGAAAATTATTATTTAGTCCGACTCGTTCCAAGCGTAGCCCAATCACCGATATTTCCAATGTCCAATGTAACACTTGGACAAAAAATTGAACGTGTTCAAGAGATCACCGAACCGAATGGCACTCCATCGCTTTCCACGAAAAAGTTAAAAATAAGCGTCTTTGCCGATGAAATGATTCCAATCACATCCGAGTTGGACCCTTCGCAAGCACTAAACAAATGGATGGTCATTGAACTAAATCCGTCGACGCGGATTATGGGTGAATGATCCAGGGAAACCTCGCTGGTGCGCGGAACCCCCGGCCTATTTCATTTTCACTATTGCAAAGTGATTGATGCCCGTTTGCGGGTGACACATTTTCTAAACAAGGGCATGCATAAAGGGGCAATCGAGTTAAATGAATTGGTTGTTGGGAGTTGGCCTGCTTGACTTTGGCGTTATCCCGGTCGATGTTCTCGCCCTGGCGGCGTGGCGAATGGAATATCCGCTTGCGGAACGCTTTTGAGCCAGTTTCTTGGGCTGGCATGCATTCCGAAAATTCGCCAGCGGGCAACGCAAGCTCCGCAATGAAGTGCCAATTTGTCTAACTGCGAACAAATCTATGGTTATGCGTGAAAACTATCTTGCTCTGTTAACGGTGGGCAGCCTGGTTCCTTTGGTTTGTGCCGGCCCGGCCTGGGGTGGCGTCACGGAAGATTCCGCCGCCGCCGAAAGCCAGCTCGAATCCGGAGGGAGACCGGCGGGGGTGACTTTTGACACCGCGCTCAGTTCCTCGTACACCTTTGCGGGCGACGCCGATTTCGAGGGCGCAAAACCAGGTGACAGTGACGCTTTCGATGTCGGGCTTAACCTGCGCGCCAGCGCGCCTATTAACGATGATTGGTCTTGGTCGTTCGGGGTGCGGTCCCAGAATTTCTTCCTCGACTCCCTGGCGGCGACGCCTATTCCCGACAACATTCACACCCTTAGCCTCACTCCTGGGGTGAGCTATCGAATTGATTCCCAGTGGCTGGTGAGCGCCTTTGCCGGGCCTAATCTCTACCGGTTCGAGGACGTGGATAGCAGCACCATTGGCGTCACGGGTGGGGCCTTCGCCACTTATCTTGCTAATGAAAAGCTGCAAATTACTTTCGGTTTGGCGGTGACTCCGGACAGCGATTTGAAGGTGTTTCCGCTGGTGGGAATGCGCTGGCAAATCAACGATCAATTCACCCTGGAAGCGGGGATTCCTAAGACGCGGATTTCCTATAGGGTCGCCCCGCACTGGACACTTTACGGTGGCTTGGATATGGCTGGCACCACCTTCCGCACGGATAAGGATTTGAGCGCCAGCACCGGCCTGCCTGCGTATAACAACGCGTTGGCCACTTACCGGGATCTGCGAATCGGCGCCGGCGTGGGTTATGAGATTCGGCGCGGCTTGCGGGCGGAAGTGGAAGCCGGCGCTTCCGTTTACCGCCGCATTGATTACACCCGGATCGACACCCAGGTGGAGTTCGATCCCGCGCCCTATGTGCGGTTGGGGGTGAACTGGCGATTTTAAGCGCCGCCGGGGGCGGGTTCATCTTGAAACCCGCCTTCGTTTCATTTAGAGAAGAGGGATGAATCACCGTTCAATCCCACTGCTGGTTTGGAGCTTTATTTGGCTGCTGGCTGGCGGGCTCTTCACATCTTCGACCCACGCCGCCGAACCCGCCCGCGTGCGCGTGCAACCGGAAGACACCGGCGAGGCGTTGATTAACCCGGGGATGGGATGGACGCTGCATTTTTACTCTAATTACATCGAGAACTACGGGTCGAAACTCGAGTTGTCGGACGCGCTGGAGGATTGGCCCGGGCTATCGGTCATTTATTTGCGCGTGCCATGGTCGTTTCTGGAACCGCAGGAGGGCGTTTACAATTGGTCCCTGTTCGACACTCCGGCGCAGCGGTGGCAGGGCCGGGGCAAACGCATCGCCATCCGCGTGAGTTGCTGCGAAAGCTGGTTGCGCTGGGCCACGCCCGAGTGGGTGAAGGCCGCCGGGGCCAAGGGCGTGGAGTTCGAGTTCGGCAAAGGCCCGAAAGTCGGCGGGCCGCTGTGGGAGCCGGATTATTTGGACCCGGTGTTCTTGGCCAAACTGGAAACGTTCCTGGCGGCGATGGCCAAGCGCTACGATGGCAACCCGAACGTGGATTTCATCGACGTCGGCACGTTCGGCATGTGGGGCGAAGGCCACACCGGGTTCGGCAGCCAATTGAACGAGGCGCAAACGCTTGCCGCCGTGAAGCGGCACATCGACCTGCACGTCCAATATTTCAAGCGCACGCAATTGTGCATCAGCGATGACGTTGCCGGCCCCACCAAGCCCGGCCTGCATTTCCCTGAAATGGATTACGCGCTGTCGCAAGGCGTCTCGCTCCGCGACGATAGCATCCTGGTGCAACCGCCGCCGAACTCATGGTATCACGCCGAAATGGCGAGCCTATTCTGGCCGCGTTACCCGGTCGTGCTCGAGCACGAGCACATGGGGTCTTCCAAAATCCGCAAAGCCTGGAGCGGCGAGTTGCTGGCTAAATCCGTGGAAGATTACCATGCCAGCTATATGTCGATCCATTGGTGGCCGCGCGAAGAATTGCAGGAGAATCGCGATACCATTGCGAACATCAACCGCCGCCTAGGCTATCGCTTGCAACTCAAAGCCATTTCCTGGCCGGAATCCGTGGCGCTCGGGGAACCGTTCACGGTGGAAACCACTTGGGCCAACGCCGGCGTGGCGCCGCTGTACCAGGGGGGCTTTTGGGCGCTGACGCTGAAGGACGCCCAGGGGGCCATCGCTTCCGTGCAGGTGAACGAAGCCTTCGACCTGCGCCAACTGGAGCCGGACGCTCCAGGCCAAACCAAAGCGGCAGAGGCCCCCGCGAAATTCGTCACGGCGCTGGGACACCGCGATCCCTGCGGCCAATTTGCACCGCCCACGCGGCCCGGCATTTACAGCGTGTTCATTTCCGTGGGCGCGCGCGACGGCACGCCGCAAATCGCCTTGCCCCTGGCCTATAACGACGGCCAGAAACGTTATCGCCTAGGCGAAATCCGCCTCGAACCGCGCCGTTAAGGTGCCGTGCCGTTAAAGTCCCTGGGAGACTCCGCTTAAATTTGAGCCATTTCTATCCGCCTTATACCATTGGTAATGAAGCATTCTGCAAATTACCGAAATTCAGTGTTGCACCGGGCGGGCGGCTTTTGGTAGGAATAATCCAACGGACGGCGTGATCGCCTCGGCAAAGGCACCTAAGGCCTTAACGTAAGCGCATCGCTCACCGCTCCGATTGCCAGAAATGGGCCGATGTGGCGGAATTGGCAGACGCACTAGACTCAAAATCTAGTATCCGAAAGGGTGTGTGGGTTCGACCCCCTCCATCGGCACCATCTTCAAAGTTTTCGAGGGAAGCTACTTGTTTTCAGGCGGAATTCCAGATCTCAAAGGTGTGGCTAATGTCTCATTTAGAGCCTTGTTTGGGTTTTTTGGTATGTTTGGCTTGCCACTCGGCTTCCGCTTTGCGGCAGGAGGGGCAATAGAGGGCTTTTTCCTGTTTCGGACTTCCCGCCATTACCACACAGCCACCCGCCGAATACAAATGGGCATTGGGAAATAATTTTTGATGTGCCTTGGAGTACGCCTTGTCGTGAATCAATAATCCGTACGCGATGGAGACATCTCCTGCCACCATCCATTCGTGGTGGAGTTCGCATTGCCGGTATTGAGTGCTCTCCTGGCCGGTGAGGGCTGGCAGTTGCGGCACTTTCAGATAGTTGAAGAAATTACTATAGCAAGCCGGAAGGCTTCGGCGCATCAACCCCAGCAGTGCGCCCACCTGGGGGGGCAGGCCATCTTTGGCTTGGAGTTTGTTGTAAGTGATCGCCAGGCTCCGCCCGTTGATTTCCAAATCGATGGCAATATCTATGCCCGAGTCGTTCCAATTGGTGTGGCTGAAAGTATCCACGAAGTGGAAGGCCCGCAAGGCCTCACCCGTGGTGGCATAAATCGCGGGCAAATCCAACTGGGGAACGTACCCGATGGCTGCCATGTCCATTCCTCCCAGGAACTCTTCCGACCGTTTGCCTGTCAGCAGCGGATGGGTGGTGGAACCGCTGATGGCCCCGTCAGAAAGCCAGAGGGAGAGCATTTCCGAGCTGGAGTAATCATTTTCGCTGGGCTTTTTATGCAGGAATCCAGCCACCAAGTCTCGGGAAAGGGTAAAGCGCACTGTGAGCCGCCATTGCTGGGGCGGGTAGGTCGGCAGCGAAATTTCAGCGTTTGCGTTTTGAAATGTTCCGTAAAGGAGAATGGCCAGCAGGTAGACCAGGCACTTATTCATTGTTTTTCCCATGCAACTTTGTTGATGTGAAACAGAGGTGGACCCCATCGTTCGTACCAGTAGACGCTATAAATAAGATATAATGGCGGAGTCCAATGACGGTTATATGGTTAACTGTTTTTGGGTGAGAATCAATAGCTGAATTCTTGTGTTTTTGTGCTTCTGGTGATGCGGTAGCCCTGGAAGCGAGGTAAAACGAGCCAGGGCCGATGCGAGCCTTTGAGCTCGCGCCCCTGGCGTCGAGGGCCACTGGTTTTAGGCGATCTGCCATTGCAGTCCCACTTGCCGAGCCCAGGAGGCGGGTTGGGCACCGTGGGATTCCGGGGTCTGATACACTTCGGCGGGCGTGGCGTAACCCAGGGATTGATGCGGCCTGGCCTGGTTGTAATGGTTGAACCAAACTTTGGCGCCAGTGCGCAATTCGTAGCCATCGCCGTAATCCCGCAGGTAAACATCCTCGTATTTGAACGTTCGCCATAGCCGGTTGGGTAAGGGAGTGGCCTTACGACCACTCCCTCCCCTTGGAACTGTACGTGCGCCTTTCAACGCATACGGCTCGAACCACCCCAAAGCCCTGCTTGCCGGGCCGGTTTTCACGACAGAGTTATCCCTGCTTGGCGGCGGGAGATGCCAAAGGTCTTGAGGAAGGAGCGTTCCTCAAAATAATCGTACCAGTTAGGATCAAAGGGATTGGCATCCCCTCGGATCTTCACGTGACGTTGGATACGGGTTTGTGACGCTTTGACAAGTTTCTGCCAGATCGTCTTCCCTGAGTCCAAGCGTTCGCCGGTATCGACTGCAAAAGCCCAACAGGAAGAGCCGATGGTGTGAAAGTAACGCTTTCGAATCCACCGTTTTCCTTTCTTAGGATGTCGCCGAGTGGCCCATCGCCACAACGCTCGCCAAATCTCATGGTCCACCTTCCAGAAGGTTGCTGTGGCTGACACATGGCGGTGATAGTTGGCCCACGGGAGGGATCGTGTCACTGTCCCAGTTGGGCGCAGTTTCCCCGACTTTTGGCCTGAACAAGGAATTTGGGGCCATTGCCGTTGCGGTGCTGGGTGGCACGAGCCTATTTGGTGGCCGCGTCAATTAAGCCAATTCCTAGCCAGTTGGACTTTGGGCAGCGTGGAAGCATTGTCGACGTCGGGTGCTGAGAGCATAACCCTGTTTGAAACCGTTGGCTGGCGGGGAGTCGTGGAAAGCGAACGAGGCTCCATGCTGCCGGACAAATTTCCCTCAGAACCCAGTGAAACTTTTTCCGTCTACCACCTGCTGGCTGGGCTTGCCTCAGGCAACGGAATCACCCCCACTGGCAATAGCGATCCTTCCCGCCCTGCCGTTGAAATTTAATAATGGCAGCCTTCGGCTGGCCCTGGGGAAATTGCCCCCTCAAGAGCAACGCATCCACTTATTGGGCGCTTCTTCCGCAATTTTGGGTCAAGTGTTAGTCCCCGATTCAACGACAGCAGAATCCGCCGTATGCGCTGAGCTGCCAGGTAATTGACTCGCGTTGGATCGAGGAATCATTGCACTCAACCTCCCGCCCTACGCCTGTGTTTTGTTGGATGAAATTTCAAATTAGGATTGGAAAATCGTTTGTCGGGAGAAATGCGGCTGCCAAACCGCAGCCTGCAACATTCTTTTTAGAGGCCATTTTTGGTTCCTTGACGTTTTTAATGGGTAACCTCCCTTCATGGGTACGCGGACTGTGAAGAATGCGAGATCATGAACCTCACACAAGGTTCGCCGTAATCCATCCAAAGCTGGGATTGCTGTGACTTGTTAGCGAGAACCAAAACGTCATTATCACGCATAAACATTGGCAAGCCTAGAGACCACCGTAGCTAGTCCATTTCTCTTTGAGCACATAGAGCATGACGTCAATAATGTGTCGCTGGTCTGCAGACGGCAATTCAAGCTTGGCCGTTGGGGGTAGGAGTAGATTAAGGATAGACCATTGGGTACCCGTGCATGTATCTCACAAGGCCCGTCACAAGTGTTTTTCATGCTTCGACTCCCTATCGGCATTGTGGATTTCCGGCCAATAGGTAACTGATAACTGGTTAACTGTTGGTGGTCGGCTCGCATCATCAGTGTGCTGGCCTCGAGCCTGGGTATTGGGGATTTGGCATTCAATGATTGAATACAGGGCGATCCCAGGTCCTTATTGTTTATTGTTCCTATTGGTCGCTGGGGCGGTCGCATGGCGCCATTTCGTGCTCTGCCAGTTGATCCCAAACCAGCACGATTTTTGTTTTGTGTTCGGATTGAGGACGGCAGGGGACTTTTGCTAACGGTATAAAGCCAGTTTTTGTGGCAGATACCGGTCAAAGCCGCTCAACCAAGACTGCTCTGGTCAAGTAACGGTAGCAGTTTGTTATGCCCTGAAAACAAATTGGGGCATAAGATCATAGGATGAAGTGCCTGTCTAAAAACGTGCCCGTTTTCGGCGTAATCTATTTAGATGCCGCCAAAAGGAATGACAGCGGGATTCCTAGTGACATTATTGACACCTCTTCTAGGTAAGGGTATCTCAGGAGCATGCGACGAACCCGCAAACCTACCGGACCATTACCCATTATCATCGTGCAGCAGATCGAGGAGCACCAGTGGACTCTCCGATTGCCTCGAATCGGTGAGGAGGCGGATGATCAATTGGAGGAGGGTATCGACTGGATTGACAGCGACCTGGAGCATGCCTCAGCGATCTTTTCGGATTTGATCAAGCAATATCCGGAGCACATCGACGCTTATCATCACCTGGCCTTGTGCTTGGAAAAAATGGGGCGAACCGAGGAGGCATTTGAGATCCGCAAAGGCGGCGTGGCGATGACGCTTAATTTCTTCCCGCAGCACTTTTCGATGGAGCGAGATCGACTGGAGTGGGGCTGGATCACGAATCGGCCCTTCCTGCGGTTGTATCATTCGTATGGACTTCAGCTAATGAGTCTAGGGTCAACGGAGGATGCTTTGGAGGTTTTCGAGAATATCCTGACCATGAATCCGAATGACAACCAGGGCGTTCGAGCCTTGGTGGTGGATTGCCACTTTGCCCTGAATGAACCGGCCGGGGTGCTTTCGGTGTGCCAGCAATTCAAACAAGATGCTATGCCAGAACTCGTTTATGGCCGAGCCTTGGCGCTCTTCCAACTGGGCAAAGTGCCAATGGCCGGGAAAGCGTTGGACCTCGCCATCCGGTTTCAACCACGGGTCGCCGCCGAGCTTTTGAAAGCCCGGCACCCGAAGCCCAAGGGAACCAACGATCACCGGGTGTGCATGGGAGGCCCAGACGAGGCCTGGTGGTATTGGAAGAATCAAGGGAAGTACTGGGTGCAAACTCCGGGAGCGATCGATTTCTTGAGACAGCAATGTCCTATTAAAGGGCGGAAGAAAAAATAACAAGTTCGTGAACTGAGGATGTAATATGCGATACCTGATGAAGCAGAAACTGTTTTGCTGGGGAGATGACTTTTCCATCAAGAACGAAGCGGGGGAGGAGGTTTTCTTCGTGGATGGCAAGGCGTTCAGCCTGGGGCAAAAGCTTTCGTTCCAGGACAGGCAACGGAATGAATTGGCCTTCATTCGGCAGAAATTGCTGTCCTGGGGGCCAACGTATGAGATTACCCGCAATGGCGTCCTGGCGGCCGTGGTGAAAAAGCACTTGTTCACGTTCTTGCGTTGCCGGTTCACGGTAGACGTGCCAGGTCCAGATGATCTCGAGGCCCAGGGAAACTTTTTGGACAGGGAGTACACCTTTACTCGCGCTGGGCGGACCGTTGCCGAGGTTTCTAAGCGGTGGTTCACTTTCGCGGATACCTACGGCGTGGACATAGGAGACAGTGAAGACGATGTGCTCATTTTGGCCAGCACCGTGGTGATCGATATGGTGTGCCATGGCGATCGGCAACGCGACTGAATCGGGTCTTGGCAAGTGCTCCAAAAAACCGCATGATGCCGCTAATGTTTCACCTTTGCGATTTCATTTCCCAAACGTCCCTCCGCCATGTCGTGCTGGTCGTCAGTTGGCTAACGATGTTCCCTGGCTTAGTCCACGCGGCGGACAAATGGACGGATGTTTCGAGCCCACTCCTAGAGCAAATAACCAACAGCGGGGTCAAGCTGGACTGGCCCGGCGGTTGTTCCGGTGTGGTGGCCAATCGGCTGAACGGCGCTGTCACCGTCAAAGTCGTCGGTGGCGGTCTCTGGCGCAGTTTAGACCAAGGCAAGAATTGGCAACGGATTGATGGTAAAAGCATTTCGGGCAGGGACGAAACCGGATGGACCACCAGCTCTGACCAGAACACGCCCTCGAAGATGGCCAGTTTTTCTCTGGATGGCCTGGCCGGTTGGACGGCAAATGGAATCGACTGGACAAGCTTCACGAGCCTTGGCCGTAATTGGGACTTTGGGTCCGTAGATTGGGGGTCCGCGGTGCCAAAGACCATTATCGCCGCCAAACACGAAACCAGTCCCCCGGGAGAGGTTTATGTGACGACCGACGGCGGCCTTACCTGGAGAATACTTGCGATCCATTTAAGTGAAAAGCGGGAGGCCATATCCATGGTCGGCGCCTTGGATGCCTCGACCCTCATTTACAGCAAGGGCGAGGGTATTTATCGGAGCACGGACATTGGCGTCACTTGGAACAAGGTGTCTTCGCTTAATCCGCAAACCCGAATTCCCGTGCTTTTCCGAGGCACGCATTATTTGGGAACCGCCGCCGGCTTGCTCGTCAGCAAAGACAAGGGCGCAAGTTGGCAGCCGCAGGGAGCAACGGTCAATATTTGGCAAGGTCCGTTCTTTGGCCACGACGAGAAAGCGATGGTGGTGGTTGGCCAAGATGGCGTCTTTATGACCCAATCCGCCGGCGATACCTGGACCCACGTGGCCGATCTCAAGCCAAAGCAGGGGGATTTCGCGTTCAGCCCGAACTGGTTTGGCTGTTACGCCTGGGATTCGGTGAATAATATCCTGTACGCATCCGCCATGGGAAATCCCGTCTATAAATTGGAACTCGGGAAACCCGCGGAACCGACCCATCCTTGATTGTGGACGGCGGCGCGAAGGTTTTAAAAATATGGCGATTTGGAAATTGATCGGATTTTTGGCGTAGGGCTTGCTTGTTACCATGAAGCGCGGAGGGAGGTTAAATTTGACTTGTAGGTTCGCAAAATAAACCGAACACTGCGCCATAGTATCCCATATTGATCAATTGCTGGCCTCAGGAGTCATTATGAATGAAAAACTCAATCGCCGGTCATTTATTGCCCAAACTGTTTTAGCGGGCGCAGCGGTGGCGGCGCAAAACGCTCCGGCGGCGGACAGTTCTTCCGCGGGGAGCAATAAAGTCGCGGTGAACCCAGCCTTAAAGTCGGCGATGCCGGTGGGTAAAATTGGCAAACTGACGATCAGCCGTTTGATTTCGGGCGGCAATTTAATCAGCGGATGGGCGCATTCGCGCGATTTGCATTATGTCCCGGCGCTCATGCGCAATTACAATACCGACGAGAAGGTGTTAGATACCCTCGAACTGCTGGAACAGCACGGGGTTAACACGATTATCGCGGATCCGAGCGAGAAGCCGTTTCGAATTTTTGGCAAGTATTGGAAGGAACGGGGCGGGAAAATTCAGTGGATTGTGGAAGGCCACCCCAAGGATGATGATTGGAAGACCGATATTCAAAAATCGATCGATTTTGGCGCCTCGGCGATTTACGTGCAGGGAGTGATTGGCGACCGGTGGTGGCGGCAAAAATCCTTGGATCTCCTTGGCAAGTGCGTGGATTTAGTAAAGTCCCAGGGGCTCCCTGGGGGCATCGGCGCGCATATGATTGAGGTGATCGAAGAGTCGGAAAAGGCTAACTTCGGCGCGGATTTTTACGTTAAAACCCATCACAATAATAATTATTGGTCCAAACGGCGTCCGGACCAAAACGACGATGTCATCGATAATACGGCGGATAATTATTGGGATATGGATCCTGTCCGGACAGCGGCGGTGATGCAGAAGGTTAAAAAACCGTGGATTGCTTTTAAAATTCTCGCGGCGGGCGCCATTCGTCCCGAGGCGGGTTTCCGGTTCGCCTTGGAAAACGGGGCCGATTTTCTCTGCGTGGGTATGTTTGATTTCCAGGTGACGCAGAACGCCAAGCTCATGCGCGAACTCTTGCCTTATTACCAAGAACGCAAACGCGAGTGGATGGCTTGATGGAAAATAAGCGTGCGCCCAGATCACTCGGTGGGCTCGGGAGAACAAGCGATCCGAATGCCCACAAAATCGGCGGCTGACAACCACCAGACGCTGGGGGTGCTTTGGGGATCGAGCTCATTCCACACCGGAGTTTCGATTAGGCGGGCAGCGCTCCGCAGATGCGGGGCGGCTTCCGTGAACGCGCCCCCGCGGACAACGTTCCCGGTGCTGATGGGATCTTTAGTGCACCATTCCGCCACGTTGCCGACGATGTCGTAGAGGCCAAATTTATTGGGTTTCTTCTGTCCCACGGGTTGGGTGGTGCCCCGGGAATTTCCCTTAAACCACGCATAATCTTTGGCCTGAGCTGGATCATCACCCCAAAAATAAGGGGTCGCGGTCCCGGCGCGGCAGGCATATTCCCATTCGGCTTCCGTGGGAAGACGGTATTTTCGCCCCGTTTTCATGCGGAGCCATTTGCAGAATTCAACCGCGGATTTTTGCGACATGCCAATCGCGGGATAACCCGTTTCGCCCCGATCTCGGTATATGGACCCGTAGGGTTTAGTGGGATGGGTAACGCCTTCTTTTTTTTCCCGTTCAAGATCTGATTTATCGGCAAAGACAAACGGGAGATACTCCTGCCAGGTGACTTCGTATTGGCCTAACCAAAAGGGTTTGATGGCGGTTTTTTGGGAGGGCAAGTCGGTGTTCTCACGTCCCGGTTCTTGGGGGGGGCTGCCGAGGTCCATTTCACCCCCGGGTATGGCTACCATTTCGAATGAAATCGTGCTGCCAGGAATGGTCTGCTTAAAGTTTTTCAATGGGACCGGTTCGGCGGCGACGAGGTTCCGGGTCAGGCTCGTGGGTGAGGTGGCCAGGAATATTCCCAACAACAAGGCTGGGAGGCCGAGCTTAACGGCCCGCTGATCCGTAGCGGCGCGACGAAGGCATAACTTTAAAATCATAGGCTGTGGGTTTCTTCCTACCTTATTGTTCCACCCATGACACGGCAAAAAAGAAAGTAAAAGAGAGGGCGAAGGGATTAGGATTAAAGGGTAATCAATTTGCAGACAAAGATGTCGGCTTGGAAAGTAGCCGCCATGTCAGAGACTAGCTACTGTCCGATTATATCCCATTGAACACCAGGTGAGTCCAAGGCCTCGCCTCGCTACCCCAGGTTTTTCAAGAATTTCGCGCAACCTTCCATGATGGCGGGGTTGGATTCCATTTCCACGAAAATGGATTTCAACCCGGCCACCTTCGCGTCGGCAAAGAAATCTTTCCAGTCGACGATGCCGGTCCCCATCACGACTTCTTTCTTATGGTCGTTCGAGGCGTAATCTTGGCTGTGGGCCGAAAGGAAACGGCCGGGGAACTTGCGGAAATAGTCTTGGGCCTTGTAACCCGAGGTGATCGCGGCGACCTGAAACTGCATCTTTACGATGGAGGGTTCGAGATGTTCGAGCATCAGGTCGTATTATGGGTGGCCGTCCAATTTCTCGTCGAATTCGCCATTGTGGTTGTGGTATCCGGCAGCCCACTGCCGTCCCACCAAATCAGCTTGAGCCGGTTGCGCTGCCTATTGGGGTGCAAAAACAAATGTCCGCTTAAGGGATCGGCCGCCCATATCGACTGTGCCAGGGCTTTCAATCCGTCGCATCCCTTTCTTAAATCCGTACCCCTGGCCGCCAGACAAATCCGGGGGGCAGGGCTTAACGCGAACATGGTGATAGCAGCGACAAAAGACAGCCCACTTCCCGGGGATCGAATCCTGGTTCCAGTTGCAGATTAATACCCCCAGGCAATTGGATTTGATACGGCGCCGGCCGCATGATCGCCGCCGTTTTCACCGCGACAAATGCCGGGGTGTCTTTTGCGGACGCGCTCACACCCCGCGCCAGCCTTAGCCTTTTGGTGAGCGTCGAATATCCCATTCCGGTTTTCAGGGCATACTGCCGCTGCGTCAGCCCGCAGCTTTGATATTCAACCATCATTTGCTTCAGCCCCTCAGGGCTGCCATCGCAGACTCTGTGATAATGTCGTGGTTCTTTCACCCAGCCAATCTGCGCTTTTTCTCCTTCCCCGTATAGTTGCCGTTGCCCACCTCATTACCCTGTAAGCACTCCGCAATTCACCGTTTCTTTGCTCTGGCACCCGCGGCTGGATGCCGACCCCGCGCATCGCTGGCTGCGCGCGTGCGTTCGTGACGCTTGTGGTGGCAAGGCCTAATGTGCTCAGCGGATCAAAATGTAAAAAAAGACCTGACGAGTGGCGCGCCCGAATTTGTATGGAATACGGTCCCCCACTTTGTTTTCTCCCCTCCAATTCCCGGCTGCGGGTAACCTTTAATTTAAGGCAACTCGTTGCTTGCGGAACCTAAAGGTCGCCGTTTGACATTTCATAGCCAGTGCGGTCTAGTCAGCGCAATGCGTTGCGAATGACGACAACACGGTCACGTTTTCACCCGGCTCAAACTCTCGATTCGCATCTTCGGCCGGGCTTTGGCAAGCGCGCATCCTGCCTTGCAGGGTGGGCGGGGTTGCTATTGCTTTTGGCGGCGGTCACCGCGGTTTTTGGTGTCCAGGAATACGTCGTGGATACGTGGCAGACGGAGGATGGTTTGCCGCAAAACTCGGTCACCGCCTTGGCGCAAACCCGGGACGGTTACCTTTGGGTCGGCACCCAGGATGGTTTGGCGCGGTTTGACGGGGTGCGCTTTGTGCCGTTCGATGCGCATAACACTCCAGCCATCCACAACAGCCGTATTGTGCAGCTGTTCGAGGATCGAACGGGCGCGTTATGGATCGGCACCGAGGACGCCGGCATGTTGCGCTCCGCAGGCCGGCAACTCACCGCTTATTCCGCGCCCAACCAGGGAACCGCTTACAACTATGCCCGCCTCGTATGCGACGATGCTGAAGGCGGGCTCTGGATTGCCTCCTGCGAAAATCAATTAGTACGCTGGCGCGCGGGAGATTTTACCGTGGTTTCGAGCCATTGGAATCTCGCGGGAACCGCGGTGAGCGCCGTAGCCGGGGACCTGACGGGACAGGTCTGGGTGGGCACGGACCAGGAATTAGCCGTTGGGCGTGGCGAAGTGGTGGCCGCGGTTTGGGGGCGCGATCAAGAAGCGGACTTTCGAGTGGAATCCCTTGCGGCCAGCCGCCAAGGCGGTTGCTGGGTAGTGGCCAATGGCCGCGTGCGCAGGTTTCACGCCGGCCATTGGGCGGCAGACCTAGGGGGCTATGCCTGGACGAACCGGGCCGTTTATGGGTTGTACGAAGATCGGAGCGGGCAAGTGTGGGTAGCCACGATGGGCGATGGCTTGTTTCGCTATAGCACCCATGGCGCCGTGTTGCGCTTAACGACGCAGCAAGGGCTGCCGACGGACTTCATCCGGTGCCTGACGGAGGACCGCGAAGGCAACCTATGGGTGGGAACGGAGGGAGGCGGGTTGTGCCGGCTTAAGCCAGCTCTCTTTGAGACGTACGGACAGCGGGAGGGCTTGTCCTCCGACCAAGTACAGTCTGTGTATGAGGATGGAGAAGGGGCGCTTTGGGTGGGCACGAATGGCGACGGGCTGGACCGGATGAAGGACGGCAAAGTGGTGCGATTTGGGCCGGATCAAGGCCTGAGCAATGGGCACTTATGGTCCGTTTTGCGCGACCATCGCGGTGTGATATGGGCGGGTACCTGGGCGGGATTGTTTAAGCGCGAGCGTGACCCGTTTGTGCGCGTCTCGGATGATGTCAACATTGGCGGGTCCGTGACCGCTCTGTTTGAAGATTCCCGGGGCGTGCTTTGGGTGGGACAGCAGACTTTGGGCGGCCTAGCCTGCTGGCGCGACGGCCACGCCCTCGCGATGAGCATCCCCGGAACGGCCGCTGGTCGCGATGTGCGCGCCGTGACCGAGGATGCCGAGGGGTCGATATGGATTGGCACGAACGGCGACGGGTTATACCGGCTTAAAAATGGCCAGTTCACGCGCTTCGGCCTCGCCCAGGGAATGAACAGCGAGTCCGTCTGGTGTCTCCTGCCGGAAGCTGATGGCGGGCTCTGGATTGGCACGGTGCACGGTGGCCTGAGCCGTTGGCGCCACGGCAAGATCACCACTTGCACCACTCAAAATGGCCTGGCCAACAACGTCATTTGCCAGATTCTCGAGGATCAACACGGATACGTTTGGCTCGGTTCGCATGGCGGCGTGTTTCGCCTCCGGAAGGACGAACTGGACCGTTTCGCTGAGGGGCAATGCCAGACCGTGCAAAGCTTGAGCTTTACCAAGGCGGATGGCCTGCCCAGCATTGAGTGCAGCGGAGGGTCCCAACCGTCAGGTTGCCGCTCGCGCGACGGGAGGCTGTGGTTCCCAACGGTCAAAGGGCTCGCCGTCGTCGACCCCGCCAAAGTCAGGCTCAATCCACTTCCGCCCCCGGTGGTGATTGAGGAGGCTATCGTGGATGGAGTTCCCGCCCCACTGGCTGGCTTGAACCCCGAAGCGGAACACAGCCCGGGCGGATTGTCGCACCGGTTAGCGAGGGAGCCAAAGAAGCTGCAGATCGGCCCCAGCAAGCAGCACGTGGAGTTTCGCTTCACCGGCTTAAGCCTGACGGCGCCCCAAAAGGTGCGCTTCAAATACCAACTGGAGGGACTCGGAGGCGATTGGGTCGACGCGGGCACTCGGCGGGCGGCCCATTACGAATACTTGCCGCCCGGCGAGTACCGGTTTCACGTCACCGCTTGCAACAACGATGGAGTTTGGAATGAGTCCGGTGATGTGTTGGCGCTTACGGTCCTGCCGCACTTCTGGCAAACCGGATGGTTCCGGGCTTCGGCTGCGGCGTTGCTCATCGGCCTCACCGCGTTGATGGCTCAACAGATTTCCACCAGGCGCCTGCAGTTCAAGCTGCGCCGCGCCGAACAGGAGCGCGCGCTGGAACGCGAGCGCACCCGCATCTCCCGCGACATCCACGACGATCTCGGCGCCCGCCTGACCAAAATTAGCATGCTGACCGCGCAGGCGGAACGCCAATCCCAAGCGGGTGTCCCCCCGCCGCCGCAATTGCGCGACATTGCCCTCACCGCGCGCGAGATGGTGGAGGCCATGGATGCAACGGTGTGGGCCGTGAACCCCCGCAACGACACCTTCAATCATCTGGCCAACTACCTGGTGCATTACACCGAAGAGTACTTCCGCCACTCCGCGGTGGCCTGCCAGCTGGACCTGCCGGCGGAGCTGCCCGATTGGCCCGTCTCCGCCGAGGTGCGTCATAACATGTTTCTGGTGGTCAAGGAGGCGATGAATAACGTGGCCAGGCATTCCGGTGCCAGCGAAGTGCGGTTGGAACTGAAGTTGAAAGGCACGATTCTGAGCATTGCCGTCCGCGATAACGGATGCGGTTTCGACCCCCGCAAGCCAGGCCGGCAAGGTAATGGACTGCGCAACATGGCCCAGCGCCTCCAACAATTGGGCGGACACCTGCGCATCGAGAGTTCCCCCGGGGCGGGCGCTGGCATCACGTTGGAACTGGATTTGGGTGAGGCACAAGAGCGGAAAGGCTGGTGATGGAGAGGCTCTCGGCATATGGCTTTATATTCCCTCCGCCGCACGATGGGGCGCGGGCCCAAGCGCTCGGTCGGCCCGAGACTACGCATGTTCATGCGTATTGGCTCGCGGCTGTCACTCAGGGCAGAATCCAAGACTAATGGCCGCCAATATTAATCCACCCCCTCCGTCAGGCAAACCGGGCGCCCAGGCCGAAGCTGGGGCGACGCCGATCAAGGTATCCATCGTCGAGGACGACGATTGGATTCGGGAAAACTTGGCCAGCCAAATAAACCTGGCGCCCGGCTATCAGTGCCTCAGCCGCTATCGGACGGGCGAGGAGGCGATTCTGGGCCTGCCCAACGACTCGGCGGACGTGGTGCTCATGGACATCAATTTGCCTGGGCTGTCGGGAATCGAATGCGTGCGGAGGCTCAAGGTCCTGCTGCCTTCCCTCAATATTCTCATGCTGACGGTTTACGAGGAGAGTGACCAGATTTTCGATTCGTTGCGGGCAGGCGCCAGCGGTTACCTGCTCAAACGATCCGCCGAGGGGGAATTGCTGGACGCCATCACCCAGGTGCACCAAGGCGGTTCGCCCATGAGCAGCTTGGTGGCCCGCAAGGTGGTCCAGTTCTTCAATCATGTCGGCGATGCCGCTCCCGAGCTGCAGCATTTGTCTCCGCGCGAAAAGGAAATCCTCGAACTGCTGAGCCGGGGAGCCGCCTACAAAGAAATTGGCAACCGGCTCGCTTTGAGCATTCACACCGTGCGGATGCACATTCGCGGTATTTACGGCAAGCTCCAGGTTCACTCCCGGGGAGAAGCCGTAGCTAAATACTTGCGGCCGTAACCACGTTCTCTACGCATCTTTATGCGTATTGCCGAAGTTCTCTTGCCTAGCTTAGATTTAGGCTCAATCTAAATCCCACTCACCGAAATGCCCAGGCAACCTAAACACGTCCTTGCCGAGCACGGGCCGGGTTGGCGGCAACGACGGCCGCGCCCGGCGTTCACATCCCTTGAACCGCGAGCGGCGGGCGTTATTCAGGCGCAAGTTCGCACCGGCCACGGGATAAGCATATGAGGTTCTTAGCCCGGATTATCCTTGGGATGGCTTTCCTTTTCTGCGGCTTGGCTGGGGTGTCGGCGAAAACCAATTACTATTCGCTCGCTATCTCCGGAGCGCCCGCGAATAACCCTTTGAAGGGCTTTATGCCTTACGCGGGAGCCTACAGTGCTTTTCCGCACAGCATGGAGTGGGGCTATCTTCCCTTGCGCGCATTGATGAGCGGGCCCACCCAGTTTAATTGGGCTGAGCTGGACGCGTTGCTCAACCGTGTGGCCAGCCGCGGCCACCAAACCGTGTTTCGGATTTACCTCGACTATCCCACCCAGCCCACCGGCTTACCCCAGTATTTGTTGGACGCCGGCCTGGCGACCTACAGTTACAGCGATTACGGCAACCGGGGCATTAGCCTTTCCCCAGATTATGGAAACCCTCTATTGGTTCAGGCCCTGACGAATTTTATCGCGGCGCTGGGGGCTCGTTACGATGGAGATCCGCGCCTCGGTTTTATCACCCTGGGTTTGCTCGGTTTCTGGGGTGAATGGCATACCTACCCGCACGACAATTGGTTCGCTTCGATCAGCGTTCAGGATCAAGTCATGTCGGCGTATGAAGCCGCCTTTACGAAAACCAAGTTGCTGGTGCGCTATCCCTCAGGAACGAATCCGGCGACTCGGCGGCTCGGCTACCATGACGATTCCTTCGCGTACCAAACTATCGATCCGCCCAGCTGGATGTTTCTCGGCCGGCTAAGGGCCGCGGGCGATACGAATAAATGGCGCACCCAGCCTATCGGGGGCGAAGTGCGGCCGGAAGTTCAACGGTGCATGTGGGACTTGGGCCAGTCCAACTGCGTGCCCGCGGGCCAGGAATTCGCCCGTTGCGTGGAGCTCACCCACGCTTCGTGGATGCTGAACCAGGGGGTTTTTAGCCCGGGTTTCACGGGAGCGCAGCTGGATTTAGCCTTGGCGGGAGCGCAGAGCATGGGCTACACCCTGTGCGTTTCCAAAGCTCTATTGGTGGACACCTCCGTTTCCCAGCCGCTGAAGGTGAGTGTGGGATTAGGAAACCTGGGAGTGGCGCCCTTTTACTACGATTGGACGGTGCAGTTGGGCGCGTTCGATACGAACCACGGGATCGTAACCACTTGGAACACAACTTGGAAGCTTTCTTCCCTCCTTCCCCACGCCACTAACGATATCTGGAGTTTTTCGCCAGCCAACCACGGGCTGGGCGAGGGCGTTTACAAAATCCTGCTGCGCGTCCAAAACCCGCTTCCCAATGGCGTGCCGTTCCGCTTTGCCAATGAGGCTCAAGATGCCGACGTCCCCGGCTGGCTCACCCTCGGCCAGGTTTCGATCGTGGCCGCCACCGCCAGGCCGCAATTGCGTGGCGATTTTTCCGCCTCCCGATTCACCCTTTATGTGAGCCATGCCGAACCCGGATTCTGGACCGTTCAGCACTCGTCGGATTTTGCCAGCTGGTTACCTTTGCTCTCCACCAATACGAACACTCGCGAATGGAATATCACCGACGCCATTTCATCCCGAGGGCGGTTCTACCGTGTGGTTGGATCGCCTTGAATTCAAACGAACCCAATACGAATCAATGAATGCATTATGAAGACAAAAAATAGCACTTGGAAACCGGCCATTCTGCGGCGCCTCCCCTGGGTCCCCATTGGCCTCGCCTTGATCTCCGCCGCCCGCGTGGCGCAAGCCGATGACCTCATCGTCAACTCGTTCGATGCCGACCTCACCGGGATCAACTGGCAGAACTTTCGTAGCTATGTCACCAGCTACGACGAAGTCTGGGACGGATCGCAGGACGCGGCCGGCAATCCTGGCAGCGGCTCCCTTTACCTCACGCTCAATTGGCCACTCGCTTCCGACTCCACTTGGAACGCACAATGGAACGACGTGCAGATGGCTTTCGCGACTCCGCAGTTCAATTCCTCCGACTACATCAATTTCGAGTGCGATATCAAGGTGGACGTAGCCAACTCCTTTTTGGCCATGGACGGCAGTTATGGCGCCTTGGAACTGATTGTCAACAATCCGTGGCAGAATGTGGCCGGCTGGGTTCCCCTGGCTAACACCGATGGCTGGCAGCATATCTCGGCTCCCTTCTCGGCGCTTCCGAGCGGGACGTACAGCGAGGCGATTATTGGTTTCATTTCCAATGGCGCCAACGCCTACACCAACAAACTGGCCGTCTGGATCGACAATATTATCTTCACCGCCCCGCCGTCAGTGCACACGAATCAGCCGGCGATCGCCATCACCAAGGCGCCCCCCGCGGGCCTCACTTGCATGTGCAGTCAACCCGGGGGCACCTGGCAGCGGCAGATGCTAGCAACCGTTCAGAATAATTACTCCTGGAACACGGCCTCGGCAGTCTCGAATACCACCACGTATTCCATGACCATTGCCGCCGCTCCCGGCGAAACGTACCCGTCATTCGCCTCCCAGATGTTCCTCGTCCCTCAACTCGGCATGGGCGATTCGCCGATAGACAACAGCATCGACTGGAATGCGGCCAATGTCGTGTCCTTGGCCGTCTCCTTTAATGCGGATCACACCGCCATCGCCCAGTTTCAATATAAAGTCAACAACGCGGGCAATTGGAATACGGCTTTAGCCTTTGGTTTTCCATGTGCGACGGGCCCCTTGGGAACGTGGAGCCTCTCCTTTAACAATAACACTAACGTGACCCTGCTGGCACCCGACAATACCTTCACGAACTTTACCATTCCGGCCAGCGACGCCGCGCTGTTCCAGGACCCGTTATATTTCTATGTGGGGACGCAGCCAAATGATAACGCGAACATCGGCCAGTCCTCCACTTTTAGCCGGGTTAAGATCAGCGGCGCCGCCGGGTCCATCGACGAGGACTTTGTCTCGGGCGGGACACCAGGCCAACCCTACCAGCTTAACCCGAACCTCTGGGCCCTTAATGCCGCGGATGCGAAAGGAGTCTTTATCACCTCCCCGGACACTAAATACTGGTTGAGCTGGCCGCTGCCCGATTACGGTTTCACCAATCTCTTCGTCACGGATAACCTCAATAACAAACTGGGCAGTTCCCAGTGGCTTAGCCTGCCCACAGCCGGAACCGGCTGGCTCGACAGTGGGAATGGAAAGCGGATCACCGTGATTAACCAATCCACGTTGAACGCGGCGTTCTCCTATGCGCCCACGAATTGTTTCTTTGGATTATTCCATAAATAATGGCCAGGAACGGGGCGCCGGAGGTTTGGCGCCCCGTTTTTCCCTGCCAGCTCTCGTGGCGATAAAGGGCCGCGCATCGTAATTTCACTTTCGCGCATGTGCCTGCCGCAATGGGGGGCGGTTTCCTCCACGGAGGAAAAATGGGAATCGTCCTAATGGGTGATAAACTGGCGATTCCTTTTCGTTCCGAACGATTCTGCAGCGAGTCAGCTTTTTAAACGCATGAAAATTCGACGCTTACTCAGCCTCCCAGCTCTTTGGCTCTCTCTGACGACTGTTTTGGCTCAGCACACCGCGACGTCGGGGCTCCGTTTGGAACGGCTCCCCGATGAATTCTGGTGGGGCGGCGCGGTCACCCTCGGCACTCAGATGCCCTACGGAGCCGCGGCCCTCGACATCAACCTGGAGGGCGACAACCGTGGGAACCAGGCTGCGCCGTTGCTTATCTCCTCGAAGGGCCGCTATGTTTGGTGCGACCACGCTTTCCGCTTCGCGTTCCAAAGCAATCTTTTGGAAGTCACTTCGGCGGGCAACGTCCTCCATTACGGCCAAGCGGGCCAGTGCTTGCGCGATGCCTATCGCCACGTGTCCAGGAACTTTTTCCCCACCGATGGCAAGTTGCCGGATCTCGCGTTCTTCGCGGCGCCGCAATACAATACTTGGATTGAGTTGATGTATGACCAAAATCAGCGGGACGTGCTCAAATATGCGCACGCCATCGTGGACCATGGCCTGCCCCCCGGCGTGTTGATGATTGACGACAATTGGCAGGAGGATTACGGCAAGTGGACTTTCCATCCCGGGCGTTTTACCGATCCCAAGGCCATGATAAACGAACTGCACGCCCTGGGCTTCAAGGTCATGGTCTGGGTTTGCCCGTTCGTCAGCCCCGACAGCGACGTTTACCGTGCCCTGGCCAAGAAAAAGGCCTTCTTCATGGATAAATCCGGTGAACCCGCGATAGTTACCTGGTGGAACGGCAAAAGCGCCTTGCTCGACCTCTCGAACCCGGAGGCCAAAAAATGGTTCACCGATGTCCTCCAGCAAGTCCAGGCTTCCTGCGGTGTGGACGGCTTCAAGTTCGATGCGGGGGACCCGGAATTCTATAAAGGCGCTTATCTGTCCCATCAGAAACTCGAGGTGAATGAGCATGCCCGGCTGTTTGGCGAGCTCGGCCTGGCGTTTCCGCTTAATGAATATCGGGCCTGTTGGAACCTCGCGGGACGGCCCCTCGTGCAGCGCCTTCGGGACAAGACCCACGATTGGGGTGATCTGGGAAAACTGATCCCCGACATGGCCGCAGCGGGCTTGCTGGGTTACACGTTCGTTTGTCCCGACATGATCGGCGGGGGTGAGTTTACCTCCTTCCTGAGTGGCTCCAACATAGACCAGGATTTGGTGGTGCGTTCGGCTCAGGTTCACGCGCTCGCACCCATGATGCAATTCTCCGCCGCGCCTTGGCGCATTCTGGACGCCGCCCATCTGGGTGCGGTCCAGCAAGCGGTGGCGTTGCGCCTGCGGTCCACGCCGCGGATTCTCGCGCTGGCCCAGCAGAGTGCCGCGTCGGGCGAACCGATTTTGCGCCCGCTGGCTTACGTTTTCCCTGAGGCGGGCTACGAGAACATTAAAGACCAATTCATGATGGGGGATGACCTGTTGGTAGCGCCGATGGTGGCCAAAGGCACCTCGCGCACGGTGCGCATTCCTCCAGGTTCCTGGAAAGCTGACGATGGCAGCGTAGTTATCGGCCCGGCCGAAAAAACTTTCGAGGTTCCGCTCGCCCGCCTGCTTTACTTCGAACGCCAGTAGCACCCATCCCTGAATTCCAATTTCCGCAGTTATAGCAGAAAACTCAGTGGGATAGCAGGGCTAAGGGATTAGGGGTAAATCCTAAGTTGGAAGGAATCCATAGACTCCAGCCTTCACTGGGCGGGTCAAGGCGAATTCGTCTTTCCCGCCTGCGGAAGCAACGTGCGATTGTGCCCCTAACCGCGATACCTAAGCGGGATAAGTGTCATTCTGGCGCTTGATTCTTCATTCGGGAATGGCTGGACAACCCGAGTGCCACGGTGCCCAGTTTCTTTACCGGGTAATCCAGCGCTTACATGTAGGACCAGAACCTGCTCATGGCCTGAGTTTTTGCTTCCCCTGTAGGACGAAAATCACTAAAAATGAGTTGTGTACCTGGAATATTATGGTTTAAAGGAGCCGCCGTTCGACATCACGCCGAACCCGCGGTTCCTCTTTTACAGCGCCAAGCATCGGGAGGCTTTTAATTATTTGCTGTATGGCATCCGGGAACGCAAAGGTTTCGTGCAGTTGACGGGCGAGGTTGGGGCGGGAAAAACCACCCTTTGCCGGGCGTTATTGGAGCACTTGGGACCCTCGTTTTCCACCGCGTTGATTCTGAATCCCGTGTTGAGCCCCGACCAGCTCATGAAGGCGATCGCCATGGAGTTCGGCCTGGAAGTCAAGGGGCTGGATCGGTTGGAGGCGGTGGCGGCCCTGAATCAGCATTTGTTTCAGCAGGTGGAGCAGGGGAAGGAGACGGTGCTGATTATCGATGAAGCCCAGGACATGACGAATGAGTTGCTGGAGCAGGTGCGGTTGCTGAGCAATTTGGAGACGGATAGCCGGAAACTTTTGCAGATTATCCTGATGGGCCAGCCGGAGTTGCGCCAGCGCCTGAACGATCACCGCTTGCGCCAGCTGCGCCAAAGGATTACTGTTAGATACCACCTGCGGCCGCTGACGCGCAGCGAAGTGGCGCAGTACATTCAGCATCGTTTGATGGTTTCAGGAGCCAAAGGCGCGCCCTATTTCACCATGGGCGGCATCTGGCGGGTGTATCGTTACAGTGGAGGCATTCCGCGCATGATTAACGCCGTGTGCGATAAGTGCCTGTTGGCGGGCTTCGTGCAGCAGCGGGAGCGGATCGATTTTCGCTTGGTGGGCTACGCCATCCGGGAATTGGAAGGACGGCATAATTTTTAATCTAAATTCATGAGCTTGATCAACGATGCTTTAAAACGCGCGCATGACGCCTCGAAAAATGCTCCGGCCAATCCGAATGTCACCATCCGGTTGCAGCCTAACGAAGAGGAGCGCGGCCACAACTGGCTCGTCTTGGCCGGCTTGCCCTTGCTGATCGTGGCGCTGTTGCTCGCCGGGGGATGGTACTATTTTTATGGCCGGCCAGGAACGGCCAAAACCGCGGGCTTAACCCAGCCGCAAATCGTCCAAAACGCCTCTGAGCCGGTTGCAGTTTCTGCCAATCCAACGCCCGCTCCAGTGACTCCGGTGCCCGCTAATCAAACCGCTACGCCGGCTCCCGGTCAGCCCGAGGTGATCGCCAATCCCGCGCCAGCGGCGCCCATTGCGGCCGCCACCCCCAAACCGGTCGCCACCAAGAAAACTCCCACCCCTCCGCCCCCGGCCACTGCCGCCAAGGCCCTCCCCACTTTCCCGCCATTGAAATTGCAAGGCATCTACTTCCGGCGGACGAATCCTTCC
>MTLE01002472.1_pt1 | contig 29175 bp, 13 predicted proteins | sample 1982461 | NCBI WGS metagenome assembly MTLE01 (sample SAMN05712605, study PRJNA340218) | biofilm metagenome | isolation source: sample SPL anode biofilm adapted to -200 mV | place: USA | collected 2012-02-03
TTCAAAAAGTTGGTTATGTTTTACCCAACTCTTGCCAATCATTCGCCAAAGCCTCCTTGCGAGTTAATAATCTATAAAACTGCTCTTGACAAGATGGCACTGAAAAGTGTGTAGAAGTAAAGCTATTTCATGGAAACAGCCAGGTACGTGGGGATAAAAGCTATAGTCCGTTGAGTGAACTGCTCAGCGAACTACAGCTTACACGACTTGCCATACGTGTCGCGATACTCGGTTGGGGTCATGTTAAACCGTTGTTTAAAGCACTTGCTGAAGTAACGCGGGTCATTGATGCCCACCATATAAGAAATCTGCGTCATATTAAACTCGCCCGTCTCAATGAGTTGAGCGGCGCGTTTGATTCGCATCTCTTTAATAAACTCAATAGGTGCAAGACCCGTAAGTGTTTTCAGCTTTTTGAAGAACACGGAGCGGCTAACGGCCAGCTCGCTGACCAAATCGTCGACAACCAATTCGCCGTTATCCATATTCTTTTCCATGATTTCCACCAGCTTATCCATAAACTTACGATCGTGCGACGACATTTCAGGTTGCTCGTCATCCTTACGCTCCTCGTCGGCCTGCATGTTCATCAGGTTACTACGATACAAACTCTGCAACTTGGCACGTTGCGCCAGCAGGTTATCCACTCTGGCCTCCAGGTAAGCAGCACTAAAAGGTTTGGTAATATAGTCGTCGGCACCGTATTCCATGCCCTCGAGCTTGCTTTCGATGGAGTTTTTGGCGGTGAGCAATATCACGGGAATGTGGCTGGTTGTCATGTCGGCCCGCAAATCTTTGGTCAGCTCCAGGCCGTCTTTCTGAGGCATCATCACATCACTGATAATGATGTCGGGCAGGTACTTCAACGCTTTGTTCCAACCGTCGACTCCGTCAACGGCCTCAACCACACGGAACTTGGAGACGAAGATGGAGCGCAAAAACACTCGCAGCTCCGAGTTGTCTTCAACGATAAGCATCGTTGCCTGCGTTTTTTGCCGAGGAGTGGTTTCCACCGTTCCGTCATCCGGAGCATCTTGCTTCGAATCATCGTGGCGTGCTTCTGCAAATTCACAAGGCAAAGAAGTTGTGTCTTCGGCCTTGACCGAATCGTCGAGAATAAATTCCACCGTTGCCTCATAGTGTTCTTTCCCTTTCAGGAAGGTCGTTTTGAAACAACTGCCCTCACCCAGTTTGCTGTCAACGGAAATGGTTGCCTGATGCATTTCAACCAACTCCTTTACCAAGGCGAGTCCGATGCCGGTGCTGGCCTGCTGGTTGAAAAGATTCTTATCTACCAGGTTTTCAAAACGCACGAAGATGGAGTTCTTTTTGTTTTCGGCTATACCGATGCCCTGATCTTGCACGCCTACCGAAACCGTATTTTCTTCTTCCCTGATAAACACGGTAATACTCTTGCCCACGGGCGTGTATTTAAACGCGTTGGAAAGGAGATTAAACAGTATTTTCTCAAACTTATCGGCATCCACCCATAAACACAACTCATCTTTCTCGGTTTCGAAAATGAAGTCTATCTGTTGTTCCTCGGCCAATGACTCGAAGTTATTCATAATGTTTCGGGTGAATGCAACCACGTTGATGCGTTGCACCTGCATCTTCATCTTCTTGTTCTGAATCTTTCGGAAATCAAGAATCTGGTTGACCAGCCGAAGCATTCTATTGGTGTTTCTTTCTACCACCAGCAGTTGCTCTCTTACGTCGGCCGACAATTGGTTGTTCTTCAGGATGTAGCCCACCGGACCGGCAATCAGCGTTAACGGTGTGCGCAACTCATGCGATATGTTGGTAAAGAAGCGCAACTTAATATCAGAAACTTGCTGCTCTACGGACACTTCGTGTTTCAACCGGTAGATGGTAAACAAAATGTAGACCGTGATGAGAATGATCAGCAAGATAGCAACCACATAAAGGAAGTAGGCAAAGGGTGTTTCCCAAAAAGAAGGCAGCACTTCAATATCGAGCGTACGCACATTGTCCACCCACACACCGTCACTGTTGGTGGACTTCACCTTAAACACATAATGTCCTTTCGGCAAATTGGTGTACGTGGCGTTTCTGAGTTTATCGGCATACGTCCACTGCTTCTCAAAGCCTTCCAATATGTATGCGTACTGAATATTGGCGGGGTTAATGTAATCGAGGGCCGCGTACTGAATAGCAAAAACATTTTCCTTGTGAGAAAGAACCAGTTCACGCGTATCGTCAAGAATGACTTTCAGCACCGATTTATCTCCCGGTATAATGTCTTCGTTGGCTATCAGGAGTTTTGAAAACACAATGTGAGGAGTGAAAGTGCTTTTCCTTATCTTCTGTGGATTAAAGTAGAAAATGCCTCCGCTTGCTCCGAAAAAGATTTGTCCGTTCGCTGTTATTTCAGAGGCCGCTTCATTGAAACGCACCCGGAAGGTGAAACTTCTGTCATCGTAGTTCTCGAACGTCTCTGTAGAGGGAATGAACTTGCTTATTCCGTTCTCCGTGCTCATCCATAAGTTACCTTGTTTGTCTTCACGAATAGAGAGTAAAACATCCGACGGCAGCCCGTCGGCCACGCTATAGGCACGAAAAATCGCTTCCTCTCCTTTGCCGTAGCCTGTTAACTTGTTCAACCCTCCGCCGAAAGTGGCCAGATACACCTCGCCTTTACGCGTGGCCAGAATCCAATGTACATCGTTGTTGCTCAAACTATGAGGATTGGTGGATGATCTTGAATAATGATGGAAATGTATGGCCTCGGGGTTCTTAAAGTTCTCATTGAAAGAGATGGCCCCCGTAGTCGTTCCCACCCAGATGTTCCCTTTCCGGTCGGATGTAATAAAACGGGCCCGGTGACATTTGTCGATGGGGTATCCTTTCAGGTTGTTCCGGTGATTGATAAAAAGCAGCTTACCCGTTTTATCTTTTTCAATGTAATTGATGCCTCCGCCGTAAGTTGCTATCCACAACCTGCCTTTGCTGTCTTCAAACACACTGTACAGGTTGTCGTTACTCAGACTGTAAATGTCGTCGGCGCTGTACTGGTAACGGGTCAGCAGGTAACGGTCGCCCCGTTTTTCGGCGCGGACCAGTCCGTCGCCCTTTGTGGCAATCCACAAAATTCCCTGGCGGTCTTGCGTCAAAGCATACGTGCTGCCTTTGAGGGGAGTGCCCGACTGAGCGATGGCTCCCTGTTCGGTGAGGTAGCCCAGGTACTGTTGTTTCGAGTTATACACCCTGAGCATTCCGTCTTTAAAGCCTGCCCACAGGTTGCCTTCCTTGTCTTGAAACAGTGCGCGCACGTCGTTACTCAACGATTCGTAGTTATGCTTAACGGGCGTATTCAGATGAAACTGTGTGGTGAGGAACGTTACTTTTTCCAATCCTTTGGAATGCGAGCAAAGCCACAAATTACCCTGACGGTCGGAGAAGGCGGCATGCATTTTATTTGAGAACCGCCAATCGGGTGAGTCGAGGTCATCATAAAACGGAATCAGGCTATTGCTTTTGCGATCGAAATAAGAGAATCCGCCGCCGTAAGGGTGCACCCACGTGGTTCCGTGGCTGTCTTCGTGAATGTGAAAAGCCGGATGTCCGCGATAAGCGCTACCGGGCTCCACACGCATCTTCTCAACTTTCAGTATCTTCGAGGAAGGATTGAAATGGGCAACGGTACCTACCAGTTCCTGTTCAAACCACACTTCCGATTTCTTATCAACGTATATGGAGCGCACGGGCACATGAGGGAAATCGCTGCAAACAATGTGCGAATAGTGCGTTGCCTTCTCCGTTTTCAGGTTGTAGGTAAAGAATCCGTCGGTTTCTGTTGCGGCAACCAACTCCGAAGAGTGAACGACTGCTATATCGGCAACAGCCGATTTCGTTGGTAATTCCAGTAAAGTAAAGCGTTGCGCTTTCTTATTGTAACGCCACACACGCCCCCTATCGGATGCAAAAAAGAGTTCGTTCTGACTCTCGGCGAAACCATAAAAGGCCTGATCGGCATGTTCGCGCCCGTCTTTGGCATCAACGAAGTAAGGAGTCATTTTCTTCTCCCCTTTCTTGATCAAGCCCAGGCCGTTGTCGGTCAGTATCCATTCGTTGCCGCTTTGATCCAGTTCCGCCTTGTACACCCGGGTTGCAGGAAAGAGTCCCGACTTCACCGAATACGTATCGGTAGAAAGCCGGTAAGTGTCCGCATCCGTGCGAACTCGGATGGCTCCGTCGGCTTCGGTGAGCAGCCACACCACGCCGTTGGGTAGCACCTCAATCGTTAAAACATTATAAGTACTCGCCTCTCCCGTGGCCGGCACCTGTTCAAACGTCTCGGTACGCGGGTCGAAACGATGCGCCCGGTTGTCGTAAGTCAGCACCCACAAGTAACCATAACGATCCTCGTACATCCGGTCCACCCGGTTGTTGGTCAGACTGATGAGATTGCCCTGACGGGCTTTGTATGTTTTAAAGGAGTAGCCGTTGAACTTATTAATACCATCCCAAGTAGCAAACCACATATTCCCTTTGTGATCTTGCAGAATACTCATTACCGTATTCTGCGACAGTCCATCTTCGGAAGAATAATGGGTAAAGAAACATTTATGTTGAGCAAAAGAAAACAGACTGGTAAAAACAAGTAAGCAAAAGAGGCCAAATTTCTTCATATAATACGTGGCGTTTTTTAATAATAAGGTTCAAATATACGAATTAAAGAGAGATTTTGCTATCTTTGTTACAAATTTTAAAGTTTTCAAGCCATGAGAAGATTCGCATTCATATTTGTTTGCATAGCACTATTGCAGTCATTAAACGCTCAAGAAGCAGCAAACACGCCGTACGAAGTGACAAAAAACATGCCTGTTTTTTATGATCAGATAAAACAGCAGCTCACCTACCCTGAGGCATGGGGAAAATCACCCGTCAAAAAGTTCGCCAAATGGCGCACGGAAGCCCGGAAAACGCTCATGGAATGTATGGAAAATATTCCTCCCACAGCCAAAGCCTACAACATGGTGGTAGTAGGCAGTGAGAAGCGAAAGGGGTATGAAGCCCGAAAAATACTATTTAACTTATCGGAATGGAGCCGGGTGCCCGCCTATCTGCTTGTTCCTGAGGGAAAAGGACCGTTTCCGGCTATCGTCATGCTGCACGACCACGGTGCACACTTCTCCATCGGAAAGGAAAAGATGGTCAGACCGTTTGGCGTTTCTGCCGAAGTAATGGCCGATGCAGATGACTGGGCACAGAAATGTTACGACGGACAGTATACCGGTGATTACTTTGCCGCGCACGGGTATGTCGTTTTATCCATCGATGCTTTGTATTGGGGGGAACGAGGACGAAAAGAAGGGGTTAATTATGAGGGCCAGCAGGCATTGGCTTCCAATCTGCTGCAAATGGGAACCTCCTGGGGGGCTTTGATCACCATGGATGATGCGTATAGTGTTGACTTTCTGTCGACGTTACCCGAGGTTGACTCGGAGAGAATCGGCACGCTCGGCTTTTCAATGGGTGCGTACCGCGCCTGGATGCTTTCTGCTGTGACCGATCGTGTAAAGGCGGCTGCCGCCATTTGTTGGATGAACACAACCGACTCGTTAATGACGCTTACCAATAATCAAAACAAGGGAGGCTCTGCTTATTCCATGATCATACCGGGCATACGGCGGTATCTGGACTATCCGCATGTTGCTTCCATTGCGTGTCCCAAGCCCACGCTGTTTTTCAATGGAACGAAAGACAAGCTCTTCCCTGTTCAAGGGGTGGAAGATGCATATAAAACCATGCGTGCCGTGTGGAACAGTCAGGGAGCCGACGAGAAACTGGTCACCAAGATATGGGACGAGAAGCATTTTTTCAACCGGGCCATGCAGCAAGAAACGCTTGACTTTTTTGACCGTTGGTTAAAGAAGTAAAGAAGAGTATAACGAATAAGTCCCCGAAGTGAGATGACTCTGCTTCGGGGACTTATTTATTTGTAGTAACTACAGCCTGAACTATTTGTTACCTTATCTTTTTATTTCAAACACAGCGTTTCCGTTTTTCACGGGATTCCAGCCGTCATCACCCGCCAGTACAGCTGACATTTCGTATCCCTTTGTCGTTTTCAGCTGATGCGAGAAACCGGCACGCGCTTGGGAATTTGCTCCGGGACCTTTGCTTTGGTATTCAGCATAAAAAGCAGTTTTCTCGTTTTCTTTCTTTCCCCAGTTATTCCAACCCACCGGCAAAATGTGGCTACCCAGTTCACAGCGAATATATACGGCCTGCGCGTAAGGTCTCCACGGGCGCGATAAATAGACGTTCTTAACGCCTTCATCTGCCGTCAGCTTACAATCATAAAACACATAACCGTACTTTTTCCCCTGATCGGTTGAAGGCGCCGTTACGTATCCGTCACGTTTGCTATGAATTGTACAACGATTAAACACAACCGTTGACCATCCGAAAATGAAATCAACCGTACCCTCTATGTAGCAGTCCTCGTAATATTGACGACTGTGCTTACCGTAGGTGTAAAGTGTGTCTTGAAATCCCAAGAAGCGGCAATGCTTGAAATAAGCCCTGTCTCCGTTTACGAAACAAGCAACAGCTTGTCCCACCGGGCCTGCCGTATTTTCAAAAGTGATGTTCTCCGCGTAGAAATCGGGGCCATAAATGTAACAGGTAGAAGAGCCCGATGTGCCCATCTTCTCTCCCAACCGGTTGAGTTTATCGGCATAATCATCGTTGGATATAACTGCACCCTCCTGCCCGATCAACGAAACATTGATTTTGCTTTCGGGAACCACCAATTTCTCTTTGTAAACCCCTTTTCTGATCAGAATGGTAGTGCGTACACCTTTGCGGAAATCGGGAACGGCATCAATAGCCTCTTGTACGGTAAAGAAGTCGCCGCTACCGTCTTTCGCCACTACATAGTCATAGTAACGAACATACCCGGCCAGCGCAGGAACTTCTTTGGCTATAGCCTGCACAGCCAGTTTGGCAACCACCCTCGCACCGTATACATTTAAGTGTGTATTGTCTTCACGTCCTTGCGGAATGGCGGGAACCGTTTGAGGCTGAACCCACATAAACAATTTCTTTGATTCTACCGGACCCATGCCTTGAACCAGATCATGCGTTATTTTATTCATATCCACGAATGCCACGCCCAACTCTTTGGCTACGCGACGAGGCGATTCAAGGTACGCTCCGTGTGTGTCATACAGCACATTGCCTTCAACCGGTTTGGTCGCAGCGCCGGGCACCTTTCGGGCATCAACCTTCATATCCTTGTCGTCCGGACTGATAAAGTTGCGACGAACAATGGAATTGAATAGAACAGGGATGCCTCCTTTGGCACGAGTTTCGTTGACAAATCGACGAAGATTATCATCAAACGAACCACCGGGAACGGTGTAACGTGTGGAATCCTTCTTCTCGTCGTTGTGTCCGAATTGAATAAAGACATAATCGCCCTTCTTCACTTGGGAAATGACTTTCTCCCAACGTCCCTCATTAATAAAACTTTTTGAGCTTCTGCCATTTTGGGCATGGTTATCAACTACGATGTCTTCGGAAAAGAAGCCGGGAAGTACATGCCCCCAACCTCTTTCGGGATTGCCTCCGTCTAACTTCTTGTTAGCCATGGTCGAATCGCCAATCATGAAAATAGTTATTGCCGGTTTATCTGCTTTAAAAGCCGAAAAAAGGAAAAAGGTTACCAAAAGTAACGCTAATTTATTCTTCATCTTTCTACATATTATGGTTTATACTGCAATATTACAAAGAAACATCCGGTTAGAAGTGCAAAAACAGGTGTAACAAGTGGAAAAATTAATATCTTGTTATTTGGTCTTCTTGCTTTCGAGGAATTGGATGCACTTCATCATATTTGACACATAGACAGCTGTTGATATGCCCATAACGGGCTCTTCACTCGTATAACAAGATGTATCAAATTCGTCGCCTACAAAAGTGGATGCATACTTCGTTTCCTTGCTCGGCTCCATGTCCAGACATTCTTTATAAGGGTTGGAAATTTGTTGTAGTGGAGTAAGCCAGTATCCTTCTTTTGTCAGTGAACGCACAACTTGCATCACATCTCCTCCCTTATCACCGCCCCGAGAAAATATACGCGTATAAAACCGGGGTAATGGAACTTGTTCGGTACTCAGTAGCGGAGAGTCTTTTATTAACTCTTCCACCGGCTTTGTCCGTATCTCGTTGTAAGCCGATTTTAAAGATGCTATATCAATAAAAGCACCCGAACTGTAATGAGCAATCGTATTGGTGATATTCTGATCCGTATAATAATGACCGTTTGCTACATTGCTTCCTACCCTGTGTACATAAAGAGGTTTGCCGGTATCGGGATCAACAAAGCGGGGAACCAGTATCCCTTGGCGGCCGTTTCCGGTATAACCGTACTTCCGTGCTTCTTCTGCAGGTAGTTCCATCGATTCCAAATACTGAATAGCAGCCGGTATGCCTGCCAAGAACTTGGTTTCACCCGTCAGCCGATAATAATCCATTAATAAATGAATGGCACGAACTGTGGTTCCGGCATTGATACTTCTGGGTTCGTAAGAGCGTGCATGTGCAGGTTTCATGTCTTCTACGTAGTATTGATCGGCCCAGCCGGCATAAGGAGCACCCTGTTGCAGTACAATAAGCTGATTCATTGCCCTGTAAATGGGTTCTTTCACGTTTTGTAAGCCAATTGCCTGATAACACTGAATCAGAAATTCGATGTTCTCGGGAGTTACATCATCATTCAAGGTTATAAATGACGAATAATCTTTCTTCCCTCTAAATGGGTGATCGTGCATCAATGGGAATCTTTGCGGCCACCCTCCCGAAGGATATTGACTCTGCAAAACAAAATGGATGACTTTTTCCAAAGGGTATCGATAAACCGGATCGTCTTTCTCGACATACATGCGAAGTAAGAATTTGGCCGCCTGCATAGTACCCGAATCATCAAAGGTTGCATTCCCGTAATAATGCTGAAACTCTTCCAATCGCCAAGCGTTTTTGCCAATCGTGGCATACCATTGCTTCAATGAATTCTCTCCGGCAAAATCAAAAACGTAGTTCCATCCGCCACAGGGTAGTTGTCCCCAAATCAGAGCGCTGGCCACTTTTTGTGCAGCCTCATAGTAGTATTCATCACCGGTAGCGTGGTAGGCATCCAGAAGCAGATGTCCAACTGTAGGTGTTCCGGGAGGTTGTATCCAGACCATGGTACGTTTTGCTTCCAATTCGCCCCAACTTCTAGATAGGTCGGGCAGATAACTCCAAACAAATCCTCCATTGTAACTAACGGTTTCCATCATGAATCGGGTGGCTGTTTTCATCACTTCCAAAACTTGCTGTTCATTTTTGGAAGCATGTGCCGGCTGTGTAAAGATTGCAAGAAGCAAACAAGCCAGACACGAAGTCAATTTCAGGGGTAGGTTTCTCATCATTGTGTTGTTGGTATTAGAATTAAATGTGTATATTTGAACTATATAATTACAAAAGAAATAATCAAAATATTGAATTTATGAAAACATGTAGCGAGAAGTTTATTTTTGAAAGTAACAAAGAATGGGAGCCTGCCGGTGAAGGTGTAACACGGCAGATTATGGGGTACGATGGCCAAGTGATGCTTGTCAAGGTTCAGTTTACCCAAGGAGCAAAAGGTTACGCACATGCCCACTACCATACGCAGACAACTTATGTGGCAAGTGGTAAATTTGAATTTACCGTAGATGGTGAGACGCGTGTTGTTGAAGCAGGTGATGGCATTTACATTGCCCCCGATGTGGAACACGGATGTAAATGCCTCGAAGCAGGTATACTGATTGATTGCTTCAGTCCTATGCGTGCCGATTTTATCGGGAAATAAACTTTGCATACGCTTCAAAAACTTTTTTTGGCCAATATCCATACCAGTCGTATCCGGTACGTCGTTCCGGATCGACATCGGCCAAACGCCATACCTTCTTTCCGGAACGTGTACACATAAACGGTTTATTATTCGTCACTTCGTAAAAGCGAGCCCAAATAGGTTCCGCTTTTAAATCTTTCACCACAACTAAATCATACGGATATTCATGGTTAATGATCTGGTCAGGTGTCAAAGGAACACGCTTCAACTTGACATCCTTGATCTGAACTTGGCGAAGCCATTTCACTCCGTAATGAATAGCCTCAACTACTTCTGGCGATGGGTTCTTAATTCCCATGAGGAAAAGAAGTATCTCGCAACTCTCGTTCGCTGTTATGGCCGGCAGTTCAAAAGTACGGGCCTTGACCGGTTGTAGGGTTATATTGTCATGTTGTTGTGCCCATGCCGTCTTCACCCCCCGCTGCCTTACCTGACAGTCGAGCACCATCTTCAAACCTCTTTCAAAAGCAGCATGAATTTTGTTGCGCACGGAATCATTAAGCCAGGCAAAGCTTTTATCACCCTGCACTATATTACGAAACAACTCCAACGCTCCCGTTGTCACATCATCATTAAACGTGATGGCATCTACATCCCAACCTCGCCAGCCACCGTTTTCTTTCTGTGTATTCAGCAAATAAAAGAGTCCTTTCAGGGCAGCCTCTTTGTACGCCGGTTTACGATACAAACAATAAGCATCGGCCAGATACTCTATTTGCGGAAAGGTGTTACGATTATCGAGTGTACTTCGTTTATATGATTCTTTTAGTTTCTGATAAACCGAGTCGGTATTTAACACACCCAGCCAATCTATGTTTTTAGGCCAGCCACCGTCTTTATTCTGATAAGCCATCAGATTCGAGGCTATCTCGTGTACCTGATCCGGTGTAAAACGTTGATAGGTTCTCTCCTTGTGCTCAAGATTCCAATGGTGAATGCCATCGCTGAATCCATCCAAAGAAGGACTTTTGAAATCAATCATATTACAAACTAACTTTTGAGCGACCAAACCGGCTGAGGATGGATTCACAATATTACCATAAATATCTAATGTAGAAAAAAGCACCTTTCCTTTGCCCACAGGGATTATTCCCATAGAAGTTCCTAAAGCCATGGGATAAGTATGGTAAGCGCCGACCAAGAGTTCTTCTCCCTCCATCACAATTCCCATGCGTTCAACTCCTGTGTGAATCAATGCCTGATAAGGCCAGTTCAATGCTCCGTCCGCCGGAAGTTCATTGAAAACCGGGTGTGATTTATTAAACATCACCCCTCCCAGCCAATTGGTTCCGACAAAAAATTTGTCTTTAAACACAGCGCGGCTATTCCTAGCAATATGCTCCGTCCATTCCTCGGTATTTTCTAATATAAAAATACGCGTTCCGTCATTTTGAGCTCGTTCGAGCAAACGCTGCGGATTGGGTAAATTGTTGTTGGGAACAGCCCATTCCAATCGGCATCTGGCATTACTTCGAGGATGTTTGAATCGAACTTCAATCGTTGCTTCGTCAGATGCATTTAAATGTACTTTGCCATTGCCCAAATGAGTTTTATTGGCCAATACTTCATAAACCACCTGACCGTTGACCAGCAGTTCAATGATACTTCGGTCATTACTTTGAACATGAAAAGTATATTCTCCACTAACGGGAGGTATCACCTTGCCTTTCCACACAATACCATATCCGGCAATAGTAGGAACCGATGGATTGGGAGTAGCTCCTTCGATAGCACTCAGGTTAACCACTTTAGAAGTCTCTCGGTGAACTTCTTGTTGAAAATCCATATCCATATAATAAACAGCCTCCAGACCGTGTTCACCTTGTGGAGTGCGCAAAGATTCTGAGGGAATCATGGTTAACTGTTCTTTTCTGGGAGGGCGGGTAACAAGCACCCAGTCGAGCTTACCCAAATCATCACAATATTTTTCTACCGGCTGTGCTGTTCGTCCTTTTAAGAATGAAGCCATAGCGGTTCCATCTTCCCATACGGATCCCTTCCCTTCTAATTTATTCGTTGAAAGATCAACTACCAATACCTCATCATAACCAGTAGTTACCGACGTACCATCTTCGTTGAGTAGTCTGGCAGATATTCGGCACAGGCCTCCCACCGAGGGGAGTTTCAAACAAACACTATCGGCTATTAACTGACCATACGTTTCTCCACCAATCACTTTCACTTGCCGGTTCGTTTCAGTACATACTCCTCCAGCCACACTTTGAAGATTGATAGATAAAACAAAATGGCCTTTCACGTCATTCTCGTTAATCAAATAAAAATCGGTGACCACTGTTTCACCTGCCTTTACGATTTGTTGCCTCGGTTTCACAGCTACGTAAAGAGGTTTATTATACCTCGCTATAATACTAGGGTTTGATTTGGGGTAACGAAAACAATCGACTATACCCGAATAGTTCTCTATCAACTCTGACTCCCAGCCATTCACCACATAAGCATCCGTATAATTGTTTATGCGAGCCAATTCGATTTTTCGTCCTTGGTGTTCAAAAGAGACAGTCCCCATGGCTACAGTCAATGAATCGACCGACGGATATACCTGCCTCAAACCTTTGTTGTCGATAAAGCGGTCGAACTCATCATACCAGCGCAGATATTCGCGTCCATCCCATCCTTTGTATTCCATTTTGTCGAGTTCTTCCTTGTTCTTAGCTAGTCTGGGTGGGGCCGACAGAGCACCTTCCTCACCAAAAAACACTATTTCTTTAGCATTTGTAGTATTGTTATAATAATTTGCCGGACTTTTATACAATGCTTCATTCCAAACAGCCGGACCGCCCGCATGATGATAGTCGTACCAACCATTCCAATAAACAGTCGTATCATTTGGCCGAATATGGATTTTGGCCTGATCATCTATATCATAGCCTTTAGCCCAAGCCGAAGTGCGAAGAACGTATCGTGAAGGATCCATTTTATGGACATCCTTCATCGTATTTATTTCAATCGCTAACTGCTCAGGAGATGCATTTCCCGATTCATTCATCATATTATAAATGACTAAACTAGGATGACTGCGGTCACGCCTGACCATTCGCATCACTTTCTCATGCAGATTCTTGTTCAGAAAATCATTACCCGCTTTCACACGAAATCCACCAGGCTCTTCGAAATACAAAAGACCTAGCTCATCGGCATAATTTAAAATATTGGTAGAACCAATAAAGCGATGAAAGTTCAGCATATTTAAACCCAGTTCCTTAGCTATGCGAATTTGTCGCTCGGCCAACTCATCGGATGGGTAAATTCCATTAACCGGCCAAAATCCCCAACTAATAGCCGAGCGCAAAACAATTCGTTTGCCATTCAGACGAAAAACTGCATTTTGTCCGATACCTGATACCTCAAACCATCGGAAGCCAAAACGTTGTTCAGCTACATCACGATGATTTTTATTCCCTAATAATTCGACCTTACATACATATAAATTAGGTTGATCTATATCCCATAATTTAGCTGCAGGAGCCGCAATTGAAAGCTTGACATTGTTGAGGCCAGACGATAAATCAACTGACTTTAATTTCTTTTTAAACAAAATTTGCGATGGATTATTCCACTCATATATCGTGAAAAGCACATCTCTTTTGTCTACCCTGTTTAATTGATTGTCTATGCTAACAATAGCATTCACCGTAGTTACTTCGGGTGTGTTTTGCATGTAAATATCGGCAACATGAACAGCCGGACGTACTTCCATACATACCTTACCGGTTATTCCGCCAAAAGCATGTCCGGGGGGGAGTGTTTTATCGCCCCACGTAATCAAAGCGCCGTCTCTCCAATCATAATTGCCGCCGGCATCGGTAATTCTAACAGCTAATTCTGCCGTAGTGCCTTTCTGTACATAAGGAGTTATGTCAACCTCAAATGGCGTATTATCTACAATCTGATAATCGACCAGCTGCCTGTTAATGAAGATCTCCGCACGCGAGCGGATAGATTCAAACTTCAAATAAACCTTCATTCCCTTATTAAAAGAGGGAATCTGAATCATTCTGCTCCACCAACTGACCCCGTGAATATCGCCCTCCGGCCCCGAGATGGTCTGCAAATATTCTTCGGCAGTACCAGGAACCTTTACTTCAAGCGCATCATTAGTAGAAAAGACATTCCATCCTGAAGAAGGAATAACTATAGGCAACGTTCTGACATCAAGCGGTGGCATAACTAGAGATTCACTCTTCCAATTGGCCTCTTTGTCGTGCCAAAGTTTCCAACCTCTTCCCGAAAGATCTATAGAAATTCTTCCCGACTGAGCATAAAGTGTAAAAGAGAATAATATGCATGCTAGAAACAGCAGTATACTAAGTATATTATGTTTTGGCTTCATGAAGTATAAGATTAAATCAGTGCTTTGAAGGGGTTCATGTGGTAAAGTGTGTGAAAATAAAAAAGGAAGAGGATAGTACTTCGATTATCCCCTTCCTCTTTTTATATCCTCACTACTTACTCTTGCTTAAATCCATAACCGTTGGTAAATCCGCCCGTTGATAAAATATTAGGAGTAAACGGCCATAAATAAATAGGCGCTTTCTTATAATCATAATCGTAGAATAAATACTTATTGTACTCATCTGCAGCGCCCCTCAAATCTGCTCCCCAATTCGTTTTCTGATAGCCTGCAGCTTCGAGCGCTTTGGCTTCATCACTACCCGGGATGATATTCTCAAAGAGTCCCTTGATGGCAAGGTTGGTTTTACCATTGTTACCAGTCAAACCAAGACCTTCCCAATTATCATTTTGTCCACGCCATCCCGGATAAAGTACCGGATCAGTTTCTTTCCCTTCAGGACATTGTGCTGTAAGCCGGAAACCATATTCTGTTTTTGCGTCGACCAACTTCGTCCACACGTAATCAGAAATAATATTTCCATTGTTAAAGCGATAGTATCCATTGGTTTTCAAACCTTCAATCATTTCATTGGTAAGATCCTTAATGCGTTTAATTGCTTCAGGTAAGAATCCCGAACGGATCAGTGTCCAGCGACGGTCTCCCTCACCTGCAAACTCGAAACCACGTTCTTCAATAATCGCTCTCAGCAGACCTCCCTGTGATGTGATGAAAGCATCTGTATTTGCTTTACCGGCAGGGAAGGAACGTTCACGGATAGTTGCTAAATATTGCTTAGCTGTCACCTGATCACCTAATGCAGCACATGCTTCAGCATATCCTAAATAGATTTCGGCAATACGCATGTATGGACCATTAATACCCGACTTACGTTGCTCAGCTGTCCACGGACTCACTTGACGATTCTCATCCCATTTATTAAGACTCGGGCCACCACCATCAGCTTTTGAATTCGGTTTAAAGGAAATAAGTTTTTCTACACCTTTACCTGTTGAACCGGTTAGTACAACACTCACGTCGCGACGTTTGTCCTGAGGATCGAACACCCCATAATAATAAGCAGGATTGATACGCGCTTGTCCGTAAGCCTTGCAAGGATAAGCTTGCTTGCTACCTCCACTGGAAGGACGGCCCATTGAGTAAGATCGTGCATCGTTACCTCCACTCCGCTGCATAGGATATTCATAAATTGATTCATCTGCATAAACCGCATCATCCATCATCATCTGTTGAAAGAAGTACTGATAAGGATTGTCATAGACACGTCCCTTTTCAGCCGAACGCGGATCTGTTAGCACAAGACGTGCAGAACCAGAGTTATCCAATACCTTCTTAAAGTAGTCTTTCGCTGTAGTGTATAGACTTTGCCAATCACTGCGTCTGCCATAAACAGCATTATTATTTTCTGTTCCCTTGTTCTCGAAAGTAAGTACATTGCCTTTACCATCTTTGTAGAAAGACGCCCCAAGATCTGTACGTCTTGTGTGATAACCACCGGCTTCAAGCGCTATACGCCCAATCAAGCCTTGTACATAAGTACGTGAGAAATAGTTCTTACTAGCAGCTTTAAATCCAGGAGCTTCACCCACACGATACATTAAAGGCTCTACGCGAATAAGGTCTTCCAACACTTTGTCATAGATTGAATCACGTGGAGCCAATCCTTTAGCAGGTGCACCAAAAGCAGCCTGATAAGGCACATCACCATAATACCTGATCAGTTCGCGATACATAGTGGCCCTCAAGGCAATGGCCTCACCATATAATTGTCCTAACTCCGACGGCTGACCAGTACCAGTGATATCGGCAAAGTTACTGGCATTTTCCATAGCCGTTATAATAGCATTTGCTTTTCCTACAACGCTATACATTTTATTATACGGACCGGTAGCATCATCCTTGTTATAAGAAGTTAGCGTATACTGTGATGCATAAGTTCCATTTTGATAGAAAGTTTCGGGATAATGACGACCAGGTTGGTTAGTAAATGATTCGGGGTGACGCTCTATGTCTGAACCTGCCGCATCAGCAGCGTAATATAATCCGTCACCAAACACTTGATTCTGTGCACAATCGCGCCAAGCTTCATAGGCACCATCCATAGCTGCGCGAGCTGTTCTTGTATTAGAGAATACAAAATCAGCATCCACCACCGATGGAGAACTTGTATCCAGATAATCGCTACATGCTGTGGTAGTAACAAGGCCTACGGCAGCAATTAATAACTTATATTTTTTCATATTGTTTTCCTCCTTTAATATTAGAATGATACGTTAACGCCGAATGTATACGACCGATTTTTAGGATATGCTTGATAATCATAGTTAGGTGTTGGGAATCCATTAACACCATCAGTGTCAGTATTGACATCCGGATCAAGACCAGAATAGCCAGTCAAACAGAAAAGGTTGCTGCCTGTAAAATAAAGACGTACACGTTGCATACCGGCTTTCTTGGTCCAAGTCTTAGGTAAAGTATACCCCAAAGTTAAAGTCTGTAAGCGTAAATAAGAAGCGTCTTCCACAAATTCAGAAACCGTAATACCGTACTCTGAATAATTAAGAGCATATTTGGCATTCTGATTCAAAGTATTCAATGCATCAGGCTCAGTTACCAAGAATAAATCTCCATTGCTATCAACATCATATACTTTATAGCAATCTTTCACAATATTCAAACGATTAGCTCCCAAAGCATTATCTTTATCTCCCATCATGCTGTGCATAGCATTGGCGTTATACACATCTCCGCCAATCTGATAAGTAAAGCCAAGAGAGAAGTCGAAGTTACGATAGTTACCTGTAAAATTAAAACCTCCGGTATGCTCGGGCAATGTTTTACCTATTACAGTTGCATCACCTAAGTCAACTGTCTCACTACCGTCAACATCCTTGAGCTTCAACATACCGGGAAATGCAAGCTGACCGTCGGCGCGTTTAAAACCTGACATGCCTGTGGGGTAATTAACCACATTCTTAATGTCGGGAACTCCTTGTTTTAAAGTATACACACCATTAGCATAATCAAAATCGTCAACAGTATAGAATCCGTCAGACTTGAATCCCTGAATCAGACCCACCGGTTGTCCTTTACGAATGATGTAGTCATATTGAGGTAAACGCATAGAAGATCCCCATCCAGTATTAGTATCTGCAAGTGTGTTTTCGTCTAAATCATCAATGTTATTTTTATTAAAGTTATAAGTCAAATTCACTGATAAATTGAAATCTTTCGAACGAACCAAGTCGGTACCCAATGCCAATTCAATACCTTTATTAGACGTTTGACCTACGTTTTGGAATTGATAAGTATACCCGGTAGAAGAATCTATAGGAACCTTCATTAATAGATCTTTTGTTGTATTCCAATAGAAATCTAAACTACCACGAATGCGGCTATTAAAGAAACCAAAGTCTAAACCAATGTTGCGCGATATCGTTGTTTCCCACTTCAAGTCAGGATTGCCTTTCATTGAGCCCGGTTTATAGATTGTTACTGATTCACCGTCTACCTTGATTAATTCTGTTGTCCAGGTTTCTTTCCACAAAAGCGCATCGATATTATCAGCACCCGTTGATCCATAAGACATACGTAATTTTAAATTATCCAACCATTCCTTCTGTGCTTCCATGAACGGTTCGTCAGATATACGCCATGCTACAGCTGCTGCAGGAAAGTATCCCCAATGATGATTGGGTGCAAATTTACTTGAACCATCGGCACGAAATGTAGCTGTTAACAAATAGCGTCCTTTGTATGAATAATTACCACGTCCAAACCATGATTGAGTGTGATTAGGAGTACCGATTGTTGACCCAAATTCATCTTTTCCCAAACTAGGAGTTGTCATATTAATCATACCGAATGCATCTTCCTTGGTAAAACCATCAGGATATCCGGATCCGGAGATATAACTTTCGTTAGTTTTAGAAGAGAGCACTTCGTTACCAACCATGAACGACAGATTATTGTCAGCTCCCAAACCTTGCACCTCATAGTTCAAGGTTGTAGCCCAACGTATAGCATAACCATTTTTATTAGTCAGTTCCGCCGTGTTGTAACCAGCCTCCAAACCGCCATCCCATTTTTTTGTTTCTTGCCAGTGACGGCTAAGTGACAATTCTGATTTGGCAGTCAAGCCTTTTATTACATTCCACGTTAATCCACCTTTAGCACGGATACGTTGCATCTTGCTATTGTTATCATAATTATTAATAACAGAAACAGGATCTCTTCCTAATTCGACATAAGAGCTACCATTACCAAATGCAGTTGTAAGTTCAGCATCACCCAACGGATTATCTACCGGGCGGTATTTATAAGCAGAAGTAGACACATCATATTTGGTTCCTAAATATTCGGTTTCAGTATAACGCAAGTCAGCATCAAAACTCAATGATTTATTAATCTTCTGATCTATTTTAAAGCTACCGCTCCAACGACTAAATCCTGTATTAATACGAGCACCTTCTTCATCCGTATAGTTAACAGAGGCATAATACTTGGTCTTATCGTTACCTCCACTCAAAGAAAGGTCATGGTTCCAAGCGGCGGCACTACGCATAATATCGTTAACATAATTATGAGAAGCAACACCTTTATATTCATTTAAATGATTTCCATATTTGGATCCCAGTCCAAAATATTTGGCAATATTATCACCATAAGTACCACCGTAAGCGGTTCCGTAAGCCCAAGTTGAATAAACATAATCATAAGCATTCAGCACATCCAATGTTTCGGGTTTCTCTTTCATCTGGTAATACATGTTGTAATTAACAGAAACCTTTCCTTCTTTACCCGCTTTAGTAGTTACCAAAATAACACCATTTGCACCGCGTGCACCATAAATAGCTGTTGAAGCAGCATCTTTCAACACATCAATACTTTCAATGTTATCGGCTGGAATATCATCAATGCCACTCACTTGAACACCATCAACAATAAACAAAGGATCATTGCTTTGAGTTATAGAGCCACCTCCACGTACACGAATAGACATGGTAGCTCCCGGACGACCATCCTGAGATGTCACAGACACACCCGGCAGCTGACCTTGTAGTGCCTGCGCCACATTAGAAACCGGATTTGCAGCCAGTTTCTCACCCGAGACAGATGCTACCGCACCTGTTAAATCTCTTCTTTTTACTGTACCATAACCAATTACCACCACTTCATCGAGGTTCTTGGCATCTTCCACCAACTTAACATTGATTTGTTTTTGGGTACCAACTTCAACTGTTTTGCTCAGATAGCCAATAAAAGAAAATTGAAGTTTAGCATTAGATGCTACGGATAGTGAATAGTTTCCATCGATATCGGTTATTGTTCCGTTGGTTGTTCCAACCACAGTAACATTCACTCCAATCATCGGTTCACCATTAGCATCAGTGACCAATCCCGTAACTTGTCGGGTTTGTGCATAAGAAAGCAAACATAGCATACTCATAAACAGAGACGCAATTGCCTTTCTGGCAAGTGTTTTTCGATTCATAGACTTTTGTATTTTTATAGTTATTAATAGGCGACAAAGGCTAATAAAGACCCGTTATCGAACACAAAGATACGTTTCTTAACGAAACGGCAATGGGATTTATTGATTTTTTATGTGGAAATGTTATTCTTTTCCTAGGAAACAATACGTTGCATATATAGCACAAGAAAAGGGGACGCGTCATTTCGGACACATCCCCTTTTCTTTTTTGAGTAATTTCTATCACATAGAACTATTAATATCCCGGATTCTGATCAGCAGAAGTTAATTGATCATTTGCATCAATTGCAGCTTGTGGAATAGGCCATAATAGCTTTTCACCAATAGCTGTTGCCGCAGTACCTAGAAGATTAGGGTTATATAGATTATTATATTCTATCAGTTTGCCAGTGCGACGCAACTCCATACGTCGATAACCGTTTCCAAACATTTCACAAGCAGACTCTTTAAGGATGGCATCAATATTAACGCTTGTAGCATCCGTAAGTCCCGCACGTTTGCGAAGTGCATTCATACGCTTAAGCGCTAAATCATTATTGCTAGCTTTCAAATAGGCTTCGGCTGCTACAAGGAAAATTTCCGGCAGTGTAATGACGTGTAAATCACGGAAACTTTTGCCCGCAGCGTACTGAGCCGTTTGACTATCATCAAACTTACGACAAGGACTTACTGCCCAACTCCACTTTTGCGCAGTTGTGAAATCATATTTGGCAATGACACCATCAGGATATCCTGCAAGATCTTTTATATAGTTAGTCATAGGCTCCATTCCGGCAGTCAGGTCATTCTGAGGAATAATGAACGTATTAGCTCTGTTAGCCGGATCTTCAGCACGCCATGCTGCAACAGATGCAGCGTCGCACTCCCAGTAAGCTGGATAATAAACACCAACCATTTTGCCTTTAGCCTTCTTGCCATTTGTATAGAAAGCAAAGTAATCACCTATCGGACTACCGTTTTCTTTGAATCCCATTGCCGGATCCCATGCTTTTTTCACTAACAACGTTTTCATGAAAGTTGCATCATATCGTTTATCACCCGGTTCAAAACACTTCAAGGTGTGCATGAGAGGAATAAAACCTGAAGAACCGTTTTTCATACCCTCTTCTGCACCTCCGTAATAGCCAGAATAGAATGATTGCCAACGGTTACCTGTATTTTGGTCGTGAGCACTGTTGTAGTCATACTCCACATCAAAAAGGAACTCGGCATTGTCATCACCAGAACGGTCAGCAGCCCATAAATCGGCAAATTCAGTAGTTAATGAACGACTAGCAATCACTTCATCAGCATATTTTGCAGCTTCCGTGAAGTATTCAGCCTTGTTTAAGTCCCAAGCTGCAGAAAGGTAAGTCTTTGCCAGCAAAGCTTTTGCAGCTTCGATGCTAGCCTCGCCTCCTCCTTTTGTTGCAGTTGAAGCCGCTAATTTATTGTTAGTAATAATGCTTTTCAGTTCATCTATAATATAAGTATAGACCTGCTCCGCAGTAGCGCGCGGATAACCTTTAACAGCAGAATTAGCATATTCTTTCACTAATGGTACACCACCATAGTTGTTTACCAACAAGTAGTAGAACATAGCTTCGACAAAACGTCCTTCATCAATCGCTTTCTGTTTAACATCAGCGCTAACGTTTGCAGTAGGCGCATAGTACTGAATGGCCAAACAAGAGCGAATGCCATCGTAACAATCAGTATAGAATGTTTTTACAGTTCCATTTTCAGGCGTAAAGTTAGACCAACGGTGCAACGCAGCATTAATATCTCCACGACCATCATGATACAAATCCGTACCCGCATTGAAATATGTGGTTACGTCAGAACTGTTATAAATACTCGTTAATTGAGCATACGCATCGTACACCAGAGACTGAAAACCAGAGGCAGTTGCAAAGTAATCGGCATCCGTCACAGAACTTTTATTGTCAGCCGTAAGGAAATCATCGCAACCAGTCAGCATGGTTGATCCTACCATGCATGCAATATATAATATTTTTTTATAAATCTTCATATCCTTAATAGTATTAATGTAATTAGAATTTAATATTTGCACCAATCTGATAAGTCACAGAAGCAGGTCCCCCATCAGTTAAGTTTGCACTAGCCCATTCAGGATCGAACCCTTTGTAATCAGTGAAACAGAAAGGATTGAGTACATTAACATAAAGACGCAAATGCTTCATGGCTATTTTATTCAGCCATGCCTTCGGGAATGTGTAACCTAAGGTAATGTTTTTCACTTTTACAAAAGATGTTTTATGATAGCGTACAGATGCACTGCTTGAACTGTAATAACCGCCACCAGTCTTTTCTGTATTGTTCGGATAAGGACTTGAACCAATGTGTGCTTCTGCAAGAGCAGTAACTTCACCGGTTTCTTTGTCCATTACGGGGGTTCCTGCAGGGATATAATAATCAAAACTCATTTTCTGACGTCCACGGTCATTATAGTCTTGGTATTGTTCGTGGAAATAACTGCGAGACCATTGTCCTTGTTTAGTATAAAGCATAAATGAAAAGTCAAAACCTTTATATCCCATGGAAGAACTTAAACTACCAGTCCATTTGGGGTCTGTACAGCCATAAATCTGTTTGTCATCATCGTTAATAACACCATCGTCATTCCAATCATTCACTGCCATTTGACCTTCATACCATTTCAGCTTGTTTTTGCTTTTCGGCCCGAAAGTATCATAAACTTCCTGAAGTGTATAATGACGGTCACCATTAACAGTATGCATTGTAACACCTTCGGTAGTTATGATGCCGGCACTTGTATAATCGCGCAATACATTCAAGCGTTCGCCAACAAACCAGTTGTTAGCCACATCGTCTCCATTAGGAAGTTCCTTTATCTTGCTCCAGTTACGGGCAAATGACAGATTTACATCCCAAGTGAAGTTTTGATTACGAATAACTCCCAGATTCAATCCTAATTCTATACCTGTATTTTGAACGGAACCAATGTTGGTAGTAATAGAACTCTCGCCTGTTTCCAAAGGAACAGTAGCTTTCATGATCTGTCCGTCTGATAAGCGTCGGTAAGCATCGGCAGTCAAGCTGATTCTGTTTTGAAGAACTGCAAAGTCAACACCAAAGTTAAGCTCTTTAATTTTTTCCCAGATCAGACCTTTGTCAATAAGGCCGTTGGCATAATATCCTTGATATTCTTGCCCGCCAATAACAGCATAGCTAGGACCGGATGCGGAAGAAGCTGTAACATAATCGCTTACGTTATTATTACCCGTAACACCATAAGACAAACGAAGCTTCAAGTTGTCAACCCACTCTACATCTTTCAAAAAGTCTTCTTCCGAAGCTCGCCACGCAACGGCTGCAGATGGGAACCAACCCCAGCGGTTGTCTTTTGCAAAACGTGAAGAACCATCTGTACGTACCGTCACAGTAGCCATATAACGTTCTTTGTAGGCATAATTCAAACGAGCTGCTGCCGAAACAAGAGAAGATTCAGTGTAGGAAGAATTAATGTCTTTACTGCCTGAACCTTTCCCCATAGAGTGATATGAAAGTTTATCATCAGAAATATTTGTCACAGTCTGCGTGTAAGTTTCCTTATTTGTGGCATATAAAGAGTACATACCCATCGCACTAAATCTGTGCTCACCCCAAGTTTTACTGAAGTCTATTTGGTTATCCCAAGTCCAATCGAAACGTTCTGTATTAGTAACAGATGCGTTATTATACTTTTTATTTTGATAATATGCAGTTCCCAATGGATATTTTTCTGACACACCTGTGCCCATGAAGACACCTTGGCGACCATGGTAGTAATTCGGCGAAAAAGTAGTCGTAAACTTCAAACCTTCCATGATATTGAATCGCAAATAGGCATTACCGAAGACGTGGAACTTACGAGTTTCATTTTCGTAAGCATCAATATCGAAGTCAACCAAAGGAGAGGGAGTAGAAGTCAAAGACATTTTACCCACTTTTGCAGGAATGGCTAAGAGGTTACCATTTTCATCCCATGGTGAAACGACCGGCGCAAACCAAAAGGCATTATTATAAGGAGAGTATGCATTAGAACTATCTGTAATCCAATCATTCTGTATATCGTGTACCAAATTAACAGACATACCTGCTTCTACTACTTTTGATAATTTACTATCAAAAGACCCCTTGATATTAAAACGATTATAATCATTCTTTTTGAAAACATTTTCTTCACCTTGATATCCCATTCCTAAACGGTAAGTCGTTTTTTCAGTAGCACCTGTTGCACTGATGAAATGGTTCTGTTGCGATGCGGTACGCAATACTTGACCCGCCCAATCATAACCTTGATTATTTTGCCATGCGCTGTATAGAGAAGATTCTTTCCATTCTGCACCATTTTGAAACACAGACTGAAGATCAGCATCTGTAATAAGATAATTAATCGTTCCGTCAGCGTTAGGTCCCTTTGTTGTTGTGTAGCGGGCGAAACGATAATCCATCCATTCTGTAGCTCCCATAAAATCGGGCATACGTGCTACTTTACGAATACCATAATAACCGTCGTAACTGATTTCTACCGGTTGAGCTTTGTTTTGACCTGCACCAGACCCTTTGGTCGAAATGATGATAACGCCTTCGGAAGCTCGAGAACCATAAATAGCTGTAGATGACGCATCTTTTAATACATCAATTCGTTCAATGTCTTCGGGATTAAGGAAATCAATTGAGGATACAACCATACCATCAACAACGTAAAGCGGACCACTTGAATTGTTTATAGAAGCCTGACCTCTGATCTGGATATTAAAGCCTCCGTTAGCACGGCTATTAGACTGTGTGATGTTGACTCCCGGAACAGATCCTTGTAATGCATCTTCTACACGGAGCACTCCACGTGCCGCCAATTTATCAGAAGAGACAGAAGCCATGGAACCTGTTACGTCTGTTTTCTTCATCGTACCATAACCAACTACCACCACTTCATCGAGGGTCTTGGAGTCTTCCACCAACTTAACATTGATTTGTTTCTGGTTACCTACTTCAACTGTTTTACTCAGATAGCCAATAAAAGAAAATTGAAGTTTAGCATTAGATGCTACAGACAGAGAATAGTTCCCATCGATATCGGTTATCGTTCCGTTGGTTGTTCCAACCACAGTAACATTCACTCCAACCATGGCTTCACCATTAGCATCGGTGACTAATCCCGTAATCTGTCGGGTTTGTGCATAAGAAAACAAACATAGCATACTCATAAACAGAGACGCAATTGCCTTTCTGGCAAGTGTTTTTCTACTCATAGATTTTGTATTTTTTATAGTTATTAAATAGGCGACAAAGGCTAATAAAGGCCCGTTATCGAACACAAAGATACGTTCTTTAACGAAAATGCAATGTAATTTATTGATTTTTCATGTGGAAATATCGTTTTTAATAAAAAAGGCCGATACCAGATTATGGAATATCGACCTTTTACAATTCACTATAATATTACTTATTTAAACGGATACCAGTCCGAACAATTCTTAAATATATTTTCAACAGTATATTTCAAGGCTTCTTTCTTGGTCAACTTATGGCTCCAATTAACGCGGCCAGCTAAGCTTGAACCTTCACCTCTATTATCAAATTCGGCATAGCGCGCTGTTTTCTCATTCTCCGGATTGCGCCAGTTTTCCCAACCCGGTGCACAAATGTGCTTACCCATCTCGCAATTAATAAATGCAGTGGCTGCATAAGGACGCCAAGGACGTCCCAGGTATACCTTGTCAACTCCATCGGCAGCGGTTAGCTTGCAATTTTTAAAAACATAACCATATTCAACATCCTTGGGAGTAGAAGCCGCCGTGATGTATGAATTCCGTTTGCTATGAATAGTACAATACTCAAAAAGGACTGTTGAAGGGCCAAAGATAAAATCAGTAGTACCTTCAATGTAGCAATGTGAAAACAACAAGCGTGTGCCTTCGGCACCGGTATAGATTGTATCTTGATTACCTAAAAAACGGCAACCAATAAAGATGAGCTTATCACCTTCCGTATGCAGAGCGACTGCCTGCCCCAATTGGGCTGCATTATTTTCTATTGTCAGATTCTTAAAGGTAATGCCACTGCCCTCCACTTTTACCGTATAAGTACGGAAAGTTCCCATCTTATTAATATTTGCATGGTCATCATAGGTAATAATGGTACCTTCAGCACTTTCACCCACAATTTGCACATTTTTAAGCCAGGAAGGAATCACTAGTTTTTCCTTGTATAGACCGTTCTTAATATAAATGGTAACGGTGTAATCCATAAAAGCACGGACAGCCTCCACCGCTTCCTGAATGGTACGGTATTTACCGGTTCCGTCACGCGAAACAACCAATGTATCTTGCTGCTGAGCCAAGATGGAAATGCTAACAGAAGTCAGCATAAATATCGATAAAACAATACGTTTCAACATGCTCATCATTATTTAGCCAGTTTACATCCTAAACGTTGAAGGCGTTCCCACTCCAGACTGGCCATGATAAACGGACCAACAGCCTTGGGATCGTTGCTGCGAATAGTTTCATTTATATAATAGTTATAATCTCCTGAACGGTAATTCTTTCCACCCAGTCCGGCCACAGCACAAGCTTTGGTGATGCTAACCAGTCCGTTCTTGTCAACCTCAATAAAGTTATTCAAAATCCCTTTGTATCCTTTTATTGCCACTTCCAGATAGGAAGGATCAATGTAGCCCATGCGTACAGCTTTAAAGAGTGTATACACAAACATGGTTGAGCATGAAGATTCAAGGTAATTGCCTTTATCACCGCTTCTATCGAGCACCTGATACCACAATCCGGTTTTGGGATCTTGAATTTTCTTCACCTGAGTAGCGATATTATTTAAAACAACAAGCATTGAGTCTCTTCCTGCTTCATGTTTTGGAATAAAATCGAGTGCATCGACAAATGCCATGGCATACCACCCCATTGCCCTACCCCAGCTATGAGCCGATTGTCCGGTAACGGGGTCCGACCATCGTTCTTTTTTGCTCACATCGCAAGCATGGCGATACAATCCGTTTTTGGGATCGTACGTATGTCGTGCCACGGTAATGAATTGGTTGACTACATCTTTATAATCTTGGGGACGGCTATTTCTGAACGCATACTCAGCGTAGAAAGGTGCTCCCATGTAAAGTCCGTCGAGCCACATTTGGTTAGGATATATTTTTTTGTGCCAAAAACCACCATCGGCATTCCGTGGATGTGTATCGAGCTGACTTCTAAGTAAATCAATGGCTTTCTGGAACTTCTCTTCTTTTGATTGTTCGAAGATGCGAAATAAAAACTTGCCCGAGTTTAAACGGTCAATGTTATACTCACTTAATTTGTAAGTTTTGATACTCCCGTCGGCCTGAATCATAGTATCGGCGTAGGCATAAGCATAATCATATATCTTCTTGTCACCGTAAGCATCATACACATCAAGCATGGCCTGTAATTCGAGTCCGTGACAATAATCCCACTTCAAACTAGGTTGAAAGTCGAGTTGCCAAGACTCCGGACAACGAATCATTTCCGATTCGGTCATACGCACAGACCACGGAAGCTGTTCGTCAACTTTCTGGGCGCTGACTTGCAAAGAGCTAACCACAGCTCCCATCATAAGTAGGTTACAAATTAGTTTATTCATCTTTTCTTTAAATTAATTAGGTAATAGATTTCTTGCCATTATACAAAGATAATACCTTGTTTATACACATTTGTGTATTTTTCGTTTTAAAAGGTGTATTAATTACATTTTCTCGTGTACGCTAACGATTGTCTTCGTTATCGCGAACGATTTTGCACTACTTCGGTCAATTTATACACTAAATTAAGCAATATTTATAGTTGATTTACATCAAATTATAACTAATTTTGGCAACAGATAAAAACTATATAATTTTAAATTAACTATCATGAGTACATTTCAGAAAGTAAATGAAAAAATGACGAACTACAGATGGACCATTTGCGCCATGTTGTTCTTTGCCACTACAGTTAACTACCTGGACCGACAAGTCTTGTCGCTGACATGGAAAGACTTTATCGCCCCCGAGTTCCATTGGACAAATGATGACTATGGTAATATTACGGCTCTTTTTTCAATTTTCTATGCTGCCAGTATGCTTTTTGCAGGTCGCATAGTCGATTGGTTGGACACAAAAAAAGGCTTCTTATGGGCAATTGGTGTTTGGTCTATCGGTGCATGTCTTCATGCTTTTTGCGGTATAGCAACGTCTGGTGTTACTACAGGCCAATGGCTGCTAGGTTTTGAAGGCGCCAAAGAAGCGATTGCAACCGTAGGAGATGCTTCCATGGTAGTATCTGTCAGCGTTACACTGTTTATCTTCGCTCGTTTTGTACTTGCTGTGGGTGAAGCCGGTAACTTCCCCGCTGCAATTAAGGCAACTGCCGAGTATTTTCCCAAGAAAGACAGAGCACTTTCAACCAGTATTTTCAATGCAGGCGCTACCGTAGGCGCTCTTGCTGCACCTGTTACTATTCCGATTATTGCCGAGCATTTTGGCTGGGAAATGGCTTTCATCATTATCGGTGCGCTAGGCTTCATCTGGATGGGATTCTGGGTACTCGTATATAAAAAGCCCGAAGTTCACCCCAAAGTAAATGCTGCCGAGCTCACTTACATTCAACAAGACAAAGACGATACACAAGCGGCTTCTGTTAACGGTGAACCGGCTAAAGCACAACGCAAGCTCACTTTTGCCGAATGTTTCAAATTCAAGCAGACATGGGCGTTTGCCTTTGGTAAATTCATGACCGATGGCGTTTGGTGGTTCTTCTTATTCTGGACACCGGCCTACCTGAGCTCGGTATACGGAATGAAATCTTCTGATTTCGAAAGCCAGTTGGCTCTATTTGTTCTATACGCCATCACATTGCTTTCAATCATTGGCGGATGGTTGCCTACTTACTTCGTTGATAAGAAAGGAATGAACCCGTATGCAGGCCGTATGCGCTCTATGCTTATCTTTGCATTTTTCCCGCTATTGGCTCTTGCAGCACAACCATTGGGACACATTTCTTATTGGTATCCGGTTATCATCATCGGTATTGCAGGTGCAGCCCACCAGGCATGGTCGGCCAACATCTTCTCAACCGTAGGTGATATGTTCCCCAAATCGGCTATTGCTACCATTACAGGCATTGGCGGTATGGCAGGTGGTGTTGGTTCTTTCCTTATCAATAAAGGATCGGGTCTTTTATTTGACCATGCAGAAACAACCAACATGAAATTCATGGGCTTCGAAGGAATTGAGTCGGGCTATTTCATTATTTTCTCTATCTGTGCGGTAGCTTATCTCATTGGATGGATCGTAATGAAAACATTGGTTCCTCACTATAAACCAATCGTGGTAGAATAATACTTCTCCATAAAGAATCATAAAGTCCTCCGGCTATT
>MTLE01001077.1_pt3 | contig 29156 bp, 28 predicted proteins | sample 1982461 | NCBI WGS metagenome assembly MTLE01 (sample SAMN05712605, study PRJNA340218) | biofilm metagenome | isolation source: sample SPL anode biofilm adapted to -200 mV | place: USA | collected 2012-02-03
GCATCCAGGAGTTCAAGAAGGCCAGCAAGGAGCTCACCAGCTCCGTCACCGACGAAAAGGCCTAGGCCATGGACTCCGCCGCCGCGACGACCATCGATGAACGCATGTCCTTCCGGGAGCATCTGCAGGAACTGCGGATGCGCCTGGTGCGCTCGGCCCTCACGGTGGCGGGGGCCTTCGCCCTGACGTACGCCTTCCGCCTCCGGCTGTGGACGTGGGCCCAGTGGCCCTTCCTGCAGGCCATGGGGCGCCAGATGAAACAGGACCCCGCCAGGCTGCAGCCCTGGGCCTTCACGGACCTCACCGAGCCGTTCTTCAGCCTCATGCGCCTTTCCGTATGGGTCGCCGCCTTCCTGGCGGCGCCGGTGATCTTCCTGCAGGTGTGGGGCTTCATCAAGCCCGCCCTGGGCCCGCGGGAACGGCGCCTTTGCATCCCCTTCCTCCTGGCCACCAGCGGCATGTTCCTGCTGGGCCTCGCCTTCGCGTACACCCAGGCCTTCCGGTTCCTGGGGGACATCCTCTTCCAGGAGGCCGCCGGCGCGGGGCTTCGCGCCAACCTCCACATCGACAGCTATCTGGATCTATTCCTTTCCACAATGGTCATCACCGGGCTGATGTTCGAGCTGCCGGTGCTCACCTTCTTCCTGGCCCGCTTCCGCCTCGTCACGGCCCGGCTCATGCTGAGGTTCTGGCGCCACGCCACGCTGGCGATCATCGTCGCCTCGGCCTTCTTCACTCCCGGGGACGTGGTGCTGACCACGGTGTTCTTCAGCCTGGTGCTGCTGGGCCTCTACTTTGTGTCCGTCCTCGTGGCCTGGGCCGCGGAACCGCGACGGGCGCGCACCTGACCCGGAACCTGCCGTTGCCGAGGCACGGTGTTTGAGGCGATAAGCCGGGTGATTCAGGTCTTCGTTTTTTGGGTTCTTCACGGAATCGAGTGAAGACCTCGACCCGCACTCACTCTGGCCTGCGCTTGGAATGGGCTTTGGAGGTTGCCGGATTCACCCGGTAACAGGTCGGCAGCAGCAGACTTCCGGCATCCTGGGTTTGTCTGGAACACGCATGGGTCGCCGGGTGTGAGCGCTATCTGGGAATCGTCCCCATCCGCTCCCACCGCGTCCACACCAGGAAATGCCGCACCCCGTCCACCAGGTTCATGAGCACGTCCCTGGGGCCCTTTGGCACGGTGGCATTCACGTCGTCGCGGCCGCCTTCGCGGAAGCTCCACCAGATGATGAAGGGGCGTCCGCGCAGGTGGTCAGTGGGCAGGAAGCCCCAATAGCGGCTGTCGGCGCTGTGATCACGGTTGTCCCCCATGGCGAAGACGTGACCTTCGGGGACCGTGACGGGTGGGAGGTCGTCCCGGTAGCCGAACACCGAAGGGCCCTGGTGGAACCGGGGCTCTGCGAAGGGCCAGACGGAGGAGACGGATTCCGGGGGAAGGCCCTCGGGGGGACCCACGTCCCGGTCGGCTGGCCAGGGGCCGGGGGAAGGATCAGCCCCGGGCTGGGGGTCATGGTGCTCCCAGGGGCCCGTCACGAGGCGGCCGTTCACATGGAGGCGCTTGCCGCGCACGGCGACGGTGTCCCCGGCCAAGGCCACGCACCGCTTCACCCAGTCCTCGCGGCGGTCGCCGGGAAACCGGAAGATGATGATGTCGCCCCGGGCGGGGGCGCGCATGGGGAAGAGGCTTGCTTCCCAGGCCCATTGGGGCGTCGCGAAGAGGAACTTGTTGGCCAGGATGTGGTCCCCGATGTGGAGGGTGTTCCGCATGGAGGCCGAGGGAATGGTGAACTGCTGTCCCACGAAGGTCTTGAAGAACGTGATGAGCACCACGGCGAAAAGGACGATTTCCAGGTTGTCCCTGATGAACCCCTTGGCTGCGCCTCCCGGCAAGGCGTTTTCCCTGTCCATGATCGTCCCTCCCTAGGAGGGTGCGCGCTCCGCACCGCCGGTTCCAGGGCCCCACTGCTTCCAGACGATGTAGCCCCCCCAGGCCAGGGCCGCGAGCAGGAGGCCGGCGCCGGCGATCCAGAACAGCCGCGCGATGCGCACGTCGTGGTTCAGCAGCCCGGTGCGCGAGAGGAGCTGGAACCAGTCGTGGCTCTCCCAATCCGTTCGGCCGGTCTCCCCGGTGGTGAGCAGCAGCTGGCGCACCCGGGCGTCGGCCACGTAGGGCGCGCAGTCCATCAGGCTCTGGCCCAGCCACCAGGCGCCCACGCTGGCCCCGAAGGGGTTGTCCTGCTTCAGGAAGACGCCGGCCACCAGGAGGGGCACCAGCAGCTGGCCCAGGGTGCCTCCCAGGATGCCCAGGACGCTCCCCAGGGGGCCGAAGACCACGTGGCCCGCCTCGTGGAAGGGCAGGTCGATCCAGTGGAGGAACGAGCCGATCAGCCAAGGCCCCTGCATGGGCAGCAGCAGGATCCAGATGCTGACGAGTCCCAGGAGCACCAGGAAGGCGCCGCGCAGGGCCACCAGGCCCCGGTCCTCGCTGGGGGCGATGCGGAACATGCGCTCCTCCAGCCAGGAGGGCTCCGGCTCCGGCGGCCGCGGCCTGGGGCGGTAGCGGCTGAACACGACGCCGCAGTCGAGGCATTCCTCGCGTCCGTCGTCCTGGGGTTTCTGGCAGCGCGGGCAGAGCATGGCCTGTGGCCTCCGGATCGATTATTGATTGGTTGGGCCCCGAAGGGATTGTAAGGTTTTCACAAGAACCCCTCCCGAGGTCCGATGACCCAGACGCTGACCGTCAGCCAGCAGGCCAGAATCCTGAAGTGGGCCATGGAACGGGGCCTGCTCACCCAGGAGGAGATCGGGCTGAGCACCCACGAGGACGCGGCCACCCTTTCCGAATCGGACCTGTCCGAACGCTTCAACGCCCTCCATGCCGCCGGGCGCCTCCAGGGCGTGATGGAGACGGCCATCGCCTGGGACCAGGCGGACACGGCCGTCACGTCCTCGACGCCCGACTGGATCCGGGCCATGGGGGAGGTGGCCGCCGCCATGGACCCCGAGGACCTGGCGGGGTTCTCCCTGCCCCGGGACGGGCGCTACCTGCCCCTGGCCTTCCTGGGCGACGGCGGCATGGGCAGCGTGTACAAGGCTTTTGACCAGCAGCTCAAGCGGGTTGTGGCCCTGAAGTTCCTCAAGCGCCTGGAGCGTGCCCCCATGGAGCGCTTCCTCCAGGAGGGCCGCTCCCAGGCCCGCATCGAGCACCCCAACATCTGCAACGTGTACTCCGTGGACGAATACCAGGGGCAGCCCTACCTTTCCATGCGCTTCATCGCCGGTCCCACCCTCCGGGCGGCCCTCCCGCGCCTGAGCCTGGAGCAGAAGGTGCGCATCCTGGCGCAGGTGGCCCAGGCACTCCACAGCTGCCACCGGGAGGGCATCGTCCACCGCGACATCAAGCCCACCAACATCATGCTCGAGGCCCGGGAGGACGGCTCCTGGTGGCCCTACCTGATGGACTTCGGCCTGGCCCGGGACCTGGGCGACGAGGGCCTGACGGTGCCCGGGATGCTCATCGGCACGCCTATCTATTGCAGCCCCGAGCAGGTCCAGGGCCGCATGGGCGAGGTGGACCGGCGTTCGGACGTGTACTCCCTGGGGGCCACCCTCTACGAGTGCCTGGTGGGAGAGCCCCCCTTCCCCTCCGGCGGCGCCCTGGTGGACCTGATCCGGCGCATCGTCGAGGAGGATCCGGCCCCGCCCCGGGACCGCGTCCCCGGCATTCCCATGGACCTCCAGACCGTCGTCCTGAAGGCGCTGGAAAAGAGCCCGGGCCGCCGCTACGAGTCCGCGCGGGCCCTGGCCGAGGACCTGCAGCGGTACCTGGACGGCGATCCCATCCTGGCCCGCCGCAGCACCCTGGGCTACCGCATCGCCCGGCGCATCCGCAAGAACCGCGTGCTGGCCCTGGTGCTGGCCGTGTCGTCCCTGGCGGTGGTGGGGTTCGCGGCCTTCGGCGTCACCATGGCCGTGCGGGGCCGGGTGCAGGCCCAGAGCATCCAGCGCTACGGCCGCGAGGCCGAATACATGGAGGGCATCCTCCTCAAGGCCTACACCCTGCCGCTCCACGACGTGCGCATGGAGCGCGCCTACGTCCAGCAGCACCTGGACCGCATCCAGGCCTCCATGCCGGGCCTGGGGCGCTGGTCGCGGCCCGCGGCGCGCCAGGCGCTGGGGCGCGGCTACCTGGCCCTGGACCGCCTGGAGGAGGCCCGCCGGGAGCTGGAACCCGCCCCCGGGGCCACCCCCCAGGATCCGGACAACGCCCTGGCCCTGGGCCTCACCCTCACCCGGCTCCTCCAGTCCGAACTGGAGGGCCTGCGGGGCAAGGCCCTCGAGGAGCGCAAGAGGGACACCGAACAGGACCTGCGACGCCCTGCCCTGGCCTGCCTGCGCCGTGCCCAGGGCGCCCGCCAGGACGGCCCCGCCTACGTGGAGGGCATGCTGGCCCTGGTGGAGGACCGCTACGAGGACGCCATCGCCAAGGCCAAGGAATACCAGCGCCTGGCCCCCTGGGCCTACGAGGCCTGGCTCCTGGAGGCCGACGCCCACCGGGCCCTGGCGGCCCAGGCTTACGGCACCGGGGACTACAACGGCACCGAGGAGCGCCTGGCCCTGGCCGGCGACGCCCTCGCCCAGGCGCGCAACGTGGCCCGCAGCGCGCCCCTGGCCTACCTGGGGGAGTTGCAGCGGCGCATCCTCCTGTTCACGGTGCGGCTGGACCGGGGCCGGGCCACGGAGGCCGACCGGGACTGGGCCCTGGAGGCCGCCGATCTGTGCCTGAAGGCCAACCCGGGGGACTGGAAGGCCCTGGGTTATCGGGCGGCCATCAACCGGCGCTGGGGCGTCACGCTCATGAACCGGAACCAGGACCCCACCGCCAGCCTGGACGCCGCCGTGGCCGACGCGGAAAAGGGCCTGGCCTTCCGCCCCACCGACAACCCCCTCTGGAACAACCTGGGCACCTGCCTGCGCAACCGCGCCGACTGGGAGAGCCGCCGGGGCCTGGACCCCACCCGCACCCTCGCCCGCGCCGTGGAGGCCCTGGGCAAGGCCCTGGACCGGCCCCAGTACAAGGACTGGCTCCTGGACAGCATCGGAAACTGCCACGCCCTGCTGGCCCACTATCAGCTCGAACACGGCCAGGATCCCACCCGGGCCGTGCTCATGGCCGTGGACCTGCTGGGCCAGGCCGCGGCCCTCAAGCCCTGGGTGGGCCACAACTCCTCCCAGGGCTATGCCCTGGCGGACCTGGCGGCCTACCTGAAGCTCTCGGGCCAGGATCCCATGCCCCGGTACGAGGAGGCCCGCCGGGCCTTCGAGGCGGGCTTGGCCCTCAACGCCAATTCCTACCTGTGCCGGCTGGGCCTTGCCAACCTCCTGCTGGACCGCGCCGAAACCGCCCTGGAGCGGGGCGCCTCCCCCGGGACGGACCTGGTCCAGGCCGCCGGCCACCTGGAGGTCGCCCTGAAGGTGAACGCGCGCATCGGTCCCGAAGCGCTCCCCGCCCGGGCCCGGTGCCGCGCCCTGGAGTCCCTGGCCTCCGGGTCCACCGCGCCGCTGGCCGCGGCCCGGGCGGACCTGGCCAGGGCCGCCGTCCTTTCGGAAGGCCGCCCCGAGGCCGCCGTGGCCATCGCCCAGGCCTGGCTCCTGGTGCACCGCGCCGACCCCCGGGGCCCGGGCGCGGCGCAGGGCCTCGCGGCCCTGCGTCCGGCCCTCGCGGGACTTCCCTGGTCGGCCCAGGTCCTGCTCACCCAGGCCGGGCTCCTGTCCGCCCTGGGCCGGGGCGCCGAGGCGGACCGGGTCCGGGCCCGGGCGGTGGCCATGAACCCCAACCTGCCGGGAGCCTGACCCCGGCGGGCCACCTTACGTGAGCCGGTGGATGGAATACATCGTCACGGCAGCGAAACTCCACACGGAAAGAATGATTGCGATCTCGAGACCAGTCATTGGGTCCTCCTTGCCCATGAATTGCGCATAAACGATTGTTGGTTCCTTTGTTGAATTCCCATGGCCGGGCGGGGCCGTTAGAGTCTGGGAAGGAGGTGCAGGTGCACTATCTTCTGATCTACGACTACATCCCCGAAATCATGGAACGGCGCGGCGCGGTCCGCGCGGAGCACCTGGCCCTTGCGCGGCAGTTTCAGGACCGGGGCGAGCTTCTGCTGGGCGGTGTGCTCACCGAGCCGGTGGACACCGGACTGCTGCTGTTCCAGGGCGACGGCCCCGAGGCCGCCGAGGCCTTCGCCAAGGCCGACCCCTACGTGAAGAACGGCCTGGTGACCCGGTGGCAGGTGCGCCAGTGGCTGACCGTCGTGGGACGCGACGCGGCCAGCCCGATCCTCTAGGAGGCTGTGGCCGTGGCGTGAAGTTGGAGGCCCAGGGCATGAACGACCTTGATGAATGTGTCCAGTTCGGGGTTCCCCTCGCCGGATAGGGCCCGGTAGAGGGATTTGGGGTTCAGCCCTGTGGCCTCGGCGATCTTCGCCATCCCCTTGGCGCGTGCGATGGTTCCCAAGGCGGCGGCGATGACCTTGGGGTGGCCGTCCTCAAGGGCGGCTTCCAGGAGGGCGGCCATGCGTTCATCGCTGACGAGGTTCGCGGCAGCATCATAGGGGGTCGTCAGGGTTCTTGGAACGCGGACCGGAGCTTTGGGTGCGCGGGGGGTGCGGCGCTTGGTGGGTTCCATGGAATCCTCCTCAGAGGGAGACGCCCTGGCCCACGGGCTTCACATCACCGGGAAGGCCCAGGGCCAGACGAAAGATCCGGGTTTCGACGCGGGCATAGGCCCTTGGATCCTTCAGGCCATCCAACCATTTTTGGAATTCGAGAGTCTTTCGGACCTCGGTCATGGAGTAATGGTAGCTTAAAAGCGACAAAGTGCAAGCCCATTTGGCAGGTCCACTGCCGGAGGACGGGCGGCAAGGAAAAGCCCAGGCGCGAGCCTGGGCTTTTCCTGGTACCGGCGACGGTGTTCAGGCCTCGGCTTCGGCCTCCGTGGCCAGCGCTTCGGGGAGCTTGCCCTTGTAGCCCGCCTGACGCTTGCCGGCATGGCGGTGTGCCTGCACCTCAAGCTTGTCCAAGGCTTGGGAAAGGCTCTGGTACATGTCGGTGCTCTCGGCGGACGCGATGAAATCGCCGCCGCTCGTCTTCAGGGTGATCTCGGCGGCGTGCCGGTGCTTCTCCACGCTGAACGTGACATGGACGTCGATGATGTCGTCCAGGTACGTCTGCATCTTGTCCAGGCCTTCCTGCGCGGACTGCCGCAGGCTGTCGGACACTTCAACGTGGCGGCCGGTGTAGATGACCTTCATCGTGGACTCCTTTGAAGGGGGGACCTTGCGGGTCCGGTGAAAAACGACACTACGTCTTGGGTGCGCCGACCGGGGGTTTCGTTCAACGGCGTCTGCGCCGGGATGCGGGCGGGATCTTGCATTCCTCGCGGTACTTGTTGACGGTCCTCCGGGCGACCTTGATGCCGTCCCGTTCCAGCAGCTTGGCGATGGTCTCGTCCGACAAGGGCTTGGCAGGGTCCTCGGCCTGCACCAATGCCTTGATCTTGTGCTTGACCACCGTGGCGGAAACGTCGTCCCCGCTGTTGGAACCGAGACTGGCGCTGAAAAAGTAGTTGAGGTCGAACAGGCCCTGGGGCGTGTGGATGGTCTTGGCCTTCACCACGCGCGAAATGGTTGACTCATGAAATCCCGTGGACTCGGCCACGTCCCGCAGGACCATGGGGCGCAGGCGTTCGATGCCGTGCTCCAGGAATTCCCGCTGCAGTTCCACGATGGACGCGGACACGCGCAGCACCGTGCGGTTGCGGTCCTCCACGCCCCGGATGAAATCCCGGGCGGAGCGGTACTTGTCCCGGATGAAATCCTTGTCGTCCTTGCCTTCGGCGCTGGCCAGGAAGTGGCGGTACTCGCCGCTCACCCGCAGGCGGGGCACCGTCTCGTCGTTGAGGTACACCTTCCAGGTGCCGTCCTCGCCCTTGAGGACCACCACGTCGGGCTTCACGACCCGCTCGCTCTCCGGATCGAAGGCCCGGCCCGGGGTGGGGTGCAGGTGGCGCAGGACCGCCAGGGCCTCGCCCAGGTCCTCCTCGGTGCAGCCCATGGCCTTGCGCAACTTGGCGTTGTCCCGCTGGCTGAGGAGGTCGGCCTGCTCCAGGATGATGCGCACCGCCAGGTCGTCGGGCTCGGCCCCCGCGTGGCGCAGCTGCACCAGGAGGCTCTCCTTCACGTTGAAGCAGCCCACGCCGGAGGGATCGAATTCCTGGAGGATCTCCAGGAGTTCCCGGAGCAGCGCCTCGTCGATGTTCAGTTCCCGGGCCAGTTCCTTGGGGTTCGTCTCCGTGGCCTGGTCGGGATCCAGCCGGAGGAAGCCCTTGGGGTCCACGTGGTCGATGAGCGCCTCGAAGGGGACCGCGCGCGGATCGTCGGGATCCAGGGTCTGGTACAGCTGGCTGATGAGGTGCTCCTGCAGGGTTTCGGTGCTGCTGAGGCGATCCTCCCAGCTGGTGCGCTCGTCGTCCGGCAGACTGCTGGTTCGGGGCAGGTCCAGGTCCCAGGAATTCTCCGCGCCCATCTCCGTTTCCTGCACCTGGGAGATGCCGGCCTCGGTGAAGGCCTCCAGGTCCGCCTCGGGGTTCATCTCCCCGGGGGTTTCGGGCAGGGGGCCCAGGTCCACGGAATCCGTGCCTTCGGGGACCTCGGCGCCGGCCTCGGCGACCTCGGAGTCGTGGCCCTCCTCCAGGGCCTCCAGGGTGGGGGTCTCGTCCCCGTCCTCCAGGAGTTCGAGCAGGGGGTTCTCGCCCAGTTCTCGCTCGATGGTCTGGCTCAGCTCCAGCAGGTTCATCTGCCACAGCTTGAGCTTGAGCTGCATGGCGGGCGTCAGGGCAAGCGTCTGGCTCTGGGCCAGGCGCTGGGAGAGGTGGTGGCCGAGGTTCGCCATCAATCCAGCCTGAAGCGATCGCCGAGGTAGACCCGGCGGATATCTGGATCGTCAGCGATCTCCTGGGGCAGGCCGTGCTTCATGATCATTCCATCTGCAAGGATGTACGCGCGGTCGGCGATCTGCAAGGTTTCCCGAACATTATGGTCCGTGATCAGCACGCCGATTCCCCTGGCTTTCAGATCGGCAATGAGACCCTGGATCTCCAGTACCGATTTCGGGTCGACGCCCGCGAACGGTTCGTCCAGCAGCATGATGCGCGGATCCGTGACGAGGGCCCGGGCCATCTCGCACCGCCGGCGTTCGCCACCGGAAAGCGACATGCCCAGGGTGCCCCGCACCTTGTGCAGGTGGAAATCGGCCAGGAGCTTCTCGCACCGGGCCACCTGCTCGTCCTTGGAGACGGGCTGCAACTCGGCCAGGGCCAACAGGTTCTCCCAGACCGTCAACCCCCTGAAAACGCTGGATTCCTGGGGGAGGTAGCCGATGCCCTGGCGGGCCCGCCGGTGCATGGGCATGCGGGTGATGTCCTGGCCCTGCCAGATGATGCTTCCCCGGTCGGGGGCCTCCACGCCCACGACCATGTAGAAGGTGGTGGTCTTGCCGGCGCCGTTGGGGCCCAGCAGGCCCACCACTTCACCCGGGGAGACGTTCAGGGACACGTCACGCACGACCGTGCGGTCGCCGTAGCGCTTGGAGACGTTCCGGGCCTCGAGGCGGATGTCCTGGGTCACGGGCGGACCTCCGTGATGGCCTTCACGTTCCCGTGCCAGGTGGCCACCTGCCTGCCCGGATCCAGGTCCAGGGTGTCCCCCCTGCCCTCCCCCATGCGGCCCCTTAATACAACTGATCCATTCGCAGTCATTTGCTTCACGACATTCCCTGGCCCCAGCGTTACCGAGATGTGCTCCGCTTGCAAGTGCCAGCCTTGGCCCTGGCACTCCACGCGGCTGTCCAGGGTCAGGAGGGAGCCCTTGGCCTGGCCCCGGTCCGCCCGCAGGTTGATGTCCCCCTCCTGGGCCGCCAGGGCGCCGGCGACGCCCTGGGGGAAGATCACCTCGTCCCGGGTCTTGACGACCTTGAGGCCGGTGAGGCGCTGCCGGAGGCGGGTCCAGGTGACGGGCCGGCCGGTGAGCGTCATGACGCTGCCCTCCCAGGCCAGGGCGTCGCTGCGCACCTGCGCCCCGTCGAAGAACCGGGCCTGGATGGGCCCCTTGAACTGCCATTTGAGCGGGTTGCCCGTGCCCTCCCCGGCGGAGAAGGTGCCCATCTCGCCCCGGCCCAGGGCCGGCGCATGGATCCGCCAGGTGCGCTGGCGGTGGCGGCCCTCGATGCGCGGGCTGCTGAGGGAGCGCTCGCCCCAGGTGAGCACGGCCTGGGGTTCAGCCCAGGTCTGGCCCACCTGGAGATCGGCCGGCAGGTCAGGCCCCGGGGCGGTGCGCTGCAGGACCCGGGGGGCCCTCAGGGTGGCCTTGAGGCCCTCCAGGGGCTGTTCCCACCGCACGTCGCCCTCCAGCCGCAGGCCGTCCGGGGTCCACCGGGCGCCCAGGGAGGTGAGGGTCTCGGGGCCGTTTTCCGTGGCCCGGGTGGCCTTGAAGTCCCTGAACTCCATGCGGTCGAAGGGTTGCCCCTTGGCCGGGCGGGGCGCCAGCGCGTGGGCGGACCCGCCGGACCAGCCGTCGTCCCGCTGGAAACGGATGGGCGCGTCGAACCGGACTTCCGCCGGCTGAATGCGCACAAGGGCCGCCTGCACGGTGCCGCCCTCGAGGGTCGCGTCCACCTCCTCCAGGCGGCCGTCCTGGAACCCCAGGGCGGCCTGCATGCGCTGGGCCCTGAGGTTGCGGAGGGCGCCCGGATCGGCGGCCACCCAGTCCACGGGGCCCTTGTCCACCCGGAACTGGCCGTCCAGGCCCCGGTGCCAGCCCGGCGGGAGCGTCCAGCGGCCGCGGCCATTGCCCTGGAGATCATCCCACACCAGGGTGCTCAGGCCCGTCCACACGCCGTGGTCCCAGCCCAGGGCGGGGCCGGCCGCGGCCATGAAGCCCCGGCCGGCGGGGGCCTGGAGGGCGGTGTCCCGGGCGTCCACGGTCATGGGTCCCATGAGGGTCCAGATCCCCTTGATGCGCTGGGCGGCGGGCGACACCATGCCCCACACCGTCTGGGGTTCCTCCAGGCGGCCGTTCACCTTGTCCAGGGTGATCTCCTCCTGGGTTCCCTGGATGGTCTCGTAGGACAGGGCGAACTTGCCCGCCCCCAGCTGCTCCACGAAGGTGCCGAAGCGGCCCCGGGTGCCCGAGCCCAGGAAGAGCGGTTCCCCGCTTTCGGGCTTGAGGGGGCGGGGACCCCGGCCCATGTAGATGCCGGTGATGCCCACGATGGACAGCACAAGCGCCCCGCCGGCCACCCGCCAGAAGGGGCTCCGGGTGCCCAGGAGTTCCCAGGCGCTCATGGGGCCTCCCGGGGGTCCACCGCCCCGTCCACGCGCCAGGAGCGTCCCCAGCGGGGGTGGTCCTGGGGGGCCACGGCCAGGCAGAGCTGGCCTTCCAGGCTGCGGGGTTCCTCGGCGAAGAGGGTGAACTCCTCTGCCTCGCCCGCCATGCGGAACTTGCGGTACCCGGCGCCGAAGGTCTTCGGCTGGCCGGCGATCTGGCCCTCCACCAGCAGGAGGGGCTCCGGGAAGCCCTGGCCGAAGGGCTCCAGGCGCTCCAGTTCGGCGCGCGAGGGGGCCAGGCGCGTGCCGGCGCCGTCCACCACCACCGCGGCGTCCGGGGCGTCCACCGCCTGGTCCCGGGCGCCCAGTTCCAGGGTGCGCTTGACCATGCGGAGGTTGTTCATGGGGAAGGTCATGCCGGCGGCGTAGCGGTGTCCGCCCCCGGTGGTGAGGTAGGGCCGGGCACGTTCCAGGAGCTCGCGCAGGTCGTAGGGCTCCGGCGCCCGCACGGAGCAGTGGGCCACGCCTTCGATGACGGTGCACACCGCGGAGGGGCGCTGGGCGGCGCGCATGCGGTGGCCCGCGACGATGCCGATGACGCCCTTGTGGGCGGTGGGCTCCACCACCAGGTCGAAGGCGTCCTCCCCGGGCGGTGGGAGTTGTTCCCCCAGGGCGCGCTGGATCTCGCGGCGTTCAAGATTGAGGGCCTCCACCCGCTCCATGAGGCTCGCGGCGGTGGCGGCGTCCCGGGCCAGGAGGAGGCGCACGGCGTCCTCGGCCCCGCCCATGCGGCCCACCGCGTTCAGACGGGGACCGATCTGGTAGCCGATGTCCTTGGCCCGCACCGCCCCGTCGACCTTGGCGGCCCGCAGGAGGGCCGAGAGCCCGGGACCGTTGGCGCCGGCCAGGGCCAGGAGCCCGCGCTTGACCAGGAGGGCGTTCTCCCCCCGCAGCGGAACCATGTCGGCCACCGTGCCCAGGGCCACGAGCTTCAGGAGCCCATCCAGGAACGGTCCGTCCCCGGCCCGGGGCGTGGGCGCCGCGTCCAGCAGGGCCTGGGCCAGCTTGAAGGCCACCCCCACGCCGGCCAGGGCGGGATTGGGGTAGTCCTCCAGCCCCGGGTGCACCACGGGGCACGCCGGCAGTTCGGGTCCCAGGGCGTGGTGGTCGGTGATGATCCAGTCGGCGCCCAGGTCCCGGGTTGCCTCCACCTCGGCCAGGCTGCGCACCCCGCAGTCCACGGAGATGAGGAGGGTGGGTCCGCGCTGGGCCACCACCTCCCGGATGCACTCCAGGTTGAGGCCGTAGCCGTCGTTGAAGCGGTTGGGGATGAAGAAGCTGGCCTTGGCCCCCAGCTTCTCCAGCACCCGCATGAGCAGCGCGGAGGCCGTGACGCCGTCCACGTCGTAGTCGCCGTAGACGCAGATGGTCTCGTCCCGTTCGAGGGCCGCGCGGATGCGGGCCACGGCCCCGGCGACCCCCGGCAGCAGGAAGGGGTCCGTGGACCGGGCCCAGGAGGGATCCAGTCGCCACCCCAGCTCATCGCCGTCGGCGTCCCGCAGCCAGGCCAGGCGCGCCCCTTCGGGGCTGAGGTCCCAGGCGCGGGCCAAGGGGATCCAGGGGCTGGCACCCGGCAGATGGGCCCGGCGCATGCGCCAGGGCAGCGGGTTCATCGGACGACGCTGCCCATGCGGGCGAACTTTTCGTAGCGCTGGTCGATGAGCTCCCGGGGGCCCAGGGGCCGCAGGGCCTCCAGCGCCTTGAGCACCGCGTCCTTGAGCAGGGACGAGGCCTGGTCCCAGTCCCCGTGGGCGCCGCCCAGGGGCTCCGGGATGATGCCGTCGATGAGGCCCTGGGCCAGGAGGTGCGGGGCGGTGATCTTCAGGGCCTCCGCGGCCGCCGGGGCCTGGGCGGCGTCCTTCCAGAGGATGGAGGCGCACCCCTCGGGGGTGATCACGGAGTAGACCGCGTATTCCTGCATGAGGACGGTGTTGGCCACCCCCAGGGCCAGGGCGCCGCCCGAGCCCCCTTCCCCGATGACGACGGCCACCACCGGCACCGTGAGCCGGGCCATCTCCTTCAGGTTCCGGGCGATGGCCTCGGCCTGGCCCCGCTCCTCGGCATCCAGGCCCGGATAGGCGCCCTGGGTGTCGATGAGGGTGAGCACGGGCCGCCGGAACTTCTCGGCCAGCTTCATGAGGCGCAGGGCCTTCCGGTACCCCTCGGGCTTGGGCATCCCGAAATTGCGGATGATCTTCTGCTTGGTGTCCCGGCCCTTCTGCTGGCCCAGGACCATGACCGCCTGGCCCCCGATCCAGCCCATGCCGCCCACGATGGCCGCGTCGTCCCCGAAGTTCCGGTCCCCGTGGATCTCCTCGAACCGGTCGCAGATGCGCTCGATGTAGTCCAGGGTGTAGGGCCGGCGGGGGTGCCGGGCCAGCTGGGTGCGCTGCCAGTCGGTGATGGACGCGAAGACCTCGGCCTTGAGCTTGTCCACCTTCTTGCGGAGGCGGTCCCGCTCCTTGGTCTTGGCCGGATCCATCTCCAGGGCCCGGATCTGGGCCTCGAGGTCGAGAATGGGCCGTTCCAGATCGGCAAGGTCAGTGGTTTGTCCGCTCAAAAGCACCTCGGAAGGATGGAAAGTCCAGTTTAGAGGCCCCGGCCCCCAAAGACCAGCGCCGCCTTCCTTGCGGCCGGCGACCGGGGCGACCATCCTTGGGGCTGGAGGTGCGACATGCGAGCCTGGGTCATGGGGATTCTGGTGGCGGGACTGGCGATGGCGGAGACCCCCGCCGTCGAGGTGCTGGGCTCGGCCCTGAAAGTGGTGCCGGGTCCCATCCCGTCGGAGCGCCTGCGCGACATGGCCGGGGGACCCGGCAATTCCAGCATCGATGTGAGGATCCGCCGTTCCGCCAGGCGCACCGGTTTCCTGCCCGCCGTGGAAGTCCCCAAGGGGGAAGCCATCGCCATCACCCACGAGGTTTCCGGTCCTGCCGGCTGGCAGGCCTACCGGGTGGAAACGGCCCCCGGCGAGAAGGTCCACGCAAGGCTGCGTTCGGAACACGAGGCGTGGTACGTGGTGAAGTGCGTGAACCGGAACGGGCAGCTGGAACAGGGCATGCTCCAGAACCTGATCCGCACCGGGAATCCTGAGGCGTCCTACCAGAATCCGGGCAAGCAGACGGTGACGGTGTACTTCGTGGTGGACACCACGGAGATCCTGGGGGGGAGGGAACCCTACGTGCTGACCTTCACCCGGGGGAAGGCGCCGGAGGCGGCGGCGAAGTAGGGACGGGGGCAAATTAGCATCGGCATCCGGCCAGGGGAGGGCTGGAACCTTTGCGATTTATTTACCATACATATCTCATGCGACCCTTCCCCGCCTCTCCGCACCGGCCCCGGCCCCTTTTGTCCCTGCTTGCCCTCACCTTCCTGGCCCTTCCCCTGGCCGCGAATCCGCTCCCTCCCCCCTCCGAACGCAAGGAGGAGAAGGAGGCTCCCAAGCCCCTGCCCTCTTCCCCGGACACGCGCGTGGTGCCCTTCGACGCGGCCAAGGTCGGTCATTGGCCCGGCCTGCCCAACCTGGGCGGATCGTGTTTCACCAATGCTTCCTTCAAGCTGCTCGCCAGCGTCCCGGCCATGGATCCCATCCTGGCCGACACGCCCGGGGACGACGTCCCCACGGCCAACCTGCGCCGCCAGTTGCGATTGGTGATCAATTTCATCCGGTCCGCGGATGCCCCCGGGCAGCCGCCGGCAAAGACCGTCCTCGCCGGGTTCTTCGACGCCCTCCAGAACCACGAACGCACGTTCACCACCTACAAACGGGCGATGGCCTATGGAGGCCATCCGGGCGACTTCATCAGCCTGCTCCTCTCGGTCCTCGGGAAGCCGGACGTCTTCGGCATCGCAGCGACGGTCCGGACCACCTCCACGAACCCGGCGACGCCTGTCACGCTTGACGATTCCGTGCCGTTCAGGGTGAACCTTGCCTTCCCTGGCGGCCGGGACCTGGCGTCCGTGACCACCCTGGGCGATTTCCTATCCAAGGTCATCACGGTGCCCGAACGTTGGACCGAAGGGGACCACACCACCCGCGTCCACACCTTTCCCACCCGGGTGCCGGACACCGTCTTCCTGGACGTGAACCGGGTCCCCGCCCCGGGCATGTCCGTGGCCTTCTCGCCCACCGTGCAGATCCCCACGTTCACGGTGGACAAGGTCCAGGGCACCGCCACCCCCCTGGACCGCGCAACCCTCCATCCCACGGCGCTGGGCATGGACTCGGACTGCCATGCCTGGGCGGTCGTGCGCGGGAAGGACGGCTGGTTCATCCAGGACGACGAGTTGCCCCCCCGCCCCGCCACCCCCGCCGAACTGGACGACTATGAGGACCCGGGCGAGGAGAAGTCCCGCCGGGTCGGATTCGTGGTCTATCACAAGTGAGGGGGCCCCTGGCGGAGCCAATCGCCCAGGGCCTCGGGCGTGTCCACGTCGGCCCAGCAGGGGTGGGGCCAGGGAACGGCCAGCGCGGGGAGGGCGCCGGACAGCTCCCTCAGGCTGGCGGTCTGAAGGGTGGCCAGGGTCCCGAGCAGGCCGGAAGGGAGGAAGCTTCCCAGGTACTGGGCGTAATCGTCCACCTGCGCCATGACCCAATGCTGGGCCGCCGGGTCGGCCTCCAGGACCTTGGCATGCCAGGCGGCAAGGGCCTCGGGGGTCCAGCGCACCTGATCGCAGGCCACCACCCACCAGCGTTCGGGGGTCTGGACCTCCCGGCCGGCCCAGTGGGCCAGGGCGGCAGCGGGCCCCTGGCCGGGGTCGGCCATGGGGATCAGCTCCGGCCGGTCCGGGAGGGGCTCGCCCAGCACCTGCACAGGGCCGCCGGGGAAAACCGCCTCGAAGACGCCCACCAGGTGGCCGCCCCAGGTGCCGCCCCGGGGATGGGGCTGGGCATGCTTGGGACCGCCGAAGCGGCGGCCCCGGCCTCCGGTGAGGAGAAGCAGGCCGGCTTTCACTCGACCTTGTCCAGGACGTCCTGGACCCAGGTGTAGACGGCCACGGAGGAGGGCATGCCCAGGGTGGAGGCCCCCAGGGCCACCACCTGTTCCAGTTCCTCCCGGGTGATGCCGGCCCGGAGGGCCTTGCGCACGGCGGAGTGCACGGCCCCTTCCCGGAAGGCGCCCATGGCCACGGCCAGCTTCACCAGGCGCTGGGTACGGGCGTCCAGGGGGCCCTGGGCTTCCTCCCGGTGCATGGTTTCCCAGGCTTCCCCGAGGGCGGGAAACCGCTGGACAAAATCCATGTATTTCATTGTGGAATCAGAAGTTCGCTTCACGCGTGCCCCCTACCAGAGGGTGAACTGGGCGTCCGAGGCCTTGCGGTCGGCGGGGGCGCCGGGGAAGGCGGCCCGGAACTCCGGAAGGGCCGCCACGGACCCGGTCACCCGCAGCCGGGCCGGGCAATGCACGTCGGACTGGAGGATGTAGCGCTCCAGTTCAGGCCGCATGTTGGTGCGCCAGCTCTGGGCGAACCCCACGAAGAACCGCTGTTCGGGCGTGAGGCCGTCCACGGTGGCCTGGGGCTTCCCGGCGGAGGCCAGCTTCCAGGCTTCCAGCGAGATCTTGAGGCCGCCGATGTCGGCCAGGTTTTCGCCCAGGGTCTGGCGGCCCTGCACGTGGACGCCCGGGAAGGGCTCGTAGGCTTCGTACTGCCGCACCACGGCCTCGGTCTGGGCCTCGTAGGCCTTGCGGTCCTCGGGGGTCCACCAGTTCCGCATGTTGCCCTCGGCGTCGAACTGGCTGCCCTGGTCGTCGAAGCCGTGGAGCAGTTCGTGGCCGATGGTGGAGGCCAGTTCGCCGTAGTTGCTGGCGTCATCGGCCCGCTCGTCGAAGAAGGGGGGCTGGAGAATGCCGGCGGGCAGCACGATCTCGTTGAGGGAGGGGTTGTAGTACGCGTTGTTGGTCTGGGGGCTCATCTCCCAATCGCCCGGATCCACGGGCCGGCCCAGCTTGGCCAGGGCGCGCCGGGCCTCGAAGGCCCGGGCGGCCAGGACGTTCAGGACGTACGGCTGGGGCTTGAGCCCCATGGAGCGGTAGTCCCGCCAGGTGTCGGGAAAGCCGACCTTGGCGTTCAGCGAATCCAGCTTCTTCAGGGCCTGCTGCTTGGTGGCCTCGCCCATCCAGGTGGCCCGCCGGACGCTGGCCCGCAGGGCCTCCACGTGGAACTTGACCATCTCCTGCACCTTGGCCTTGGCCTGGGGGGAGAAGGCGCGCTGCACGTACAACTGGCCCAGGTCCTCGCCGATGCCCGCGTCCACCACCCCCAGGACGCGCTCCCACCGGGGGCGCATCTCCTGGGAACCGGTGAGCTTCTTCCCGTAGAACGCGAAGTCCTCGGCCTCCAGCCCGGAACCCAGGTAGGGGGCCAGGGTGCTGAGGAGCCGGTAGGTGAGGTAGGCCTTCCAGTCGGCCAGGGGAGCCTGGTTCAGGAGGCGTCCCAGGCCCCGCAGGTACTCGGGCTGGCCCAGGTCCAGGTACGCCTCGGTGGCGGGCAGTTCCACGGCCCGGTACCAGGCGGCCCAGGGGAAGCCGGGGGCCGCGGCGGCTACGGCCGGGCGGTCCAGCTTGTGGTAGTTGGCTTCGGGGTCGCGCAGGTCCACCAGCTTGCGGCTCACCCGGGCCAGGCGGGTCTCCAGGGCCAGCACCCGGGCCGCGGGGCCGGGCCGCACGCCGGCGAGCTGGAACATGCGGGCGATGTGCTTGACGTAGGCGGCCCGCTGATCCCGGGTGGTGGCGTCCTGGCGGAAGTAGAATTCCCGCTCGGGCAGCCCGAGGCCGCCCTGGGACACCGCGGGCAGGTGGGTGCGGCTGGACTTGGGGTCCTGCTCCACGCCGAAGGCGAAGCCCGCGGTGACGCCCATGCGGCTCAGGCGGCCCATGAGGACGGCCAGGTCCGCGGGGGTGCGGGCGGCGGCGATGGCCTTGAGCATGGGGGCCAGCGGCTCCGCGCCGGCCTTGTCCACGGCCGCCTGGTCCATGCCGCTCAGGTAGAAGTCGCGGATGCGCTGGGCGGGGGTGCCCTCGGCCGCGGCCTCCCGGGCGCAGGTTTCGGCGATCTCCTTGAGGATGGCCCGGTTCCGGTTGTCGATTTCCAGGTTCACACCGCTGGAGGAGCGCTCGGGGGGGATGGGCTGCGCGTCGAAGGCGCCGTTGGCAAAGCGGTAGAAGTCGCGGGTGGGGGCGACGGTTCGGTCCATGAGGGCGGGGTCGACGCCCGGCGTGGCCGCGCCGAGGGACCCGGCAATGAGGACGAGCCCGAGGGCGGCTCTGACGGATGGACGCATGCATGCTCCTGCGATGGACGGGGAAAGGGTTGCGTCCCATTCTACCGGCCCGGGCCGGCGGAACCGCCGGTCCGGGCCGGATGTGATGAAATCCCGCCTACAGGTTCAGCTTGTCCAACTGGTCCGGGCGGTCCCGCCAGCCTTCGGCCACCTTGATGTGCAGGGCCAGCCGCACGGGGCGCTGGAGGAGCTTCTTCAGCTCGCGCTGCGCGCTCTGGCGGATGTCCTTGATCATCTCGCCGCCCGAGCCCAGGAGGATCTTGCGGTGGCCGGCGCGCTCCACGAGGATCTGGGCCTCGATGTAGGTGCCGTCCCCGGGGGCGTCCTCGGGGTAGTCCGCCTCGCCGGCCTCGATCCAGGCCTGGATGGAGACGGCGACGCCGTGGGGCACCTCCTCGCGGGTCTTGCGCAGGATCTTCTCGCGGATGAACTCCGCGGCCATGGTGCGCTCGGTCTGGTCGGTGAAGGTCTCGTCGCCGTACGTCCACGCGTGGTCCAGGGCGTCCCGTTCCAGGACGGCCCACAGGGGGTCGAGGTTCTGGGCCAGCTTGGCGCCCACGGGGATGATCTCCTTGAATTCCAGGAGGTCCTTGTACTCGGCGATCTTCGCCAGGAGGGTTCCCTTGGAGACCAGGTCCAGCTTGTTGAGCACGAGGTACACCGGCTGGCGGGCGCCCTTGAGGCGGTTGGCCAGCTCCCGTTCGCCGGGGCCCAGGAAGCCGCTGGCGTCCACCACCCACAGCAGCAGGTCCGCCTCGTCCAGGGCCATGTCCACGTAGTGGAGCATGCGCTGGTTGAGGGCGTGCCGGGCCAGGTGCACCCCGGGGGTGTCCAGGAAGGCGAGCTGGGCGTTGCCGCGGTTGACGATGCCGGTGATCCGGCCCCGGGTGGTCTGGGGCATCTGGCTCACGGCCGCCAGCTTCTCGCCGACGAGGGTGTTGAGCAGGGTCGACTTGCCGGAGTTGGGCAGCCCCACCAGGGCCACGGTGGCCGAACGGGGGGCGTCAACCACGATGGATGCCCCGCTTGCTTTCGCGGATGAAGCGCGTGAGCACCTCCACCTCGGCGATGCCCTTGAATTCCTGTTCCACCTTGGCCAGGGCCTCCTCCCGGAGCAGACCCGAGTGGAAGAGGATGCGGTGGGCCTTGACCAGGGCCTCCACGACGGCGTCGGGGAAGCCCTTGCGCCGCAGGCCGATGGTGTTGACGCCGTAGCTCTTGGTATCCCGGGCGCCGGCGGTCTTCATGTAGGGCAGCACGTCCATGGTGGCCACGGTGAACCCGCCCATGAAGGCGTGGGGGCCCACCCGGCAGAACTGGTGCACGGCGGAGAAGGCGCCGATGTTGCTGAAGTCGCCCACCTCCACGTGCCCGGCCAGGGTGGCGCTGTTGGCGAAGATGCAGTTGGAGCCCACGTGGCAGTCGTGGGCCACGTGGGAGCCGGTCATCATGAAGTTGCCGTCGCCCACGGTGGTGAGCCCGCCGCCGCCCTCGGTGCCGCGGTGCAGCGTGCAGCTCTCCCGGAAGACGTTGCGGTCGCCCACCTTCAGGCGGGTGGGAGCGCCCTTGAACTTCAGGTCCTGGGGGCCCATGCCGAGGGTGCAGTGGGGGTAGATGTCGTTGTCCTCGCCGATCTCCGTGAAGGGACCGATCACCACGTGGCTGCGCAGGACGGTGCGGGCGCCGATGCGGGAGCCGCCCTCCACCACGCAGAACGGCCCGACGACGACGCCGTCCCCGAGGACGGCATCAGGGCTGACGACGGAGAGGGGGTGGATCTGTGCGCTCATTTGGCCTCACTTTTCGGGGCATCTACCAGCATGGACATGAATTCGGCCTCGGCCACCTTCTGGCCGTCGACGAAGGCCTCGCCGCGGAGCTTGGCCACCTTGCCGCGGTTGGTCAGCACCTTGACCTCCATGACGAGCTGGTCGCCGGGGACCACGGGCTTGCGGAACTTCACGTTGTCGATGGCCATGAAATAAATGAGCTTGTCATGACGATCCGGAAGGGTCTGGAGCACGAGGCAGCCGCCGGTCTGGGCCATGGCCTCCACGATAAGGACGCCGGGGAAGACGGGGTTCTTGGGGAAGTGCCCCAGGAAGATCTGCTCGCCGATGGTGACGTTCTTGACGCCGCGGATCCACTCGCCGGGCTCGTAGTCCAGGATCCGGTCCACCAGGAGGATGGGGTACCGGTGGGGAAGCAGGTCCTGGATGGCGAGTACGTCGAAGGATCTGGGCGTGCGTTCGGGGTTTTCGGGCATGAGGACTCCAAGGGTCCATTTTGGCATAGCCTGCCTGGGGACCCGAACCCAAAGTTGGGCCATGGGGCGCGATGAAACCCCGGGCCCAGCAGTGCGCCGCGTCCTGGGGTGGTTCCCCCGAAAGCGACTGAGGCTGGAAGGCCGGCATCGCATGGTCCCGGTGTATGGGCGGGAGAAATCCAAAAGGCAGTTCTCCGAGTACCTCTGCGTGATCTCAGCGCCGCGTCCAATTGGCTGCTGGTGTGTGCCGGCGCGACCGTCCACTGACGCAATGCGCCGACCCATCTCGAGAACCACTTGAACGCGGAGGCGCTGAGGACTCGCGGAGGGTCGCAGAGGAAAAACTTCAGGCTTTCAAAGTCGGGATGGCCGAATCCAGTTTGCAGGATTTCCGGGAACCCAAGGCTTGCCTCTCAACATTCCGTATATACAATTAGAACGTGGAGATCTCCTTCGACCCCTCCAGGAACGCTCGAAACATTGCCTATGATCAAGCGCAAACCCATGACCGATGATTCCGGGGAGGTACGTGAAATCAAGTCCTCGGATTTGAAGGATGCGCTTCGGTTCGACCAACTGCCGGGTTCTCTCCAGGCGAAACTCCGAACCCGCGGGCCCCAGAAAGCTCCGACCAAGGAACAGATCTCCATTCGCCTTTCCCGCGAGGTTCTGGACGGATTCAAGGCTTTCGGGGAGGGCTGGCAGACACGCATCGATTCTGCCCTGAAGGAATGGCTTAAGACGCATCGCCCGGCCTAGGAATTCCGGCGCCTGACATCCAGGCCGAGGCCGGTCGACTTCGACGTAGCCTCAGGCCCTGCCAGGCACGGTCCTTTCATAGACCCTCGCCTCGATGAAGAGGTCCAGCAGGTCGCCGTCCACGTGGCCCTCGTTGGCATCCTGGCGCAGGATGTCCAGGCTTCGCTCCAGGGGCACCGCGGACTTGTAGGGACGGTCCTGGGCGGTGAGGGCGTCGAAGATGTCGGAGATGGCCATGGCCTTGCTCTGCAGGGGAATCTCGGGGGCCGTGAGCCGGCGGGGGTAGCCCCGGCCGTCCAGGCGCTCGTGGTGGGCGTAGGCGATGGCGGGGACCATGGCCAGGTCCGCGGTCCAGGGGATCTTCTGGAGGAACTCGTAGGTGTGGGTGACGTGGCTCTCGATCTCCAGGCGCTCGGCGTCCGAGAGGCTGCCCCGGCGGATGCTCAGGCAGTCCAGGTCGGCGGGCTCCAGGACCGCGGCGGTGGCCCCGTCCCAGCTGGTGAAGAGGAGGTTTTCCAGGCGGCCCAGGCCGTCCTGGGTGTCCTGGGCCAGGACGGTGGGCTCGTTGCTGCGGATGAGCAGGGAGATGAGGGCGTCGGCCTCGGCCTGGTGGCGGGCCTGGAGGGTGGTCCAGTGGCCGGGTTCGAAGGGCCGGCCCGATTCCCAGTCGGCGCGCAGGAGGGCCAGCATCTCCTCCTGCTGGCGCTGCCGCAGCCGCTGGAGGAGGATCTCCAGGCGGTTGGGGCCCAGCTTCTTGGACTTCACCAGCACCGACTCGCGCACGCCCACCTTGCCGAAGTCGTGCAGGAGGCTGGCGTACCGGATCTCCCGCAGCTGGGAGTCGCTGAAGAACACGCCCCCGAAGGGGCCCTGGTGCGTGAGGTTCACGGCCTGGGCCAGGCCCTCGGTGAGGGAGGCCACGCGCCCGGAATGGCCCCGGGTGACCGGGTCGCGCTGCTCGATGGCCTTGACCGACGCGTCCACGAACCGTTCGAAGAGGATCTCGATATCCTTGCGCAGATTGGCGTTCTTGATGGCCACCCCCGCCTGCCCCGCCAGGCTCTGGGCCAGGTGCACGTCCCCCGGGCGGAAGGGGACGGTGCCCTCTTCGGAAAGGCGGTTGATGAACTGGAGCACCCCGAGGATCTCGCCCCGGGTGTCCCGGATGGGCACCACCAGCATGGAGGTTGAATGGTAACCGGCCTGTTTGTCGTAGCTTTCGTTGAAGCGGTAGGGTGCCTCGGGGGGGACCCGGTACACGTCCTCCAGGTTCAGGGTCTCGCCGGTGAGCGCCGCGAAACCGGCCATGGACTGGCCGGTGATGGGCATCTGGAAGCGCGTGTACGGCAGGTTCACCGCCGCGTTCTGGGTGTGGGCGAACAGCAGCTCGTGTTCCTGGACCACCAGGTAGATGGACCCCGCCTCGGCCTGGAGCAGGTTGCGGCCGTGGGTGAGGATCTGGTCCAGGAGCCGGTCCAGGTCCTGCTCGGAGGCCAGGGCCTTGCCCACCTCGTGGAGCCGTTCCATGTTCCTGCGGTCCAGGAGCCGCTCGTAGCCCACCTTCACCAGGGCCGCAGCGGCGTCGTCCCCGGGCCAGACATCGCAATGGGCCAGGAGCCCCTCCCCTTCCATCCCCAGGACCACGTCCGAGGGTCCCCCTTCGGTCCATTCCAGCACTTTTCGAACCTCTCGGCCCAGGGACGCCTCGAGGCTGCTACGGTGCATGGGAGGGATGGCGACCGTGAGACGCAATGTACAACCACCAATGAAGGCAAAAGGTCAGGCTGAAGTGTACCGGAAGCCGGCCGTGCCCGCAGTGAAATCGATCCTCACCGTCGAGCGGCTGGCCTGGGGCGGCAAGGGTGTGGCCCGGGCCGAGGACGGCCGGGTCGTCCTGCTTTCGGCGGCCCTGGCCCTGTTCCCCGGGGAGCAGGTGGAGGCCGACGTGCGCTGGAAGCCCCGCCACGGCGAAGGGGAAGTCACCCGGTGGATACGCCGGGATCCCCGCAGGGCCCAGGCCGGCTGCCCGGTGGCCGCCACCTGCGGCGGCTGCGACCTGTGGGAGGCCGGGCGCGAGACCTCGGCCCTGAAGCGCTCCATGGTGGAGGACCTCCTGGGCCGCGCGCTGCCCGGGGCTCCGGACTGGCGCTGGCTGGAGGCCCCGGCCGACGCGCGCCGGCACCGCATCCAGCTCCACTGGACAGGGCGCGAGCTGGGCTACCATCGCCGCAACAGCCACGCCCTCGTGCCGGTCTCGGCCTGCCCCGCGGCCGCCCCCGCCCTGTCCCAGGCCATTCCCCGGTTCCTGGACGCCCTGGAGGGGCGCATGCTGCCCACCCGGCCCCAGCGGTGGGAACTGGCCACCGGCACGCCCGCGGGCGACGTGTACGCCACCGACGAGCAGGGCCGCACGTGGATCCTGGAGCCCGACGGCTGGAAGCCCCACGCCGGCGGCATCCAGCACCGCTTCGGCGAGGTCCGGCTCTCCCACCGTCCTGGAGGGTTCTTCCAGGTGTGCCCGCCCTGGGCCTGGCGGGCCTTCGGCGAGATCCTGGAAGGCTGGGAGTTGCCCACCGGCACGCTCTACGACCTCTACGGGGGGGTGGGGTTCTTCACGGCGCTCCTCGGGGCCGAGGCCCGCAGCGTCCTGGTGGAATTCGACGCCCCGGCCGTGGCCTGGGCCGCGCGGAACCTCCCCGGAACCCAGTGCGTCCAGGCCGATGCCGCGGAATGGGTGGCCGAGGGCCTGGGCAAGCCCGGGGACCTGATCCTGCTGGACCCGCCCCGCACGGGCCTCGCGCCCGAACTGTGCGAGAAGCTGCAGGCCGCAGGCGCCCGGGACCTGGTGCTGGTGGGGTGCGACGGGGCCGCCTTCTGCCGGGACGTCAAGCGCCTGGAGCCGGCCTGGAAGCTGGCGGGCCTGGCCGTGGCGGACCTGTTCCCCCTGACCAGCCACGTGGAGTGCGTGGGGTGGTTCCAGCGGGCCTGAAGACGGATCAGGCCTTCACCCCGGGCGCCTGGGCGGCCTCGAGCGCCAGGAGGGCGCGCTTGCGGTCCAGGCCGCTGGCGTAGCCCGTGAGGTCCCCTCCGGCGCCCACGAGGCGGTGGCAGGGGATGACGATGGAAATGGGATTGGCGCCGTTGGCCGCGCCCACGGCGCGGGCGAGGCGCGGATCCCCCAGGCGCCTGGCCAGCTCCCCGTAGGTGAGGGTCCTGCCCCAGGGGATGCGCCGCAGCTCCTCCCACACCCGCAGCTGGAAGGGCGTGCCCCGGGGGGACAGGGGCAGGTCGAAGGGGGTGCGGGCCCCGCGGAAATAGGCGTCCAGCTGGCGCTCGATGCGGGCGTAGGCCCCGGGGCCGCAGGCGGGGTCCCCCGCCACGGCCACCGGGTCCAGCAGCCGCCGGCGGGGCTCGTGGTCCGCGAAGCCCAGGTAGACGAGCCCGCCCCGGGCGTCGACGGCCAGGGCCAGGGGGCCCAGGGGGCTGGCCCAGATCCTCACGCGGGCACGCCCTTGAGGCTCGCCCAGAAGTGGAAGGTTGCCAGGCTGCGGTGGGGGGCGAAGGGCGCCATGAGCCGCGCGGTCTCCTTCGCGTCGGGGCGGTGATCCAGGCCGTAGTGGCGCTGCAGGGCCGCCGTGAGGCCGGCGTCGCCCAGGGGCACGCAGTCCCCGAAGCCGCAGCCCCGCATCATCACGTAGTGGGTGGTCCAGGGTCCGATGCCCCGGCGCGCGGAGAGCCTGGCCTCGGCGGTGGTGGCGGCCCCCGCGGGCAGGGCCTCCACCGGGAGTTCGCCCGCGGCCACGGCCCGGGCGGCTTCCACCAGGTACTCCGCCTTGCTGCGGCTGAACTGCAGGGGGGCCAGGTCCGCGGGGTCCAGGGCCGCCACGGCCCCCGCCGTGGGATGGGCCTTCAGGCCCCCGGACACCGCGCCGCCGCTCAGGTCCGTCAGGCGCCGGCGCAGGGTGTAGGCGAAGGCGAGGTTCACCTGCTGGCCCAGGATGGCCCACACCAGGGATTCCCACACATCCGCCGTGAGCGGGATGCGCAGGCCCCGCCGGGTCTCCACCAGGGCCCGGAAGGCCGGATCGGCCGACGTGCTCCCTTCGAAGGGGGCGGGGTCCGTGCCCAGCCCCAGCATGCGCACCACGCGGTGGTGGACCTTGCCCATGAAGACCGGGTCGGCCTTTTCCGCGGGGCGCACCCGCACCTTCACCGCCCTGCCCCGGAACGCCAGTTCCAGGAGCGCGTCGGTGTCCTCGACCCGCAGGGCCTTGAAGAGGGTCGCGCCCTCCACGCGCTCGGAGAGGCTGAGGGGATCGCGCCCATGGTAGGCGAGGACGTCCTCCTGCCGGTAGCCCTCGGGCAGGTCCACGGTGAAGGAGGCCCCCTCCCGTCCCAGGTCCTGGTAGCGCCCCGGGGTCATCCCCGTGAGGCGGTGGAAGCTGGCCTGGAAGGCCGCGGGACTGGCAAACCCGCAGCTCTCCCCCGCCTGGAGCGTGGGGCCGAAGTGGTTCAACAGGCGGCTGCAGGCGTGGGCCACCCGCGCCTGGTCCAGGAAGACCTCGGGCGACCGGTGCACGTGGAGCCGGAAGAGCTCCTCCAGCCGGCCCAGGCCCACGCCCGCCGAGGCGGCCATGGCGGCGACGGTGCGATATTCCCCCGGGCTCGCGCGCACCCTGGAAAGAAGCTTTTCCAGAAGCGCGCGGTCCGGATTCTCCTGGCCGATTTTTCCCGTGGGCTGTTCCATCCCCCAAGTCTAGATAAAATGAAAAAATGGCAAGCACAAATCCCTTCCGCATCTCGATCATCGACTACCTCAACGCGGCGCCCTTGAATTATGGATTCAAGCACGGCCTGGGCTACGAGCACTTCCACCTGAAGTTCCACGTGCCTTCCCTGTGCGCCAACCAGCTGAAATCGGGCGAAGTGGATGCAGGTCTCATCAGTTCAATTGAGTACCTTCGTATCCCCAAATTGAAGATCGTACCGGGGTTGTGCATCGCCTCCCCCAAGCGCGTGGGCTCGGTGGTGATCCTCTCCAAGGTCCCGCCCGAACAGATTCGCACCCTCGCCTTGGACACCTCCAGCCGCACCTCGGTGGTGCTGGCCCAGATCCTCCTGCGGGAGCGCTTCGGCGTGGACGCGCGGGCCGTGGACATGGCGCCCGACCAGGGCGCGATGCTCGCCCAGTGCGACGCCGCGCTGCTCATCGGCGACGTGGCCATGCGCACCCGGCGCGAGGGCCTCTACGTGCTGGACCTGGCCGAGGAATGGCACGCGTGGACGGGCCTGCCCTTCGTGTTCGCGCTGTGGCAGGTGCGGGAGGACGCCCCGGCCCTGGATGTCCCCGGGGGCGTGGGCCCCTTCTTCCACAGGAGCCTCGAGATGGGCCGGGACAACCTGGCCGCCATCGTGGATGAGGCCTGGCGCACCATCGGCTGGACCAAGCCGGAATTGCGGGAGTACCTCACCCAGAACATCTCCTACAGCCTGGGCGAAGCCGAGCGGGACAGTTTGGCGATGTTCTTCGAGAAGGCCGTGTCCAACGGCTTCGCGCCGGAGAACCGCCCCCTGGCTTTTCTCTAGGATCCCTGCAGCAGGTTCAGCAGGTCGGAGGGGGTGGCGGGGGCCACGGACGGGACGGCGGCGTCGGCGGTGATGGCGGTCCGGGCCACGGCGGCCTCGTCGGCCTGGAGGTGGGGATGGGCCTTCCGGGACGCGTCAGGCCGCAGGGACTCGAAGGCCAGCTGGGCGGCCGACAGGTTCCCACCGGCCAGGGCCGGGGCCAGGGCATCCCCGCCCGAGGCCGTCGCGGGGTTCGCCGCGGTCGATTGTGCCGGGGCGGAGGCGTCCAGGATCGACTGGAACAGCTCGGCGAAGGCATTGTTTGCCGTTCCGGCTTCAGGGGTGCCTCCCCCGGCCTGGGAGGCCCGGAGCTTTTCGAGGTAAGCCAAGTTATTGATAGAGTTGACACTGGACATGTTTTGCCCCCCACGGTTCCGGAATGCAAACGCCGTTCCAGGGCAAGGCTTCTGGTCCATAATCGCCGTAGGCCCACCGCCATCATGGAGTAAGCATGCCCCTCAAAGGTCTCTTCCTCGATCACCTCGCCACCCGCACGGCCTACGCCGAGAAGGCCCTGGCGGCCACCGGTTTCGACGCGCTGGTGATCTCCAGCGGACAGCCCTTCACCTACTTCTCCGACGACCAGGACGCCCCCTTCAACACGGTCCCCCATTTCCGCCACTACTGCCCCCTCAACGGCCCCCACCACGTGCTCGTCCTCAAGCCCGGCGCCCGGCCCATGCTGGTGCGCTACGCCCCCGAGGACTTCTGGTACGAGCAGCTGCCCCTGGGCACGCCCTTCTGGGCGGAGGGCTTCGACCTGGTGGAGGCCCCCAGCCTCGACGCGGTGTGGGAGCACGTGGGCCATCCCCGGCGGGCCGCCTACATCGGCAACGAGACCGACCGCGCGGCCCTCGCGGGCCTGGACGTGAACCCCGCCTCCCTCACCGCCTTCCTGGATTGGGGCCGCAGCTACAAGACCCCCTACGAGGTCCACTGCATCGAGGAGGCCACCGTCACCGCCGCCAAGGGACACGCCGCGGGCCGCAAGGCCTTCCTGGCCGGCGCCTCCGAGCTGGAGATCCACTATGCCTTCATGGAGGCCGTGGGCTGCCTGGAATTCGAACTGGCCTTCGCCTCCATCGTGGCCCAGAACGAGAAGGGCGCCACCCTCCACTACGAGAACAAGCGCTCCTTCCGCGGCGGCGACACCCTCCTGCTGGATTGCGGTGCGCGCCACCTGGGCTACGCCTCGGACATCACGCGCACCACGCCCGCCCCCTCCTGCGACCCGCGCTTCAAGGCCCTGGTGGACGGCATGGAGAAGAACATGCTCGAGATCTGCGCCGCGGTGCGCCCCGGCCTGCCCTTCGGCGACCTGCACCATTTCTCGCACCTCAAGCTGGCCGGGCTCCTGAAAGAGCACGGGCTGCTTTTCGCCGAGCCCGAGGAGGCCGTGGCCCTGGGCCTCACGCGTCCCTTCTACCCCCACGGCCTGGGCCACCACCTGGGCATCCAGGTGCATGACGTGGCCGGCAAGCTCGCGGGCCCCGACGGCAGCATCGCCCCGCCCCCCCCGGGCCACCCCAACCTCCGCACCACGCGCACCCTCGAGACCGGTCACGTCATCACCATCGAACCCGGCCTGTACTTCATCCCCATGCTGCTTCGCCCCTTCCGGGACAACGAGCACAAGGCCCGCTTCGACTGGAACCTCATCGACGCGCTGGCCCCCAACGGCGGCATCCGCATCGAGGACGACATGCTGGTCACCGCCACCGGCGGGCGCAACCTCACCCGCCCCCACCTGCCCAACTAGGCTCAGAACCAAC